>Ga0181535_10001280_pt1 | contig 33461 bp, 20 predicted proteins | sample PEATcosm2014_Bin_44_FD_119774 | JGI IMG/M metagenome (GOLD analysis project Ga0181535, IMG submission 119774) | Peatland microbial communities from MTU Mesocosm Facility, Houghton, MI, USA - PEATcosm2014_Bin17_30_metaG | ecosystem: Environmental > Terrestrial > Soil > Wetlands > Peat | place... | reverse complement strand
GCAGCGGGTCGGAGATACCGGTGGAGGACTAGAAAGAAACAAGTTCGTAAGTTGTTGAAAAACAAGTAAGCGCATGCCGGTTGATGCGAACCCATCCTAGGCGCAAAAACAAAGACGTCCGATGGATGGGCACAGTTTCATTCCCCGCGGGTCGGTGAAGCCGGTGGGAGACTGATAAGAAGCAGGATTCCAGTTGGGCAGTTCATTGCACATTCCAAGTGGATCGGATCGAACAAAGACAGCAAGTTAGCCCCCGCTACGCGGAGTCAGCACGTCAGCGAGTCAGCGGGTGAAGCTTGACGACGAGGTTTCATTCCCCCGTGGGTCGGCTTTCAGGGTTCAAGCGGTGTTGCTGTTGGCCTGGACAGGACCGCGGTAGCGCACCACAAGAAGCGTGACATCGTCTGACTGGCTTGCGCCCTCGGTAAAATTCTCGATAGCGCTCCATATCCCATCCTGAAGTGTCTTCAAAGATGAATTCCGATGCTGGCCGAAGGCTTCCTTGAGGCGCTCGTCTTGAAACAGGTTCCTGTCTCTATCCTCAGCCTCCGTGACACCGTCGGTATAGAGCAACAGCGTGTCTCCTGGTTCGAGTTGTATACGGGAGGAGGGGAAAGACGCCGCCTTGACCAGACCAATGGGAAAAGATCCGGTTGAATATAGTTCGCTCACTTCTCCTTGCCGCAACAGCAGAGGAGAGGGATGGCCTGCACGGACGAACTCGAGAGCGCCATCGAGGTCGAGCAGGCCGAAGAACATGGTGGCGCAACGGCCCACCGCCGCGCGATCGCAGAGAAACTGGTTCAGGTGATCGAAGACCTTTACCGAGTCGACGCCCAAGGTCATGGCCGAAAGCGCTCCCTGCAGCATGGTTGTGAGCAGAGCGGCACCGAGGCCCTTGCCGGTAACATCGGCAATGAGGAGCGCAACGCGGCCGTCCGCTAAGGGAAAGACGTCGAAGTAATCGCCGCCCACCTCGTCGCATGGCCGGTGAATTCCAGTGATGGAGAGATGTGGAAAGTCTTGCAACCCTTGCGGAACAAGGGCCTGCTGAATCTCTCGCGCGATGCTCAGCTCCTGCTCGAGGCGCTGGCGTTCCCGTTCGTGCTCAATGAGCCGGGCGTTTTCAAGAATGCTTCCGGCTTGCGCGCCCAGGGCATCCAAGATCTTCCTGTCGAGCGCGGAAAAGGTTGCGGTGCGCTTGGAGTCAAGATAGACGGCTCCGAGCAATTCCCGTCGTGCGGAATCTGTAGAAGGATCGAAGTTCCCGCGCTGGGTACCGTACAACGGAATGACGACCGAGGAGCGCAAGAGTTGGAGCACGACGCTCTGGGCACTCTGCAGGTTTATCTCGGCCAGGTTCAGATCCTCATTGATCACAGCCGATTCAAGTTCGATGGCGCTGCCGAGCACGGAGCGGCTGGGATTCATCGCCTCAGGCGCAAGACTCTCGCCGTCGCGCCCACGCGCTATCTTGACCTGCAGCACACCGGAGGCATCGGGCTCCATGAGCATTCCGCGGTCGGCGTGTGTGATGACGATGGCGTGATCGAGCATCGAGGCGAGCACGGATTCAAGCGGAAGGTGGGAATGCATGAGGGAGGTGGCCTCAAGCAGAAGCCTGAGGCCGTTGAGTTCATCGGCCGAGTCGTTTCCCAGGGAGCCAAGAATGCTTTGCAGCTTCGTCTCAGCTTCTTCCTGGGCAATTGCATCCGACGGAAGACGGAAAACAAGTTGGCATCCTTCGTCATTGCCAAGACGAATCCTGTCACCGTCAGCGAGTGAACGGAGTTTGGCCGACTCTCCGTTGACGAAGATGCCTTCGCGCTGACCGCGATCCTCAATGAGAAGCCCGGAGGCACCGGCGGAAATGGCGACGCACCTGCGCGAGATGCGCATGTCGTCGAGTGACAGGTGGTTGCCGTTTTCCTGGCCCCGTCCGATGAAGAACGGGAGCACATTGACGGAAACCAACTGCCTGGGGCGGTCCGGAAACACGACCTCGATATACGCGTTGACTGTAGCAGGGGATTCGGCCATAGGTTTTGGATGCGAGTTCTAACAGTGGGATGATTTCAGCGCCGATCAACCGAGTTACTTGCTGAAGATCAAAGATGGTTGGGGCATATTGTCAATTTCAGGTTGAATACGTCAATACTCCTTGACAATTCATACTGCCTTCAATAGCTTATGACTCTATCACCTCTGAACGGCTCTCTCCCATAAGTGCGGAGAGATTCTGGTTCACTTATGCGGCATGAAGAGCCAAGAGGTCGAGGCCATCTTCCCAATGGCCAATAGCAAATTGAACATTTGGCTCGGCGGCATGAAGGACTGCGCCGAGCGGGCGGGCGCTTGCCTGCTCTAGATGGGAGAATCGCGCCCTCGGTTTCCCATATGTATTCGACTTTGCGCTTAAAGGGTCCATGTACAGCTCGTTCACCGGCGGCTCCGATTCGCAGGAGATCTCAAAGCATGATGAACCAGTTCGATGTCTCAGCTTCCAGAGTGCGGTTTTCACGGTTTCAACGGCACCAGATCGTAGCTCTGTGTGGAATGGCTCTCGCTATTTCTTCCCAGCACGGCACGGCCCAGCAAGTGACCTACTACGACTTCAACACTCCCGCGGCTGCCACGCCTAGCCAGACATCAACCAACTGCGGCTCGATAGCGGGCGGCCCCGCCGCGTCGGATGTTCTTTTCTGCTTCAATTACACGGGCGCCGGCCCCAGCTATATTCAGGATTTCTACCCACCGCCCATAGATCCGAACGCAAACACCGACGGAGATGTTGGCGGCAATAACAACGCATTGCAGGTGACTGCGAATGCCGGCAGCGAGAACTCCAGCATGTGGTTCTCGATTCCACAGGATGTTGTGGATGGCTTCAACGTCTGGTATACGGTGAAAATCAACCATACGCCCAACGATCCAAGTAACTACTTCACCGCCGATGGTCTCGCCTTCGTGATCCAAAATGCAACCGGAGGGAAATCGGACTCCATCGCAAACTGCTCCGAGACTGGCTCGGGCCTGACCGTCCTTGGCGGAGCGGGCGGCTGCCTGGGCTATGGCGGTATCGACAACAGCGTGGCTCTGGAAATGGACACGTTCTGGGACAGTTTTGACCCGCAAGACGTAAGCCAGGGCTGGATGTACGACGACAACCACCTGGCTCTGCAGAGCTGCGGGCTTGACAGTAACGGCAATCCGATCGCCAACTCGCCCGCGCACCTTGGATCGCCTAATTGCCTGATCACGCTAGGCGGCACAAGTACGCTCGTCTCCAATCCGAAAGCCTCTCTTGTGCCTACTGCTACCCCCGTTTCCGTCATCCTCGCCGACGGGAACCCACATCAGATCGTCATGGTCTACAACGGCCCGAACGATTCGCCGGCGAACTACATCTACGTTTATCTCGATCCGGCGTACAACCCGGGGACCCACACGCCCGTCGCAGGATCGACGCCTCTTTTCTCGGGACCGTTCGACATCACGAAGTACATGAAGCTATCCAGCGGAGGGCCCCCTTACAGCCCGGCCTATGTTGGCTTTACCGCCGCGACCGGCGGGGACTGGGAACAACATGAGCTGATGGCCTGGACCTTTACCCCGCACGCTAGCGTCGGCCAGCAGCAGCCGCTGAATCCGCCGGCCCCGAACGGGACGTCCACGACCACCTTCAACTTCGGCACGCATAGCTATACGGCGACGTTCCCGCCGGGCACCTCGACATCAGGCGTGGGCATGGGAGTGATTGCCAATACAATCAGTCCGGCAAATTTCGCATCGCTGCTTGGCCTTGGAGCCACTCAGTACTCCGGCTCGGCTTGCCAGGTCTATGACGATACGGGCGGGAACTGCATTATCTACTCGGTCTACTGCTACGGCACTTCGACGAATCAGGTGGAGGCTTGCCCCGCTCCAGTCCCAGCACCGACGGATTGTCTCTCGAATCCAAGCGAAACTGGCTGCATCGGTCTCACCTCGGCATACAACAACTCAACGCAGCCGACATCGGCGGGTTTCCTAGAGGGAGATCCGCTGTACAGCCCCATCAGCACCATTCAGGGCAACGCTGGGACCGCGACGGTCACCTGTATGGGTGAATGCGCGGTCACTCAGGGGCAGACAGTGACGATCCTGGGCAATTCGGACAGCACTGATTTCAACAGCACGGTAACAGTGCAGACTGTGCCTGCAGCGAATCAGTTTACGTTTGCCAGCTCGGCTTCGGCTACGGGCAACGGCGGTTTCATAACATCGAACAACGTGCAGGATATCTTTGCGTCTTACAGCGCACAGAACATGGGCGGGTCCACGGCAGGAAAGACCAAGAGCTTTTCTGACTTTGTCGTCACCGCAGTCACCACGGTCTCGACCCAGACACAACTGTCGGCAACAACCAACAGTCCGGCGCCAAACCAGTCCGACCAGTTGACGGCAACCATCACCGCACCAAGCACGTCGGGGCCGAACAGTCTGCCCCTGCTGCCTCCCGGCATCACGATTGGCGGCACGGTCACTTTTTACGAGAACAGCACGTCAAGCACTCCGATCTGCGGGCCTGTTTCCGTTCAGTTGAATAATGTCTCCTACCAGGCGGCATGCAACTATGTTCCCGCACAAAGCGGCCCGGTGACGGTGCTGGCACAGTATTCCGGCGACCAGTACCATCAGGGCACTGGCGCCACACCCGCAAGTCTGAGCCTCAACGTGGTGCAGCCCGTCCTGTACGCGCTGACTGTGACGGCAGTGGGCTCAGGCGCCGGCACGGTGACATCCGCACCGGGGCCAATCACCTGCAGTGAAGCCAACGGAATCGCATCGGGAACGTGTTCGGGAAGCTATCCGGGCGGGTCGCTGGTAACGCTGACGGCGAATGCGACCGGGACCTCGACATTTCTGGGCTGGGGCGGCGCATGCGCGAGCGCGGGAACGAGCCCTACGTGCAACGTGGCGATGAACGCGGCGACGAATGTTACCTCGAGTTTTGTTCAGCGATCTTTTGGCAACGTCAACGTCTGCGCCCCAGGACAAACCGCTCCGGCGCCGTGCAGCAATACTCTCGCGCTGACTTACAATATGGCGGCGAACACAACGATTGGCGCGATCCAGGTGGTGACGCAAGGCGCTACCGGTCTTGACTTCACGCTCGGGAGCGGCAGCACCTGCACCGGCAGCATCGCGGCCGGCAATTCCTGTACAGTGAACGTCAGCTTTACGCCGCTTGCGCCCGGATTGCGAATGGGCGCGGTGGAACTCTTTGACAACGGCGCCAACCTGTTGGCAACCACCCTGGTCTCCGGCATTGGCCAGGGGCCAGCAATTGCGTTTGGTCCAGGCACGCAGACCACGGCGCCGGCCAGCGGACTAAATGGTCCGAATGGCGTGGCGGTGGATGCGGCGGGCTATATCTTCATTACGGATCAATACAACCACAGGGTGGTAAAGGTTACACCCACTGGCACCCAGACAACGGTGGTCACGGTGCCGGGCAGCGGAGCGAACGGTCCCTTCTGGCCTGCGGTGGATGGAGCTGGCGATGTCTTCATCGTGGATAGCGGCAATCATCAGGTGGTGGAGATTACGCCCAGTGGCGTCCAAAAGGCGGTACCCGCAAGCGGCCTCTCTGGCCCGAATGGCGTGGCGTTGGATGGGGCTGGCGATGTCTTCATCTCAGATCAAATCAACAATCGGGTGGTAGAGGTTACACCGAATGGAGTGCAGACGACGGTACCCACCACCGGTCTGTCTGTCCCGGCCGGCATAGCGTTGGATGGAGCTGGCGATGTGTTCATCGCGGATAACTCAAACAACCGGGTGGTCGAGGTTACACCCAGTGGTACGCAAACCACGGTAGCCAGCGGGCTGAATGGTCCGGCCGGTGTGGCGGTGGATGCGGCGGGCGATGTTTTCATCGCGGATTATTCAAACAACCGGGTGGTCGAGGTCACACCCAGTGGCGCGCAAACCACGGTAGCCAGCGGGCTGAGTGGCCCATACGATGTGGCGTTGGATGGAGCGGGGAATGTCTTCATCGCGGACTATTTGAATAACCGGGTGGTGAAGGTGAACGGCCTGCAAGCGCCCTCGTTGAGCTTCGCCACCACGAATGCGGGCAGCACTAGCACGGACAGTCCGCAAATAGTTACCGTTCAGAACGTCGGCAACCAGCCGCTGACGGGCTCGGTGGCCTTGAGCCTGGGCACGAATTTTACGCAGATCGCAAGCCCCGATTGCTCAGGCGCGTTCCCGTTGGCTCCAGGCGCAACGTGCAACGAGAGCTTGAGCTTCACGCCGCAGAGTACTGGCTATTTCACGGGTCAGGCGATTCTCAACGACACCACTTTGAACGGTTCCGTCGCACAGACAATCAACCTCAGCGGGGCCGCAGGCCAAGGTGGTCAAGCGGCGACGGTGGCCATTCCCAACGTGGTTGGGCAGACGCAAGCGGCAGCGACGACTGCCATCACCGGTACAGGGCTGGCGCTGGGAACAGTGAGTACCGCATCGAGCAGCACCGTGCCCACGGGCAGCGTGATCAGCGAGAGCCCGGTGGCGGGGACGCAAGTCAATGTCGGATCCGCAGTCAACCTGCTTGTCTCAACCGGGCAAGCGCAACCGCAGTCGCCAAGCCCGCTCTCTCTGGAGAACAACTACTTTGTAACAGGTGACTATGCCTCCGCGGGAGTCACTCTAAAGGGAACCGGCACGGGCGGCATGGCCACCGGAACCATAACAATTCCCAACCAGAGCGCGAGCCATGGTGTTCCCGACGGCGCCGATATTATTGAAGCATTCCTCTATTGGGAGACGCTGGAAAATACGCCGTCGCCCTCGGCCAGCAGCGGGAAATTCGATAACTATTCAATTACCGGCCAGCAGATAGGAAGCGACCTCCCCAACTACACAGATGGAGCATTCAAGGGGACGCTGCGCGCCTATCGCGCCGAAGTGAATGCCTATTTCCCGGTGGGCGCGAACGGGGTGCGATTCGCCTCGGGCGCGCAAACGGTGTCTCTGCCGGATAGCGGAGGAACCGGATTCCCGCTGACTGAAGGCGCGAGCCTGGTGGTGATTTATCGCGTGCTGTCTCAGAATGTCCCTCTCAAGGCGGTCGTCATTTACGACGGTTCGGCGAATCCGACCAGTCCGGGGACTCAAAGCGTGCAGGGATTTTACGACGCGGCCGGCACGGGAGAGAATACGACGCTGTTCGCCGCCGGTGGAAGCTGGAACAACAGCTCCAGTCCCGTCACGCTCCCCAGCCATGCGAATCAGTTCAGTGTGGCGCTTAATCCTGGCAATGCTTATGCCGCGGTGATTCTCAGCACGCCCGTCAGCAACAGCGATAATGACGGGATCTTGGACGCCTGGAAGACTGGGCCGCCAGTGGGCGATTTTCATGTGGGACAGCCAGGTTATTACGACGTGAAGACCGGATCGTGGGTATCATTGCCGGGCGCAAAACACGGCGAGAAGGATTTGTTCGTTCAACTCGATTACATGTGCGGCGCTTTGCTGCCAGACGGCTCATGCGATTCGACCAAGGAGGATCTGTTCCCCTCGCCCGATGCCCAGGGCAACGATCCGCTGGCGATGGTTCAGCAGGCGTTTGCCACGGCTGGAGTTCAACTGCATCTAGAAATTGGAAACGCCGTCCCGGAAGACACCTGCGTGGATAACCTCACTGCCACTCCGCCGCAACTATGCCAGTTCCCCAACCAACCGGGAGTGATCGGCTGGAAGAACAGCCTTGAATTCTCGAAGCTGTGGCCGCGCAATCTTGTGTCGTGCGCGACAGGCGGCGATTGCACAACTCGTTTCCCGTACGGGCAGAAGGACAGTTATCACTATGTTCTGTTTGGCCACTCCCTGGCGATCCCGGCCTGGAACACGCGTTACGGAACCTTGGCGTCGATACAGGTGGCCAATGGCATAACGACCATCGTAACCGCCGACCGAGGCACCGGAATCAACAAATGTCCAAGCCGCATCACGATATCCGGTGTGCTTGGAAACCAGAGTCTCAACGGTGTGTACAACACGACAGGCTGTGCGGATACGAAAACAATCACGCTGGCCACTCCTGGCGTGCCCAACTGGAGCTATCCGAACAACACATTGGCTGAACCAGTCATTGGCCTCACTTCCGGCACGATCACAAGCATCTCCGGTTACTCGGATCTGGGCGGCGCCGACTCAGCCGTGACCCTGGGCCTTTGGTTGACGGCCCCGAACCAGGACATGAGCAAGCGCGCCAACGTAATAGCCGGGACGCTGTTCCATGAGATTGGCCATACGCTCGGGTTGAGCCACGGCGGGCTTTACTATGACACTCCCGGCAGCTATGTGCCGACCTTCGAAGCCAATTGCAAGCCGAACTACCAGAGCGTGATGAACTACCTATTCCAGCTCGATCTGGTGGGACCGAGTCAAGCCGTTGCTTATTCGAACCAAACACTAACCACGCTGAACGAGACCACGGCGGGTTCCGTGACTCAGCTAACCGACAACTTTGGCAACGCCGCGACGTATCCAACTTCGGCCTGGTACATTCCTTACACATCCGGCTCGCTGGCCAGCCCCGCCACACTGCATTGTGACGGCACTCCGCTCGGCAACGGTTCGGCCTATCGTGTGGATGTATCGATTGCACCCATAAGTCCGGCGTGGGCGAATGGGCAGGACATCAACTTCGATGGCCAGTTGAACCCGCAGATGCGGGGATACAACGACGTAGCCAACATGGACCTGCGCCAGGTAGGCGCCACGGGTGGCGAGTTCGCATCCCTGGCGAGCGTTCTTTCGTTCGGTTCTTCAGCAGCGCCGCTGAACATCGCCGCGGGCGGAAACGCGGTCCTGGGGAGCGGCGGTACCGTGACGCTGGGCAGCGGCGGCAACGTGACGCTGGGCAGCGGAGGGAACGTCACTCTGGGCAGCGGCGGCACCATCACCATGGGCAGTGGCGGCAATGTGACGCTGGGCAGCGGCGGTAACGTGACGCTCGGCTCGGGTGGCACGATAACGCCTGGCAGTAGCGGCACTGTGACGTTGGGCAGCGGGGGCAACGTGACCCTGGGGAGTGGCGGCACCATCACCTTTGGCAGCGGCGGCACCGTGACACTGGGTAGCGGCGGCAACGTGACTCTGGGCAGTGGCGGCACCATTGCGCTGGGGAGCGGCGGCACAGTGACGATTCCCTCGACGGGCGGCAGCTACAGCATCGACAGCAATGGGGGGACCATCACTCTCGGTAGCGGCGGCAATGTGACGCTGGGCAGTGGTGGCAATGTAACGTTGGGCAGCGGCGGCACCATCGCACTGGGCAGCGGCGGAAATGTCACCCTGGGTAGTGGGGGGAACGTGACGCTTGGCAGCGGCGGGACAGTCACGCTAGGCAGCGGCGGCACAGTGACGCTGGGCAGTGGTGGCAATGTCACGCTTGGCAGCGGCGGCAATGTGACGCTGGGCAGTGGCGGAACTATCACGCTTGGCAGCGGCGGCAATGTCATCCTGGGCAGCGGTGGAACGGTGACGCTGGGCAGTGGCGGCGATGTGTCCGTGGGCAGTGGCGGCAACGTCACGCTGGGCAGTGGTGGAACCGCGACACTAGGCGCCGGGGGCACGGTGACGCTTGGCAGCGGCGGAAATGTCACTCTGGGTAGCGGCGGCAATGTGACGCTTGGCAGCGGCGGGACCATCACGATGGGTAGCGGTGGGAACGTCACACTGGGCAGCGGCGGAAACGTGACACTGGGCAGTGGCGGGGACACCATTACTTTGAGTAGCGGCGGCAATGTCACCTTGGGCAGCGGCGGAAACGTTACTCTGGGCAGCGGCGGCACCATTGCGCTGGGTAGCGGCGGCACGGTGACGGTTCCACCTGGAGGAAGCTACAACATCAACAGCAGTGGCGGCACCATCACGCTGGGTAGCGGCGGCAATGTCACTCTGGGCAGCGGCGGTAACGTGACGTTGGGCAGCGGCGGCACGATTGCCCTGGGCAGCGGCGGCAACGTAACCCTGGGTAGCGGCGGGAATGTGACGCTGGGCAGTGGGGGCACCATCACGCTGGGCAGCGGAGGCAATATCACGCTAGGCAGCGGCGGCACGGTGACGTTGGGCAGTGGCGGGAACGTGACGCTGGGCAGCGGCGGTGTTGTGGCCCTGGGCAGCGGCGGAAACGTGACTCTGGGCAGCGGCGGCAGCATTGCGCTGGGGAGCGGCAGCGCGACCACGCAGGGCAGCGGCGGCCCCACAACCACCGAGTTGACTTACGAAACCGCCAACTCGATTGTCCGCCCACCGTCTTCACCGACGGAGACGCCGACCCCGGCAGGTGTCAGGATCAATTGGACCGCGCCGGCTTTCGGAGTCGTTGCCACCTACACGATCTATCGCAGCTCCGATGGCAATACGCCGATCGAGATTGGCAGCGTGAGCGGCGTGAATGGAAATCCGCCGGCGACAACATTTCTTGACACGAACCCGGACCTGAGTTCACGAACCGTGGTCTACACAATATCGACTACGCTGCTTCCGGTAACAGTCGATCCGACGCAACGCCAGAGCCTGCCATCGCCGCCGGCGGTGCTTAAGAATGACCAGACAATCGCCCTTGGCTCGTTGCCGAGTTCCGTTGCTCTCCCAGGTCCGCAACCGATCACAGCGACCGCCATGTCGAATGGCGCGGCGAATGGGTTGCAGGTGAGCTTCAGCACGACCGGCCCTTGCTCCATCGGCAGCCAGTCGATCGCGAACGGCGTTTCCTCTGCCAGCGTGGTGCTCATCGGCACGGGAAGCTGTACCGTGACCGCGTCGCAACCGGGCACTAGCGCCTTCAACTCAGCCGATTCTGTGTCCGGTGCATTCACGATCCTGCCGCAGGGTTCCAGCACGATGTCGCAGACGATCAGCTTTGCGCCCTTGCAGAGTGTGCAGTATGGCAACACATTCTCGTTGAGCGCGTCGTCCTCGGCCGGCCTGGCGGTCAGCTTCACGGCATCCGGGCCATGCACGGCGAGCGGCGGCACGACCGGGATCGGCGTGTGCGCGATTACCGCGTCGGCGCAGGGAAACAGCACGTATAGCGCTGCTTCGGTGGCTCAGTTGTTCACCATTTACCCCGCGGTGCTTAAGGTGACCGCAAACAACCTCACCAGCGTGTATGGGCAGCCGCTCCCGCTGTTGACCTACAGTTACAGCCCACTGGTGAATGGAGATCCATCGACGGCAGTGAGCGGCACACCTGCACTGTCCACGACCGCTACCGCAGGGAGCAATGCCGGAGGCTATCCGATCACGGTATCGACCGGCTCGTTGGCTTCAGCTAATTACTCTTTCCTTTACGTGAGCGGCACTTTGACCATACAGCCGGCGAGTCAGTCGGCGCTGACGGTGATCGGCATGCCAGTCACGGCGCAGCCGTATAACGCAACCTTCACGGTAGGCAGCTCGGGCGGCAGCGGCACGGGGGCTGTGACGTTCGCATCCAGCGGCGCATGCCTGGTGAACGCCAGCACCGGCCTGGTCACCATGACCAGCGGCACTGGAACCTGCTTGGTAACGGCAACCAAGGCCGCCGATACCAACTACAGCAGCACCACTTCGGCGGCAGCAACGGTGAGCGCCAGTCTGGTCGCGCAGGCGATTACGTTTACTGCCAACCCTCTGGCGACGGCTGTCTACAAAAGCAGCTTCACGGTGGCGGCTACGGGCGGCGTGAGCGGGAATGCGGTGACCTTCACCAGTTCCGGGGCGTGCAGCAATTCAGGCGCAATCTATACGATGACCAACAGCACGGGAACGTGCTCGGTGATCGCCAACCAGGCGGGCAACACGAACTACGCGGCAGCACCGCAGGTTACGAAGACCGTAACCGCGACCGGTCCATTGGTCACCGTGTCTCCGTCCACCATCAACTTGGGGACGGTGTATCTGGGAAGCATCACAACCAAGAACATCACGGTGACCAACATCGGAACGGCGCCCGTTACCATCAACGAACCCCTCATTTCGATCGTGCAAGGAGGGAGCTCCAACGAATTCGTGGCAGTCAATCTCTGTCCGACGCCATTAGCGGCAGGGAAGAGCTGCACGATTGCGATCGGCTTCGTTGCGGGTCCGTTCTACACACAGCAAACCGCGACCTTGGAAATTATGGACAATGCGCCAGGCAGTCCGCAGCCGGTCACGCTGAGCGCGCAGGTGATCAATCCTCTGGCGAGCTTCAGTCCAACGAGCCTGGCATTCGGGACGATAAAACACGCCACCAGCAGCACGCTAGGCGTGACCCTCAGCAACACGGGAGCAACGCCGTTGATTTTCACCGGTGCCGGCATCAGCGTGAAGGGTGCGAACGCGACAGCCTTTGTGCAGAGCAATAATTGCGGGAGCTCGCTTGCAGCGGGCGCCAAATGCACCGTGGCCGTCAAGTTCACGCCTGCGACCACGGGCAAATTCAGCGCCAATCTGACGGTGGTTGACAATGCCCAAGCTGGCGGCGGTACCCAGACCGTGCCACTTTCGGGGGCGGGGAACTAGTGTTCTGTCTCCGAAGTTGATTGAAAAACAGAAGCAGATCCTTCGACGCACCGCCCCCACGCTCCACCCAAAGAGCAAAAGCGCTCTTTGGGGACCCCGGAAAGCGCTTGGGCCCCGTTCGCTCAGGATGACAACCTGTGTTTTGCTGCGAATTTCTGAGACAGGACACGAGGGTGGCAGAGATGGTGTAGAGGAAGGGTCATTTCCTCAAGGGCTAAACAGGCTGCGGAAAAAGGCATGTATTTGATTTTTGCGCGGAAGGAAATTTTGCAGGGGCTAAAGCCCACGTAGATTTTGCGGCATTTACGGCCCGACTGAAGTCGTGCCCTGTTACAAAGCCTTGAAGTCTTGCTCCCAAGACGAGTTTTTTCGCAGCCTGCAAAGCCCAACTCATTTTGCGGGGTTTATGTACGGGCTGAAGCCCGTACCCTTCCCCTAAAGCTCATACCCTTCAAAGCTGCTCTGCGCGAATAGAGTGAAAGCGCTCTCCGCATCGTGCGATTGTAGAGGCCGCGATTCCGCGCGGTTTATTGGCCGATGCGGTGGCGGATTTCGGGAACCAACGGATCTTGCGACGACTGCCCGCGGATGCTGAGATAGCTTTTATAAAAATCCGCGAATCCCTCGCTCTTCATCCCTTCCCGCACGCGTCCCTGGTAGTAATACACGAGCGGAAAATAGGCATAGGTCGGCACGTTGTCATCAAACAATTCAACCGCTTCGCCACGCCGCTTCTCACATTGATCGAACTCGGAGTCAGCCTCCGTGAACGCTCCCGCATCGAGGTATGCCCGGCCGAGTTCGAAACGGCCGATCCAGGTGTCCAGCAGGTTGTTTGCGGCAGTGATCTGCTTCACTGCCTCGTTGGCGTCTTTGCGCTTCAGTGCAATCAATCCTGTAATGATCTTGCTGTAGGCCTGGGGCTCGCTCGACAGTTGGGCAGCGAGGCTTGCCGCAAGCTTTTGCGCTTTAGCCAGGTCTCCAGCATCGACGTCGGTGATCGCTGCCAGGAATTGAATCTGGATAGACTGGCTGTTCGCCAACGCCTTGCCCATGTCAGAGAGCGCTGCCGCACGGTTCCCTTGCAATTCCTCGATGGTCCCAAGCGCAGCGTATTTTCTCGCGGCATTGTCGGCCATCTTGGCTGCCGCATCGGTAGTGGCGCCCTGTGCAAGGATGCGCGCAGCCTCGGCATACGTCCCTTGGTAGGCGGCAAGATCGGCCAGTCCGGTGTTCGCTGTCGATATGCCGAGTGGACCAAGCTTCTCAAGCCGATGGTACGATTCGGCCGCTTTTTCGGTCTGCCGTTGCCCAAGTTGCGCTTCCGCGAGCACCAGGTATCCCTGCGCGGCTGACGGACTGATCTCCAGCGCGGTGCGCGCCTGTTTCTCGCTCGCGGCAAAATCTCCGGCAAAGGCACTGATGAATGCCAGGTTCAAGCGTTGGCCTACGCCCCTGGGGACAATCTCAACCGCATGTTGCGCGGCTTCCAGTGCCTTCGGCGCGTTGCGTAACTGCGTATAGCAATTGGCAAGGTTGTTTTGACCGACGCGATCGGCGGGGTAGCGCGTGACGAGCTGCGTATACTCCTGCACGCAATTTTGATAGTCGCCCGCGGTGAGATAGTACAGTCCGCGATTCCGAAAGCGTTCCCGCTCGGTCATGCGGTCCATATGTTCCATCGCCAGCTTCATGTACTTTACCGCGTCACCGGGTCTACCCAGGTTCTGGGCCATGGCGGCCATGCCGGTGTACGCCCGCGCGAACTTAGGATCCAGTTCCGCAGCCTTCTGGAAGGAATCGAACGCCTCCTGGAACTTGCCGGCGAACTGCTCGTCAACACCGAGAGCGTCCTGGTGAACGGCCTCCAGCGATGCAGCGGTGAAGCCTCCGCTGACCTCGTTGAACTGCAGCGACGCCGGCGTGGTGTCGCCCAAAGCTTTGCGAAGCGGAACTGCCAGCTTGGGAAGGGCCTGCACGATGTCCTGCTTATTAGCAACGGTGACATCCGCTTTTGCGAGAATGGCACCAGTCAAGGCGTCCACGGCGGTCGCCGAAATATCGTACTGGTTGCCTTGCAAGCTAATGTCGCCCGTAATCACCGCGTTGATGCCCTGGTTTACGGCAACCAGCCGCGCCGACTGCTCGTCGAGGCTGTCCGTGGGATTCGGGAGTTTCCTGGCGGCCTTACGCGCATCTCCTCGACTGTAGGCGTTGATAAAGCTTGCACCCTCCAGGGCCACACCGAGCATTGGCTCCAGCGTGTCATCCAAAACCGAGTCGCCGGTATGGTTGGCAAAGTCGCCAACCAGCACCGAAACCGGGGCGTGGGTCAACAATTTCGCGGCGGCCTGCCTCCTGGTGACGTACCAGGCAATTCCGGCTGCGATCGCTGCAATCAGAACTCCCGTGACCGCGAAACGCGGCCATGAAAGCTCTCGAATGCGATTCATGCGGAGGCGCCCGGAAGAAGCGGAAACTTTCTTGCCTCCGCTCCTGCCTTGCCAGGCGCGAAGATCCGCATCCAGTTCTCCCGCGTTTTTGTAGCGGTTTGCCGGATCTTTCTCGAGACATTTGGCGACGATATTGCTCAGCGCGCCCGGGATATTCCGATCGACGTCTGCCAAGGGCACGGCGCGTTGTTGCGTGCGCTTCAATAAACTCGCGATCGCGCTTTCCGCATGGAAGGGCGTTACGCCGGCCAGCAACTCATATAGGATCAGGCCGACCGTAAAGATATCGGAGCTGGCCTTGACGTCCATGCCCTGCGCCTGCTCCGGAGACATATAGTCGAGCGTCCCGAGCATGGCGCCTGTTTGCGTCATGCCATCGCCGGAGAAGGTGCGAGCCAATCCAAAGTCCATCACCACTACGCGGCCATTTTTGTCGCGCATGATGTTGGCCGGCTTCAGGTCACGGTGGATGATTCCTTCGCCGTGGGCGGTAGCCAGCCCACTGGCCACCTGTTCCATGACGTCGACCGCTTCGGCAATTTCCAGTTTGCCGCGCTGCTTGAGGATCTGATAGAGGTTCTCGCCCTCCAGGTACTCCATCGTGATGAACTTCAGGCCCTGAGCTTCGCCGAGGTCGTAAATCCGGATCACGTTGCGGTGTGTGACCTGAGACGAGAGCAGCAGTTCCTGTTTGAAACGGGCGAGGATTTCGGGATTCGAGGCCATCTCGGGACGGATGACTTTCAAGGCCACGATTCGATCGACCTCGCGGTCGGCGGCCTTGTACACAGCTCCCATGCCACCCTCACCGAGGAGTTCGAGGATCTCATAGCGGCTGCCAAGAACAGTTCCGATCTGCAATAGAATCGCGCTTGCGCCGGGACCGTTTGCACCTCCCGGAGGCGGGCTGCGGCGAGCGGAGGTTCCCGGAGCGATTGTGGCGTCGCTCGACACGATTGTGGCCGCATTACCGGGGTGAAGTGGCGCGGCAGCGATGATGGTGTCTTCAGATTCTCGCGGAGCCGCGGGCAGTTCGCCGCGATGAGAAGGCGGCGAACTGTCAGGCGCTTTCGAAGAAAGAGCTTCCTGCATACGGCCAGACGCTGCTTCTCCCGGAACGTGTTCTTCGTTGTTGCCCGAGGTCACATCATCCATATCGCGCTTCGCAGCCTGTCAAAAATTGAATGGAACGGCCTGGCACACTCGTCAGCGTGGGCCCTTGGGGAATCGTGCAGTGGCCAGAGTATAAATGATTTTCCGACGATCCGGTTTGCTGATTTGACTGCAACGATCCAGGCCAGCATCTGAACGCCAGCAAGTTCCAGCAAGAGCGGGAACTGATGAGCAAGGCAGATTTCTGGCTGTTAGTTGCATGGTTTTCCCGGATGCAACCAGCAATTTGTCAATCTTGCTGAAGCGGATTAAGCAGCCGGAGAATGCATGCAATCTCAGAGAAACATATCCGAGGTCATCAGGCCCATTTCCAGACGCGCCATCGACCGTGACATGGGCCAAAACGTGAGGGGCAGATATTTGCGAAAGAATGTATGATCTTCCGCCCGAGAAGGCCATTATTTGCATAAGTCATGTTTTATCTGGGAGTTATATGGGCGCCAGGAGAGATTCGAACTCCCGGCCTGTTTCGAATAAGCATTTCGGAGTTGCTGCAAGGTGTTTGAGATGCAGGATTGCCCTCATCCAATTACTCAAAGGGTCGGCTGACAGCAACAGCTGATTCCCGTGAAAAGGAAAGTTTGGTACTATTGGGAAGTCAACATGTGCGCCCGTAGCTCAGCTGGATAGAGTATTTGGCTACGAACCAAAGGGTCGGGAGTTCGAATCTCTCCGGGCGCACCATTTGACCTCATCCAACCCAAATACGAGCGGTTTTTGACCTGGATTTTTTGTTTCAGTCGATTTTGCTGCGTTTTGCGCCCTTAGCTCAGCTGGATAGAGCGTCTGGCTACGAACCAGAAGGCCGGGAGTTCGAATCTCTCAGGGCGCACCATCGTTCAGCCACCATTCCAAATTTCGCCGGCCACCGATTCTCCAGACTCTGATTTGATGGATGCCGTTCTTTTGTGCGCCCGTAGCTCATCTGGATAGAGCACTTGGCTTCGAACCAAGGGGTGGGGAGTTCGAGTCTCTCCGGGCGCACCATCTTCCCTGTTCTGAAAACGGGTGCACACGGGGAATTCCAACCAGAACCTAAGACAGATCACCTGGGATTGGGTGGAGGCGCAATGTGTTGCGTCAGGCCGCAGTCTGCGGAGGCGGCGCATTCAGCGGCAGCTCCTCGGCGATGTCGAGGCCGGTGATGCGGACGAGCTTGGTGACGGCGGCGGGGTTGAGGCGCGTGGCGTCAAACTCAACGCGCAAGGAGCGGGCATCGGAATCGATGCAGATGCGGCGGATGCCGTAGACGTCGCGGACGCCAGCCAAGGCGGCGGCCACACTCTCAGTGGGCTGCGCGGTGTAGCGATAGAGAATCTCTACCGTGGTCATAAGGAAATGATAGCCGACCGGAGCCGCTAGAGTGGTGTCTCTGAAGTTGAATGAAAAACAACAGCAGATCCTTCGACTCACCCCCCCACGCTTCACCCCAAAGAGCAAAAGCGCTCTTTGGGGACCCCGGAAAGCGCTTGGGGCCCCGTTCGCTCAGGATGACAAACTCTCGGGGGGACTCAGGATGACAGTCAATTTTGATATGAACTTTTAGAGATATACCGCTAGAGAGAGCCGAGGAAGGTGCGAATCTGAGGGTCTGACCAGTCCTGGGCGCCGACGTACTTGCTGCGGATGACGCCTTTGCGGTCGATGACGTAGGTTTCAGGCCACATGTCGGTATGAAAGAGCTTGGCGGCAGACTCGCCGGGATCGCGCACGGTGATCAGGTCGACATGGCGACGGGCGAGGAAGGCCTGGTAGGCGTCGGGATCTTCGTCGACGCTAACGGCCAGAATGACAAGGTTGGGCTGGTCGTGGTGAAGCTGGAGAAGCGAGGGCAGCTCCACGATGCAGGGTGCGCACCAGGTTGCCCAGAAGTTGACCAGCACCACTTTGCCGCGGTAGTTGGCAAGGTGAACGGAGGTGGTGCCGTCGGAGATGGTGAAATCGGGGGCAACTTTGCCGGTTTGCGCGGGATGAGCGCCGCGGTTGCAGGCGGGGACCAGTGCCAGCGGGAGGAGGAGAAGGGAAGCGAGGAAACGAGGGAGCCGCACATACTTATAATACGGAGCGACAGGGCTTGAACGAAAGGGCGAAGGCGATGACGGTGGATGGGACGAATTCTGGCGGGTCTTCCGGCGGAGGGTGGCAGCCGGTGCTTGGTCTCTCCGACGATCCGGGCGGGCCGGTGGATTGGCGGGAGTGGGCTGGGAAAACGATTGCGGGGACGGTGTTCGAGCAGCCGGAGCCGGAGGCACTGATCGAGCTGACGGTGATCGTTCCCGCGCGCAACGAGGAGGATTGCCTGGGCGCGTGCCTAGAGTCGCTTGTGAGCCAGTCAGAGGACATCTTAGAGCTGGGCAAGGACTGGGAACTGATTGTGGTGGACGACCACTCGAGCGACCAGACGGCGGCGATTGCACGCGGATTCTCAGGCGTGACGTTGATGGAGGCCGCGAAGCTGGAGCAGGGATGGACGGGGAAGGCGAACGCAATCTGGACAGCGGCGAAGCGCGCCAGGGGGCGGTGGCTGCTGTTTACCGACGCGGATACGGTGCATGAGCCGGGCAACCTGCGCAGGGCGATGCACGAGGCGGAGCGGCACAAGGCGGGAGTGCTGAGCTATTCGCCACGGCAGATTGTGGGCGGCCTCGTGCAGCGGTCGCTGATGCCACTGGTGTTTTGCGAACTGGCGCTGGCTTATCCGCCGGCGAAGGTTTCGGATCCGAACCAACGCATTGCCGCGGCCAATGGGCAGTTTCTGCTGGTGGAGCGGGAGGCGTATCGCAAGCTTGGGGGCCACGCCAGCGTGGCGGACGAGGTGCTGGAAGACGTGGAACTGGCGTATCTGTCCAAGCGGCGCAAGGTGGGATTGCGGTTCCGGTATGCCGACGATGCCGTATCGACGCGGATGTACCGTACAACGGCGGCGATGATCGAGGGGTGGACGAAGAACCTTGCGCTGCTGTTCGACAATACGCTGGCGATGTCGGCGTGGCGGGCGCTGGATATTTTTCTTTTCTTTGGGTTGCCTGTTTTGGCGGTCGTGCTGTGGAACGCGAAGTTTGCGCAGCATTCGATTCAGTGGCTGGCAGCGGGCTGGGTGCTGGCGTTGCTGTGGGTGCGGACGCTGGTGCGGTTCTATGCGCGGGTGGCGAAGTCGAACTTTCCGTTTGTGGACTGTGCTTTGTCGCCTTTGGGGTTGCCGCTCTTCGTGGGGCTGCTCTACCGAAGCTGGTTTCAGCATCGGATACTGAAGCAGGTAAGCTGGAAGGGGCGGAGCTACAAGGCTTGAAATGCAGCTTTTAGCCGAAAGCTGTGAAGCGTGGCCGCGGTTTGCGGCATCTTGTCTAGTGAGGGGTCGAAATGATTTTTTTGACGCGGCGGGCGACCTTCTCTGCTTCCCACTACTACTGTAATGAGAGCTGGACGGCGGAGAAGAACGAGCAAGTGTTCGGGCGCTGCGCCAATCGCAACGGCCACGGACATAACTACACGCTGGAAGTGACAGTCGGGGGCGAGACGGACCCGGTGACCGGGTTTGTTGTCGATTTGAAGTGGCTGAAGGACGTGATCGAGCGGGAGGTTCTGGCCGCCTTCGACCATCGGCATCTGAATCTGGAGGTGCCGGAGTTTGCGAAGCTGATTCCGACGACGGAGAACATTGCGATTGCGGCATGGAAGCGGATGGAACCGGCGATTGCGGCGGCAGGCGGGGCACGGCTGACTTGCGTGCGGATTTATGAGACGCCGGAGATTTTTGCGGAATACCGGGGGCCCCAAGGACAGGTCTTCGTCCGTGGGGTGGAATACAGGGGTGAGGCGTGAAGGCATGCTTCGGACGCCGATACATGCTAAGTGCGAGCCATCGGCTGCATTCCGATGCGTTGTCGGCTGAGGAGAACCGGGTGGTTTATGGGAAGTGCAATAACCCACATGGGCATGGGCACAACTACGTTGTGGAAGTGCTGGTGGGCGGGCCGGTGGACCCGGAGACGGGGATGGTGGTGAATCTGGCCGATCTGGATGAAGTGGTGCGCACAAGAGTGACGGATCGCTTCGATCATACGAACCTGAATCTCGATCCGCTGTTTGCGAATCGGGTGCCGACGACGGAGAATCTTTGTAGGGCGGTTTTTGGGTTGTTGAAGGAAGCGATGCAGGCCGGTGAGCTGGAATATGTGCGCGTGGAAGAGACAGAGAACAATTTCTTCGAGTATCGCGGCGAGTGAGATAGATAAAACACCCCTGTTCCCCAGGGTGAGAGGATGATCAGAATGGCGCAGCCGATTGCAGTGAGCAAGCCGATTCGCAGGGCAGTGGAGGCGGACGAGGGCCTGAGCGAATTCAGCACGCAGGAGATGTATAGAGAGATTTTGAGCCGGCTTGGCGAGGACCCGAGCCGCGACGGATTGCGTGCAACACCTTCGCGCGTGGAAAAGTCGATGGCGTTTTTGACCAAGGGCTACGACGAAGATCCGATGCGGATTCTGCGCGGGGCGTTGTTCGATGTGGACTACGACGAGATGGTGATCGTGAAGGACATCGAGGTTTTCTCGTTGTGCGAACACCACATGCTGCCCTTCTTCGGCAAGGTTCACGTGGCCTACATTCCCAAGGGCAAGGTGATCGGGCTGAGCAAGATTCCGCGCCTGGTGGAGGTGTTTGCACGGCGGCTTCAGGTGCAGGAACGGCTGACGCGGCAGATTGCAGACACGATTCAAGAGGCGGTTGCGCCGCAGGGCGTGGGCGTGGTGATTGAGGCGCGGCACCTGTGCATGATGATGCGTGGTATTGAGAAGCAGCACTCGTCCACGGTGACTTCGGCGATGGTGGGTTGCTTCCGGCAGAAGGAGACGCGGGCGGAGTTTCTGTCGCTGGTGAGGCAGCCGGGGACAGGGGCGCTGTGAGGTTTTGCCGCGGAGATTAAGGTCGTGGCTTCAAGGTTCAACAACCGTGAAGCCACGATAGGCGCCTAGGTAGCGCGTTTTTACTGAATGGGCCGCGGCAAGCGCCTGTTTGAGCTTTTTGCCGACGATCTCATCGATCTCCTGGAGCATGGGGCGATTCTTCTTGGGGTCGAGGACTTCTAGTGCAATGTCCCTGAGTTCCTGCCAGTCGTGCCAATCGCCAATGCGCGATTTTGCTTTCTCCAAAGCATTCACAAACTTCAGGTCTGCAGTTTCCGTCAGGAGCAAAACGTAGCGCAGGTGCTTGACCTCGATGCGAAAGGGATGCAGATTGTCCTTGCTGAACGCGGGCCAGCGGCTCAGTTCATCCATGAGCCTGATTGCCGCATCCGTATAGGACTTGCGGGCAGTCGTTTTGGACGCCGAACCAGATTCCCTGGTGTGGATATGCTTTTCGATCCGCCTTGAGAATTGCTTCAAGCCGTCGCGAGTATCCGCTCTCTGCTTGTTGACAGTGTTGACGAGTTTGCGAGCGCTTTCAATGCGGATGGCCTGCAAATGCTCAAGCAGGCACACCACGGAATTGTCTTGTTGACGGCCAGCGAGAGTGCGAGCTTTAGCTGCCAGCACATCCATATCGCGCACGTCGCCCGCCGCTTTGCGGAGTGGCTTGAGGAGTTTCAACAGGCGGCGTCTGGAATTCTCATTAGCGGGAATCAGTATGCCGGCAATCGCCTCGACGCGGCGTGCGCGTGTGCGCAGGTCGTGAATATCGTTCATTGATGGGTCGCTGGAGAGGCTCTTCAACGATTTACGTAATTGGCGAACCGGTTTGCTTGCGTTGTCGAGAGTCGATTCCATCCTTCATAGGATAGGAGCCTGATGGAGGGTTGGCAAAGGGTGGAGGGCCGTTCGCGTGCCGCCGCAACGCATATTGTGCAAATGCTCTACAGTTGAGGAAGGAAACGGATGGCCTTGTGAATGGATTACTAGTAATCGACAAACCTGGCGGGATGACCAGCCACGACGTAGTGAATCGGCTGCGGAGAATTACCGGGGAGAAGTCGATTGGACACCTTGGCACGCTGGACCCGATGGCGACTGGGGTGCTGCCGCTGCTGCTGGGAAAATATACGCGGCTGGCACAGTATTTTTCTACTGCCGAGAAGAGCTATGACGGGACGATCCGCTTCGGGTTTTCTACAGACACTTACGACGCCGAGGGGCAGGCTGCGGGGCCGGACTGTGGGCCCGTGTTGACGCTGGAACAGGTGCTGGCGGCGGCGGCGCGGTTTGATGGCGAAATGGAGCAGATGCCTCCGCCTTACTCGGCCAAGAAGATTGCGGGGACGCCTGCCTACAAACTGGCGCGCGAAGGCAAGCCTGTGGAACTGAAGGCTGCGAAGGTTCGTATTGCAAACTTTGAGATTATCGCGCTGGAGGGGGCCGAGGCAGAGTTTGCGATGAGCATCAGCGCGGGCGGCTACGTGCGCTCGGTGGTGCATGAGATGGGGCAGGCGCTGGGCTGTGGCGCGCATCTGAGCCGGCTGCGGAGGACGAAGGCTGGAGTGTTTACGCTCGACGAGGCGCACACGCTGGAGGAACTAGAGAAAGCGACGGGAAACGCGGAGGCGCTGGAGGAGTTGTGCGTGCATCCGCGGAGTTTGCTGCCGGAGATGCCGGCGGTTACGGGTGATGATCACGCACTGGGACGGTTGCGCAATGGGGCGCAGGCCAACCTGCCAGAGTTTTCGCAGGCGGCCATGGTCAAGGTGTTTGCGGCGCAGAGGGAACTTGTGGGGATTGCGAAGCGCGTGGCGGGAACGCTGTTTCAGCCGGTTGTGGTGATGGGGTGAAAAGAACAGGGACCAGGGAATAGGGAATAGAAAGAACTGCCTGGTGGAGTTGATGCCGCAACGGGAGTTTGATCACGGACCTTTGTGGAGCAGCGGCTTGAGTGCAGGTAGCAGGGTTTTGGCGATGATCTCGGAGCCTTTGGTGGTGGGGTGGATGCCGTCCTGCTGGATGGTGCCGGGGACGTGGATCAGGTCTTTGTAGATCATAGGCACAAAGGCGACGTGGTGGTGGGCAGCGAGAGTGCGGAAGACCTGGTCGAAGGACTGCACGTAGTCGGGGCCGTAGTTGGGGGGCAGGGTGATGCCGGCGAGCAGGATCTTGATGTGCGCGGCTTCGAGAGCGGTAAGCACCTGGTCGAGGTTGCGGCGGGTTTGATCGAGAGGCAGGCCGCGAAGGCCGTCGTTGCCGCCGAACTCGACGATGACGGCTTCGGGGTGAAGGCGCAGAAGAGATGGAAGGCTGGCGACGGCGTCCTTGGTAGTGGCTCCGCTGGTGCCTTGATTGATGACCTTGTAGTGGTAGCCCTGGACGTTGAGTTGGCGTTCTAGAGCGTCAGGGAAAGACTGGCCGTCGGCAAGACCAAGGCCGGCGGTGATGCTGTCTCCGTAACAGACGAGGATGTGCGGGCTGGCAGCGAGCATCGGGCGGGCCAGGAGCAGCAGGCAGATTGAAACGAGAAATGCGCGGCGAACGTCCACATGGATAGTGTAGCTGCGTGAGGCAGGGAACTGGCGTTGAGGAGAGTGACTGGTGATTGTAGTTCGCGATGCGAAGAAGTGGATACAGAATGGAACACGGCGGGTTGAGATTCTGAAGGGGATTTCGCTCACGATTCCGGCCGGGCAGTTTGTGGCGATAGTGGGGGCCAGCGGTAGCGGGAAGAGCACGCTGCTAGGGCTGCTGGCGGGACTGGATACGCCGAGTTCGGGCGAGATCTGGCTGGATGGAGCGCCAATCCACAATCTGGCTGAGGCGGAGCTGGCTACGGTGCGGGGGCGGAAGATTGGGTTTGTGTTTCAGTCCTACCAGTTGATTCAAACATTGACGGCTCTTGAAAACGTGCTGTTGCCGTATGAGTTGAATGTGGAGGGCAACGGCGAGATGCAGGCGCGGCGACTGCTGGAGGAGGTGGGACTGGCGGAGAGGGTGGATCACTACCCGATTCAGCTTTCGGGAGGGGAACAGCAGCGGGTTGCGCTGGCGCGGGCCTTCATTGTGGAGCCTCCGATTGTGATGGCCGATGAGCCGACGGGCAATCTGGACTCGGTGAATGGAAAGCTGGTGCTGGATCTGCTGCTGGACCGGAACAAGAAGGCGGGAACAACGCTGGTGCTGGTGACGCACGATCCGGAGATCGCGAACAGAGCGGACCGGAAGATTGTGTTGAAGGACGGGATGGTGGTGGAAGATACGCTGCCTTATGTCACGGAGCAGGCTGCGGACTCAGCGCCCCTCGAATACGAGGAGAGCAATGGCTAAACGGGCATTGAGCTGGAAGCGCGCGGGAGCCATTGGCTGGCGGGACTTGAAGTCGGCGCCGGGTAAATTTGGGTTCGTAGTGCTGAGCGTGGCGGTGGGCGTGGCGGCGCTGGTGGGTGTGCGCGGGTTGAGCGACAGCTTCAGGACGACGCTCTCCGGCGAGGCGCGTTCGCTGATGGGCGGGGACCTGAGTGCGCGCATCTATCGCCAACCGACGGCGGAAGAGTCAAGCAAGGTTGCGGAGATTGTTAAGCAGAGAAGCGGGATTCGGTCGACATGGGTAGTGGAGACGCTTTCCATGGCATCGGCGCCGCCGGACCCTGTGCCGCTGCTGATTACGCTGAAGGCTGTCGATCCAGGCGAGTACCCCTACTACGGGAAGGCCGAACTGGAACCGGCGATGAGTTTGCAGCAGGCTTTGGAAGGCGACTCAGCGGTGGTAGCGGAGGAGTTTCTGATCCGGCTGGATGCACGGGTGGGGCAGACGCTGCGGCTGGGGGGACGGAACTTCAGGATTGCCGCGGTGTTGACGCAGGAACCGGACCGCATGAGCGCAGGAGCAGGCATGGGACCGCGGGTGATGATTTCGCGCGCGGCGCTGGACAGAACAGGGCTGCTGGCAACCGGCAGCCGAATGAGTCAACGGCTGCTGATGAAGCTGCCCGCGCAAGTCGATGCGATTGCGATGCGCAAGCAGGTGGAGTCAGCGCTGCCGGATGCGCAGGTGATGGATTTTCGCGAGGGCAATCCGGCGCTAAGCCGCGGCCTGGATAATGCGACGGCGATTCTGAGTTTGATCTGCCTGGTGGCGATGGTGCTGGGCGCAATCGGCGTGGCGATGGCCATGCATGCGCACCTTGAGCAGCGGATGGACATGCTGGCGATCTTGAAGGCTTTGGGCGCAGGATCGGGGGATTTGCTGCGCATCTTTTTGTTGCAGACGCTGGGGCTGGGGTTGGCCGGAGGAGTTCTGGGCGTGGCCGCTGGTCTGGTCGTGATGGCGGCGCTGCCGGCGGCGTTCGGGAATCTGCTTCCGGTGCACGTGGTGTTGAATTTTCCATGGCAGTCGGCATTGGCGGGGTTGGGAACTGGACTGCTAACGACGCTTCTGTTCTGTCTGCCGCCGCTGCTGGATGTACGTGCGATCAGGCCGGTGCTGGTGTTGCGCAGGTTGGTGGAGTCTGGGCCGGTGGGGATTCGCGGCTGGCTGACGAAGTGGTGGGCGCGGCGGCTGCAACTGGCAATTGCGGCGTTGGTGCTGGCGGCGCTGGGCGGGATTGCGTGGGCGCTTTCGGACTCGGCCAAGGTCGGGACGGCGTTTGCCGGGATGTTTGCGGTCGCGCTGGTTGTACTGCTGGCGCTGGCGGCGGCGGCGCTGTGGCTGGTTCGCTTTCTGCTCGATCGCGTACGGTTGCGGCTGCCTTCGTCGCTGCGGCAGGGGTTGGCGAATCTGTACCGGCCTGGGAACCAGTCGGCGGCCGTGCTTGCTGCGCTGGGGACGGGCGTGATGCTGATTCTGGCCGTCTACCTGATGCAGGCGCAAGTTTTGCGTGAGATCAAGGAGACGGCTTCGCCGAAGCTGCCGAATATTTTTCTGGTGGACGTGACGACCGACGAAGTGGCTGGGGTAAGGGATTTCTTCAAGCATCAGACCGGCGTAAACCAGGCGCTGGATTTGATGCCGGTGGTGCCGGGACGGTTTGTTTCCATCAACGGGCAACTGGTGGAGCAGATGAAGGGGCAGCACTATCCGCGGCGGATGCTCCAAAATGCTGAATTGACCTGGGCCGATGCGCCTCCGGAAGGCGACAAGGTGACGCAAGGCGCGTGGTGGAAGGACGGCAGCGCCGCGGAGCTGGCCGTGGGTGAGGGCGTTGCGCGGCGGCTGAACTTGGGAGTGGGCTCCGTGGTGGAACTGGAGATTGGCGGCGTTGCGCGGAAGCTGAAGGTGGACGCCATTTACCGGGCCGACGGGCAGCACCTGGGGGCGCGGGTCGAGTTTGTTCTGCCTTCAGGGCAGCTCAAAGACCAACCGGCGACGTGGTACGGCGGCGTGCATATCGACCCGAAGCAGGTGTCCGGGATGGAGCGGGCGCTGTTCGCCGCTTATCCGACGATTACGGTGATCAACCTGGCCGATGTGCTGCAGCGAATCGAGAGCGTGGTGGACCAGATCACGTTCGTGGTTCGTCTGCTGGCGGGATTTTCGATTCTGGCCGGTCTGACGATTCTGGCTTCAAGCATTGCAAGCACGCGGTTCCGGCGCATGCAGGAGGCGGTTGTATTGAAGACGCTGGGTGCAACGCGGATGAGGATTGTGCGCACGTTCAGCGTGGAGTTCAGCGTGCTGGGACTGCTGGCAGGGGCGGTCGGGGTGGTGTTCGCCAACCTGCTGACGCAGGTGCTGCTACATCGACTGGAAGTCTCGTTCCATATCGAGTGGGGCGCTACGGTGATTGCGCTGGTGGGGACGGCGGTGCTGGCCACGGCGACGGGGTGGATTGCGAGCTATCGGATTCTCGGACTCAGGCCGTTGCAGGTGTTGCGCGAGGAGTGAGCAGGGCAGGGAGTACGCAATCGCTGATCGTGCACCGCGGAGAGACGAGATGTGGTTGTGGGGTGCGGGGTATGCGAGGCCTATGCGGGTTTGACCGTAGTGGGGAATCCACTTATGATGGATTGGTTGGCTTTTCCGATACGGCGCCCTGCCGCGGTCAAGCCAGCATGGCCGCAAGACCAGCCTTGCACCACCCTTGCTGCCCCCTCGTTCAATGGTAGGACAGCTGCCTCTGGAGCAGCATATCGGGGTTCGAATCCCTGGGGGGCAGCCAAAAGCATTACATCCTCTAGTCCAGAAAAAAGGTCCAGTCCACCCTCAACTGAGAATACTGGTCCGTCTGGGGTCACCTTGGGCGAGAGCGCCAGAGGCTTGAAATGCGTGCGCAGTGCCAGCTTTGCACCTTCGCGATCTACTGAAAGGATTGCATTTAGAGTGCCCGCCTGCTTCAAGACGAATTCCCGGATTCGTTCAATAGCAACTGGAGGCGACAGCCGTGATTCTGGAAACATCGCCCGTCGAGACGAAATGAGTCGACCGGCTCGTAGACCTTACACAGGGTCAGAGATTGATTGCAGGCGATCAGAACAGTTCGATGGAGGGCTGGTCATGACCGTCCAGGGCCTCGCCGCCGGCCACTGCAAGGTGGGTGACGGTCTGGCTGGCCATTCTGTATCTGCTTTTATGGGCTTCCAGAATTTCCTTGAAGTTGCGATCGAAATCCCCGCGCCATTCGGGATCGAGCACCTTACCTGACATGATCTGCAAGTGATCGCGCATCTCTACCAGCGATTCCTGCACGTGCTCCATTCTCTGCCGCATCACGTCCTGGAACTGGATGTGCCCCAATGCCTGCGTCAGCCGGCTGACGCTCTCCTCGTAGTTTGCATCCACCTCGGTAATGACTTCGAGAAGCATTTGGCTGTTTTTGGAGAAGTCCGACTGCATTTCGCCTAGATCGTGCACCAGTTGACTCATGGCTCCGCTTGCCTCGTGCTGTTTCAACGATTCCTGGGCCGCGGCCATCTCCTCGTCTACGTTCTTGCATGTTGCCTGAATCTTGGTGGAAATATCCGCGGCGGCCCTGGTGGAGAGCACGGCCAACTTTCTCACTTCAGACGCCACCACGGCAAAGCCGCGTCCAGCACTGCCGGCCCGCGCCGCCTCGATCTCGGCATTCAGTGCGAGGAGATTGGTCTGTTGGGCGATGGATGTGATGACCTTGATCAGCGAGGTCAATGCGCCTATCCCGTTCCCGAGTGCTTGAATGCGCTCGCAGTTGCTCCTGAGCTCCTCGGTTTCCGCCCCCAGTTGCATTTCGATGGCGGCGATGATCTGCCTGTTGTTCTCGATTCGAAGGTGGGTAGTTTCCGTCAACTCTCTGCCGCTCTTGATTGATTTAGCGATGTGCTCCCTCTGCAGCGTGGCTTTTGAATTGAGGATGCCAATCTGCTCGATCACCTCGACAACCTCGCGCTCGGATTCGACCAGCGAATCGCCGATCTGATCGTGCATCACGTCGATGTAAGGCCTGGAGTTCATCAATTCGTCCCGCACGGCTTCGCGCCGCGTGGTTACAGCGTCCAACTCGGTCTTGTTCATGCGCCCGAAAACGCCGAGTTCGGAGATGCCCTTGCGGGCCTGGACCCAGTTCGCCCATTTGCCGATCAGCAGGGGAAGGACGATGAGCAGCACTAATGACGCGACGATCCGGCTTCTGTAGAGATTGAAGTCCGGCCCCATCCAATAAGCCAGGGACAGATAGAAGACCAGGATGCAGCTGAGACCGAGCGCTGTCTGAGCCGGGCGCCGGCCTTGCTCTGGCGCGACCTGCGATTCGGTACGGTCTCGTCTACCTCAACCTCCCTGCACGCGGCGGGCGCGGGGGAGACCCCTTCCAACCCTCGATAAGCCCAACGAGGGCAAGCGCGCCGGCGCCACCGGCTGGATCGTCAAGCCGGTATCGGGAGATGACCTGATCAAAGTCATCAAGAAAGTCCTGCCGGGAGCGTAAACGCATGGTGTCTGCGGCTTGGCGGTATCGCTCTCTGTGGTCAGGGTCAGGATCGGGATGAATTTGAAACCCGGCATTGCGCGCACCTTGCCGATCAGCTCGAGTCCGCCCATGACCGGCATATTGATGTCGGTGACGATCAGATTGGGCTTGATTCCCGAATTCAATTTGTCCAGTGCCGCCTGGCCGTTGTTGGCTGTCTCGACTTCGAGGATCTGGCCGCCTTCACGCACAATCTTGAAAACGCCTTTGACGAGGTGCGCAACGGGCGGATCGAGATCAGCCCGGAGTTGATCGATCTCACCCTCTCCGCTCCGCTTAGTCTTTTGCAAATTCGAATATTGTGGTCTATTATGCATGTCGAAGTAAACGATAAAGGAACATCGCACTGGATGCCGACAGAGAGCATTTCTCTGCGGCAAAAGGAGCTATAAAGTGTCTTGCATGAACACTGAAAAGAGTTGGCGCGTTGAGAGCAGAACGTTGCTAAAATGCAGTAACTCTCCGTCATCGGCCAGAGACGGAAGCCCGACAAGACAGCCGATAGGATACGCCCTTTTCCCCGCATGTCTTCTGGTTATCTTCTTGTTCCTGCCGCCTGCCTTCTGCCAATCCGCCCAACAGAATGCCTCCGCGGCGACATTTGCTCCGAAAGCGCCGGTTTCGATTCTGTCCCTTGAGGCTGATGTGCCGATGAATTCTCCCATGCCATTGGCCCAGAGGATCAAGAGCGGAATTGTTCCCAAGCGCGGCATGGTCAGCACCGGGTTGAACGGAGGCACACTTATCTCCGGGGATGGCAAGATGCTGGTTGAACTGCCCGGCAATCCGCTAGCTGAGGACGTCGTCTTCCACCACGAGCGGGTGATGCAGCCCTGGAAGATGCCCTTTGAAGCGCCAAAGATCGCGAACGTTTTGCCGGAGGTAAGAAAGTTGATTCTCGCCGGCCACTATCGCGAAGGACTGGAATTGTCGTTTCGGGCATCTACCGCTGTCGGCATGCCGCCCGGAACGATGAATCATAATGAGATTATCCCCCTTACCATGCATATCGATATTCCGCAGGCTGGACATCCGAAGGACTATCTGCGCACGGTGGACTTTGAGAGTGGGGAACTCAAAGTATATTGGACCGACGATCGCGGCGATTGGGTGCGGAAGACATTTGTATCCCGGCCCGACAATGTTGTTGTGCAATACCTGACCCCGCCGGTCGGCCGGACTTTGGATGCTTCTATAACGATCAACACGCCGGATGTATTCGCCGACCCCGACGAGACCAGTAAGGTGAAATACGAGCTGGATTTTGACGAGCACCGGATGATCGTGATCGGTCGTTTCAGTCCCGAGTTTGGCAACATGGGCTTTGCCAGCGTAACACGCGTGGTTTCCGTGGGCGGTTCGGTCCGGATGGAAGGGGGAAAGCTTGCTATTCACGGCGCCAAGTCGGCGATCCTGCTGACCCGTATCGAATGGTTCCAGGACTACAGCCGCGAGAAGGTCGATGCGATGGCCAGTGCCGTGGAGAGTCTGCCAGCGGAATACTCACCTCTGGTCCAGAGGCAACGCATAGTCCAAGCGAAGATGATCGACCGCATGTCCATCGACTTCGGCGGCCACTCGCAGTTCGGCATGTCGTCGGAAGAACTGCTCACCGATCAGAAAACCCGTATCGGTTACTCCCCAGCGCTGCTTGAGCAGTACTTCGACATGAGCCGCTACTGGCTGTTGGCTGAAGGCACGGGAGACTATCCTTCCATCGACGGTCATCTGAACATCAACGTCAACCTGCAAATCGCGCCCGCCGCCATGGCAAATCTACCCGAAGCCAGCGAAACCTTCACGCACTGGATTGAGGGGTTGCTGCCCGATTCCCGCAAGAATGCCGAGAACATCTTCGGCGCGCGCGGAGCGCTCTTTTCCGTACATCCCGATCAGCAGACCGGCGCACTTTACCACTTTGCCTACAACTGGCCGCATCACTACTGGATTTCTGCTGGAGGCTGGGCCTACAGTCCTATCTGGGATTATTACTTGACCACCGGAGACCGCGAGTTTTTGCGCCAGCACATCGTTCCAGGACTGAAGGATCTGGCGCTGTTCTATGAGGACTTTCTCACTGAGACCGATGAGCACGGCAACTACATTTTCGTGCCGTCGTACTCTCCTGAGAACTGGCCCGCGAACACGGATGCCGCGCCCACTGTAATCAATGCGGTTATGGATATTTCGGTCTGCAGGGAGGTGCTGACGCATCTGATCCAGGCCTCGGAGACGCTGGGGACCGACGCCGATCAGGTGCCGAAATGGAAGGCCATGTTGGCGAAGATGCCGCCCTATCTGGTCGATAATGACGGCGCGTTGAAGGAGTGGGCATGGCCGACACTACAAGAAAACCAGGATCACCGCCATGCATCTCACCTTTACGGAGTGTGGCCCGGTGACGAGATCGATCCCGACCGCACGCCGCAACTTGCCAAAGCCGCATGGCTGGCCGACAGGAAGCGCGCGCAGGGCAATGCCTCCGGCCACGGGATTTCGCATCGCGCCCTGGCCGCTGCGCGGCTCAAGGACGACTACCTAGTCAACATGGAACTTAAGCAGTTCCTCGAACAGGGTTACGTCGGTCCCACACTCCGCGGCTCTCACAACCCCTATACCGGGCCCATGCCGGACCAGCAAGGGTCCATTCCCACCATCATGATGGAGATGCTCCTCTACTCGCGGCCGGGCGTCATCGAACTGCTGCCCGCACTTCCTTCCACACTCACCTCTGGCAGCGTGAAGGGAATGCTCGTACGCAGCTTCGCCAAAGTGGACGATCTCACCTGGAATACCGAGACCCGGAGCGTCGACATCACCATCACCTCCCGGAAGGATCAGGACATTACCCTGATCCTGCGTCATGGAATCAGATATATCTTCGCGCCGGACGGCGTTCTGAGGGTCCAACCCAAACCGGATGCAACTACGTGCGTACTGCACCTGCCCCAGGGAAGCCCAGTGACCCTGCATCTGAAAATGGGTTCTCATAAACCGTCGGACTGGGTTTTGAACGTGCCGTCGCTGGCCGCGGTGAACAAGGAATCAGTGCAATGAAAACGCATGTCATTTCAAGGATGCGGAACATCAACTGCAATCGTCTGCTGTCTGTCTTCATGGTTCTGCTGTCATTGTCTGCCCTGCCGGCAAGGGCGGTCATCCGGCTTGCCGCACCATTCGGCGAGCACATGGTGTTGCAGCAGGGTGTTCCAATATCGATCTGGGGCACAGGTTGCCCTGGTGGCGATGAAATCACCGTCTCTGTAGCTGGACAAAGCGTGACCGCGAAATCCGACTGGGCCGGCCGGTGGATGGTCCAACTTGCTCCCATGATGGCGGGCGGCCCATACCAACTGCTCGTCGAGGTCGGCCGCTTCAAGCGGTTGCTCCCGCTGCACCCCACTTTCTGGAGCGGCCTGGCATTGGAGGATGTTCTTATCGGAGAGGTTGTGCTTGCCCCCGCACAGTCCGGCAAAACTCTGGCCGCAACAAAGGAGGGAGCGTCGGAGATTGCCAGCGCCAAGTATCCGTGGATACATATGTATACTCCCCCCGCGCAAATGGTGGGCGATGCGCCGACGGAGGCGGCCGGGAAATGGACCGTGACGTCGCCCGATACAGCAGGTAACTTCTCCGCTACCGCTTACTTCCTGGCCCGCGAACTGTACAACAAACTGCATGTGCCCATCGGTGTGGTCTACAGTTCCGCAAGGTCCGTGTGTCCTCCGTTGCACCTTCGTGTTGTACCCGATTATTGCCCTGCTCACCAGGATCGCTTGCGGTCGGTCCCATCGCTTCTTGAGGCGGCCAGGAAAACTCGCCTGCGCAACTCATTCCATCCGCTGGCACAGCCACTTCGTGCGACCAGTCCGCGGGAACCCGTCGATGAAGTCCAAGCTCCAGGTACGCTTGGGCTTGGAGCGGACGCTGGAGTTGTCGCGCCAACCCAGTTGCCAACCTGACCAACAAGATTCACTCTGCAACCGAGCCCGATGCCTGAGCCGCTGTCGCCGCGTTTATAGGAGACAGAAATGACTAGCCGCAATACTGTTCACTTAACGAGATTTGTGGCATTTTGTCTGAGACAAGGACAGGAGGCCTCAAGTGGCGCGTACGGTAGCGGAACTCCCTCCGGGTACTCGGATCACGGACTACATCAGTCTCGGCGTAATCACCAAGACATTCCTTGTTTCCAGCATTGGTTCGGTGCTTTCCAAGACGGGAACGGCCAGCGTTCGCCAGCGCGATCTGCCGGCGCAGGTTGTTGTCTATTACGTCATCGCTCTGGCGCTGTACATGCAGTCGTCCTACGTATCCCTTCGGGCAAGTCCATTCTTTTCGTAGCTTTTGAAAGATGATTCACTGAAGGCATGAGTGAAGATCCAGTCCCTACTGTTCGTCGTCGCCATCGTCGCAGCCGTGTGGAGGTGGCT
>Ga0181535_10001276_pt1 | contig 33485 bp, 24 predicted proteins | sample PEATcosm2014_Bin_44_FD_119774 | JGI IMG/M metagenome (GOLD analysis project Ga0181535, IMG submission 119774) | Peatland microbial communities from MTU Mesocosm Facility, Houghton, MI, USA - PEATcosm2014_Bin17_30_metaG | ecosystem: Environmental > Terrestrial > Soil > Wetlands > Peat | place... | reverse complement strand
TGGCCGGCCTTCTTCGCCGCTTCCTCCACGGCTGCGCTGCCGCCCAGAACGATCAGGTCGGCTAGCGAGACTTTCTTGCCGCCGTGCTGCGCGCTGTTGAACTCCGTCGCGATCGCCTCCAGCTTCTGAAGCACCTTCCCCAGTTCGGCGGGTTGGTTGACTTCCCAATCCTTCTGCGGCGCGAGGCGAATGCGCGCGCCGTTGGCGCCGCCGCGCTTGTCGCCGCCGCGGAACGTTGCCGCCGACGCCCACGCCGTCGTGACCAGTTGGGAGATGGACAGTCCGGACGCAAGAATCTTAGCTTTCAGTGCGGCAATGTCGTGCTCGCCGATCAGTTCGTGATCCACAGCCGGAACGGGGTCCTGCCACAGCAGCGTCTCTGTAGGAACAAGCGGGCCAAGGTACCGCGAAAGAGGCCCCATGTCGCGATGCGTCAGCTTGAACCACGCTTTGGCGAAGGCGTCGGCGAATTCCTGCGGGTTCTCGTGGAAACGCCTGGAAATCTTCGCGTAGCTCGGGTCCACCGTCAACGCCAGATCTGTCGTGAACATCATCGGGGGGTGCTTCTTCGACGGATCGTGGGCATCCGGCACAGCTTCCGCACCGGCGCCGTTCTTCGGAGTCCATTGGTTGGCGCCGGCCGGACTCTTCGTCAGTTGCCATTCATAGCCGAACAGGTTGTCGAAGTAGTTGTTGTCCCACTTCACCGGATTGGTGGTCCATGCGCCCTCCAACCCGCTGGTGACCGCGTGGGCGCCGACACCGCTACCAAAGCTGTTCTTCCAGCCGAAGCCTTGCTGTTCGATGTCGGCGGCTTCGGGCTCCGGACCGACATACGTAATCGCTTCGGCCGCGCCATGGGCTTTACCGAACGTGTGTCCGCCGGCTATGAGCGCCACCGTCTCCTCGTCGTTCATCGCCATGCGTTGGAACGTTTCGCGGATATCCCGCGCCGCGGCGACGGGGTCCGGATTTGCATTGGGACCTTCCGGATTCACGTAAATCAGCCCCATCTGCACAGCGGCAAGAGGATTCTCGAGGTCGCGGACGCCGCTATAACGCTCGTCTCCGAGCCACTTCCCCTCGGGCCCCCAATAAACATCTTCTTCCGGTTCCCAAATATCCGGACGCCCGCCGCCGAAACCGAAGGTCTTGAAGCCCATCGACTCCAGAGCAACGTTACCCGTCAGGATCATCAGGTCGGCCCACGAGATTTTCTTGCCATACTTCTGCTTGATCGGCCAGAGCAATCGGCGTGCCTTGTCGAGACTGACGTTGTCCGGCCAGCTATTGAGCGGAGCAAATCGCTGTGCGCCGGAACCCGCGCCGCCTCGGCCGTCGGCGATACGGTACGTGCCCGCGCCATGCCACGCCATGCGGATGAAGAGCGGTCCATAATGGCCGTAGTCGGCAGGCCACCAGGGCTGCGACGCGGTCATCAGGGCATGGAGGTCTTGGATCACGGCATCCAGGTCCAGAGTCTTGAATTCCTCGGCGTAATTGAACTCCTTGTCCATGGGATCGGAGAGGGGGCAGCGCTGGTGCAGGATCTTCAGGTTCAGTTGATTCGGCCACCAGGCTGCATTCGCGGAGCCCCCGGCCATATGCTGGCGAGCGCCGGCCATTATCGGGCACTTGCTTTCTGGACCCTCAGAGGCCGGGCGCGGGCTTTCCGTGGACACGCTTTGCGTCTTATGATCGGCGGTCGGCGGCGCCGACGCGGGAGTAACTGGTTTATCCATAGGTGTATTTTCCTTCGTAGAACCCTCATTCTATCTCCGCGCGCGCACGGAACCCAAGGGGGTATCGGCAATAGTCGGAATCGGCGTTGCCTCTGAAGATCCATCAACTGAGGAACTTGTGCGCGGTGGCGCGCACCGGTAGCTTTACGCGGGCTTCGGTGGATGAAGGCGTGGCGCAGCCCTCGCTATCGCAGCAGATTGTGAAGCTGGAAAAGACGCTGGGAGCCAAGCTGTTCGACCGGCTCAGCCGTGCCGGTGCGGTCGATCGAATCCGGGCGGATGCTGCTGCCCAGAGCGCAAACTATTCCGCGCGAGGTGAACGAAGCGCGGAGTGCCCTGCAATCTCTGCGGCGCGGCGTAAGCGGGCACGTATCCGTGGGCTGCATCCCCACGCTCACGCCCTGCTTTCTGGCCCCGCGGCTATCTCTTTGGCGAACCCATCTGGGTGGCGGTGGGGAAGACGCATCGCCTGGCCGATCGCAAGGAGGTGCACGTACCGGATCTGCGCCGGGAGAAAATCCTGCTCCTGAAAGAAAGACAATTCGCCAGCATCTTTCCGTTGGTGGCGGCGGGTTTGGGAATCGCCCTGGTACCGAAGATGGCAGCACCCAGGGAAGTAAAATGGTTTTAGGGGGTGCTCATGTTTTTTCGAACTGTCTTGCGCCTTGTGACGGCCAGCCTTCTTCTGGCCGCCGGCCCGGCTGTCGCCGCTCCGAACCCGCCGATTCCGCCGCCATCCACCGATGTTCCCCTTGCCGCAAAGCCGGGAAAAGAAACTGCCGTCTTCGCCGGCGGCTGCTTTTGGGGCGTGCAGTCCGTGTTTCAGCGCGTGAAGGGTGTACTGTCCACCGCCGCCGGATATTCCGGTGGAGATGCCAAGACCGCCTCCTATCGACAGGTGGTTACCGAGACAACCGGGCATGCGGAATCGGTCGAGGTAGTCTACGATCCATCGCGCATCACCTATGGCCAATTGTTGCGCGTTTACTTTTCGGTCGCACACGATCCGACGCAGTTGAGCAGGCAAGGGCCGGATGTGGGAACCTCATACCGGTCGGCGATTTTTTATGCGAACGCGGAGCAGAAGCGGCTGGCGAATGCGTACATCGCGCAACTGGATCGGCAGGGAGTTTTTCCAAAACCAATCGTGACCGAAGTGACACCCCTCAAGGCGTTCTACCGGGCAGAGGACTATCATCAGGATTATGCTTACTATAATCCCGATAATCCTTATATTCAGGTTTGCGATCGGCCGAAGATTGCCGCGTTGAAGCAGCAGTTTCCGGAACTGTTTGTTGAATACAAACCCAAGCGGTAGCTTGTGAGGATCTTGCCTGGACTCGTGACGAGTCGTCCTGGGTAGGCTTCGCGGGCCAAGTACTCCTTCCGGCTGTGGGCCGGAAAAAGGGTAGGTATCTCCACCTCAGCGGTCACCCATGCCGGCCTTAGCCCTTCCGGGGCCTGCCCGTTAATCTGGGTCGGGCTGACAAAGACGTAAGCGGGCTGTCCGTTGATCCCGACGCTGACGTCGACCTATGCCGGCTTTCAGGGATGTCGGCGATTGACCATGAAACAACATCTGCCATACTCCAGACCGCCGTCGCTAGAGATAGGTTGACGCCAAAGAGCGAGATCAACGATCCGGAGACCACCCCGCGATTCGAAGGTGGCGGCGTTGACGACTCCCTCGCGAGTGGTCAATGCGGGCTGGATGGCGGCCGCCCAGGGCGGCGTATCGGGGTAAGAAGTGAACTGATCGTTTGTTGGCCATGCCGGGTTTGTGCTGTAAACGTTCCAGAAACCGGAGTCTGTGTCACTCTGCAGGTTGCAGGAAGTACACCGAGTGTTTGAAGAAATACCACGTAGTCGAACCGTCCCCCGTGCGGATTGATATGTGAAGGTGCCGTTTCGTCCGGTGCAGTTTTGCTCTGGCGGCTTCGACCGATCCCGGCATGAACACAATCCAAATGATCGGGGAAACCGGCGCTCTAAGCGAAACCCGGAACCGAAGGGCACGATTTGCTGGAAAGCAGGATGGGAGCGACCAACAGTTCTATGAAATCCCGCAAGCGTCAGGGCCGATAAGATTTATTTTTACGGGATGTACTCAATGACACAGTGCTAAACTGTCGCCGTAGTTTGTGCCGATTGCAGCCAATTCGCTTGGTGCAGCATCTCGAATCAACCCCAAGACCTTCAGGACCCTGGTTGACAATTCGTCGCTTTGGGTCAATTCTAACAGAGTATAGGGTTTTTCCGAGAATCACCAGGATTTATCCGGTGAGGCCGAGATCTTATTATTAAAAAGCGGTCCAGGGCTTCGGCTGTGCGGTATCAAATGCTCATTCAGGCTCCATTTCGTCCACGGATTGTAGAACCGGACGACACCCGAGAGACCGCTTTATCGTTTAATAAAGCCAAATCAGCGAAGCTGTGGAAACAACAGCGAATGAGCGGCTGCAATTCTAGAAAGGCGGTTCAGATGCAGCGAAAGCCGTACCTCGTTTCACGGCGACCGCAAGTTGTTTGCATTGCTTCGATTGGAAAGTCGACACTTTCCATCTGGCAGTCTGCGGTTCTCGCATACGCCAGCGCCAAATCCGGCAGCACATTTACCAGCATCGAACAAACTAACGAGTGGTTACGCACCAACTCACAAAATCCACAACACCTGACCGTAAAGGCGGTTTGCGGGTTATTGCTGGTTGAGCCGCCAAAAAGTGCGCGGATATTACCACCGGCCCAACCACCGACCGCCGCTTGATTTGACAGGGCCAAAGCGTTGCAGATCTATGACATTAGGAGGTTGATATGGCTAACAGACGAACACAGGCGGTCGCATCTGTACCTGCACAATCCGAGTTCATTCCTGGATCGTGCGATGGATTCGCTCTCCGAGACACAACTCATAAGCAGCAGCGGGAAATCGCCACTATCGCTTATGGGTTTTGGCTGGCGAGAGCATTCCGAGATGGATCGCTGCAAGAGGACTGGCTCAAGGCGCAACGTCAAGTTCAGAAACGGCCATAACGGCGAATATAACCCGTAGCATCTCACCGACGCTTGAACATTAGAACATTGGTTTTCCTCGTCAAGAGATTGATCGCCGATTAGGTGGCGCTCGTGTCGAAGGTACTCCAATGGACCTGGACGCTCACCGAGACCGTACAATAGCGGCATCGTATAGAGCAGGAGCACTCATGAATGTGGCAAGCATCATACTGGACCTTCGCTCTGAGTTGGCAGGCATAGAACAGGCCATCAACTCCGCAAGCCGATGGGATCGCCTCCTCAGTCGGACAAAAGAAGGACTGCCTCGATCTCAAACGGGAACCGGAAGGACCAGAAGACCGCAACGAACCATCTCGGAGCTTCGCACGGATCGACACCACCTTAAACACGCCGTTCTCTCTCTGGCAGTTTTCGACCGGCTCAGGCGAAGGAACTAACAGCATGACATGGTGAGCCGGGACCAAAACGCAACCTGGCGGGCGCCGGCGGCGACAAATTTGCGGCGTCGGGCAACGTGGGCATGCTCGACATCGTGGCCGCGCTCGAATGGGTGCGCGATAACATCGCCAACTTCGGCGGCGACCCTGGAAACGTGACCATCATGGGGCAATCGGGCGGCGGTGAAAAGGTCTGTGACCGCGATGCCTTCCGCCACAGGCCTGTTCCACAAGGCGGTCGTGCTGCGCGCCGGCGAACTCGATAAGCTGCAGTCCATGCCGTGGAAAGATTTCTACGCCATTGCCATTAAGGCGCAGCAGGCTCTGGCCAGGGAATCCGGGCCGGGCGGCGGCTTGATGCGCGGCTTCAGCCCCGTAGTGGACGGAATGATTCTGCCGCAGCATTCTTACGATCCGGAAGCGGCGCGCCAACGGCGGCAAATGTGCTCATGGTCATCAGTTCGGTCGCAAACGAGATGTCCATGAGTTGGGCCGATTCCTCGCTCGGATCGATCGGCATGGACCAGGTGGTGGAACGGCTGAAAACCAGGGCGGGCTTCGGCGGAGGCTTCGGCGACAAAGCAGGCGAAGTAGTGGAAGCTTACGCCAAAGAGTTTCCCGGCCGGAAGCCGGTGGAGATCTGGACGCTGGCCAGCATCAACCGGCAAGGCGTGGTGGCGCTGGCCGACGCGAAATCGAAGCGGCCCGCCGGCGTCTATGTGAACTGGTTCATGTGGCAGCCGCCGTTGTTCGACGGCCGCATCCGCGCGTTCCACTGTCTGGATATCAGCTTCTGGTTCTACAACACGGACCTGATGCTGACCCTCACCGGCGGCGGAGCCCGTCCGCGAGCGGTATCGGCCAAAATGGCGGGCGCCCTGCTTCAGTTTATGAAGACCGGTGATCCCAACGGTCCGGGGCTGCCGAACTGGCCGAAGTACACCGCCGAAAAAGGCGAGACCGTGATCTTCGACGACACCTGTGTGGCGAAGAACGATCCCGACCGCGAGGCGCGCAAAGCGCTTCCCGCGCTGACGTAGCCGTCGAGTCCGCCGTCCACCACACCCGAATTCGCCAAGCCTCGAATGAGGTGCTCCCGTAAGTCTCGCGGGAGCGAGCACCGGCGCCATCCAGGTAGTGACCCCTGGCGCAACGTGCCCTTTCAGGTTACGTAGGGAACCAACCCCTCGGGGACCTTGTTCGTGAATATCGGTAGCGGTGTCATTCTTCGGAATCAGATGTCCCATCCGACCACCGGTGGACCGGAATCAAAAACACGGTCAGCCGGCCCTGAGTGTCCTCAGATCCCATAACGGGCGAGCCCGGCAGGTTTGCACCCCAGGTTGTCGGGTCTGTGAGCGGAACGAACAACATCACATGGGGGTGCCAGTGCCCGTCGCGGTCGTTCAAGTGCCCTTGCTTCGACATCATGTAGCACATCGCGCCGAATTCGGGCGTCGGCAATTCCTTTCGGTCGAGAGCGGCTTTGATGTACTCGAACATCTGAGCCTTGGATCGTCCGGCCAATATCAACTCGGTTTTCCTGATCGTTTGGGGAAGGTAGGATCGCACCGCCGGCGGGTTGAAGCAGATCGGGGCCCGCAGTTTGGGATTCCAAAAATCGGGATCGTCGATTCCAGCGGTCCATGATCGTTGCACGACGCATACGAAACCGTTCGTGCCTTTGTCCACGGTTTCGTAACCATGTCCTCCGAGAACCATGACCTGGGCATCCCGTGAGATCGATTCCGGAGCAGCGCTCCGTGCCAGTCTTATCTCTGCGTTTCGCTCCATCAGGTATTGATCGAGCGGAGCCATACTCGGATACGATGCTTTGGTCTCCTGTGCTTGCGCCTGCTGTGCCGCGGCCAGCATGACCCCCAACGCGAAGCTCGTTAACGCCATCGTCTTGATAGCCTTCTGCCTCATTGAATTCTCCTGAGATACTCAAATCCGTCTTGCGATACAAACCGGATGGCCCCGTCGCACTGCGGGCCAGTCAGCAAATACCCGTTGATATCAATTTAATCAAACTATGGCACTGGGTGAATTCCAGCCGGCGTTCTCGGCACGACGTAGCAAACTTGGATGGGGAACGCGTCGTTGGGGTTGGTAGCGTTCGAGGCCGGCTGAGGCCCAGGGCGCTCCTCCCACTCGAACCGACCTTCGCCGGGCTCCACTGGCGGTAGCTCATATAAGGGCTACTATCTTCACGATGACGATCTGCGGCGGCGAGGATCTGTCTCGGCACAAAAACCTGTGCCCAACTTGTTACCCGAGTGGGGCTTTTGGGGAGGGGAGATGGCCGTAAGTCTTTGAAAAAGTGGTGGGCCCGTGGCGACTCGAACGCCAGACCTCTACCGTGTCAAGGTAGCGCTCTAACCAACTGAGCTACGGGCCCGTCGGGGCAAGAATTCGATTTTAGCATGGGGCGTGGCTAGCCGCCTCGGGAACGGCAGCACGAAACTAATCCGGCTCCGTGACGGCCATGATGGTCAGCGGCGAGTTCCCTTCCAGGCGGTTGTTGACGAACAGGAAGGCCATGGTGCGCTGCTCCCTGGCGCGCTGGACCAGGATGCGCAGCGACTCGCGGGCTTCCGGATTGGGATCGCGGATTTCGCTGTACGGCGAGAACTTCGCGACTGCTTCTTCGTAGGGGCGGCCTTGCCGGAGCAGCGCGCGGCACACCAGGAAGCCGGCGGTGACGGATCCCGGGATTTCGATCTGGCGGCGCAATTCGGGCATGCGGGTCCAGGCGCTGTACACGTGCGCTACGCCGCGGGCGCGCAGGCAATCGAAATAATGCGGCTGCAAGAACTCGGGGTTGCGGACCTCCACCGCGTACCGGAATTGCGGCGGCAGCGCGGCGAGGAACGGGTCCAGACGCTCGAAGAAGGCATCCGGCGCGGCGAGCGCCCGTTTGGAAAACGCGCCGAACTCGAAGATCAGCAGCGCGGCTTTGTCGCGGTGCGGCCAGAGAGGCCGCAGGAACATTTCCTTCAGCATCTCCGCGTTCAGGAACGCCTCGTTTTCCCGGCCGGCTTGCGGCCCGTAGCGCGGGTGCACGGGAAACATTTTGCAGGTGATCTGTTCGGGCACTTTGAAGGCGAACCGGAAGCCATCGGGCGCCAGCGCGAACAGCCTGGTCCAAAACTCCGGCGTAGGAAACTGGTAGAACGCGAAATCGCCGCAGACCGTAGGGAAGGTGCGCGCGTATTCCTTCAGGCAGGTGGAGGCGAAGAGCTGCCGCGAGAAGCGGCCGCGCGAAAGATAGTTGCCGCGCGTGTAAACCTGCCCGATCCAGCCCTCATATTTCCAGGAGCTGCCGCCAATGTAGATGCCTTCGGCGGCCAGGCGCCGCAGGCGTTCGGCGAGCGCGTCGCGGTCGAACGAGGAAGGTTCGTCAAAAAGAGTGTCCGCCATCAACATGGGTTAAAGTGGGCGCCGGCCCGCTTTCATACGGATATAATAGCGTTAAGCCTGTGCCGGAATCCGAGCCGAAGTCCGCCGACGAACCGATGCTATATTGTCCGGTGTGCTCCACGCGCCTGGTCCCGCACAAATGCAAGCTGGTGTGTCCGAAGTGCGGATATTATCTGAGTTGCGCGGACTACTATTAAGAGCGGCCTTCATCTGTGTCCATCTGTGGTTCCGGTGTTTCTTGGAGTTGAGCGATGAGTGAGATTTTGGATTTGCTGGAGCGCTTCCGGCGCGGGCCCGAGTTGCTGGCGATGGTCCTGACCGGCGTGTTCGGCGAGGAGGAAGATTTTGTGGCGGCGCCGGGCAAGTGGAGCATCCGGCAGATTATCGCGCACGTCGCGGACTCCGAGATGATCTGCGCGCACCGCATGCGCCAGATCGTGGCGGAGGAGCAACCCACTTTGATCGCCTTCGACCAGGAAGCCTGGACCAGGAATCTGGACTACGCGCGGCGCAAGCCCAAGCAGTCGCTCGAAAGTTTCCGGCGCGTGCGCGCCGAAAACTATGAATTGCTGAAGGAATTGCCCGAGGCGGCCTATGCGCGCACGGGCAATCACAGCGAGCGCGGCCCCATCACGCTGCGTTTCCAACTGGAACTGCTGGCGGAGCACGCCGAGAGCCACGCGCGCCAGATGCAGGCCATTCGCGAAGAATACAAGAAGGCGAAGGGCAAGAAATGACTAGCCGGTTTCGACTGGCCGCGGCACTGTTGGCCGCCGCGCTACTGGCGGGCGCCCCGGATGGCCGCCGCTGGTGGAGTCACGTGCAATACCTGGCGGACGACAAACTGGAAGGCCGCGACACGGGCAGCGCCGGCCATCGCAAGGCCGCCGCTTATGTGGCCGGCGAATTCGAACGCGCGGGCCTGAAGCCGGCCGGCACGGAAGGCTACATCCAGCCGGTCCGCTTCCACACGCGGCGGCTGAAGGAAATGGAATCCAGCCTGACGCTGGTGCGCAACGGGGAATCCGAAGAGCTGGTGCTGGGCGAGGACGCCATCATCGGCACCCGCGTCGATCCGGCGCCAACGGTGGACGCGGAGGTGGTGTTTGCGGGGTACGCGCTCACGGTTCCCGAGATGCAGTACGACGACCTGGCGGGGCTCGACCTGCACGGCAAAATCGTGCTGTACATCAGCGGCGGTCCGGCGAGCATCCCAGGGCCGCTGCGCTCGCATTACCAATTCGCGGCGGAGCGGGGACGGTTTCTGGAACGCGCCGGCGCGATCGGGACAATTAGCATTCCGAACCCGCATCACATGGATTTGCCGTGGCAGCGGATCGCGCTAGGCAGCCGGCAGGCATCCATGAGCCTGGCCGATCCGGCGTTGGATCAGCAGCATGGCTTGAAGTTCTCCGCCACGGTGAATCCGGGACAGGCCGAGAAATGGTTCGCGGGTTCCGGCCATTCGTTCGACGATCTGGTGGCGCTGGCGGATGCCGGCAAGCCGCTGCCGCGTTTCCCGCTGCACGCTTCCATCCGGGCGAAGATCGCGGTGGAACGCGGGGAGGTGGAATCGCAGAACGTGGCCGGCGTTCTTCCCGGCGCAGACCCCGTGCTGAAAGACCAATACGTGGTGCTGACGGCGCATCTCGATCACCTGGGGATCGGCGAGCCGATCAACGGCGACCGCATCTACAACGGCGCCATGGACAACGCATCGGGCGTAGCCACGCTGATCGATATCGCGCAATCGTTGAACGAAGCTAAGCCGAAGCTGCGCCGCTCGTTGCTGTTCGTGGCGGTGACGGGCGAGGAGAAGGGGCTGCTGGGGTCCAATTATTTCGCCGCGCACCCCACGGTCAAGCCGGGCAGCATGGTGGCCGATCTGAACGTGGATATGTTTCTGCCGCTGTTCCCGCTGCGCAGCGTGACGGTGTACGGGCTGAACGAATCGGATCTGGGCGAAGACATCCGCGCGGTGGCCCGAGCGCGCGGCGTGCGCATCCAGGACGACCTGGAGCCGGAGCGGAACATCTTCATCCGCAGCGACCAGTACAGCTTCATCCGCCGCGGCATTCCCTCGCTGGCGATGAAGGTGGGCTATGAGAAAGGATCGCCCGAGGAGAAGATCGCCAAGACCTGGCTGAAGGAGCGCTACCACGCTCCGGCCGACGACCTGAGACAGCCGGTGGATCTGGAGTGCGCCGGGCGGTTCGACGATCTGCTGCGCGCGCTGGCGGAAGCGGTGGCGGATCGGCAGGAGCGGCCGCGGTGGAACGCCAACAGCTTTTTCAAGCGGTTCGCGGAGTAGCGGCCTCGCCAGCATTGACGGCTGGTGCGGTGTGCTATTCTCCTCGACCTGGAGAATTCCAAATGCAGGCGAAAGCCGAACTAGACCGGCTTCCGTGCGGAAATCGCGGGGTTGCTCGGTAGGCGCCAGGATATTAGCGATGAGGAGTCGGAGAGCTTCGTTGCGAGGTCCCGATCGAGCCGCGCAACGGCTCCGGTTTACCCGGCGATATGGCCGCTTAACGTTGCCGGCTCTGTCCTTGTGTAAGCCATAAACTTCAACCAGCATTGCCCAACTCGATGGATTTAATTCATGTGGAGCCAGGGTTCATCCCTGCCGGTGTTACTATCAAGAGGATCTGCGCCAATGAGGAGGATAGTGCAATGCCCACGCCGATTTGGATGCGCTCTGCGCGCAACGCCGGGACAGCAGTACAGTTGCTTCGATCTGCCGCGACGGCTCTGTTTTTTGTCGCGGCGCTTGGTTCCGTTGCGCTCGCTCAACCGGCAGTGACCGTGAGCCCCGGGAGCGGGCATCCAACCGGGATGGTCGAAGTCGGCGGGACGGCATTCGGTCCGTCGGAAGTCGTAGATCTCTACTTCGACACGACCGACTTAGCGCTCGCCCGCACAGATACGAGTGGTGCATTCAGCAGGTCTCTGCGCATCCCCAAGTCCGCGGTTCCCGGCGGCCATACCATCTCGGCAGTCGGGCGGAAGAGCGGACTCAACGCGCAGACTACTTTCGTTGTACGAGCGGACTGGCTCGAGTTCCGCCACGGACTGTACCACCACGGCCTTAACCCCTGGGAGAACGTGTTGAGCGTCTCCAGTGTTGGACAGATGCAGCTTCTCTGGAGCGCAGACCTCGGGAATAGCGTACCGTCGTCGCCGGCAGTGGCAAATGGGGTGCTTTACGTGGGAACGGGAAGTGGCGTGTGCGCCATCGATACCGCTACAGGACAATCGATTTGGAAATCCTCCACCCCCAGTATCTATGTCTACTCGTCGCCAGCGGTTGCGAATGGCGTGGTCTATGTGGGATCGTTCGATAACAATCTCTACGCGCTCGACGCCGCTACCGGAGAACGGATATGGAGCGCGGCCACCGGCGGCGAGATCTATTCCTCACCGGCGCTAGCAAACGGTGTGGTTTACATTGGGTCGGAGGATGGGAAGCTCTACGCCTTCGACACTGTGACTGGCCAGCAACTCTGGAGCGCGGCCACCGGCAACCAGATCCAATCCTCGCCGGCGGTCGCGAATGGGGTGGTTTACGTAGGATCGGTCGATGATAAGCTTTATGCTTTCCAGGCCGCCACCGGCCAGCCCATCTGGAACGCGTCCACGGGCAACGCCGTGGTTTCTTCGCCGGCAGTCGCGAATGGGGTGGTCTATGTGGGATCGGGCGATCACAATCTCTACGCTTTCAACGCCGCCACGGGACTACAGATCTGGAAGGCGGCCACCGGGGACCAGGTCAACTCGTCGCCCGCGGTTGCAAATGGTGTCGTCTATGTAGGTTCGGACGACAACAATCTCTACGCCTTCAATGCCTCAACCGGACAACTGCTCTGGACCGCAGCTACCGGCAGCCACATAGAAGACGATTCGCCGGCGGTGGCCAACTCAGTGGTCTACGTGGGTTCGGACGATTACAGCGTCTACGCCTTCAATGCGGTAACTGGAGCAAAGCTTTGGAGCGCCACCACCGGCGGCGTAATCTACTCCTCGCCGATTGTAGTAAACGGTGTAGTCTACGCTGGGTCACTTGACGGCCACCTCTACGCCTTCGGTCTGCCGCCGGGTAGTGCTGCGGCGCGTGCCGCCAAGCCACCTTCCCGCCCGGACCCTGCCACACTGAGACCGGACCTGACGCTGAGCCTCGAAGGCCAGTAGCGCGCACCACACGAAGCAGAATAGGCGACGATCCTAACGGCTAACGCCGCGCACGCCTCGACTTCTAACGCGGCAAATTGCGGGTTCCCTTTGACACGGGCCGCGCAGGGTGATTACGTGATGCTTAATGCCTTCGCGCCGCGCTTTTCTGAATCGCCTGGCACTGGCTGTCCCCGCCGCGGGATTGAGCCAGGCCGCTCCCGCTGCGTCCGGCGGCTGCGCCGTTAATGAGCGCGTCTCGCTCGACGGGCTTTGGAGTTTCCGCCTGGATACTGAGACCGCGTGGCGGCCGGTCACGGTCCCGCACTTCTGGCAGAGTGCCGGCGTGGGCTGGTACGAGCGCGTCTTCGATGCGCCGAAGGAATGGTCCGGCTCGGCGGTCCGGGTGGAATTCGAGGCAGTGTTTCACTCCGCCACTGTCTGGGTGAACGGCCGGCCGGCCGGCGAGCACCTGCGCAAAGGCTACACCGCGTTCACGCTGGACATCACGCCGCACCTGAAATGGGGCGAGCCCAACACCGTGCGCGTGCGGGCCGACAACAGCTTCGACGAGCACATGCTGCCGCGCGGCCATTCGAGTGATTGGGCACACGATGGCGGCATCTACCGGCCTGTGAGCCTGTTGGTCACACCTGCGGATTACATCGAGCGCGTGGATGTGGACGCGGCGCCGGACCTAAAAGCCAACACCGCGACGCTGCGGATCACGCCTTTCGTTCACGGCCAGGGACAGGTTCACGTCACGGTCATCGAAGAAGATAGCGGCAGGATCGTACTCGAAACCGATGCTCCCGTGACGGCCACGCTGGCCAGCCCGCGGCCCTGGCATTTCGATCATCCGCACCTTTATCGCTTGATCGCGCGGCTAAGCAGCGGGCACACTTTCGAAACCACTTTCGGCATCCGCCTGATTGAAGCGCGCGGCGGCGGTTTCTATCTGAACGGCGAGCGCGTGCGCCTCACAGGCGTGGAACGTATGGCGGGCAGCAATCCGGAATACGGCATGGCCGAGCCGGAGAGCTGGATCACGCACGATCACGACGACCTGAAGGAATTGAACTGCGTCTACACGCGCGTGCATTGGCAGCAGGACCGGCGCGTGCTGGATTATTGCGACCGGCACGGCATCCTGATCCAGACCGAAGTGCCCACCTGGGGCGGCGACACCTTCCGCGGGATGGGCGCGGAGCCGGACGCGGACATTATGCAGAACGGGCTGGAGCAATTGCGCGAAATGATCGCGCGCGACCGCAATCATCCGTGCGTCTTCTCGTGGGGCATCTGCAACGAAATCGATGGCCAGAACCCGCCCGCCGCCGCGTTCGCCCGGCGCATGTATGCGGAGGCCAAGGCGCTCGATCCCGCGCGGCTGGTTACGTACGCTTCGAACTCGCTCGAGAAGACGCCCGCCGAAGACGTCGCCGGATTGATGGACTACATCATGTGGAACGAGTATTACGAGAGCTGGTACGGCGGCACGCCTGCGGACCTGGCGCGTAACCTCGATGAAATCCACCGCGCGTTTCCCGACAAGCCCATCGTGATCTCGGAGTACGGCTACTGCGCCTGCGCGCCGGAGCGGCCAGAAGGAGACAGCCGGCGCATCGAGGTGCTGCGCGCGCACAACGCCGTATTCCGCAACACGGACTATGTCGCGGGACTGATTTTCTTTTGCTACAACGACTACCGCACGCACATCGGCGACAAAGGCACGGGGGTGATGAAGCAGCGGGTACACGGCGTGGTGGATGTGTACGGGGCGCGCAAGCCATCGTGGCAGGCGCTGTGCGAGGAGGCCAGCCCAATCGCCGGGATGGCCGTAACCGATAGGGCGGGCGAACTAAGTGTGACGATCCAGGCGCGGCCGTCCGTGCCGTGTTACACGCTGCGCGGCTACACTGTGCGTGCCGTGATTTACGGCGACGGCGCGATTCCGGTGGAGCGTGTGGAAGCCGCGCTTCCCGTGCTGGAGCCGGGGCAGGAAGTTACGGTAACGATGCCCGTTCAGGCAAAGGCGGCGGTGCGGGTGCAGGTCGATGTAATGCGGCCGACGGGGTTCTCAGCACACAAGACGGAGTGGAGGCCATGAACATGGACCGCGGCAGTTCGCTGTACGTCTTTATGGCCACCATCGTGGCCGCCACCTCGGGTCTGCTTTTCGGCTTCGACATCGCGGTGATCAACGGCGCGCTGATCTTTCTGCGCGCGCAGTTGCACCTGACGGAAGTCCAGACCGAGATGGCCGCTAGCAGCCTGCTGTTCGGCTGTATCTTCGGCGCCAGCGTGGCGGGTTGGCTGAGCGACCGCTTCGGGCGGAGGCGTGTGCTGATGATCTCGGGGCTGCTGTTCGCGGTATCGGCGATCGGAGCGGCCATACCGCACACGCTGGCGGAGTTCGCCGCGGCGCGCGTGGCCGGTGGACTGGCCGTGGGTGCGGCTTCGGTGCTGGCGCCGCTCTACATCGCGGAAGTTGCGCCCGCCAAAAGCCGCGGCAGGCTGGTGGCACTGAACCAGATGACCATCGTCACCGGCATTCTGCTCTCGTACCTGGTGAACTGGCTGCTGGCCTTCAACGCGCAAAACGGCTGGCGCTGGATGTTCGCGGCGGCGGCGGTACCGGCGGTGGCGTTCTTCATCGCGCTGTTCTTCGTGCCGGAGAGCCCGCGCTGGCTGGTGGAGAACGGTCGCGGCGCGGAAGCTCTGGGCGTGCTGACGCGGGTCAACGGAAGCGCGGCCGCCGCGGTTGAGTTGCGGCAGATTCAGGAGGCGGTCGCCGAGGAGAGCGGGACCATGCGGGAACTGCTGCAACCCGGCCTGCGGCGCGCGTTCTGGATCGCCGTATCGCTGGCGATTCTGCAGCAGATTACGGGCATCAACACGGTGCTGTTCTACGGCTCGATCATCTTCAAGGAACACGTGGCGCATCAGAGCGACACGTCGGCGGTGTTTGCCAACGTGGTGGTGGGCGCAGTGAACTTCCTGATGACCATAGTGGCGCTGGGCCTGATCGACAAGCTGGGGCGGCGGCCGCTGCTGATGATCTCGACGGCCGCCATGGCCGCTTGCCAGGCCGCGCTGGCCTTCGCGTTCCTGCTGAATCCGCCGCCCGCCATGCTGGTGCTGACCATCATGCTATTCTGCGTGGCCGCTTTCGCGGTGGGGTTGGGACCCGGGTTCTGGGTGCTGCTCTCGGAGATCTTTCCGACGCGCATCCGCGGGCGCGCCATGTCGATCGCGACCATCTGCCTGTGGGTCGCCTGCACGACGCTGACCATGACGTTTCTCTCGCTGGTGAAGGCCGTGTCGGCGACCGGCGCGTTCCTGATCTACAGCGGCATGTGCGTGGTGACGTTTGCGATCGTATGGCGGTTTGTGCCGGAGACCAAGGGGCGGAGCCTGGAAGAGATCGAGCGTTCGTGGGGCGAAAAGAGGAAATGAGAAGACAGAAGACAGAAGTCAGAAGTCAGAAGATAGAAGAGCGGCATTCTGTCTTCTGACTTCAAAGGGCGTCCAGACTTCCTCGATATAAGCGCCTTTGCCGTTTCCCTGTGCCAGTTGGGCCCACGAAACTCTGGAAATAACTGTCTTCGCTTTGATAAGTGGCTAGCGCGGGGTTATAGTCGCACCCGGCGCCCACGCGGGTTGGGTTGGGGCGCCCAGGGTGCCGACCAGGTTGTTAATGGCCGTGTTGACCGAAGATATGTACTGCTACTCGGTCTGGTTCTGGGCGGCTAGTAGCGCGGCGGCCATAGCCAGGAGCGATGCCAAACTAACATCGGCCAGCAATAACTAGAGTTAGCTCCGTCTCCATACTCTTGCCGGCTGAAAATGGGAAATCAGCGCGCGGCCTGAGAGGCCGCGGCAGGCCGAGGGCCTGCCCCACAAAAGGGGGGTCTGGCCAGTTATCTGGTATTGGGCGCTGCCAGCGCGGAGCAATTCGAGCACAGGCCATAGACGCGGAGCAGCGGCGAGTAGCTCGGGCTGGCCGAAGACGGCGAGGCGGAAGTCGACACGTACACCTTGCCGTTGGCAACCGTCGGGATGGTGAACTTGGTCGAAAACCAATAGTCCGTGCTGACCCACAACGGACTGGCGACGTTGGTGGCGTCGAATGCGTACAGCGCCCCCTGTCCGGGCAGGGAACTGGTAGTTGCCACGACACCCCACACGATGCCGCCGTTATTCCCGTTGGCGGAAACCGCCAAGCCCCCTCCCGGATAGTTGGGAGCGGGCAGCGTGCCCTGGTTGGCATCTGGCGCGAACTGGTTGGTGGCAGGATTGAAGTCCCACGCTCGCAGCACATCGCCATATGCCCATATATATAGGATCGGGTCGGCGTTGGTGCGGGCCCAGAAGGCTGGACTGTGGATCTCATAGCATTGGGATTGCCCCGGCCCGGTTCCACAACCCTGGGGGGTTTGGGTGAACGCTTGTACCAGTCCGCTATTGGTACTGGTAAGTCTGCCGAGGTTTGCCCGGTTCATCACGTATACCACTCCGGCCTTGCCGCCCGCCACAGCCAAGGTGGGTACCGCCGTATTGGTGCTGCTAAACAGCAGGATTCCGGCATCGCCCAGATCCAGATCTTCATCGTTCAGGTAAGCGTAATTCTTGGGCGTAAAGGAATCTTCGACCACGCCGCCGCGGTTCAGCCGCAAGGCCGATTCTCCCCAGTTGCCGGCTCCAGATCCGCCGAAGCCGCCGTTGCCGGTCACAGCGTAGATCCCCGTATTGTCCGACGCGGGCCCACGGCCCGACATCCAGATTCCGCCGCCGTGGCCACACTGATTCGTAGGGGGCGCGGTGCCGGAACAGGGCCTTCCGCTTTGGGTTGCATTTTGCGTGCTGTTGAAGACCATTGTCTGGGTGAAGGCTCCGCCCGAGTAGCTGTAGCCGATCAGCCAGCCGTGGTAAGGGTTGGTGACCTCTTGACCGCTTTGCGTGCCAAACGTCAGGTAGACGATGCCATGCGTGGTGTCCTCCAGCAGCGCCGGGCGTTGCAGTTGCTGGCTGGCCATGAAAGGTATGCAAGGCGGTTGAACGGGGACCCCAGTCCCCGAAGTGCAGGGGGTGGTCTGAGAATCGTCGCCCGTGCCCGCCACTGCGCCCACAACCGCGACATTTGTAATCTCGGCTCCCGTCAGGAGGTTGAGGGCGTGCAGCCGATACACGGTAGATCCCGCTTCACTGGTGTAAGTGACTACGAAGAGCGTCTGCGAGTTGGTGTCGATTACGGGTGTGCTCAGAATTCCCACCTTCATGCCGGCAAGAGGGACCGGAGTGCCGAGGGTTACGCTCCACAGCGCGGGCTGGGCCGTGTCGGCGTCGAAGGCATAGACCGTGTTGCGCATGGTAGCCACAAATACCACGTTGTGAAGCGTACCATTGATGGTCAGGCCTTGAACGTAAAGCGGTTGGGCATAGAAGCTGGCGTCCACCGCTTGGGTAAAGAGCAAACCAAAAGTGCTGGAGGACACATTGGAGGGCGCGAGGGTGGTTTCGTGGAGATTCGCGGCAGTGCGGGAATTGTTATATTGGCCCGTTACCACGTTGCCGGTCTGCGCGCGGACCGCGCCCGCCGGAATCATTGGCAGGAGTGCTGCTGCGCAGAGGCAGATGCGATCCGTAATGTGATGCTTCATACTTATAGTTTACATTGGTGCGTGCCCAGGAGTCGAGCGGGACTGCCAAAGAGAGGGGGGGCGTGGGAGGGCCGCTGGGACCAGTACCGGCCACAGTACCGGTAGTACCGGCGCCAATGGCGAGAAAAAGGCCGTTGATAAATCGGCTGCCGGTTGCCAACAGTTGCCGACCTGCCCCTCAAGAAAATTGATGGACAGTACTATAGCCTACTTGACTTCGACGGCGGGAATGTTGGCGTCGCGCACCTGCTTGTTGAAGGCGGGCAGGTCGCCATCGAGGAGCTTTTTCAGCTTCTCGATCTCGGCGTTGGATTGGGTGGCGATCTCTTCGTAGAACATCTGCTCCTGCCTCGTGGGCGCGGTGTCGCTTTCTTCGACATCGCCTTTCAATGCCGCCAGCTTGTTGTTCAGCTTGATGGGGAAGTTGAGGGCATCCTCACCGGCTTTTAGCTTTGTCTGATAGAGCGCCTCTTCGATCTCGGAGAGCTTCTTGTCGAGATCCTTGGCGGCGCCGGCGACCTTGTCCTCCTTCTGGTAACGCGCAAGCTGCTTCTTAGCCTCGCGGATCTCGACGACGGCCCGATTGACGGCGCTCAGTTTGTCGCGAATTTGCAGCGCCAGCGCGAGCCGGGCGGCATAGTCTTCCGGCCGCGTCTTGACGCGCGGATCGGGCCGCACGGTGAACGTCTGCGTCTGGCTGTGGCCGGCCACCGTGAGCTTCGCGGTGTACTTGCCGGGCGCGGCGGTGGGACCTTCCACGTCGCCCGCCCACATAATCAGACCGGGAAATTTGGTGGCGTCTTCGTAGCGCAGGTTCCAGACGAAACGGTTGAGTCCCGCCTCGGCCGGCAGTTTGTCGGAGCCTCTGGGCCGCCCGAAGGCCGCTTCTTCGGGATCGGCCGGGCCTTCGTCCTTCTTCTCGATGTTGGAGTATCTTTTGACAGGCTTGCCGGCGGCATCGAGGATTTCGAGGGTGACTTCGTCCTTGTCTTTGGGTTTTGAGGCAAGGGAGTAATAGATGGCAACGCCGCCCGCGGGATTCTGGCCTAACGGCCTGCTGGACGGAATCTCGAAGCCGCCGCGCACGCCGCGCACGGCGTCGGAGGGCTGGAATAGGTGCGCCGGCTCCTTGAGGGCATCAGCCGACAACTGATAGAGCAGCGGCACATCATCCAGAATCCAGAACGAGCGCCCCTGCGTCGCGACCACTAACTCCCGCTCGCGTTTGTGGAACGCCAGGTCGGTAATCGGAACCACGGGCAGATTGAGCTGAAATGGCTGCCAATCCGCGCCGCCGTTGAAGGAGACGAACATCCCGGTTTCCGTGCCGGCTACCAGCAGGCCTTTGCGATTAGGATCTTCCCGCACCACGCGCGTGAAGGAGTGGTCCGGAATGCCCTGATTGATGGCCGCCCAGGTCTTGCCGGCATCGTGCGTGGCGAACAGGTACGGCCGGAAATCGTCCCACTTATACATGGTCGCGGCGACGAAGGCGGTTTCGGCGTCGTGCGGCGAGGCTTCGATGGAATTGATCTGAATCCATTCGGGCATCGTCTTGGGCGTGACATTGGTCCAGTGGAGGCCGCCATCGCGCGTGACGTGAATCAAGCCGTCGTCGGAGCCGGCCCAGATCAAACCTTTTTGGAGCGGCGATTCGGCGACGGTGAAGATCGTATCGTAGTATTCGACGCCGCTGTTGTCCTTGGTGATCTCGCCGCCCGCCGGACCCTGCTTGCTGCGATCGTTGCGGGTGAGGTCGGGGCTGATGGGCTTCCAGCTTTGTCCCTCGTCGGCGGTCTCAAACAGAATGTTGCCGCCCGCCCACAGCTTGGTGGGATCGTGCAGGGAGAAGAGCAACGGAAAATTCCACTGGAAGCGGTAGCGCATGCCCTCTGCGCCATAGCCCATGGGATTGTCGGGCCAGACGTTGACGCTGCGAGACTGTTCGGTGGAGTGGTCGTAGCGGGTGAGGTAGCCGTCGTACGATCCGGCATAGACGATCTGGGAATTGCGCGGGTCGGGCGCGATCCATCCGCTCTCGCCGCCGCCAACCGGATACCAGTCGCGCTCACCGATGCCGCGCCCGTCACCGCGGCTGGAGATGCGCACGGTGCTGTTGTCCTGCTGCGCACCGTAGACGTGATAGGGATAATCGTCATCGAGCGCTACGCGGTAGAACTGCGCGGTGGGCTGGTTGTCCTCGCTGGACCAGGTTCTGCCGCCGTTGGTGGAGATGGTGGCGCCGCCGTCGTCGCTTTCGATCATGCGGTCGGGATCGTTAGGCGCGATCCATAGGGCGTGACGGTCGCCGTGGGCGGCGCGGACCATGGAGAACTTGCGGCCGCCATCGACCGACTTCCACATGGACGTGTTGAGCACGTAGACCGTCTCCGCGCTTTTGGGGTCGGCGAAGATGTGCGAGTAATACCAGGCGCGTTGGCGCAGGGTGTTGTCCGAGTTGGTCTTCTGCCACTTCTTGCCGCCATCGTCGCTGCGGTAAACGCCGCCCTCGGCGGCTTCCACGATGGCCCACACGCGCTCGGGATTGGCCGGCGACACGGTGACGCCGATGCGTCCGAGGACGCCTTTGGGCAGGCCTTCGTTGTGGGTGATCTCGGCCCAGGTGTCGCCGCCATCGGTGGATTGAAACAGGCCGCTGCCTGGGCCGCCGCTTTCGAAGGTCCAGGGTTTGCGGCGGATCTGCCACAGGGTGGCATAGATCAGGTTGGGGTTGGACGGGTCCATGGCCAGGTCGACGGCGCCGGTGTCGGCATCGCGGTAGAGCAACTTCTGCCAGGTTTTGCCGCCGTTGGTGGAGCGGTAGACGCCGCGATCCTGGTTGGGGCCGAAGAGGTGGCCCAGCGCCGCCACGAAGACGATATCGGGATTACGCGGATGAATGACGATGCGGCCGATGTGATAGGTATCAGCGAGGCCCATGGGTTTCCAGGTTTTACCGCTATCGACGGATTTGTAGACGCCGTCGCCGTTGGCCGCGTTGCCGCGCACGCAAGCTTCGCCCATGCCGGCGTAGACGATGTTGGGGTCGGATTCGGATACGGCCAGCGCGCCTACCGAGCCGCTCTTGAGTTGGCCGTCGGAGACGGGCGCCCAGGTTGCGCCGATGTCGGTGGTTTTCCAGATGCCGCCGCCGGTGGCGCCGAAGTAATAGGTGGAGGGCTGGGTGGTGACGCCCGCCACGGCCACGGCGCGTCCGCCGCGGAAGGGGCCGATGTTTCTGTACTTCAATTCCTTGATGGTGGTGAAATCCACTTGGGCGCACAGGGTGGCGGCCGATAGGAGGCAGATTGAGAGGGTCCGCATAGCAGGGTTATCGTACATCATATTAGGGTGGGCGGGATTTTGGGGCGGAAATTCTCGGCCCGACATCACCTTACCACGACGATGGAAGGAAGACAGGGCGCGCAGCGGGGTCAGCCTTTGTTTTCAGACATCTAGGGGCGGCGCACGCCGCGAACCGAGAGGAAAGGCCGATTGACAATCGGCCTGCAGGTTGACAACCTGCCCTACAGGGGATTCTACTCGTGGTGCAACGCCTGCATCGGATCGATGCGCGTGGCGCGCCGCGCGGGCACGTAGTTCGCGATCAAGGCCACGGTAAGAAGCAACGCGGCCACGCCTGCTATTACGCCCGGATCGAGCGGCGCGACGCCGAAGAACAACGTGCGTAGGGCCGATGCCAGCACGGCGGCGCCAGCCATTCCGGCCGCTAAACCAATGAGGGCGGTCTTGATACCGCCGCGGATTACCAGCGCCTCGACTTGCCCAGGCGTGGAGCCAAGCGCCATGCGGATTCCGAACTCGCGGGTGCGCTCGGCGACGCCATAGGAGACCACTCCATGAATTCCGAGCGCGGCCAGCAGCATGGAAATGCCCGCGAAAACCGCCAGCAGTACGGTTGAAATGCGCGGCGCAGTGGCGGCCAGCGACAAGTAATCGTCCATGCTGCGGACCTGAAACACCGGCTGGCCGGGGTCGACCGACCACACGGCCTGCTTCACGGCTTTCACCACGGCCTGGGTATCCATGGTGGTGCGTACGGCCAGCGCCATGGCCTTGTCCGTCATCTGCTCGTAGGGCGCGTAAATGGTAGGCTCCGGCTGTTTCTCCAGGCCGTAATGGTGAACCTGGCCCACGATGCCGACGACTTCGCGGAATTGGCCCCACAACCGCATGCGCCGGCCGATCGGATTCTCGCTGGGCCAATATTGGTGCGCCAATGTCTCGTCGATCAGAATCACCGGCGGAGCCTCGTGGCTGTCGCGGTCGGAAAGCGGCCGTCCCCGCAGCAGCGGAATTCCCATCGTTCTTAGATACAGCGGGCTGATGCGCCGAAAGTCGGCGACCAATTCCTGCCCCGCCGGCAGGGGACGCTTTTCGATGGTGAAGTACTCCCGGTCGTTTTGCTGGCCGAGCGGCAGCACATCGCTCAACCCGGCGGACTGCAGGCCGGGTATCTGTTCCACGCGGTCGAGTACGCGCCGGTAGAAGGCGGCCTGTTCGCGATAATTCTTGTAGAGATTGTCGGTGGGCAGGCGCATGCGAAATGTCAGGACGTGATCGGGCCGTATGCCCGGATTCACGCGTTGCAGGTTTACGAAGCTCTTCATGGCGAGCCCTGCGCCGATCAGCAGCATGCTGGCGAGAGCCACCTCCCCAGCCACGAGCAAACTCCACACCCGCGCCCGGCCCAGCGACGGGGAAGACGCTCGGCCGCCGGACTTTAATGCGTCGTTCACGTCGGCGCCGGCGGCATGCAGGGCGGGAATCAGTCCGAAAACCAGCGCGGCCCCGGATGAGATCAGCAGGGCGAAGGCCAGCGCGCGCGCATCCACACCGATCGCCGGCCGCACGATTTCCGCCCCGGCATCGGCCATCGGCAGCGTGTTGGGCAGGACCGCGCTGAGAAGATCGACGCCCCATACGGCGAAGCAGACTCCCAGCGCGCCTCCCGCGAGGCTCAGCAGCAGGCTTTCGCTGAGGATCTGCGCGATCAGACGGCCGCGCCGCGCGCCCAATGCCGCCCGAATCCCCATCTCCTTGCTCCGGCCCGTGACGCGCGCCAGCAACAGGCTGGCCACGTTCACGCACGCCAGCAGCAGCAGCAGCCCCACTGCGCCTAGAAGCAACAGCAACGCGGGCCGGATGTATTCGAAGAGCGCCTGTTTCATCCCCACGACGGTCACGTCCCAGCCTGCCAGCCTGGGCGTCTGCGCGTCGATGCGGCGCGCGACGGTGCTTAACTCGGACTGCGCTCCAGCGATGGTGACGCCGGGCTTCAGGCGGGCGATGACGCCGAAATCGTGGTCCACGCGGTTCTTTGCGCGCAGTTCCGCGACCGGCCATGGCACGTAAAGGTCGCTGGGCAGCGGATGATAGAAATCCGGAGCGAGCACGCCGATCACCGTGTACGGCTCGCTGTTCATGGTAAAGGTTCTGCCGATAATGCGCGGGTCCGATCCGAAGCGGCGCTTCCAATAGCCGTTGGCGAGCACGGCGACCGGGTAACGTGCTTGACCGGCGCCCTCAACCGCCGTAAAGCCGCGTCCGAGAACGGTCCGCGCGCCCAGCATCGATAGAAAATTCGTGGTCACGCGCAGGCCGGTGACCTGCTCGGGCTCGCTGCCCTCACCGGTGACCGTGCCGGTGCCGACCTCGAGCAGCGCCATCTCTTCGAAGGATTGACTCTGCTCCTTCCAGTCGAGGAAGTTCGGCGCGGACGGCCCTTCGCGCTTGATGCCGTCTTTCAAATCCGTCTCCCATATCAGCACCAGGCGGTCGGCGTCTGGATATGGCAACGGACGCAGCACCACCGAATTGACCACGCTGAAAATGGCGGTGTTCGCGCCGATGCCCAGCGCCAGGACCAGCAAGGCCACGATGGAGAAGCCGGGGACTTTACACAAGGTGCGCAAGGAGTAGCGCAGGTCTTTTAGGAGGGTGAACATTCCGTTAGCCGAGGTGCAAGCCGAGGGCCGTTCGCGGGACTGGGCAAATGATTGAAGCTATTGACTGCTACGGGGATCGCGGATGGTGTGGGTGTCCGATTGTGGGAATCCTCGTCGAGTTGCGGGTGCGAAGACGAGCTTCCAGACCTGCAGCTCCTGCATCTAAAAATCGGCGCCGTTGAACGTCGGAATGCGCCGCACCCCGTGTACGTTCATCACCGCCACCAAGTGGGCATCGCGCAATACCCGTACTTCGCCCGCCGTCATCAGAGGGCTCAAGCCGAGGCCGTTATCCGCGACTGGGCGTGTGGCCACCGCCCAGAACTCCACGAGGTTTTGCCGCGCAATGCAAAGATCTGATTCTTGCCGCCGGACACCAGCCAGGGCCGTTGAAGCTATCGTGTACTGAGGATGTTCAGGCTGCAGCAAGCGCAGCAAAACGTTGGTATCGACGAGCGTCTCCATCACCGTCCGTGGTCACCGTAGATCGCTTCGCACTCCAGCCACCCATGCCTCAGACCGCCTAGTCCATTCTTCCGGCGATAGCTTGCTTTTGGCGCTTCTTGCCGACACCTGCCCGCTGAGCAAGCCTTGCAGATATTCGCCTACCGACAGCCCCTCTGCTTCTGCCTGCGCCAGCATATCGACCTCAATCTCTGGCGGCAGTTCGATGGTCACTGTCATTGGGGGTGCTCTCAGTTACTAGCGTATCGTGTCCGCATCAAGCTACGGCTTCACCCTCGATGCCAAACCCCCTCCCAGCGTCACTCCAGAAACAGCGGCTCGATGTGGCGGGTGAAGAGATTCTCCGTCACGTTACGCGAGACGGATTCCTCACACGCCACGAGCATGTCCGTGTAGCGCGCTCCCATGCGGGCGGCGATCTTGTAGCCCACATGCAGCAACTGCCGGACGTGCGGATTGAAATCCGGATTTGCCGGGTTGTGACGCACGGCGCCGGCGTATTGCTCTGCACTCCAATCGCGAACCTCGGCGGGAGCGGGCAGCCGGGTGGGGTCGATGTCGATCACCGCGGCGTAAGGTGCACACAGTTCTTGCAGGTGCTCATACGCGCCGGCGTAGATTTGTTTCGCAAGGGCGAGGCCTTCGGGGCCGGCTTCGGCGAGGCCGATCAACTCTTCGAGCCAGGTGGTGCCGGCCGTCTTCAAATGCACGCCGGCGTCAAACTGCCGCAGAGCCCGGCGCATCGGCGCATAGAGCGAGAACTTGTCGCTGCCGGAATGCACGCTCAGCTTCAGGTTGGGGGGCAAGTGGTAGCGCTCAACGGCAGTCGCGATGGCGGCCAAGTCCGCGGCGAATTCCCGCTCGAACTGCTCGACATCTCCCACGTAGTCGACGCCCTTGTTGAAGCGGCCCGTGAATTTCGGTGCGATGGTCTGGATCGGAATTCCCTCGTCGGCGATGGCTGCCAGGATCAACAGCAACTCCGCGGGGGTTTGCGGGCAATCCGTCTCGTCCATCGAGACTTCGGTGACGAATGATCCGGGCGGCTTGCTCTCGACGATGCGCCGGTAGATCTTTGCGGCTTCGCGTACGGCCAGCAGGTATTTGGAGGCCGCGGCCACCGCGCCCGCGGACGCCAGTTCGGGATGGCGGCCGAGAAAGCTCTCGGCGACGTCCTGTGCTACCGGTCGACCGATCACGTGGGCCACATCGATGGTGAAGAAGTCGCTCGATTCCAGAAAGCGATCCACCGTGTCCAGATTGATATGGTCGGCGTCCACGTAGTACGGGCGCGTCCATCCCAATTCGCGCACGGCGGCGTCAGCGGCGGCGCGTGTGCTGGATGGCTGCGAGCCTACTATCAAATGCTCGCGGTTGGATTTGTTCCAGACCGGGACAACGGAAACATCCCGTTCGGCGGCGCGCATGCAGGCGGCCAACTGCGCCTTCGCCTGATGCGCAAAGCGGTCACCGACTCCGAGCGAATACTTGTCCAAAACAACGGGCGTGCCAGTCATTGATTCACTCCGGACGCCAGAAACCCGCCGTCAACTGCGATGCATTGGCCGGTAATAAAGCTGGCCGCATCGGAAGCCAGCAGCAGCGCCGCGCCAATCAGTTCTTCGGCCTGCCCGAAGCGGCCCATGGGCGTGCGCAGTTTCAGCTCGCGGCCCCGCTCGGTGCCATCCAGAAGCTGGGCGTTCAGATCCGTGCGGAAGACGCCGGGCGCGATGGCATTGACGTTGATGCCGTCCCGCGCCCATTCGATAGCCAGGCTGCGAGTGAGCGCCAGGACCGCTCCCTTCGACGCGGCATAGGCGGTAACTTCGTAGAAGGCCACGAAGGAAGTGAGCGAGGCGATGTTGATGATGCGGCCGCAGCGGTTGGCCGCCAGCGGCCGGTAGAACGACTGACAGGTGCGCAACATGCCCGTGACATTCACGTCCAGGATGCGATTCCAGTCGGCTTCGGCGACGTCCAGGGTGGGCTTGCGCTGGGTTTGGCCGGCGGCGTTCAGCAGCACATCGACGCGGCCGAACTGCGCCAGCACGGCATCGCGAAAGCGGTCGATGGAGTCGCGCGAGCCCGCATCGCAGGGGTGGCGCAGCGTGCGGCGGCCGGCGCGCTCGATTTCAAGGCAGGCCTCTTCGATCAACGGCTCGCGGCGGCCAGTGGGCACTACATCGGCGCCCGCGGCGGCCAGGCCGGCGGCCAGTTTGCGGCCGAGGCCGGAGGTGCCGCCGATCACTACGGCTACGCGTCCGGTTAAATCCATCAGGTGTTTGGTGGGCACGATTTTCCTTTCGCGTATGCTCAATCCAGATGCGCGGCCAGCGTGCGCGCGGCCATGTCCGCATCTTTTTCCGGAAGGCCGGCGACACCTGCGATCCAGGCTCCCTTGGCGAAGACGAAGACCGGGCGTCCGGCGTCCTGGCCGAAGTAGCCGCCAAACGAGGGGACCAGTTTGGCGCCCGCCAGCGCTTTGTTCCAGTCGAGCAGAAGGAACGCGGCGTCCTGCGGGTTGGGCAACTTGGCGACGAACATACTGTATTCGATTTTGCCGCGCTTGTAATGCGCCAGCGTGCCTCCCGGCATGAAGGACTTTCCCAGGAGTTGGTTGTCGACCACCTGCGTGTCCGCGCGGTCGGACACGGGAAGGCGGCGGGATTCGTCCGCGGGCTTGGCGGCCGCGGCTGGCTTGGCCGGTTCGGGTGTGGGCGGTTTCGGTTCGGCGCCGCAGGAGATCAGGATCGCGGCGGCGGCGGTTAGCGGCAGGGCAAGAATGCGCATTCGACCGCAGTATAACGCGCTACGAAGAGCGGGGCTGAGAGCCCCGCGCAGGCCACGGGCCTGCCCCACTCTTAAAGCACTGGTTCGAGTTCTTCTTCCTGGATCAGCGTGGCGTCTTCCAGGGTTTCTTCTTCGGCGGTCCCTTCGGCCAGCATCGCCGTTACATCGGGCTCCGCGACAGGCTCCGGTTCCGGCTTCGGCTCCGCTTTCGGCGTCGCCTTGCGGGCCTTCGGTTTCGCCTTGCGCGGCGCGCGCGTGCGGGTGCGCGTCACGTGCGGCTCGCTTTCGGGGACGCCCGCCGCTTCGCGCAACTCCTTGAAGGAAGCTTCCAGGAAACCCACCATGCGCTCTCCGTCGGGCGCGGCCAGCGCGTCAGTGGTCAGCGCGAAGTAGAGTTTTTGATCGTAGCTCTCGATCGCCACGCTGATGCCGACGTCCATGCCGGTGGGCACGTGCGGATAGCAAGCCACCATGCGCCGTCCACAAGTGTACAGCGGAATCTGCGGCCCCGGCACGTTCGTGCAGACCATGTGGAAGAGGGGGATGGGAGTATTCAGCCAGCCCAAATTGCCCGCCAGGAAAGCCTGCACGGGCGGCGGCAGAAGGCCCAGCCAGGCGAGGCTCAAGCGCAACAACTCCGGGGTGCGCGCGCCCTTCATGGCCTGGGTCAGCTCTTGAATGTGCTTGATGCGGGCGATCGGATCGCGGATGCCCAGCGGCAGGGCCACCAGCATCAACGAAATCAGATTGCCAAAAGCGCCGATGGCCTCTTCCTGCGGGCGCACGTTCACCGGCACCATGGGCCGGAAGAACCGGTTCTTCACGGTTTGCCCGTGCAGCTTGGTATATTTGGCCACCGCGCCGGCCACTACGGTCAGCACCACATCGTTCACCGTGCAGCCGCAGGCCGTGCGAATGGCGCGCGCTTCGGCGAAGGGGAACTCGGTCCAGAACACACGCCGCTCGCCGGAGCAGGGGCGGTTAAAGGGCAAGTGCTCCAGCGGCGACAGCAGTTCGGGCATCCTGTCGACTACCCGTTCGAGTCCCACCGCCGCGACATTGTCGTTCCGCAGCAGGGAGCCATATCCCATCAGTGCATCGCGGACATCCGCCAGCCGTTTGGGGATCTGCGCCAGGCTGTCGGTGAAGGCGTCCACGAAAAGCGAGGCTCCGTCGGGGGGCTTGGGCGGCCGGTAGGCCTTCTTCTTCGGCAGCCGGCGCTCCTCCGGGGACGGGTCCAGCATCACGTTCATCAGCCCGATCCCGGCGACCCCGTCCACGATGCAATGATGCACTTTGCAAATCAGGGCCGAGCGTCCGCCCGACAGTCCATCAACCACGTGCATTTCCCAGAGCGGTTTGTTGCGGTCCAGCAAGGGCGTGAAGATGCGGCCGGTCAGCTCGCGCAACTGTTCGTCGCTGCCCGGCGGGTCGAGCTTCACGTGAAAAATGTGGCGCCGGATGTTGAAGTCCGGATCATACTGCCAGGTAGGGTATCCGATGTTCAGGAAGGGGAACATCACCTTCTCGCGGTAACGGGGGATCAAATCCAGCTTGGATTCGATGGTGGCGACGAAGCGCTCGAAAGGGATAGCGCCTTCGAAGATGCACACGCCGCCGATGTGCAAGGGCATTTCCTTGCACTCGAAATTGAGAAACGCCGCATCCAGCGCGCCGAAGCGGGCCGGGAGTTTGGGAAGCGCCACGAAACTGCCTCCTTTTGGGGAATCGGTAGATTAAGATTATATTGTCTAGTAATCCACGGAGGGATGCAAGGGGCTTGGGCTGCTACGGCACGGAGAAGGTCGCGTCGTCGGATTGGGTGGCGGCGCACGAGAAGTACGGCCGCAACCGGTAGTGACGAAAGTCAGGTTTGTGGGGCGGGCAATCTTGCCAGGCAATCTTGCCCGCAGCCGGCTGTCAGCCGGCTTGGCCGCCTGAAAGGCGGCTGCGGCCAAGATTGGCCGCCCCACAAGTAGTTACTAGTGGGGGCTGGTCTGGTAGTGCAGCTTCAGCAAGTCCACTCCGAAGTCGCCATTGAAGTCGCGCCACACGGAGTGAATGTGGTTGGCATTATTCTGCGTGTCGTCGTATTCGATCAGGAAGGATGCGGTCTGCACGCGATAGTAGTGCGGGTCGCCCTTCTCCGTGCCGCCGGCCCAGGCGAAATAGATATCCTTGCCCGCCTTCTTGATCTGTTCTTCGCGCGCTTCCGCAATCTGGTCCGGCATGTTTCGCGCATACTCTTCGACCAGCGCCATCAGCAACTCGAACTGTTTGGCGTTCATCTTGGAAGCCTGCAATCCGGAGGGCTGGCCCTTCAGCGCGGCCTGGCGGCTGTCGAACGTCAGAATATCTTTGTAAGCTTGCGGGTCGACGATGGCCACCTTGCGCTGTGCCGCGTCGAGCGACTGGATGACGGCGCGGCCCAGGTCTTCCTCGGCCGCCAGCACGCGCAGTCCTTTGCGTGGGCCTTCCCGGACCTCCGCTGGATTGGCGCCGAAGAAACTGGGCGCGCCGGCCACGTGGCCGCCCACCACGGTGTAGTTCTGGCTGAGGTGATGGCCTTCCACGCGATAACCCCAGGTTCCATCGGCCGACGGTGCGCCGAATATGGAGACGAAATACTTCTCCGGATCGCGCTCGGGACCGGTGCCGTGCTCGATGATGCGCAGCACGTCTTCCAGGCTCATCACCGTTTCCGCTTTCAGGTAGCCTTGCTGGCTGAGCCCCGCGCCCAGCAGCGCCGAGGCCAGATGCTTCTGGGCCGGCGTCATCTCGCGCAACGCCAGGCCTTTTCGCTCGATGGGGACGAAGTGCCAGTTTTGACGCTCGTCCTGTTCGAAGGGGAAGGTGGCCTTGGCGCGTTGCTCGGGTGTCAAAGAAGCCAGGAAGCGGTTGGCGGCTTCGGCCATGAGGGAGGAGGAATTCAGGCGGTGATAGGCCGAGGTCAGCAACATGACGCCAATAGCAGCCGCGGCGAGGCGGAAGTGGAAGGACCTCATGGGCACCTCAGCGACGCCGCGAAGGCGTCAGAACGGAAAATCCTTCTTGACCATCTGCACCACCCCGGCCCGCGCGAGGTACGGATGGGGATTCACGGGAGCGCCACCCAAGCGCACTTCGTAATGCAAATGCGGCGCCGTCACGCGCCCGGTACTGCCCACCGCGCCGACCTGCTCGCCACGCCGTACTTCCTGGCCTTCCACAACGGCGTAGCGGGAAAGGTGCGCGTAATAGGTTTCGATCCCACCGCCATGATCCACCACCACCATTTGGCCGTAACCGCTGTTCCAACCGGCGAAAGTCACGATGCCGTCCGCGGTGGTACGCACAGGTGTGCCGGTGGGCGCTGAAATATCCACGCCGGTGTGCATGGCGCCTTCACCGGAGAACGGATCGGTGCGCTCGCCGAAGCCGCCCATCAGGCGGCCCTCCACCGGCCAGATGCTGGGCTGCACGTTGGTGTGAAAGCGGCGTGCGAAGCCGTTTTCGGCGCGATGGTAGCTGCGTAGCACACGGTAGGCTGCAATGGAATCGGAGAACGTGGGCAGCAACCGCCCTTCCGAAGCAATTCCCGCGGGGCCTTCCAGCTTCTGCTTGATGCCGTAGGCGACCGAAACTTCGTTCGCGAACATCTCCAGACTAGCCATCTGCTGGTTGGTCTGGTTGGTCACCTTCTGCAGCCGTTGATAGCGCGTGCGCAAAGCTTCCACTTCACTGCGCAGGGCGTTATAGTTTGCAACCTTCCAGGCCATGCGCGCGTAACTGGATATGAAACCGAAAATCGAGATGCAGCCGAGCAGGGCCAGTGCCATTACGGCGTAGACCACTTTCAATGGGACGCGAACGCGCCGCAGTTTGCCTCGGAGGGAATGGGCTAACACCAATATGAAATAGTTCTGCTGCATAGTCTTCTCTACCGAACCCGGCAAACAGAGATCCCCTTGCCCGGTCCGGAGGGCTATTAGGATTGGCGAAAGGTGAATGTAACAGGACCTACACATCCTTGTCAAGCAAATGTTTGCCTTGCAAGTTGTTGAAAAAATTGGTAATGTTACCGTTTGGACATGTTTTTCCGGCTTCCGGGAGCGCTTTTTCTGCGCAATCTGGTGGAGCGGCGCAGCCTGCTGTTCCAGCTTGTGCGGCGGGATTTCCAGCAGCGTTTCGTGGGCTCGGCGGTCGGCTGGATATGGGGCGTCATCCAACCGCTAGTGCTGCTCGCGAGCTGGACCTTCGTATTCAGCGTTTGCCTGAAGCAGAAGATGCCGGCCGGCGAGGTGACTGACAACTACCCGCTGTTTCTTTTCGCCGGCATGCTGCCGTGGCTGCTGTTCTCGGAAACCGTGCAGCGTTCGACATCCAGCCTGCTGGAACAGGCCAGCCTGATCACCAAGACCGTGTTTCCGGCCGAAATGGTGCCGGTCTCGATCTTCCTCTCCTCACTGGTGAGCCACTTGATTGCGCTGGGCCTGGCGGTGGCCGCGGTGGGCATCTGGCTGAACCACATCGGCCCCGGCCTGATGCTGCTGCCGCTGTACATGCTGCTGCTGGGGATGTTCGCCGTGGGCCTCGGGTGGATCCTGGCGAGCCTGCAAGTATACCTGCGGGACACCGCGCAGGTGCTGACGGTGATCCTGACGTTCTGGTTTTGGCTCACGCCGATTTTCATCACCGAGCAGCAGTTCCCGGCGCGGCTGCGCTTTCTGCTGGCGGGCAATCCGCTGGCGTACCTGGTGCGCGCCTATCGCGAACTGCTGCTTTCGGGGCGCTGGCCCAGACTGGATGAGCTGGGGATCATGGCGGTGTTTGCGCTGGCGACGTTCCTGGCGGGCGGACTGTTCTTCAGGCATACGAAGCGCGGGTTCGCGGACGTGTTGTAGCCGATTCCAAGCCTGCCCGGAAGTACTATGATTAAATTCGACGGACGATTTCAAGCTGACGATTGACTAGGGCAGCGGAGGATGATCGTACGTATGCCAGTTCAACTCACGAAACAGGAAGTAATCGAAGAAATGACGCGGCGGCTTGTAGAGTTTTACCGGCCGGCCCGCATCTACCTCTTCGGCTCGGAGGCTCGCGACGAAGCGGGGCCGGATAGCGATCTGGATTTCCTGGTGGTGGTGCCCGACGATACGCCCGAATCGACGATGCGCAGCACCGAGGCGTATTCGCGTCTCTCCGGATTGGGTATGCCGAAGGACGTGATACCGTGGCGGCAGACTGATTTCGAACGCCGGGCGGCCTACGTTAGGGCATCGCTGCCGGCGACCGTGGTCCGCGAAGGAAGGCTGCTGTATGAATCCGCGTGAGACTCTGGTCGCGGAGACGCAGGAGTGGCTTGGCCGGGCGCGAGGGGACTTGGCGGCCTGTGACGCCTTGATCGCGGCCGGATTAGCCGCCGAGGCGCTGTTCCATGCCCAGCAATGCGCGGAAAAGGCGATGAATGCCCTCCTCACCTGGCACCAGGCGCCATTCAAGAAGACGCATGACTTGGACGAACTGAAGCAGTCGTGCCTGCCGCTTGCCACCGGCGCCGCGGATCAACTGGCCACCAACATGGCGTTTCCGCTACCCCGGCGCCCCGTATTCTCCCGAACTAGCGGAGGCGGAAGAAGCCCGGCGCGCAGCCGGAGAATCTTTTGTAAGCGATGGCCGCCCAGCTCGAACCCCTATTCGGCGAAGAGGAATCGCAAAGGGATAGCGAATAGCGAACCATTCGGTAGTGCGCCGGCCCTCCCGAAAGACTGATTGTCCCGCCATGTAGAGTGCGAGACGAACCGGCCGACAGGCGCATATGAGCATTTTCCAATCGTA
>Ga0181535_10001274_pt1 | contig 33513 bp, 26 predicted proteins | sample PEATcosm2014_Bin_44_FD_119774 | JGI IMG/M metagenome (GOLD analysis project Ga0181535, IMG submission 119774) | Peatland microbial communities from MTU Mesocosm Facility, Houghton, MI, USA - PEATcosm2014_Bin17_30_metaG | ecosystem: Environmental > Terrestrial > Soil > Wetlands > Peat | place... | reverse complement strand
TGCTGGGAATATTAATGTTTTCATCAAATTTTTTAAATACCAACCTTTTTAAATTTGGTGAGAATAGTTTTGCGGTCTGGTTTGTTCTTTCCGTAATGTGCTTCGCAAGCGGGTGGTTTATTGATAAAACACTAGGCTGGCACTATGGCGGGAAAGCCGTTTTTTCTACAATTATTGCAGTTACTATTTTTAGTGTATTAATGATTTCATTCCTACGCGATTATTTTGCTGCAAATGAACTGCTGACGGAGAATTTAATCCTTTACAGCCTTCGTGATATTACACTGGGAGCAATGGCCTTTTTCGGTATGTCGGTTGTGGAAGTGCTTACTATACAACGGGATTTCCTGGTTATGAAAGAAAAATTGAGTTATTACGAAGATCTTATAAAAGACGCTAAAAAAGAAGCTGATTTAGAGCTTAAAGAGGCAAAAGTAAATGCACAAAAAATATTAAATGATGCCGAATATGAAGCAAAAAATACTATCCTTAAAAAAGAAAGGATAGAAAATGAGCTCAAAGAATTTATCCAGGTTGAAAAAGAATTAATAAAAAAATACGAAGAGATTGATTAATTAAAGTGTAAGACATTAAGTTGTTTAAGCAATAATATCAAAATCAGAATTAAATAGAATATAAAATTAAAAATCAATTTTAAATGTTTAAACAAAATTTAGAAAAAATAAATTATCCTGAGATTGAAGAAAAGATCCTAGATTTCTGGAAAGACAATGATATTTTCGAGAAAAGTGTTTCTTCGAGAGATGAAAATAAACTATTCGTTTTTTATGAAGGGCCGCCAACTGCAAACGGTAAACCGGGGATTCATCATGTAATGGCAAGGACTTTAAAGGACCTGGTATGCCGTTATAAAACTCTTAAAGGCTTCCGTGTTGAAAGAAAAGCCGGGTGGGATACTCATGGACTTCCTGTTGAGATTGAAGTTGAGAAGAAACTTGGTATCAAACACAAGAGCGAAGTTTTTGATTACGGTGTAGAAAAATATAACAAAGCCTGTCGTGAATCAGTATTTACATATCTTGACCTTTGGGAGAAAATGACAACCCGGATGGGCTACTGGATTAATCTTGATTCAGCATATATCACTCTTGATAATAATTATATTGAGTCGGTTTGGTGGGCGTTAAAAACTCTTTTTGATAAAGGATTAATTTACAAAGATTATAAAATTGTGCCGCAAGATCCTAAATCAGAAACAGTACTTTCTTCACATGAACTGGCGCTTGGGTACAGGGAGACTAAAGATCCTTCAGTATATGTACTTTTTAAAATAAAAGATAAGGACGAATATTTTCTGGTATGGACAACCACACCGTGGACATTAATATCCAATGTAGCCCTTGCTGTAGGCAGCAACATCAATTATGTTAAGATTAAACACAACGATAAGAAAATTATTCTTGCAAAAGAAAGACTGTCCGTTATAGACGGTGAATATGAAATTATAGAAGAGTTCAAAGGCAGCAAACTGGAAGGGGTGGATTATGAACAGTTTTTCGATTATGTAAAAAAAGAAGACAATCCGGCACATAAAGGCAAGAAAGCTTTTTTTGTTGCTCTTGGTGATTTCGTTAGTACTGAAGACGGGTCCGGCATAGTTCATATAGCTCCTGCATTTGGAGCTGATGATTATGAACTTTCTAAAAAATATAATCTTCCTATGTTTCAGCCCGTTACACGGGGCGGATTATTTACACAGGAGGTTGCGGATTTTGCCGGACAGTTTGTTAAAGATGCCGATAAAGGAATCATCATTAAGATGAAAGAAGAAGGCAAGCTATACAGGAAAGAAACGATAACCCACTCTTATCCATTTAGCTGGCGGCATGAAAATGTACCGGTAATTTATTTTGCGCGTGAATCCTGGTTTATCCGTACAACTGCGGTTGCCGGCAGGATGGTTGAATTAAATAAAACAATTAACTGGCAGCCGCCAGAAGTAGGTGCCGGAAGATTCGGCAACTGGCTGGAAGAAAATAAAGATTGGGCACTATCGCGGGACAGATTCTGGGCGACACCGCTTCCCATCTGGGTGAGTGACGACGGTGATATGATTGCAGTAGGGAGTATCGATGAACTTAAAGGCGGTTTTATAGAGGAGAACGGAAAACGAATTACGGTAGCAGATATTAAAGATATCGATCTGCATAAGCCGTTTGTTGATAAGATCTTTTTTGAAAAGAACGGAAAAATTTACAAACGTACACCTGAATTAATTGATGTTTGGTTTGATTCCGGGTCAATGCCATTTGCGCAATATCATTATCCGTTCGAAAATAAAGAATGGTTTGAGAAACATTCATTCCCGGCAGATTTTATCTGTGAAGGAATTGACCAGACGCGGGGATGGTTTTATACGCTTCATGCAATTTCGACGATGTTGTTCGATAGTATAGCATTTAAGAATATAATTGTAAATGAGCTAATTCTTGATAAAAAAGGGCTTAAGATGTCAAAGACAAAGGGCAATACGGTAGATCCCTTTATGCTCTTTGATAAGTTTGGTGCAGATGCCACAAGGTGGTATTTAATTACAAACAGTCCGCCATGGAGGCCGACGCTGTTTGATGAAGAAGGCCTGGTAGAAGTTCAAAGGAAGTTTTTTGGTACATTATTAAACACATATTCGTTTTTTGCGCTTTATGCAAACATTGATTCATTTAAGTTTGATGGGGATTTTGTCGATTATAATATACGACCGGAAATAGACAGATGGATTATCTCTAAACTGAGTTCTCTGGTGGCAGATTATGAAAAGATGATGGATGAGTACGATGTTACTAAGGCAGCACGTGTAGTATCAGACTTTACGATAGATCATCTTTCAAACTGGTATGTACGAAGGTGCAGAAGAAGATTCTGGAAATCCGAAATGAATGAAAATAAACTTTCGGCATATCAGACTTTGTATGAATGCCTTATAACGATAGCAAAACTTACATCGCCTTTTGCGCCGTTTATTTCGGAAGAATTATATCAGAATTTGAATTCAATAACAAAGCAAGAAAAATTCGAATCAGTTCATTTAAGTGAATTTCCAAATCCTGTTTATTCCGAAAAACAACTTGAAGAAAAAATGGAAATTGCCCAAAAAGTTGTATATCTTACACGTTCGATGCGGGCAAAAAATAATTTAAAAGTAAGGCAGCCGTTAAAGCGTATAATGGTTGTAGTTGACAAAGAAAAGATTGAAGCTCTTAATAAAATGAAGGATGTAATCTTAGAAGAAGTAAATATAAAAGAGCTTGTAGTGCTGGATGATGATTCCGAAATTGTGAATAAGTCTGCAAAAGCAAATTTTAAATCAATAGGGCCTAAGTTTGGTAAAAATGTAAATACGGTTGCTAATGCGATTAAAAATTTAACTAAAGCAGAAATCGCTTTGATTGAAAAAGGTGAAAGTATAAAAATAAAAGCCGGCGGTGAAGAATTACCGGTAACAAAGGATGATGTAGAAATAATAAGTTCCGAGATAACAGGATGGCTGGTTGAAACTGAAGAAGGAGTTACGGTAGCACTTGATGTTGAGCTTGATGACAGCCTTATTTCAGAAGGAATGGCAAGAGAATTTGTAAACCGCATTCAAAATATGAGAAAGGATGCGGGGTTTGATGTTATAGACAGAATAAAAATAAAATTCAACGGCGACAATAAACTTGTTGAAGCAGTAAAATCTTTTAGTAAATATATTTCAAATGAAACACTTGCCGAAAAGCTTGAGTTTGAAGACAGGCTGAACGGCGGTTTTAAACAGGTTTGGAAAATCGGAGAATATAACTGCTCCGTCCAAATTGAAAAGGTGAAATCCTAAAAAGGAGATCAGAGAATGGCAAAAAAAACTACCGCTAAAAAAACTGTAGTAAAAAAATCCGACCGTAAGCCGGTTAAACCTAAGGCTGTGGACAAAAAGAAGAGCCAGGTACAAGTAAAAAAGGCTGCGGCAAAACCTACGGTTAAAAAGGTTATAAAGAAAACTGCTGAAGCAAAGAAAATTGTTCATGCTAAGACAATAACAAAAGAGAAAACTAAGGAAAAAAAGATAGGATTAAAGATATCAATGCCAAGAAAGAAGATAATTAAAGATAAAGTTCAGGTTGGTTCAAAAGATATTGAGCCGGCAGTAGAAGAACGCGTAAAACCAATTACGAAAATAAAAGGATACAGTCAAAAGGACCTGGATCATTTCAGGCAGATAATTTTAGCCAAACGTGATGAAATTATTGAGCAGCTCCAGAACTTGAAAGAACAAATGCTTGACCCTACGACAGGCGAATATATAAATGAAAATTCACCATATTCACTTCACATGGCAGAGCAGGGAACAGATGCCATGGAAAGGGAAAAAACTTTTTTATATGCGCAGAGAGAGAATAAATTTCTCGGCTATCTTGAAGATGCACTTAAAAGGATTGACTCAGGAACATACGGCATCTGCCTTGAATGTATCGATGAGCCCCAGCATCTATGCGATACCTGCCCGCTTATACCTAAAGCAAGGCTTGAAGCTGTACCGCATAGCCAGCTTTGCCTACCCATAAAGCAAAGACAGGAAAAAAGATAATTGGAAAATGGAATTGATTCAGCCGGATAGCATGTTTGAAGAATATTTGAATTATTAAGGTTTATATTGAGGGTTTTTTTTGTTTCATTTGCCGTTATTTTAATAGACCAGATATCCAAGCTTATCGTTAAAGGGATTTCAATACCATTTTTTAAAATACATTTTCCGGGTATGTATGGCGGACAAAGAATATCGGTTGTTGACGGTTTGTTTAATATTACCTTTGTAGAAAACCCCGGTATCGCTTTTGGAATATATCCCGGGGATAATTTTAAATTTCTCATATGCCTGTTTACACTGGCTGTAAGCATTTTAATTTGTTATTACTTATATAAAAACAGATCAGGTTCTTTAATTCTCAGGCTGTCGCTTGCCTTAATTGTCGGGGGTGCGATGGGAAACCTGATTGACAGGGTTTTTTACGGGATAATATATGGTTACGGAGGAATTTTTCATGGGAAAGTGGTAGATTTTTTTAATCTTAAATTTTTCGATATTTTTATATTCAATAAGATTTTCGGCGATTATGTATTTAATATTGCGGATATGGCTGTAACATTCGGGGTGATTTTGTTCCTCCTTTCACTTGATAAGAAAAAATCGGCTGAAAATGAACCGTGTGTCGAAGTTGAAAATTATTTAGCAGATGATAAAAAATAGCTTTAAAATCTTATATGTTTCCCTTGCGGTAGTAATTGCCGACCAGGTTTCTAAAGTGGCAGTAAAAGGCTTTTCTATTCCTTTCCTAAAAATTTATCATACGGGAATGTTTGAGGGTGAAAGAATACCTATAATTGGAAACTTCTTCAGGCTAACATTTATTGAGAACCCCGGTATGGCATTTGGATTTGACCCGGGGCTTGACATGAAGATATGGATCTCATTGTTCTCATTAATTGCCAGCGCAGGCTTATTCATTTACTTCTATTTTATAAGAAATAAAAGCTTTGTTCTCCGTTTGGCAATAGCATTAATCTTTGGCGGAGCTGTGGGCAATTTAATAGACAGGATGTTTTACGGTGTTTTTTATCAGTATGCACCTTTGTTCTATGGAAAGGTGGTAGATTTTTTAGATGTAAATTTTTTCAAGTTCAATCTTTTTGGAAGAACTTTTGACCGTTGGCCAATCTTTAACATTGCGGATTCTGCCGTAACTATCGGCGTTTTAATTTTAATTTTTTTTTACCGCACCGAAACAATTGAAGATGAAAAAGAAGAAACTCCAGCAACCGAAACAAATCCATAAGATGTATCCTAAGGATAAAAATCGCTTAGAGTGAAATTTATAAATAGCCTTTGAAAGATTTAATTAGTGTATAGTTGTTTCTTCATAAATTACACTTTAAGGAACAATTGTAAGTACGGCATTATGATCAAATAAGTTTAGATATGTTACATAACTGTTACTATGTCATCCCGCTGGGATTCAGGACAAGGTTTGTTGGCGTATTGTTTTTTTATTAATATTACGTTCCTACCGGGACTTAGAACAAAATCCAATTATGTAGTGCTTATATAGTTCTTTTGTCGTATTTCTTTAGTATAAAATAATGGCATTTATTTCCGATCACTAACTTAATCAATCCATCCTTATAACTGAAGTTTTTTACTATGAGTAAGTTGATAAGCGAAAAGAAATACCGGATAGTAACCCCGGAAGGGAAGAAGAAAGAACGCCTTGATTTATTTATAACAAATCAACTTGAAAACGCTACAAGGTCTAAAGTTCAAAAATTAATTGAGGCAGGCTATATAAGAGTAAATACTGTGCAGGAAAAGCCAAGCTACAAAGTGCTGCCTGGCGATGTAATTGAAGTAACGATTCCCATCTCACCGAGGCCTGAAGAAACAGAGCCTGAAGAAATCCCGCTTGAAATTGTTTTTGAAGATGATACACTTCTAATAGTAAATAAACCCGCCGGAATGGTAGCACATCCTGCCTATGCAAATTATACAGGAACATTAGTAAATGCCCTGTTGTTTCATTCCCAAAAGCTTAGCAGCCTGAATGAGCCTTCAAGGCCGGGGATAGTGCATAGGATAGATAAAGATACAAGCGGACTCCTTGTTGTAGCTAAAGATGATTGGACTCATGCTAAACTTGCCGGACAGTTTTCCAGGCATTCCATTGAACGCGAGTATTGGGCAATTGCCTGGGGAAAATTTAAAGACAGCAAAGGCGAAATAGATTTTAATATTGCAAGAAGCAAAACCGACAGGAAAAAATTTACAACTGTAAAGGAAGAAGGCAAGACTGCCCTGACATATTATGAGGTACTTGAAGAATTTGAATTTGCTTCCCTGATGAAACTAAATTTGAAAACAGGAAGAACACATCAAATTAGAGTACATTTATCCGGAACAGGACATCCTATATTCGGCGACCCTACATATGGTGGCAGGAATATAGTATACGGAACAAGTTTGCCGAAAATGAAAAGCCGTGTTCAAAACCTGCTCGATATTATGCCCCGGCAGGCATTGCATGCAAAAACCCTTGGATTTATTCACCCCCACACCGAAAAATTTATCCGTTTTGATTCGGAACTTCCCGCTGATATGAAAAATCTTATTGAAAAATTAAGGAAGGAATAAAGCGGATAAATTCCCTATAGGAAGTATTTATTTTTTACGTCCGGTATTATAAATTGTTAATCCCAAACTTGGTATATTTGTAAAAATAAAAATTGATTATATGCAAATTTATAACACTTTAACAAAGCGAAAAGAAGAATTTATACCTATTGACCCTTCAATTGTTAAGATCTATATGTGCGGCCCTACCGTTTATGATTATTTTCATATCGGTAATGCAAGATCATTCATAATGTCAGATATAATACGCAGGTACTTTGAATATAAACAGTACACAGTGAAGTACGTAATGAATTTGACGGATATAGATGATAGAATAATTAATAAATCCATTAAGGAGAGAATGGAAGCAAAGGTTGTTGCTGAAACTTATGCAAAAGCTTTTTTTGAAGATATAAAGAAGTTAAAGGTTAAGAAAGCAGATTTTTATCCAAGGGCTACGACTCATATAAACGATATAATTAGTTTAATTAAAAAGCTGGAAGAAAAAGGATTTGCTTACAACATTAACGGCAATGTGTTTTATAATGTTTCCAAATTTAAAGATTACGGCAAACTAAGCGGAAAAAAGATTGATGAGCTTGAATCTGGTGCAAGAGTTGAAATAAACGAAGAAAAACAGAACCCGCTTGATTTCGCTCTATGGAAGAAAGCGAAAGAAGGAGAGCCTTTCTGGGAAAGTCCCTGGGGAAATGGCCGTCCCGGCTGGCATATAGAATGCTCTGCAATGAGCTGCAAGCTTCTGGGTGATACATTTGACATTCATGCCGGCGGCAATGATTTAATTTTCCCACATCATGAAAATGAAATAGCACAGAGCGAAGCGGCTAACGGTAAAAAATTTGTTAACTACTGGATGCATTTTGGGTTCCTTAATATTGATAATGAAAAGATGTCCAAGTCGCTCGGTAACTTTTTAACCGCAAGGGAAATCCTGAAATCGTATTCTGCTGAAGCCATAAGGCTGTCATTTGCACAGACGCATTATGCGGGCCCGCTTAATTTCAGCGATGACCTTTTATCTTCAGCGGAAAAAGGCTTAGAGAAGCTAAAGAATCTTGCCGGTAAAATTGAAGAGGAAATTAAGTCCGGCAACAGCCATGGCAATATTCCTTCATTTGATTTTGAGAAGTTTAGGAAAAATTTTGAATCGGCAATGGATGACGATTTTAATACATCCCAGGCCTGCGGGGTTATATTTGATTTTATACGCGAGGTTAACAAAGCAATTACGGGTAACGAAGATATAAGCCTAACATTTTATCTTGATGTAAAGAGTTTTCTACAAAAAACGGCCGAAGGCGTTTTGGGAATAATGGATTTTTCAGAGACTAAAATTCAGGATAATTCATCCCTGGAAAATGATTTAATCGAGCTCTTTATAAAATTACGTAACGATGCAAAGAAAGAAAAGAATTTTGCTCTTTCAGATAAGATAAGAGATGAGTTGAAAGCAATCGGCGTGATTTTACAGGACGGCAAAGAGAAAACTACTTATAAGAAATAAGACAATTTCAGAGCTTGAGAAAGATATTCAAGATGTTAAATCATTAGAAAAATCTTTAAAAAGGCCTTAACCCATAGGAATTTAAACAATAATGCGAATTGAAAAAACAGTAAAGATATTGAAGAGTTTCAAAGAACAGGAAGAAGCCGACTTAGAGTATTGGCAGAAGATAAGCGGAGAAGAAAAGATGAGGATTGTAGAAGAAATGAGAAAAGAACATATCCGTTTACATCATCCTGTAATTAAAAGCATAGAAAAAGTTGTCAGGATTAGAAAACCCGGAGAAGATTAGTCCTTGAAACCTTCCGGCAATGAAGTTACCCGAACCATAGCGATAAAACAGCAAAACATTCCTTACAAATTACGTTACAGCAGGAAGGCTAAATACATGCGGCTGCAAATAAGCCGGGGCAGTAATCTTGAACTTGTATTACCCCGCGGTTATGAGCTGTCTGATGCGGAAAGATTTATTAATCAAAAAGTTGATTGGATCAGCAGACATTTACGACCTAAAGAAGCCGGGGATGAAAAATATTTACTTCTAGGCAGGCAAATTAAAATTATCCAGGTTTATGAACTATTTACAAGGCAGCATAAACTTTCGTTTGAACAGAATGAATTGAGAATTATAAGCCCTTCCGGAAGCAGGATTAATATAAACAAGCTGTACAATATCTGGCTGCGGAATTTTGCAAAAAGATATTTGCCTGCAAGAGCTTATGAACTTGCAGAAAAGTATGATTTTAAAGTGAATAATATTTCAGTAAGAAACCAAAAAACGAGATGGGGAAGTTGTTCAGCTAAGGGGAACCTCTCATTCAATGTTAATTTGGTGCAATATAAAAGAGAAATTATAGATTATGTAATAGTTCATGAGCTATGCCATCTGAAGGAAATGAACCACTCAAAAAAATTCTGGCTGCTGGTTGAAAAGATTTGCCCTGATTACAAGTTTTTTCGTAAGGAATTAAAGAAAAGCTCTGATTTTTAATATTGTGCTGAAGAGACGAGGAATGTCTCGTCTCGTACATTTAATTGAATCTTTTTTCAAATTAGTAACTCTAATTGAATGGTAAATATATAGGCTTTACTAATTTTAGTGAAATTTATTGAAAACAAAGGATAAAATATGCCACATCAATTTTTTATAGATAAGCGTCCACATAACGGAATGAATTACCGGGAATACATTCAAAAGGTTGTAAATGAACTGGCGGCAGATCCCGGGAAATTGAGCAATGAGGAAAAAGAGCTGTTTGAGTATAAGAAACTTAACATGCAAAGAAGCAGCAGGATAGAACGGACGTATGATGTTTCCGGAGAATTAGAATCTTTAATTAAAAATATTAAAGATAAACAAATCTGGATGGTAATAACCGAAGGCTGGTGCGGCGATTCGGCGCAAATTCTTCCATATATCGTAAAGATGGCTGAAGTAAATTCCAATATTGATCTGAGAATATTATTAAGAGATTCAAATCCCGATATAATGGATTTGTATCTAACCAATGGAACAAAGAGCATTCCCAGATTAGTAGTTTTTGATATAGAAGGTAATGAGTTATTTACATGGGGCCCACGGCCAAAAGTTCTTCAATCATTAATTCATCAGTGGAAGAGAGAAGGTATAGTCAGACCTGAATTATATGAAAAACTTCATCTCTGGTATTCGCGAGATAAAGGCAAAGAAATAGAGGCAGAAATCACAGAAATTCTCAAAGTTTAATTATATATAGAGTCATGAAATGGTTGCGGCCGTCAATACTTTTATTAAGATTTTCGGTGAATTAAAGTTATTACTGAATTGTAAATAATTCAAACAAAGGGATATCAATTATCCCTTACTATGTCATTCCTGGTGGGATTTGCACTTCCGGATTGCTAATCCGGGCTACGAAATTTCTTACATGCGGAACTTAGAAAAAATCTACATTATATTTTGCTTACATATTTCATTATTTTCATCAAAGTTTATGCTTTTATAGAGTCTACACAGAAACCATCCATATATTGGGATTAAACATAATTATCCCGCATTTAATTTGTTGAAGTGTTATTTTTCATCATTAATTTTAGAATTTATTTTTGAAAGCAAATAATGAGAATTGAAACTATAGCAGTCCATACCGGAAGGAATGCTGATCCGGCAACAGGTGCAGTAACACCGCCCATACATTTAACAACTACATTTGAACGTGAACCCGACGGCAGTTATCCAAAAGGCTTTAACTATTCACGCAGCGGCAATCCTAACCGCGAATCCCTTGAGGAGTGTCTTGCCGAGCTGGAAGGAGGTTCAGAAGCAGCAGCATTTTCGGCAGGATCTGCCGCTACTATGAGCGTACTGCAGTCTCTTTCACCCGGCGACCACGTAATTGCATGCGATGATCTTTACCACGGTACGCGTCATTTAATAAAACTATTTGAACCATGGGGGATAAGTTCAAGCTTTGTTGATATGGTAAATTTAAAATATTTAAGCGCTGAAATAAGAAAGGAAACAAAACTAATCTGGGTTGAAACGCCCTCCAACCCGCTGTTGAAAATTATTGACCTACAGAAAGTTTCCAAGGTTGCGCATAGTGCAGGTGCAATAGTAGTATGCGATAACACATGGGCTACACCAATACTTCAGTCGCCATTAGATTTTGGAGTTGACCTGGTTATGCACGCAACAACAAAATATATAGGCGGGCATAGCGATATACTTGGCGGAGCGATAGTAACAGGAGAAAGCAGCAGTTTTTTCCTGAAGGTTAGGGAAATACAAAAATCAGGCGGTGCTGTGCCTTCGCCTTTTGAATGCTGGCTTACATTACGAGGCATTCAAACTCTACCGCTGAGAATAAGATGCCAGTCGGAGAGTGCCATGCACATTGCTGAATTTTTAAAATCGCATCCGGCTGTGGCTGCAGTCTATTACCCCGGACTGGTAAAGCATCCCGGCCACAATTTAGCTTCCGTACAAATGAAATTATACGGCGGTATGATTTCTTTTGAAGTTAAGGGTGGTAAGGAAGATGCAATGAAGGCTGCTGCAAAAGTTAAACTCTTCACAAGAGCTACCAGCCTCGGCGGGCCTGAAAGTTTAATAGAGCACCGTGCTTCGGTTGAAGGTCCCGACACAAAAACTCCGCAGACTCTTTTACGATTATCTATTGGGCTGGAGCATTATGAAGATTTAATTGAGGATTTGGAGGGAGCGCTAACGATTTAAATATAATTAAGTCCTTTATTATCAAGGTACCAAGCTAATGAATTATATTTTTTAATATGTTATAAAATTTTATCAGGATATTAACTTCCAACCTAATAACCTGGAAATTAAGTAATTTAATAATATCTCCATCAAGGTAAATTACAAATATTTTCTATATCGGATTTCAATTGATTTAAATTAGAGTAATGCAGGCCATAGATTCCCAGTTTGTTTGCAGCGGCTACATTTTCAATTTTATCATCAATAAAAATGGTTTCAATTGGAAGGCAGTTTAATTCTGCCAATACTTTAGAATAAATTTCTAAATCCGGTTTCTGCATTTTTAGTTCTGTCGATATAAATACTTTGTCAAAATAATCATATAATCCTGTTTCCCTGCAAACATCAGCGATCTCAATCTCAACGTTTGTCAGACAAGCAACCTTGTATTCTTTTTTTAATGTTTCAATAAAATGAACAACATCAGCATTATGAATTATTCCAAGCCTTACATATTCATTAATATGTTCTTGCAATAGATAATCAGGGGATATTCGGGCCGATAATTTATCAACAATAATCGTGTACAACTCAAGTAAAGTCATTGATCCTGTTGTTATCTGCCGTTGAAATTTGTCAGCAATCTCGTTTAATTGTTCATCGGGAACATTTAATAGAGTTGCAATTTTGTGATTCCTAAACTGTCCGGTTTCCGGCACAATTATTCCGCCTAAATCGAAGATAATCCATTTAATTTTATTCATTTCTAAACTTTGACTGAGTATTCTGATAATATATTATTTTTACACAATGGGAGTGAATTTAATATAATTTTTGCTAATATTATATTATACGAGTAATAATAGTAAATAAGATACTGCGAATAGAATAGTTGAGATATGTTACAAATCCGTTTCTATGTCATCCCTCTGGGATTTTGGGATCAGATTTGTTGCTCGATGGTTTGTTATAAATATTTCGTCCCTCCGGGACTTTGAAAAAATAAAATATTTGATTCTTACACAAATATTCAATCGTATGATAATCCTATCTAAAAAAATATTGATACGAAAATAATATTCTAATGTTTTCCGGTTTTAATTAATTATTGTTTCAATTATGTTTACGGTAAAATAATACGGGAATTTTATGAGCGAAACTCAAACAACAGAAAACGTCCAAAAGACGAATATTTTTAAACAGACAATCCAGGAAGTAACACAACCTTTTAAGGATTTGTTTAAATCATCCAGGGCAATGTGGGGAATAAATATATCTTACCTGCTTGAAGGCCTAACTTATTTCGGCGTCCTTTCTTTATTAGCGATTTATTTTAATAATTATGCAGGTCTTAACGATATTAATGCCGATCAGATGGTAGGCATTTTAACTGCAGGAATAACATTAAGTATGTTGTTCCTGGGTGCTACAGTAGATCTTATAGGTGTGCGCCGGGCATTTATTATTTCATTATCTCTTATGCTTGTCGGCAGGATATTTTTAGCCGCAGGCCCGGATATAACTTCAGTTAAAGGATTATGGACAGGAGTCCATAATTATGCTATGATTGGTATACTATGGATAGTTCTCGGCTATGGAATTTACCAGCCTGCAGCCTATGCCGGTGTTAAGCAGCTTATGACTGCAAAAAACTCAGCAATGGGTTATGCTATGCTTTATGCTATAATGAATCTTGGCGGGTTCCTTCCGGGAATTATTTCTCCCCCGGTTAGAAAAAGTTTCGGAATACTCGGTGTGTTCTGGGTATATGCTGCATTAACTGTTGCAGGGATTTTGGCGGTTACTTTATTAATTACAAAGAAAGCCATTAAGGAAGCCGTAAGCCACAAAGATGTTGAAGAGGGCAACGAAGAGAACAAAGAAGAGGAAGAGGAAATGCCTCTGAAAGAAAAAATAAAATATTATATGAAAAACTTCCCTTTAAAGGATATGCGGTTTCTTTATTTTATTTTTGTATTAATTCCCGTGCAGACTTTATTCGCTCATAACTGGCTTACTCTTCCGCAATATTGCAGCAGGGCCTTTACAGGCGTTGTCAGCGATAACTTTGAGTTTTTTGTAAATCTAAATCCTATTATGATTTTCATTTTAACCCCAATGATAGCTGCGTTAACCATAAAACGAAATCCTTATAAAATGATGATTGCCGGAACGCTTGTTATGGCTTCCCCGACTTTTCTGCTCACCATGGGTCCTAATATTTATACATTGTTTGCATTCTTATTTATAATGACAATTGGCGAAGCTATGTGGCAGCCTAGATTCCTTCAATGGGTTGCTGAAATTGCACCTAAAGGAATGACGGGAATCTATATGGGCATCGGGCAGTTCCCATGGTTTTTAACAAAAGTAGTTACAAGCTTATATGCCGGCTGGTTCCTTATGCATTATTGTCCAGCAGGTGTTCCGCCTTCGCAGACGCATACTGAAACAATGTGGTTTATTTACGGGTTGATCGCGGTTATTAGTCCCATTGGTCTATTCTTAGCCAGGAAGTGGATGATGAAGGGATTTAAGGTAACTGCAAGTTAGAAAGATATTTTATTAATATGACAACCCTAGTTGAAGGTTGTGGGTTATTTATTTGTATTCATATTTTTAGGAGGATTAAATCAGGATTTCAAAATCATATAAAATTCTTGCGATAAAAATTTTTATCGGCTGCCTGTTTATTTTTTCAGGTGTTGTAAAACTATTTCCTATCCTTGCGTTTGAAGTTGAGCTTATCTCCCACGGAGTAACAAGCTGGCTTGCCGTAACAATTCTTGCTCGGCTTAATATTGCATTTGAGATTTTTCTTGGTTTGTCTTTTCTGCAAAACAATTATATAAAAAGGATTTTTATCCCGGCGGCAATTGCTTTACTTGTGTTCTTTACCCTGGATTTAATCCGGGTAATTATTTACAAGGGTTTTGGAGGTGAATGCGGCTGCTTTGGACAAATAATTATTATGACACCCTTAGAGGCAATAATAAAAAATATTTTCCTGCTGGCGGCACTTGTTTATCTTTACAGGCAGATAGAAATCGAAACGGCTAAAAAATGGATATTACCAGCTTTATTTATAATAATTTCATTTGTCCCGGTATTTCTGTTCTTCCCCATAAAACATTTCATGATAGTAACCGGTAACAGGAGTACTAAAGTAACAAAAAGGGATTCTACATTTGCTGCAAGAGATAAGAATATAAATAAACCACAGACGGCAATCCCGGTTAGAAAAAGAGATACCACTTCTTTTCGTGTAATGAAGGGGAATGACAGTCTGCCTGTTGCAGGTTTTAAGAATTTCAGCGGCGGTGTTATTGCTGATTTTAAGAAAGGGAAAGAAATAGTAGCAGTCCTTAATATGGAATGTGAGGATTGCGTAGCAACAGCAGCGGAAATTGGCAAGCTAAACAAGGAAATGAATCTGCCTCAGGTATATTTTCTGCTATTAGGAGATGAGAAACAGCTTCCTGAATTTATTACAAAAACCAAAACAAATTATCCTTATAAACTTCTGAATGAGGAAGAATTTTTTACACTTATTAAAGGTTCACCTCCAAGAGTATGGCTCTTACAAAACGGACAGGTTTTGGGTGATTGGAATTTCAGAGATTTTACTATAGATCATTTAAAGGAAGCGGTAAAAAAATTACGGTAATGGATTTAAGATAATTTTCACATTATACATCCTGCGGAACACGATAAATTTAACATTGTGAATAAATAGGCATAGATATTTTAAGTAACTGTTACTATTCCATCCCTTCCTCCAAGGAAGGATTCAGGAAAAGGTTTGTTAGGGAGATTGTTTTGCTATAAACCTGCCTGCCGGCAAGCAGGCATTTCACCCTGTTCGGGGTTTGGATATCGTTAATTCAGAATGGTGAAATAATAAATGATCCTGTCTCTAAAGTTGTACGAGACGGGGCAACAAAGTGGTAAACTATGCCCTGTCTCTACAAGGGCAATATAAATTATGTGCATGTAATTTTTTGAGCCTGAAGCTCGCATAGGGAGTGTTTCAATTTACACCTAACATTATGTACCGAAAATCATTGATTTATATGTAAGACTCCTTGGTTCATAATAACGCCGGAGATTTAATTCTACCCGAATAGTTGATTTTATTAAGGCCCGGCTTTTCAGCTTCTAATTGCATTTAGAAGTTCATCGGTTTTTTCCTTCATTAAATTTATATTGCCCCTGCTTTCAACATTAAGACGGATAATCGGTTCTGTGTTTGAAATTCTTAAATTGAAGCGCCAATTTTCGAATTCAACACTTACACCATCAAGGTAATCAACTTTACCGTTTGAATATTTCTTTTCAATTTCCTCAAGTTTAGCAGCAGGATTAGCGATCTTGGAATTTATTTCACCTGAACACGGGTAATTATGGATCATTTCTTCCACTAGCTGTGAAAGAGGTTTGTTTTCTTCAGACATAAGCTGCATAATTAATAAAAACGGAATCATGCCGCTGTCCGAATAAGAATTATCGCGGAAGTAATGATGTGCAGACATTTCCCCGCCGTAAATTGCGTTTACCTCTCTCATTTTGGCTTTAATGAAGGCATGACCGCTTTTTGAAAGTATGGGAATGCCGCCGCTATTCTTGACAACTTCAACGGTGTTCCAGACAAGTCTTGGATCGTGAATAATATTTTCACCGGGATTTTTTTTCAAAATTGATTTTGCCAGTAATCCTACTATATAGTAACCTTCGATAAAGTTTCCTTTTTCATCAAAGAAGAAACAACGGTCGTAATCGCCATCCCAGGCTACACCAAGATCGGCTTTGCCGGATAAAACAGCGTCGATAGTAACCTGCCTGTTTTCGGTCAACAAAGGATTCGGAACACCGTTCGGAAAATCAGGATCGGGATCAAAAAATACTTTAATCATTTTTACGGGAAGGTCTTTTTCAATTGCATTTAAAGAGAGTCCGGCACATCCGTTGCCGGCATTAACGACTACATTAAAAGGCTTTATTTTTTTTGCATCGTAGAAACGTTTCAAATTATTAATGAAACTAAGCATGATATCTTTTTGAGTAACTCTGCCCGGATTTGCCGAAAGTTTAGGCAGATCGTTCGTTAAAATCATCTGTTCGATAATTTGCAAACCGGTATCATATCCAATAGGTACGGAACCTTTACCAACGAATTTCATACCGTTGTATTCCGGCGGGTTATGGCTGGCGGTAATCATAATTCCTCCATCAGCCTCCAGATATGGAGTACCATAATAAATCATTTCAGTGCCGCAAAGGCCTATATCGATAACATTTGCTCCATAATCAGTTAAACCTTTACAAAGTGCATTGGAAATTTCTTCCGAAGATTTACGTGCGTCATGTCCTATAACAACTTTTCCGGCATTAATATATTTTGCAAAAGTAAGCCCTATTTTATAGGCAAGCTCCGGGTTAAGATCTCCGGGAACTTTTCCCCTTATATCATAGGCCTTAAAACAATCTATTTTTTCCATTAGTTAAACTCCGGTTAAATTTTAATGAAAATATTTAAAAATAAATCATGGAATTATTACTGAATTACATTATAAGTTATAAGTTTATAATTTTGAATGTCAAATTTAAATTAATAAACAATTGATTCAATAGAAAATAATTAACATAAGGGGATTATTTTTGAATGGATTTTGTTACAAGAAGTATTTACTTTAGAAACTGAAAAATATGAGGACTAGGATTATCGCAACTAAATATACTGTTAAGTGGCACTTCGCAAAATGCAACAATTCAAAATGTAATGCTATTTTCCTGGTGAATCCGCAGGAAACACCAGGAGAATTAGGTTTTTTATGCCCCGAATGCAGCACAAAAACCACTACTTCGCATGTTGTACAATGTTCAAGTTGTAAAACAATTTTAAACTTTGTTCGTGCAACACCTAATGAAGAGAAAGTAGTATTCAGTGTTCCAAAATGTTCGCACTGTGTTGGTACGCTAGAAGACGAATGGGAAATTGAACCGTTATATCAGCCGGATTCATACATATAATTTCTTGTTTTAATTTCCCGATAGCCGAAAATTGTTGAAAATTCTTTTCAAGTTAATGAAAAGGTTAGAGTTGTATTCTCTTTTATCAATTATAACAAGGGACGTAACTTGGTTTATCCTTTCAAATTTGTGCTTATAAAAAACAAAAAGAGTCCCCTCGAATCGATTATTCCGCAAAGTTAATGAAATATCAAAAACAACATCAACCATTTTTTACGGTATCAAAACCGGATAAAATATTATCTAATTAATTAATATCAGGATTGCTATGAAGAATTTATTACAGAAATATAATTTCATTTTTACACTTTTGCTGTTAATGTTTATTACTGCAGGATGTTCTTTATCCCACAAGGCGGTGTGTGATTCAAATACCTGGTTAATGCTTGATACGGTTAAAGCAGGCAAATATGATACAGGTACAATGTGGACATTCGATTATCCCCCCATGGAGTACTTCAACAAGGAATATAATTTTCTGCCATCCGAAGAATGGCTTAATAATGTACGAATGTCTGCGCTTAGATTTGCAAATTACTGTTCTGCATCATTTGTTTCCTCTGACGGGCTGGTAATGACGAATCATCATTGCGGCAGGGAATCAGTTGAGGAAGTGACAAAACCCGGAGAAGATTTATACAATAATGGTTTTTATGCTGCTACACTTGGGGATGAAAGGCCGGTAAAAGGATTATATGTAGACCAGTTAGTTCTGATAAAGGACGTAACGGAAAAAGTTCAATCTGCAAGTATTGAAGGCAATACTTCTGAAGAAAAAGTAGCCGGTGAACAAAGAGTTATAGACAGCCTGGAAGCTGCTGAAGGAAAAGTAACCGGACTAAAAATTCAGGTGGTTAAACTTTTTAACGGAGGCAAATATTCATTATACGAATATAAGCGTTATAATGATGTAAGATTAGTATTTTCTCCGGAAGCATCAATGGGATATTTCGGCGGTGATTATGATAATTTTACATACCCCAGGTATGATCTTGATTGTAACTTTTTCAGGGTATATGATAACGGCAAGCCCTTAAAGACTGAGCATTATTTCCATTGGAGCAAAGCCGGTGCAGCCCCGGGCGAACCCGTATTTGTGGTAGGAAATCCCGGGCATACGGACCGTTTGAAAACAATTGCGCAGCTTGAATACGCCAGGGATACTCAGTACCCGCGAATTTTACAACTGATGAATTCTTTGGTAGATATTTACAGCAGAGCAATTTCACAACATCCTGAGAAAGCGGCCGATCTTCAAAATCAGTTATTTGGATATTCAAATTCTCAAAAAGCATATGAGGGCATGCTTGCGGGTTTAAGGGATCCGGTTCTTATGAGTAAAAAGATTGATTTTGAAAGGAAATTGAAGGACACAGTTAAAGCCAATCCTGAATTGAATATGAAATACGGTGATTTATGGGACAAGATAAGTGATGAGCAAAAGCGACTTAAACTTGTTTCAGATGAATATTTTGCGTTTAATATAATACCGCGTTTCAGTTCACAATATTTCATAATTGCTAAAAATTTAGTGGATATGGCAAAGCAATTACAGATGCCTGATAGCAGCAGAGAAGCAGCTTACAAAGGAACTAATTTAGACAGTACTATTAATTCGCTGATCCCCCCCAAATTTGATTCTGAATTACAAAATGAAATTCTTAAAGTACAGATAGGCCGGTTTTATAAATATATAGGCGCAAGTAATGAATTAATTATAAAAATAACAGGGGGCAAGACCGGGCAGGACGCGGTTGATTATATGCTTGGAAATTCTTCCATAACCAGCCTTAACAAAATAAAGCAATTAATTAAAAAGGGCCCGGATGCCATTATCAGTTCTACCGATCCTTTTATTTATTTTATACTTAATTCTCAACAACGAAAAGACGAACTTCAAGGGAAAGTAAATGAAATTACGTCGCAGGATGCAACCTTTTCCGAAGAGTTGGGGAAGGCGCTATTTGAAATTTATGGAACTTCAATCCCGCCCGATGCAACATTTACTTTAAGAATTTCTGACGGGGTAGTTAAAGGATATCCTTATAACGGGACAATTGCTCCTCCGTATACAACATTTTACGGATTGTACGATCGCTATTACGCATTCGGGAAAAAATATCCCTTTGATTTACCAAAAGAGTGGCAAAATCCACCATCCGACTTTGTTTTAGAAACACCTATGAATTTTGTTTCAACAAATGATATTACCGGAGGTAACTCGGGAAGTCCTGTTATTAATGAAAAGGCACAAATTGTAGGGCTTGCATTTGACGGTAATATTGAAAGCCTTCCCGGTAACTTTATTTTTACGACTGAAACAAACAGAACTGTTGCAGTTCATTCCGCGGGAATGATGGAAGCGATAAAGGACCTGTATAAGGCCACCCGTTTAAGCGATGAATTAAGAACCGGTTCGGCTGCAGCAGGAAAGTAAATCGGATATTGAATGAGGTTGTCTAAAAACTAATTTTAGAAAACTGCAATAAAATTATTATTTGAATTTTAGTTAAGTATTGAGTCCAAATGCAGGTCGGCTTGTAAAGCTGACCTACATTTAGACATCCATAAGAATTTAAAAGAAAAGTATAGATTGAAGATATATTGAAATATATCTGACAGTTGTGTTGGTAAAAGTAAGTCCATATTCAGCGCCGACTCCGACTCTGAAACCTTTCTCGACCCCATGTCTAAGATCCAGCCCTACTAATGCTGAAAACACCGCTCCGTAATCCCACTCGTTAAAGGTACTATAAGTTCTGTCATTAAGCGCCAGGATACCGAGGCCCTCTTCCGAATAAATCGAATTAGCATAATCCTGAAACTGAATTCCTTTGAGCGAGATACCTTTTACAAAAGGGTAATAGTTGTTTAAACTATTGGGTAAAAGGATATTCATATCGGTAACATAAACGAAGGTTAACCGCATCAAATAATTACCATCAAACCCGGGATTTCCTTCAATAAATATTGATGTATTAAAACTTGCCGAACTGGGGAGGTTGCCGCCCAGAGAACCGGCACCGGCATTTACACCTATACCAAAAATATCCTGGGCTTGTATTTTTATAGTAAATAGGGGTATGCAAAAAATCAAAAAGATATATAAAATAGTTTTATTAATAATTTTCATTAATCAGCCTTACCTTAAAAACGAGTACATTTTTATCAATAAAGATAATTTTCTGCAGATCAAAATACAAAACCTAAAAATATGGATACTATTAATTGATTTTAATTTATCTTAAGAAGAATCCCGATATAGAAAAATATTTATTTATAATTTCATTATCTTTGCTGAAATAACAAAAGAATAAAATGTGAAAGTAAGTACAATGCCCAGAACTTCCGAAATTAAATTTACAATTCAGCTTGATGATAAAAATATGCCGAAAAAAATTGAGTGGGAAGCTACCGATGCCGGGTTCGAAGGAAAGAAGGCGTGTGGATCCATGATGATTTCTTTGTGGGATAAGGAAGAACAAGTAACTATGGGTATTGATCTCTGGACAAAAGAGATGCTGGTTAACGACATGAATATTCACTTCTCTCAAATACTTAATAAAATGTCCGGAACCTATCTAAGAGCTACCGGCAACAATGAAATTGCACAGATGATTCAAAACTTCAGTTCAGAATTTGCTTCCAAACTAGACTTGATAAAGAATGTAAAATGATTACTAATGTGAATAACTAATCCTGTAGATTTTATTTGCAAAATCATCTGATACAAGCAAAGAACCGTCCGGCATAATTTGAATATCTACGGGCCTGCCAAATGTCTTCTCGTCCTTAAGCCATCCATAAGCAAATGGCTGATAACTAATGGGCTTCCTGGCGCTGTCAAGTTTTACCAGGGTTATCCGGTACCCGATCTTTTTGCTTCTATTCCATGATCCGTGTTCGGCAATAAATATCTGATTTTTATATTCAGGAGGAAACATGTTGCCGGTATAAAAACGCATACCAAGTGAAGCAACATGAGGTCCTAAATCCTGAGCAGGTTTTGTGAATTTGGTTAAATCCATATTTTTATCCTGGTCGGCAAATTCCGGGTTTGGTATATTGTCACCATACACGTAAGGATATCCAAAACTCATACCTTTTTTGGGGGCATGATTCAATTCATCAGGAGGAAGGTCATCTCCAAGCATATCCCTGCCGTTGTCAGTAAACCAAAGCTCATTTGTTACCGGATCCCAGTCAAAACCAACCGAATTTCTTACACCTGTGGCATAAACTTCATAACCGGTTCCATCAAGATTAATTCTTGATATTAATCCGTGCCTGTCATCAGGCATACAAATATTACAAGGAGCACCAACAGGCACATAAAGCTTCCCATCCGGGCCAAGCCTGATAAATTTCCATCCATGCTGATGTTCCGATGGGTAATCACTAAACACAACTACCGGTTTGGGAGGATGATTTAAATTAGCATCGATATTATCATACCTGATAATGCGGTTTATTTCCGCAACGTACAAGGCGCCGTCTTTAAAAGCCACACCATTGGGCATATTAAGTCCTGTGTCTATGGTAATAATTTGATCCGCTTTATAATTATGATGAGTGTCTAAAATAGCATAAACTTTCCCGGCATCCCTTGTTCCCACATAAAGTATTCCATTAGGGCTTAATACCATCGAACGTGCACCAATAACATTTTGGGCATAAGTATCTATTTTAAATCCAGGCAGTAGAATAATATCCGGATTATTGGTTCCATTATTAGTATTATAATTGCAGCACAGTACTAAGGAAATCAGGGGTATTATAATTTTTGAAAAAATATTCTTTCCTAAATTTTTTGCATTCATAAAAACTCTCCAATAACTAATTTTAATAACGGATAAAAATTTTGAACTTATAAAAAACTTTTTCGGTATAAAATTGTTTATGACCAGAATTTGAAAGTAAATAAACAGGATATATACAATAACTTCCCCAAAAAATAATTTGGAAAAGTTTAAATGTATGTGACGGTACGCTATAAAAGGTATGAAAAGTTAGGGGATTATTTATTCAGGAATCAATTACCCGGTTATTTAAATCTTTCTTTTAGTTTTGAAGCATATCTTCTGCTCATTTGGAAAGGTTCACTTATATTTTGCATATAAACGCGGTAAGAAGCATTAAACCATTTCTCAACTTTTTCTACATATTCAAGATTAATAATTGTTGATCTGTGAATTCTAACAAAATATTTTCTAGTAAGCCTTTCTTCCCATTCAACCATAGGTTTAAGTATAAGAAGTTTTTTGCTTCCGGTAAGATATATGTAAGAGTAATCTTTTTCTGCTGTAATACATTGAATTGAACTTATTTTAATAAATTTTGAAACTCCGTCAGAGGTTATGAAAAGCCTGTCATCATATTCGAGATGTTTAGAAGGGTCACTGTTTACAGACTTTTCTTCAGCATCATCTTCTGAATCCGGATCCTCAAGGTCGTCACCATCCAAATTATCGACAATATCAAACTCAATCTTTTTAATTTTTCCTGCGGGTGCGGGCGCATCTTCTTCGGTATTTCTGAGCAAATCAGGATTTGCATCCGGGTCTTTAATTTCAGTATTACCGTTTTTGTTTTTCATTTCAAGAAGGCGTGAAACGGTTAATGCCAGCCTGTCTTTTTCAATCGGCTTAGTTAAATAATCCAATGCATTGACCTCAAAAGCACGTAGTGCATATTTATCATAAGCGCTTATAAAAATAACTTTAGCATTATTTGATATTTTCTCTATAAGTTCAAAACCACTGTTTGAACCGAGCTGAATATCCAGGAAGATACTATCCGGTTTCTTCTCTTTTATTATATCAACCGCAGAAACTAAGTTTGATGCTTCTCCGACCACTTTAACCTGGGGAAATTTCTTTAACAGAATCCCAAGAATTTTTCTTGATTGAATATCATCATCAACAATAACTGTATTGAGTGTTTTTGTGGTAATTGTTTCTTTCATCGATTTATATAACCTCTTATCTGCTTATTATACCGGATTACAAGTTCCGTTCCAAATTATTTAATTAATAATAAGGCACATAAAATATATAACGTTGAAATTTTGATTAAAATGAAGGGGTTTTTTATTAAAAAATAATACTAAATTAATTGTGGATATTAATTTGAGAATAAGGCGAGTTTTTGTATTGTATTGGAACAGTACTAAATCATAAAATAATACCCATACCAGGCAATTATTTAAATTACAATGATGCGCAAAACATTACGGAACACAACAATAAAAATGACTGATTTTTTTAGATTTTTAAGGATTAATCCAGTCTTCAAGGAAAGACTGATGCTTTACAGGATCAAATTCAAAAAACTCATAATCTGCTGCGTTATTTATGTAGTAAGGATCATTTGCGAAGAAAGACTTAATATCTTCCAATGAATCCGCACGTGCAGCAACAATACCTCCAATGCGGGGATTGCGGGGGCCGGAAAATAAAAGAATTCTCTTGTCATAGCCGGCCTGCAAAAATTTTCTATGTTCCGGAAGCATTTCGTCAATTTTGCTTAAAGGGACTTTGTATGTTACGAAAATAATAAAATGCAGCATAATTTGTTTACCTTTTAATTATAATTCAATAAATTATATCCGGTGCAGAAAAGAATCTGTTCTACATTAATCTAAATGAACATTTATCTGGCAGCAGGAATATTGCTAATTTTCAGACCTCTTACCAAATTCAGGGTCAATATGAATTGCTCTAATAATAAGATAGCCCGGGATCATTGTAATAAATATCCAGATGAAAAAATGTTGATAGCCCAGTATTTCCTGAATCCAGCCGCTAAACATACCCGGGATCATCATGCTCAGAGCCATAAATCCGGTACATATTGCATAGTGAACGGTTTTAAAATTACCTTCTGATGTATAGATCATATACAGCATGTAGGCGGTAAAGCCGAAGCCATACCCAAATTGTTCTCCTGCAACGCATAAATTGATAGTTATCAGGTTAGAAGGTTGAAAATAAGCTAAATAAATATAAAGAACGTGCGGAATATTGATAGCTGCAAACATCCACCAGATCCATTTTTTCAAACCTCCTTTAGAAGCTAAAAATCCGCCCAGAATACCCCCAAGAATAAGTGAGATTAATCCAATAGTACCATAAACAAATCCTATTGCTTCAATAGATAAACCCAACCCGCCATTTATAACGCCATCTTTTAAAAACAACACGGCAATTTTAATTAATTGTGCTTCACCTAAACGATAAATTAATAAAAACCCAAGTGTAATTCCGATATCTTTCTTTTTAAAAAATAATGCAAATGTTTTAAAAAATTCTTTTAAAAAATATTTTGATTTATCAATACCCTGGTTAATATCGGATTTTGAATGAGGTAAAATAAGTTTGTGATAAATTGAAAAAATTATAAACAACACTGCCGGTACAAAAAAAGTATAAGACCAGGCTTTGGGGATATTTTGCGTTTTAGCCTGCAGGAAACCCGTGAATATGATAAAAGCGCCCTGGCCGGTAATCATTGCCAACCGGTAAAACAGGCTTCTAATTCCTATAAAAAGCGATTGATTCTTTTGCGAAAGTCCGAGCATGTAAAAACCGTCCGCGGCGATATCATGAGTAGCCGAGCTTAATGCAATAAGCCAGAAAAATATCATCGAATATTTTAAATAATTCACTAAGGGTATGGTCAGGGCAAGCCCTCCAAGTCCGACACCAATAATGAGCTGCATTAAAATTATCCACTGACGCTTTGTTTTTAGTATGTCAACAACCGGGCTCCATAAAGGTTTTATAACCCAGGGCAGGTAAAACCAGCTTGTGAAAAATGCAATTTGAGTATTAGTTAAACCCATTTGTTTATAAAAAAGAACTGAAACGGACATAACCAAAATATATGGGATCCCTTCCGCATAGTATAACGATGGGATCCATGTCCAGGGATTTCGCCGAGTGATTTTTTCTTGAGGCATTAATTATTCTTTAATTTTAAGTTATTTAATGAATGATGATTTATTGAAGTACTTGTAATCATTGTGTAAAACAGGCTCATTCATTATTAGAACTTAAAAATTCTTTGGCCATTAATACAGCTCCCATTGCCGGTGGATAATCAGGATCCTTAATATTTATATCCGGAATTTCCAATATCATTTTTTTGCGGAGAGTTCTGGAGTATATATTATCATGATTAATTAATCCGCCGATTAAAGCGACATTAAGAGCCGGCTTTCCTACTTTTTTTACCATAGCAAGCAGATGTAATATTAATTCTTCCGATTCTTCGTCAATGATTTTTAATGATTCAACATCTCCCTGCCCCGCGGCATCAAATACTAAAGGTGCGAACACAGAAGCTTCCATTTTATTTAAATATACTTCTTCAATTAATTTTTCAGGTGAATTGATACCAAATTTTTTAGCAGAAAGCTTTAAAATAGTACTTACATCAATCCTGCCGTCCAACTCTTTGGAAACTAATTTAAGTCCCTTTTTACCTATAGAATACCCACCGCCTTCATCTCCTAATATTTTCCCAAAACCGCCTACGCGGTGAGTCCTACCTTCATTATCTTTGCAAAATAAAATTGAACCGGTTCCTGCAATTAATATGCTGCCCGGATTACCCGAGAATGCTCCCTCAAGAGCAATAGCCGCATCGCTTTCAACTTTAAAATAATTTAGAATTACTCCGCGATGGAAGGAATATTCAGTAAAAACCTTTTCTAATTTTAATGCATCGTTTTTTCTGCCGGCACCGCTAGTGCCAAGAAGTATCATTTTTACATCAGAGTAATTGAAGTTTAAATTCTTCTTACAATTTTCAATCAACCCAAAAATAATTTCCGAAACATTTTCCATTCCCTGAACTAAAAAATTAGACGCACCTCCTGTGCACTCAAATACTATTTGCCCCTGAACATCTGTAACGAGACAATGGGTTTTGGTTCCGCCTCCATCTATTCCGATAATATAATGCATATAGGAGTACAATTTTCTTTAGTATTAGATGTAAAATATACAAAATTATCTGAAGTTAAAACCGGTATAAAACAAGCTGATGAAATTTTATTAACACGGTAAAAATGTTAGAAGAATTTTTTATGATGTGTTTTGCATTTATTATAATTAATTTAATATTTATATAACTAATTGTTATTGTATCATAATATAAAAAGATAAAATTATGAACAGGTTAGAAGAGTATTTCGTTTTATTCAGGAACAATATAATTGGAAATAATAAAACATTTTTATCTCCTTATGGTGAAAAAAAGATAGTATATGCAGACTGGATGGCAAGCGGACGGCTTTATGCGCCAATTGAAAAAAAAATGCTTGAAACATTCGGCCCGTTGATCGGAAATACTCACTCGGAATCTTCCGTTACAGGTAGAACAATGACGTTGTCATATCATTACGCTCAAAGTATGCTTAAAAAACATGTAAATGCCGGTTCAAACGATGTGATAATAACTGCCGGTTCCGGTATGACGGCAGTAGTAAATAAGTTTCAAAGAATTTTGGGATTAAAAGTTCCTGAACAGCTTAAAGCATTTGTAAAACTTCCGGAGGAATTAATTCCGGTAGTATTTGTTACACACATGGAACATCACTCAAATCAAACCTCTTGGCTTGAAACGATTGCTGATGTTGTATGTATTGCACCTACAGAAGAAGGGCGGGTTGATATTAATGATTTACAGAAACAACTGGATATTTACAGAGACAGGAAACTTAAAATAGGTTCATTTTCTGCATGTTCAAATGTTACAGGGATAAAAACACCTTACCATCAAATGTCAAAGTTAATGCATGAAAACGGCGGTTTTTGTTTTGTCGATTTTGCGTGCTCTGCTCCTTATTCTGAAATGAATATGCATCCGGAAGATCCGCTTGAGAAGCTTGATGCAATTTTCTTTTCACCTCATAAATTTCTTGGAGGGCCCGGTACTCCCGGTGTAATTATATTTGATTCAAAACTTTATCACAACAGTGTCCCTGATAATCCCGGCGGCGGTACTGTGGATTGGACTAACCCATGGGGCGAACATAAATTTATAAATAATATAGAGCTGCGTGAAGACGGCGGCACACCTGCTTTCCTTCAGACTATAAAAGCAGCTTTATGTGTTGAGCTTAAGGAAGAAATGAATGTAAAGAATATTGAAGAAAGAGAAAAAGAGCTTGTAAAAATATTATTTGAAGAATTAAGAAAAATTCCGAAGCTTCACATTCTGGCAGATAATATTGAAGAACGACTTGGTGCCATTTCTTTCTATTTAGATAATATTCATTATAATTTAATTGTAAAGCTTCTGAATGATCGATTTGGAATCCAGGTTAGGGGAGGTTGTTCCTGTGCGGGCACATATGGCCATTACTTACTACATATAGATCCTTTACAGTCACATAAAATTACTGACGAAATAAATCATGGTGATTATTCCGGCAAGCCCGGATGGATCCGCATTTCTTTGCATCCCACTATGCCAAATCAAGAAATTTATTATATTGCTGAAGCTATTAAAGACATTACAAAAAATATTACTACCTGGGAAAAGGATTATAAATATCTCCCATCAAAAAATGAATATATCAATTTATTGTTAACTAAAAATGAAACAGATTTAATAAAGGAATTATTTTTTAGAAGTGTCTGATTATTCTAAAAACAGCTCAAATTTAATTATACAACTTGTAATGAATTATAAATATTAACCGGCTCGTTTGATTTCATTAATTACCCGGAACATTTAGTTTCAAACTGCATGGTTGTATTTAATAAGCCGTAACAATCAACTTATTTAATGAAAATGACATAATTACTTTAAATTCTTTATTAATTAACTGATAATCAAATCATTATTAAACTCTCGAACTGATTTTTAATAAAGAACGGGGATTTTTAAAATAATACGTTTGCAAATTCTACAATATGAGCTTATATTATCCCGATAGTGAGAAAATTTATATATATAATTTCCCAATTGTGGTATTATTCTACAAATTACTCATGTTGCAACACCATTTTTTGAAATTTTTAACGGCATATTCTTTGTCGTAGTGGTGAATGTTTTATTAAAAATAAAAGTTCTAATATAAACATAAATTTAAGCGGAAATTTAAAATTAACCCCGGTATTTTTTTGTCAAGAATTAATTAAGCAGCAGTTTAATTATAAACTAATTTAAAATATTTCAAGGAAAAAGAGATGAAAAATGTTATATTTTATTTGTTGTTTGTATTCCTGGTAGTTGCCCTCTTTGGATTTGCTTTTAATATTGGGTAAAAGATAGTTATTACAGCTGTTGCTTTAAAAAATGTACTGTAAAAGACAGGGTGCATTTTAAAATTAAGAAAATTTCAGCAAAGAGAATATAGAATTTAGCTACGCAATGCTGTAAAAAACAGCACTATAGTTTTTTAAAAATTACTCGAATTTTCAGGCAGGCATTCATGATTGTTTCCAATCAGCGTTTAGAAAATAATATTGAGAGACGCCATTATTTTAAGGTTAACTATAAAGGCCTTAAAGTACTGTACATATTAATTTTATTTCTTCTGGTTTTTCTAACTTCTATAAAAATAAACGCACAGACGAATGATGACTGTTTAACATGTCATAGCGACAGTACATTAACGATGGAGAAAAACAAAAAGAAAATTTCTTTATTTGTGAATGCAACTGAACTTTCTCATTCGGCACATCAAAAACTTCAGTGTATTGCCTGCCATACCGGTTTTGATATAAACAATACTCCGCACAAAGAGAATATTCAGCCTATAGATTGTAAATCATGTCATACTGATGCAGCTTTGAAGCATCCGTTTCATCCTCAAATGATGAAGGCAAATTCAATAGCAGGCGGAGAAGATGTTAATTGTAAAAATTGTCACGGTACTCACGATATTATTTCTCCAAAGACACCCGGATCGAAATTTTATACTACTAACCTGATAGATGCCTGCGGTAGCTGTCATAAGCCTGAAAAAGAAAAATATCTACTATCGGCGCACGCAACAGGATTAAGAGAAGGAATAAAGGGAGCACCAAACTGCTTCACCTGTCATAAAAATCAGATTACAGGAATAACGGTAAAAAGAGATCAAGCTCAGCTTAAGCTGACCCAAGAAAAACTGTGTGTGTCCTGCCACCTTAATAATCCGGAAATCAGGGAAAGAACATCACCATCGGCAGGATTTATTGCAGCATATGAAAACAGCGTTCATGGCAAACTTTTAATTCAGGGTAACAGTCAGGTTGCAAATTGTGTAAGTTGTCATACGGCTCACTCTGTAAAACCCGGCAGTGACCCAACATCTACTGTTAACAGGTTTAATATTCCCAATACATGCTCACAATGCCATTCTCAAATAGCAGATGAATACAAACAAAGCGTGCACGGTGTTGCAGTTTTAAAGAAAGGAAGCATAGATGCTCCTGTCTGTACAAACTGCCACGGTGAACATAATATTTTAATGCATAATGATCCAAATTCGCCAACGGCATATGCAAATCTTTCGGCGCAGGTATGCTCACCCTGCCATAGTTCCGTTAAACTTTCGGCTAAATATGGATTGAACCCAAACAGAGTATCAACATTTAAAAGCAGTTATCACGGAATGGCGCTTGAAGGCGGTTCAACTATAGTTGCAAATTGTGCAAGCTGTCACGGTGCCCATAATATCAGATCTCCTAATGACCCGGCATCTTCAGTATATAAAACGAACCTTGCAAAGACATGCGGCAAATGTCATCCGGGTGCAAATGAAAATTTTGCTGTGGGTAAAATTCATGTGGCAGTTACAAATGAAAAAAGTGATCCGATTCTTTATTGGATAGCATCAATATATTTAGCAATGATCTTTTCAGTAATCGGGGGGATGTTAATACACAATCTCCTTGATTTCATTAAAAAATCACGCATAAAGAAACTCAAACAAATGGGGATGCTCCATAGCGAAATTCACGGACATGCATTATACCTTAGAATGAATGTTAATGAAAGAATACAGCATATACTGCTTACATTAAGTTTTATTACGCTAGTACTTACGGGCTTCATGCTTCACTTCCCAGATTCATGGTGGGTTACACATATAAGGGAGTTAAGTGAAAATGCATTTGAATATAGAAGCATTTTACACAGGATTGCGGCTGTAATTTTAATAGCTACCAGTTTATATCATATATATTACATAGCTTTTACCAAGAGAGGAAGACAGCTAGTTAAAGATTTATTCCCCAAAAGACAGGACCTTTTTGATGCACTTGGCGTTGCCAAATTTAACCTTGGTATATCCAAAGTAAAACCGAGATTAGATCGCTTTAGTTATGTTGAAAAAGCAGAATACTGGGCACTGGTTTGGGGAACAATAGTAATGTCCTTTACGGGATTGATTATGTGGTTTGATAACACATTTATAGGATTATTTACAAAACTCGGCTGGGATATTGCAAGAACAATCCATTATTATGAAGCTTGGATGGCATTTCTGGCTATAGTTGTCTGGCATTTTTACTTTGTTATATTCAACCCTGAGATATACCCTATGAATACATCCTGGATTACCGGCAAAATTACTGAAGAAGAAATGAGTGAAGAACATCCTCTTGAGCTTGATAAAATAAAACAGAAACAGTTTGAAGACGAAGAAAAAGAGAAAGAGGACGGAAAAGATTAGTTAAATAAAGTATTAAAGAGTCGTCATGAAAAAAAGACTTCCTCCATCGTTCTATAATCCTGTCACATTTGCAGGCGCCTTAATTGCATCGACCAGTTTTGGGCTAATTTTATTCTTAATGCTTATTGACGCTCTCTCTTCCGAGCATAAACCATATATGGGGATAGTCGCCTTCGTAATTTTACCCGCATTTTTACTCGGCGGTTTAGGAGTAATTTTATATGGTATAATAAGGGAACATCGGAGAGAAACAAAGGGGCTACATAGAGATCATGTTCTTCCCAAAATAGATTTGAATGATCCTAAACATAGACAGGCAGCTTTAATCTTTTCAGTTGGTACAATTCTTCTTTTACTATTTTCGGCGTTCGGAAGTTTTAAGGCTTATGAATTTACCGATTCTGATCAGTTTTGCGGAACGGTTTGTCATAGTGTAATGACTCCCGAATATACTGCATATCAAAATTCTCCGCATGCACATGTTGGCTGCGTAAAATGTCACATTGGTTCCGGAGCTGATTGGTACGTCAGGTCAAAGATAACAGGTGCATACCAGATTTATTCGGTGACTTTTAATAAGTACCCGAGGCCAATTCCAACACCAATAAAGAATTTACGGCCTGCAAGCGAAACATGTGAACAATGTCATTGGCCGAAAGCTTTTTACAGCAGGATGGAAAAAGTTAAAAACTACTATTTATCTGATGAACAGAACTCAAAAATGTCTTTATTACTATCAATAAATATCGGTGGAGGTAATGAAGAGTCCGGGGTAACTGCAGGCATTCATTGGCACATGAATATTGCCAACAAAGTAACTTATATTGCGGCTGATGAAGCAAGGCAAGTAATTCCCTGGGTAAAGATAAAAACTTTAGATGGAAAAGAAACGGTTTATCGAAGTACTTCAGTGAAATTGCCGAAAGAAATGATGAAGGAGGAAAATATTAGAAATATGGATTGCATCGACTGCCATAACAGGCCGTCGCATATTTATAATCCACCAGCAACATCAGTGAATAATTTAATTGCTGCTTCGTATATAGATCCACAGTTGCCTTATGCGAAGAGTATTACCGTCCAGGCGCTAGAGGCCGGATATTCGAAAAAAGAAATTGCACTGGACAGCATAAGGTCAATAATAAAAGATTTTTATAGTGTAAACTACCCTGATATTGCAGTAAGTAAAAAAAGTCAGATCGAACAAACTATCCAGGAAGTTCAAAAAATATATCAGCGTAATTATTTTCCTGAAATGAATGTTAGCTGGCATAAATTTCCAAACAATATAGGACATTTGTATTCGCCGGGATGCTTTCGTTGTCACGACGGAAAGCATGTTAGTTCCGATGGGAAAGTTATTCCTAAAGACTGTAGTATATGCCATACAATTTTGTCTGAACAATTTGGAAACGAAAAACCTGAACTTTCGTTAACAGGCGTTGGATACCGCCACCCGGTTGATATAGGGAATTCATGGAAAGACGATTTATGCAGCGATTGCCACGGTCAATAGATGCCGGGATTAAAATTTATATTTAATTTCGTTTTTATTATTCCGTGCCTACTACTTCTAAAATGATAAATTTATTCCAATCGGATTTAGCTGTGGATATGAATAAATAGTTGCCGGGGGAGTATTCACTACACTTTTTGTTGAATAAAGATTCCTATAATATTTACCTACTGTTGATCCGACTGCATACGACATTAAGGCTGCAGCTACAGCATCGGAAAACCAATGCATTCCGCCCCTGTTAACCGAAGAGACTCCGAATATAGTATACGCTACTAAAGAGTACCCGCTAATTTTTAACCACGTTTTATCGGGATAATAATTTGTTAATGCTGAAACTACTGCCATTGTTGAAGCCGTATGTCCTGATGGCCATCCCCAAAAAATCCCTCCTCTTAAAAAACCAAAT
>Ga0181535_10001272_pt1 | contig 33545 bp, 28 predicted proteins | sample PEATcosm2014_Bin_44_FD_119774 | JGI IMG/M metagenome (GOLD analysis project Ga0181535, IMG submission 119774) | Peatland microbial communities from MTU Mesocosm Facility, Houghton, MI, USA - PEATcosm2014_Bin17_30_metaG | ecosystem: Environmental > Terrestrial > Soil > Wetlands > Peat | place... | reverse complement strand
CGGTGGATGTCATGCTTGTGGTCTGCGTCATTGTCGCGGTGGATGTCATGCTTGTGGTCTGCGTCATTGTCGCGGTGGATGTCATGCTTGTGGTCTGCGTCATTGTCGCGGTGGATGTCATGCTCTGCGTCGGCGTCGTTATCGCAGTGCATGTCGCGCTTTGCGTCGGCGCCATTGTTCCCTGAGGGGTCGGAGTTGGGCTGTCGGGGCAGGCGCCGAACTCTTCCACTCTGTTATTGCCTATATCGGTGACAAACAAATTTCCGCCGCCGTCTATGGCCAGGAACCCCGGCTCGTTGAACTCCCCGTTACCGCTTCCGGGGGCCCCGAATGTTCCGCCCCATTGCGTCTCATATGCGCCGGTGGCGCTGAATTCCTCTATCCTGTTATTCTCCAGGTCGGCGACATACACGTTTCCGGCGGAGTCTATTGCTATCCCCTCGGGATCGTTGAACTGCCCGTCGCCTGTCCCGCCGCCGCCCCATTGCGTGATAAACACGCCGGTGGAGCTGAATTTTTCGATCCTGTTATTGCCCGCGTCGGCCACATACACGTTCCCGGCGGAGTCTATTGCGACGGCCGCGGGCCCGGGATTTCCGAACTGCCCGGCGCCGGGCCCGTAACCGCCCCATTGCCTTATATACGTTCCGTCGGCGGTGAATTCTTCGATCCTGTCGTTTATTATGTCCGCAACGTATACGTCCCCGCTGCCGTCTATCGCGATTCCCCTTGGTTCATCAAACTGGCCGTTGCCGGTCCCTTCTGTGCCCCATTGGGTTATATATGCGCCGGTGGAACTGAATTCTTCGACCCTGTTGTTGATCCAGTCCGAAACATAAACGTTCCCGCCGCCGCTTACCGCTATCCCAAAAGGCAGGTCAAGCTGCCCGTCGCCCGAACCGTAACCGCCCCACTGCGCCGCATATGCCCCGTCATTGCTGAATTTTTCGATCCTGTTATTCTGCAGGTCCGCCACATACACGTTCCCGCCGCCGTCCACGGCTATCCCCATGGGATCCCTGAACTCCCCGTCGTAGGCGCCGTAACCTCCCCAGACATTGATAAAACAAAGAGGCGATGCGGCTCCCGCGTTCGGGATCACGGCAAAAAAAAGCGCCAGGTAAAATATGGAATATTTCATCATTTTTGTCAAATTGACACACCTCATGATATTTAGACATATCCCGGCGGATCCGGTTTCAAAAATCCAAGGCATAGGTGATTTTTGGTGTTTTTGCCACTTGACATATATCACATTGATATATATACTTGGGATATATGGAGGTGACCTATGGCGCAACAAAACAGGACGCGGTTCGCCGTGCTCGGCATGCTGGCTTTCAGGCCCATGTCAGGGTATGACATCAAAAAGATGATAGACAAGAGCGTTTCTTATTTCTGGAAGGAAAATTACGGCCATATATACCCTGTGCTGGCAAAGCTAAAGAGCGAGGGATTGGTGCGCCTTCAGGGCAAATCAGCAAAATCGGCAAAGGGCGGGCCGGAACGCAAGGTTTATTCCATAACGCCTGAGGGAAGCAAGGTCATAAAAGACTGGCTTTACCAGCCGCACGCTCCCGAGTATTTCCGCATAGAAATTCTTTTGAAACTCTTCTTCGGAATGCTTGTGCCCCGCGAGGTCTCTTTATCGGCCGTTTACCGGGAAAAATCCATGGCCCTGCAGGTATTAAATGAGCTAAAGGAACTATGTGAGCAGGGCTCCAAAATGCCGGCCCGCGAGGCTTCTTTGTTCCCCCTTGCCACGATCAATTACGGGATAAAACACTATACGGCCGTGATGGAGTGGTGCGATGAAACCGTGGCCCTGCTGCAGAACAGCGGGAAAAAGGAGGCGAAAAAATGAGGATAACAGTCCTGGGCGGCAGCCCGAAAGGCCCTGTCAGCGTTACCATGCAGTATGTGGAATTTTTGAGGACAAATTTTCCCGAACATGAATTTATAATCCACCAGCCGGCGCACGAGATCGCCTCCGTAGAAAGGGACCAAAAAAAGTTCGACGTCATCATCGGCGATGTGCGCTCGTCTTCGGCAGTGCTCTGGGCTTTTCCGCTTTATGTCTTCACGGTCTGTTCCCAATACCAGCGTTTCATTGAGCTCATCGGGGAGAGGGATTGTTCATCGGCCTTTGCCGGCAAATACTCGGCTGCGCTCTCCACTTCCATACATTTCTTCGACCATACAGCGCACAATTACATAAGGGGCGTGAGCGACGACCTGGGAATGAATTTTACGGGATCGTTTTCCGCGGCCATGGATGACCTGACAAAGCCGGCAATGCGCCGGAATCTGGTCTCTTTTTTCGAGAACACCATTGCCATGGCCTCATCGGGAATTTCTGTGGCGCGCGCCTATATGCCGATAGTATCAAAGCCCGGGATTTATGTCCCTGAAGCTCCTGCCGTCACCGTGAAGACAGGCGCAAAAAAAACAGTCATTGTGACCGACGGCCTCGAAGGCAACCTCGGCAGGATGGTGGCAAGGGTTGCCGGCGCCATGGACCCCTCCCCGGAAATAATCGACATCCAAACCCTTGATATAAAGGGCGGCTGCCTTGGCTGCTTAAGATGCGGCCCCGCGAATGTATGCGCTTACACCGGCAAGGACGCATTCATTTCCATGTTCAGGGAAAAAGTCATGAAAGCCGACATTGTAATTTATGCCGGCGAAATGAAAGGCAGGCACCTCTCGTCGCGCTGGAAAATGTTTTTGGACAGGAGTTTTTTCAACACGCACCAGAGGGTATTGCCGGGCAAACAGCTTGCCTTCCTCGTAAGCGGGCCGCTGTCGCAGAACTTCAACCTGAGGCAGGTACTAACCGCCTATGCCGAATGGCAGAACGCCAACCTCGTTGACATAGTGACCGATGAATCGCCGGGGGAGCTGGATAAAATGCTCGATGGACTCGCGGCAAAAGCAGTTGTATTCGCGGAAAAAAATTATGTCCAGCCTATTTCGTTCCTGGGATATGCCGGCATGAAAGTTTTCCGCGACGATATTTATTCGGACCTGCGCGTGATATTCCAGGCCGACCACAGGGTATATAAAAAAAACGGGGTCTTTGATTTCCCCCACAACCACCCCTTCAGGAACATCTTCATCGCCATATTCGCGGCAATAGCCTCCATCCCCTGGGTAAGCGGAAAAATGATGCCAAATATGAGGAAGTTTATGATAATGCCCTACCAACACCTGGTTAAAATCAGGATAAGGCAGTAACCGGGCCGGTATAAAGGGAAAATTTCCTTGCCAACGGGATTGCAGGTGATAAAATAAGATAATACTATACAGCTCGCAAAGGAGCAAAGGCTTATAATGGTAAAAATCCATCCGGATCTGTGCAATGGTTGTGGGGAATGCATAAGTGTGTGCCATGAATCATGCATCAAACTGGCCGATAAAAAATCCGTAATAAATCATGATTTTTGCAGCACCTGCGGACAATGCGCCGCAATATGCCCGGAAAAGGCTATATGGTGGGATGACAATATCCCCGAACCGTTTAATGCCTCGTTGTTACCCGGCAAAGAACAGTTATCCGAACTTCTTCTGGAGCGCAGGACAAACAGGCATTTGAAATCCGACAAACCGCCAAGGAAGCTTATCGAAGAAGTCATCAACATGGGTGCGGCAGCGCCGACGCATGATTTTAACATGCGCTGCATCGCCGTTGATGATGAATCCCTGATAGATCTCATTGATGCGGAACTTTTAAAGAAAATAAGGATCCTTTACAATGCTTTTTTCAGGCCGAAGATCATAGCGTGGTTGTTAAAAATAATGCCCAAATACATGAATAATGAATATTTAAAGGCAAAACCCAAACTTGAAAAAGCCCTTAAGATGAACAGGGCTTATACGCTCAGGCCCCCGGTGATCGTTTATGTTGCGGGAAAAAAAGGCGCTCCGCTGACTCTCGAGAGCGCGCAATACGCGGCATATAACATGGACCTTTACGCGCGCACTCTCGGCCTCGGGTGCAGGAACCTCACGGGAAACAATATGTTCGTCAATGGCAGTAAAAAAATAAGGAAAGCCATTGGTTTAAAAAATAATGAGCAGGCATACGCCGCAATAGCCATAGGGTATCCGGGAAAAACATTCAGGAACAAGGTAATTGGCCGGAAATTCACCACAACATGGAACGGTTAATTTCCCGGACCACACTTCCAATTTCTTAACAAAATTCTTAACAATTCCTTATTTATTTTTCCCTATTCCCGTGTATAATATGCGTAATTTGGACCCAATTGATTATTAGGAGGCTTACTATTATGTTCAGAAAACCCGTCGTTCTCTTTTTTATCCTGTCCTTATTCTTTGCCTCGCATCTTCTTGGTTTCGCAAAAAGAGGTTCCTCCGATGAAACCACCGCGCCCGCCACTCCCGCGCCCCAGCATGTGACCGGCGTTGTGGACGACATGGTCCTGGACGCCTCATTCGACTTCGGCACGTCGGCTTACGGCCTCCCGGTACCGGCTTTCATTGACCAGAACAACAACCAGGTACAGGCCTACAAGATAGGGTCTTTTGATCTCATGGTTGATGGCGGCCTGGAAAAGATAATGGGCTCATTTAAGGTGCAGGAGACCCCCATTGACTGGGGCGTTAAGGGCAAAGCAACCCTGGCATACACATACTGGCAGACCCAGCAGGGCGGCGGCGAGCCCGGCAATTATTTTGCGGACAACGGTTTCCCCAACAGCCAGACCGGCCTGCACAGCGGCGACGAGATCAATATAAGCGGTTTCTGGTGGGCCCTCTCGCCCGAATTGACCGCACACATGACCATGAACGAATATATAAAATTCGGCGCGTCGCTCGGGGTTAGCCTGTTCGGATACATGGGAATGTCCATATCCGACCCGTGGTCCGGTTATTCCACATCCATATCTGACACGACCAATGTCTGGCACTCTGATTTCCTGCAGAAGAACCTTCCGGGGCTGGCGCTCGGTATCGACTTTTCCCTGAGCGCGACCCTCACACCGCCGGAGAGCGATTACAGGGTGTTCCTGGAGACCGGCATCACCGGCCCTTCCTGGAACCTGGGGCTTGGATATGAATACCCGTTCTCACAACTGCCCGCAAAAGCCGAAGCAACGGAAAAAGCCCCGGTGGATGAAAAAAAATCGGGTGTAGAGCCGGAAAAAGAAAACGGCAGCGGCAATAAACCCGCATCAGCCCCTGTGAATCTGTTCAGCCTGGACAACCTGAACCTTAACGTCGGCGCCGGTTACCAGAACGTGCTCATGGAAAGCCTGAATAACTCAATGAGCGCGGCGGACAAGGCAATGAAATCAAATCCGTCATATTCAAATGTCAGCGATACGCAACTGGGAAGCGCAATATCCATAATGGCGGCGCTGGATATGACCATACAACCCTTCTTTTTCGGCCCGGAATCTGGTTACCTGTATTGTTTTGAATCCACAAGGGACATAACAACCACCCAGGGTTCAACCCGCGACGGCCATTTGTCCGCCGGCCTGATACCCCTTGAGATACAGGGCGGATACGAGCTAAAGCCAGGCGCCATAAAAGGTTTTGGCTTTCCCTACGTAATCGACGCAACGCTTGCGGCAGGCGTGGGTTTCGGCAGTGCAGGCAGGGTCTTGAATGTCACGAACGATGCGCTCCTGGGCACTTACCAGTCCATAGCCAATTACTACGGCCAATCGGGCATGTTTGACATAAATTTGGGGGTGAGGACCGATAATTCGCTCGTCAAAGGATGGAAATACGGGGCCAATATCGGTTACAGGTATTGCATAATCGACAAGCTCACGACAGACAAAAATTATACGACGACTTATTCGGACAATACGACCAGCACGGTGAAAAAAGGGAGCGTTTACGGTTCCCCGATGGATTACAGGGGCGTCATGCTGACGGCCTTCGCGGGGTATGATTTCTAACCTTATTCATTGCCCCGTATAAAACCGGAAAAACCTATTTTTTTATTTTTATCAGGATCAGGCATATGATTATAAAAACTACGGAAACCCCGAACATGATCCAGGAGTACACGAGCGCGTGCCGGTTCTGATTGATTTTCCAGACATTTATTATGCTCATCAGGCCGATCCCAATCCAGAAACTTACGGCCCACTCCAGTTGCCTTTTATTCTTCATCATCTTCTCCTTCGCTTCGTTGCGATATTTTTGGCCCTGCGCTCCCATTTGGCGATCTTCCCTATTTTCCATGCGATAAAACCCCACCACCATCCGCCGCATCTTTCGACGTAATCGTCAAGAAATGCCCGCAATGTGTCGTAATTATACTGTTTCATCACAAGATAATGTCCGCTTTTGTCCCTGTAAGGTTCTATCAGAAAGTCTTTTCCCGGGACGAATCCCTTTACCGTTGAAGGCCCGCATACGGTTGCCGTAAAAAGGTCCGAACTTTCGCTCCCGACCGGACCGATGAACATCTCAAGGCGGAACTTGAAATCCATTGTGGCATAATCATAGTTGTAGTCCGGCTTATAATCCCACAGGTCGGGTATCCCGGGAGATTCAAGGGCCTTGACTTCGGCTTTCATTTTATGCGTAACCGCCTGATATGTCCTAAAATTTTATAAAAAACGCCGCGGCTGCCACGACCGCCCCTATCACCGCCGACAAAAATATTATGAACAGCGCCTTCTGCCTGTCTTTTTTCCTGAACTCGGCCTGTATTACCGTGTCGGTCTTGCCCACCTCGGGGCCGAAATTAAATACCCCTTTCATCCCGAAACCCGCGCAGAAATGGAACGCGGCCTGGAGAAAACCCGTCGCAGCCATTGATGCCGGCAAAAAAACGAAAAGCCGCCACGGCTGGCCGGCGTGGAAAACGGCCAGGGCCGCCCACAGCACCAGAGTGGCTCCAAGCCCGGCCCATCCGCTCATCCTGCGCATGCGTATCTCCGCCGGCCCGATGTTGCATACTCCCGGAACATATTCCGATTTTGTTTTGTCAATGTTTTCCATAATTACCCCCTTTGTTTCTTTTTGATGCGTTCCTTACGTAAAGTATATCAATTAATTACATATCCGCAAGTTTTAGTTTTCATTTCGGCCGTTAACCAAAATACCTCTGCCATGCAAAATAGTTATTTTACCACCGCAACTTTTCCCCATATCTTCTGTTTTTGGCCTTCCGATGTTACTTCAATGCTATAAATAAAAACTCCGCTTGCCGACCCTTTTCCGTTATTGTTATTTGTATCCCAGTACAGATGGTTCCATCCTGCCGTCGCGTTCTGGTGGAGGTTGCGCACAACTTCCCCGCTCACAGTATAAATTACAACATCCACGTCCGAATCCCTGCAGAGATCGTAGATGAAATATGTGTATGTAGAGGCAGGGTTTGGAAAGGCACCCTTGAAGTCAAAACAGAAAGGCGGCGTCGCTGTTGGGGTCTGCGTACCTGTTATTGTTGGCGTAAAGGTCTGTGTGATTGCAGGTGTCTGCGTCAACGTCGCTGTATAAGTCGGGGTTTCTGTACAGGTCGGGGTTATCGTAGGCGTTTGTGTCGGCGTGGTCAATATAACAGCGCATCCTGCTCCACCCGGATAACTGTAAGCGTCCAGGTAGGTATAGCCATACACGTTCAGTCCAAAATTAGCGGTTGAGGTTAAATTATGCGCTCCGGCATTAATAGAAACTGCCGCCCCGGAATATCCGGTTGCGCCTATGGCGGAAAAATCTGCAGCCGGTATTGCGGTCCCGTCTAAAATAATATTACCGGAATCCGTGCTGTCCACAACTATATTTAAAAAATTGTACAAAAAATTTGTGGTGCTTACAGTGTAACCGTTAAGATATTGCCCCACAGGATATATAAGCATCATGGAAGGGTCCGCGTCCCAATTTCCATTTCCATCATATGAATCACTGTTGGAATATTGCGCCACAAGCACAGGCTGGTTGGTTGTAATATTCGATACAGAGGAAAGCTCTGTCTGGTAAAACTGTCCGGCCGGCAATGCCGTTGCTACTGTTGTTCCATTAATCTGCACATTTGTCCCATTTACGGATGCAAGCACCCTGAAAGTGTCGCCATTTGTTCTCGTATCAAGCGGCACTGTAAAAAAATTCTCACCCCATTCTGTAACAGGGGGCATCTGCTCAACTATATAATTAGAGGAATAATAACTGTCGTTTGGCATATCGGCCAGCCTGTTGCCGCCGAACACGGCTACAGGATGGTTTGAAGTGATTATTGTACCGGTAAGGTCCGCGCCGGAAGCTGAAGCAAAAAGCTGGTATGCGTCCCCCTGATTCATAATTATATTGTATGGAACCCCCGCGACCCTTGTCCCGGCGTTGCAGCTCGGCGTTATTGTAACACTGGTATCATCATATGCCGCCGCAATTCCAAATTGTGTACCGCCATATCCGCTGGTTTCGTCGGATGCGTATGACAATACCATGTTCTGGGTGCCCAGCGCGGATACCGGCAGGCCGAGATATCCGTCAGTGGAATACTGGCGGTAACATAAACCATAAACCGTTATATTATCCGCTGCAGTAACATGAATTCCAACCTGCTGTACTCCGTCATCAGTGCTGATACATACGCCTACGGGAAGCGCAACAATAGTTACGCTGCCAGGCGTCACTGAAAAACCGGAGGTAAACGACAATCCCGAAACGGTTGCCGTTCCTGTTGTTGCTGTGGACCCAGTGATTATAAGTGATGGGGTCAACGGCCCTCCTGAATCCATAGGAAACATCAGCCAGAACTCAGTGCCGCTGCTTGTCGGCGCCGCGAATGCCTGCAATGCCGTTATAACAAACATGCCTGTAAATAATAGAATAATCCTGATTTTTCTAATTTTGCGGCTCCTGTCAATTATGTTTTTCATTTCATCACTATTTATAAATTGTGCTCTGTATCATGAGCTCAACCCTTCTGTTCTTAAGCCTGCCTTCTTCCGTATCGTTTGCAGCGATCGGGTTTGCTTCGCCGTAGCCGACGGTGTTGATCTTATTTTCATCATACCCAAGCAGGTTTTCCATGAAAAATTTCACGGCCTCAGCCCTCGCCTTTGATAATTCTATGTTGTTCTTGTATTTCGTCCCGTCCGGCCGGATGTTATCGGTGTATCCCGCCACGGTTATCAAGGATTCGGGATTACGCGTGAGTATGTCCTTCAACCCTTTCAGCAGTGAATAGGCGGATATCTTCACATTTGCCCTGCCCGGGTCAAAAAGTGCGTCGGCCGAGAATGTAAGCTTAATTTCTTTTAACAACACAACAACTGCCTCGGGTTTGGTCGTCCCTTTATTGCCCACGGAATCCCATGCGGAAAAACTGTAATAATAAACCTCTCCCGTGGTCAGGACGCGCCCGTCGGTTCCCTTTCCGTCCCAGATGAAATCCGGCGGCGGCTCCCCTTTTCCGTTCATGGTAAAAAATACCTTTTTATTATAATCCCAGATGGTAAACTGCCATTGGATCACCCTGTTCCTGTCGTGCGCATAAAAAGAGAATGTCGCCGGTATTAATAGCTTGTTCTTATCGTTCAGTTTTAAAATTTTCGGGCTTGCCTCGAGCCTCATATCTGGCGGGGTGTTGTCTATCTCAACCGGCACGCGGTTGGATTCCGATATTCCATTGCCGTAGTCGGCTGTAATTGATGCCTGATAAACGCCGTCCGGCAATACCATGCTTTTTGCCGTTCCATCCCACCTGAATGACTTTACATTCTTATCTTCAGAAAAAGTATCAAGTATGTTCCCACCCATGGTGTCGTAAATGTTCAGTTTCAGGCTCTTAACATCTTTCGGGGACTTCAGCGAAGGAAAAAAGTATGTCAAATCCATGTATTTGTCCCCATTGGGCGAGAATACATAAGGATAAACTTTTAATTTTATCGGCGGCGCGCCCCATGAATAAAGCAGAGAAAGCCTGTTGGTGTTGCCAAGCTGGTCATAGGCGATAAATGCGTAATCCAGCTCAAAATTATCATATTTTACCCCGCATCCGAATGTCGGCTGATTAAAGGCCCCAAATTTGTAACCTGCACGCAATGCGAACATGTCGTAAAACCAGTACTCGGCCCCTATGGCATACTGGGTGTCATAGTCCTGCTGAACTATAGCCTGCGCGGCCACAAGGCCTGTTCCCTTCCATAATGTAAACTGGTCGGACAGCCCCAAATTTACAAGCCACGGTGAATCAAATGACGATGTATTGATGCTAAGTGTCGGTGAAAAAATGTTATTTATATCAAGCCCGGCGCGCAAATATTGCCCGTTTAAAGTAAGTTTATACAGTAACCCCAGGTCCTCGGTCAGATTCCAACCTGAATACATGTCTATATCCTGCGAGGTCATTTTCATAGATAATCCGGCAGAGAAATTATCATTGATATCAATGCCATATGCAAGGTAAACGGCATAATCATAAGGCGAAAAAGTCTGGTTGTATATTGGCGAGGAAAAATCAACTCCTCCGAGATCGTTAAGCTGGCTGTCGGTTAAAGCCGTGGTACCGTTCATCTGCCCTATGCGGAACCATGCCAGGGCAATGCCGAATTTTCCAAGGTCCTTAAAAGGGGAAGGCGTTACTATTGATAGAAGTTCATAGTTTATATTCTGGAACCAGGCTATGTGCGTAAACTGGGCCTCGTAGCCGAGGACAGAGGTAAGGCCTGCGGGATTATAATATATTCCATATGTGCCGTCGGCGACGGCCGTGAAAGCCTCGCCCATGCCGGCGGCCCTGGCAAAAGGGTCGACTTTCACAAAATTCATGCTCGTGGTGCCGACAATATCAACTCCGGCGCTGGCAAATACGGCAAAAAATCCCGCTAAAATAAATATTAAATAATACTTCTTCAAAACGTACCTCCTAAATATTTTTATATTATTTTGCCACCGCTACTTTTCCCCATATTTTTTGCTTACGGTCGTCTGAAGTTACTTCAATGCTGTATATATAAACTCCGCTTGCTGAATTTTTTTGGCTATTATTATAAGTATCCCAATATAAATGATTCCATCCTGCGATTGCGCTCTGGCGGAGGTTGCGCACCACTTCCCCGCTTACGGTGTAAATAACCACATCAACATCCGAATCCCTGCAGATGTTGTAAATAAAATATGTGTATGTAGATGCAGGGTTTGGAAAGGCGCCTTTCAGGTCAAAGCAGAATGGCGGGGTTGCTGTGGTGGTTAATGTTTCAGTTACTGTCGTAGTTAATGTAAAAGAAGGGGTTATTGTTAACGTCTCGGTTAACGTCTCGGTGATTGTAAAAGTAGGCGTTATTGTTATAGTGTTTGTGATTGTTGGAGAAATAGTAATAGTTGAAGTGACCGTGGGGCTCGGCATATAAAATACAAATATTCCATTGCCTTCGTCCGATGTCATAAATAATTTGTTTTCCGCCAGTGCAGGCGAGCAAAAACCAATATTTTCACCTGCGTTTGAGTAATTATCCGGAAATATATACTGCCATGCTATATTTCCATTTGTAACATCAATCGCATATAAAGCATTTGAATTATCTCCTATATATACATATCCGTTAGCTATTTCGGGCGATGACTGGGTGCTCTCAGAATTACCATTTAAAGTAACCGGAAATCCTGGCATACCAACCCCGGTTGCCGCGTCCCATGCGTATAATTTGCTATCCTCCGAGCCTACATAAACTACCCCGTTTGCTATTGCCGGCGATGAAAAAATTTGTCCCCCTGTTCCCACCGGAAAGCCTGCAATAGCAGCTCCGGTCGCTGCGTTCCATGCATATAATATGCCGTCCGTAGAGCCTACATAAACTATCCCGTTTGCTATTGCCGGTGATGATATAATTGAACCGCCTGTACCTGTAACCGCTGGAAAGCCTGCAATAGCAGCTCCAGTCGCTGCGTTCCATGCATATAATTTATTGTCCGTCGCGCCTACATAAACTATCCCGTTTGCTATTGCCGGCGCTGAATTAAAATTCATTACACCGCCTATAACCACTGGAAACCCTGCAATGGTTGCCCCGGTCGCTGCGTTCCATGCATATAATTTATTGTCCGTCGCGCCTGCATAAACTACCCCGTTTGCTATTGCCGGTGATGAATTAATTGGACCGCCTGTAACCACTGGAAACCCTGCAATGGTTGCCCCGGTTGCCGCGTTCCATGCATATAATTTATTGTCCTCCGAGCCTACATAAACTACCCCGTTTGCTATTGCCGGTGATGAATTAATTGGACCGCCTGTAACCACTGGAAATCCTGCAATAGTTGCCCCGGTTGCCGCGTTCCATGCGTATAATTTGCTGTCCGTCGAGCCTACATAAACTATTCCGTTTGCTATTGCCGGTGATGAAGACTGTATAACATTAATTAAATCTTCGAAAGCATTATAACCGTCCCAGTTTGTCTGTGACCACAGTAATGCCAGAGGTGGTTTTAATGTTGAATACGGATTATACCGCGTCCCTGAATCTATTCCCGCCGTGCTTGTTGTACCATGAAAGTCAGCCCAGACGTCGGCAAAAGCATTAAAAGACATGAGGATCAGGAAAAACAAAAAAACCACTTTTTTTGTTTTTAAAATGGTATTATGCCGTATTTTTAGCAACGCTTATTCCCCAATATCATGTATTTTTACCCCAAATTCCATACCCGCATAAATATATTTTCTAAATATTTTCTACCTTGAAACCACCAGTTTTTTAACCTTTGTCCTGTCCGTCGTCCCCGAATGAAGAGCTTCCACTGTATAATAATAAACCCCGGGCGCCAGCTGCGACGTGTCCGCCTCCAGCCTTCCTTTTCCCGAAATATTGTAATTTACCGATAACGCCTGCGTCCCGTCAAGGGAATAGACCCTGACCGTGAGAATGGCTCCGTCCTGGTAATTATAAAGCATGTATGTCGGCGACCCTGTTTTCACGGGGTTCGGATATGCGGTGAGCGCCAGGCTGTCGTAATATGCGTCAATGACCGTGGCAGTCGGCTGCGGCGTAAGGGTGACCGTGACAGTGGGCGTCACGCTGAAAGTGGGCGTGATTGAAGGCGTAAATGTCCTTGTGCTGCTCAACGTAAAAGTCGGCGTGAAAGTCGGCGTCGGGGTGAATGTTAGCGTATCGGACATTGTCGGAGTAAATGAAGAGGTCGGAGTTGCCGTCGCGGAGCCGGTCGCGCTCTGCGTTGGGGTGAATGTTTCGCTGTTTTGCGCCGTCTGCGTAAAGGTCACGGTTGGAGTTACGGTCTCAGTGGCCGTTCCGGTTACAGTCTCGGTTACGGTTTCCGTCACTGTTTCGGTGACCGACGGCGTGACCGTTGGTGTGTCCGCGAATGCAAATCCCGCGCAGGACAACAGCGCCAGCATGACGATTATCTTTTTCATATCGCTCCCGGTGATTTTTTTCATTTATTTCAACAGCCTTATCCAGTGTTTGAGTATCTCGTTGAGCTTGTCGTAATAAAACGCCCTTTCAAAATACTGGAGAGCGTGCCTGTTGTCCCTGATGTTGTAATAGCATATGCCGAGCTTCTGGTTGAAGGCCGACTTTTCAATGTCGGGAAGGGCCTCGAGTTCCTTCCAGTAAATGAGGTTTATGTACTCGTAATATTTAAGCGCCATGCCGTACTGCCTGTTGTCGTAATAATAATCCCCGGATTTCATGTAGCCCCCGAAGGTTTCCGTCTCTTTTGTGGCGGGTTTTTCCGCGGAGCGTTCCTCTTCCCTGCCGAAAGCCGCCCCTATGGATATTTTGTGGACGTCCCCGATGTTCGTGTCCGGGAGATATGCGTAATTGAATGCTATGCCCATGGCTTTGAGCGTCAACCCGCCGGAAAATTTTACCTGGCCGTTCCACGGGGCGCCGACGCCGCCCCTTATTATAAAATCATCCGTGACCGGAAAATCAAATCCCGCCGAGCCTTTTAACTGGTCCATGACCGGGATATAATCCCCGGATATTGATATTTTCATGAGTTCCCTGAGCTTGTTCTTTATGCTGTATGAAAATCCGGCGGCTGCGTCCATGGGCGCGGAAAATCCGCCCTGGTCCCCGGAAATGTTGGTGAGGCTGGCGCCGAAGGAAAGCCCTTCGGTGAAAATATCGTCGGCGATGGCGCCGGCGTCGGCCATGGCGTAAACGAGCGTGGCCCCGCCCGTGTACTCGCAGGCTCCCCTGGCCGAAAGCCCGACCGAGAAATTATCCATTTTTTTTGCGTATATAAGGGCGGCGTTAAGCGCGTAAGGCATGGTTGTGGACCCGCTTATTACCGGGGAAAGCGACGTGTCTATGCCTATGTTGGATATCTGGCCGAAATCAAAATATCCCAGGTCCAGCCCCAGCACGCCGAAGTCGTAATATTTCCCGGCCGTGACCTTCTCAAGGGAAATATCCGCCGGAAATACCGCGTGCATTGCCTCGAAGGAAAAATTCTCGACTCCCGCAAGCGCGGCCGGATTTATCCCGGCGTATTGTATCCCGTACCCGGAGACCCCGCCCGAGCCGCCCCTTGCCGAAGCTTCGGGGTAGCCGTCAATGAGCAGCCACGACGATATGCCGGTGGCCGCGTAAAGGCGCGCGCAGGCTCCCAGTAAAAGCGCAAGCAAAAAAACTTTTTTCATCAATACCGTCCTTTTATGATATAAAAAAAACTATTCTTCCACCATATATAATTTGTTGTCCTCGAGCCTGTATATAAAAGGCGCGACAAGTATTTTCGGGTACTTCCTGCGCAGCCTGTGCGACTCGCTCAGGACAAAATCCTCCTCGTTCTCTATCTCAAAAAGTGGCGCCAGCGTCATGAAGTGTTCCGTTGCCTGCTCCCTCGTCCATCCGGCCCTCTCGACCATGCCGTCGATAAACCGGTCCTTTTTTGAATAAACATGGACCATTCCGCAGTTATTGTGGCCGACAAGGGCTATTGCCGTGACGCCGCCGACCGCGATGGCGAACGAGACCTTGAATTCATTCTGCCTTAAATTCCCGCCCCCGGTGCGCAGGACATAAGCGAAGTTTTCCGGCACTTTCAGGGTCTTCCTGTTGTCCATGCACATACCGATAAGTATCTGCGCGTCGGTGTATTCCATGAACGGTTCGCCGAAATTCTGGTACCTAATCAGCATTTCAACCGGCGTTCCCGAATATTTTTGCGGAATGTCGGCCCTGCTGTTCATTGGAACAAGCCTGCTCATCAAACCCTCCTTGACGCCCGCGTCCAGACACCCGGATTATATCACTAAAAACATATTTTTGTCAAAACGGCAGTTTCAGGTTGCCGAATGTCAGGGTGGTCATGAAGTCCCTCTCCCTGTTATATGAAAACCTCAGTATCAGCGGCCCGCTCAAATAAAAGAGGAATTTCGTCTCCGCGGTAATTTCAACGCCGAAGGAAACCTGGCTTTTATCGGCCGTGAACTGCGAGTCGGCGAAGACCCCGCCGCAAATATCCTCAATGTATAAATTGACCGGGTTCCAGAGGCCGTTCCTTACCTTTACCACCGGCCGTGTTATGTCCAGTGAAATTGTCGAGCCGCAATTCCCGGGCAGTGCGTTTGCATAGCCCCGGATGGCCGTGAGCAGGTTCCCGGAAAAATCAGGATCGTAATAATATGCGGAATTGGCATTGAACCTGGTCTCGCCGCAATACTGCGTAATATCCGAACCAATGATGAAACCCCTGCCCGATACGGAGCCGTTCTCGGGCTCGATAACCTTGCTCAAATTAACGGTGAATAATGTCAGAGGCCAGGCAAAGCTCGCACCCGCGGCCGGCAGCACCCTTGAAAACCTTCCCGGTTTTACGGAAATATCGTAAAGGTCGTAATCGATCGTGGCGTAAACAAGCGAAAGCCCGGGCCTCAGGGATTCGTAAAATGGTATGACGAGCATCGGGGAAAATTCGCCGTTATTTTCACTCCCGGCATTAATGACCAGCTCCAGCGGCGAAGTCACAAGCGTCAGTGCCTGCAATGTCCAGGCGGCTTTTTTTAGGGCCGGATCATATGCCGCGGCGAGATCGTAGCTCAGGTCGCCCATAACGTCTTCTCCCATGAGTTCCAGCCCGCCGACCGGATTGTTGTATTCATCAAAGAACAGCAACGGCACCCTTACTTTGGGAAAAAGCGCGGCAAGGTCGTCAAGGTATGACCCTGAAGTATATTTTGAGGCGTCAAGCAGGGGCGGCAGCACGTAATCATCCCTGTCGTCCGGAAGCTGCGCCGGGGTGAATTCCGCCTTTTCCGAATAAATGTCGTATCCGTCGGTGTTCGAACCCGTGAAATACAGGGTGCCGCCCTCCGGGTCGTAAGCCGGGTACATGGCGGTCCCGTTCTTTGTAAGCGAATAATATTTTTTATCAGCCGGGTCGTAGCAATACGCGCCGTACCTTTTCCCGTAATTGGCCTGGAAAAATATTTTTCCATCGTAAATTTCCGGGTTTGTCTCGTAATACGGAGTGTCCGCGACCGGCTCCAGCGTTTTTTTGCCGGTATCGAGCATGTAAATGGAGGCGTTTTTTCCCTCTTTTTTCGCTTCCGCCGCCAATATCCCGCCGCCGCAGGCAAGGTTGAAGATAAGATAAGGGGTGTCCATCAGCAATTTTTGGGAGCCATCGGAGGGGTCGTATCGCAAAAGGCGCGACCCCACGCCGAACGTGTCGTCGACGGAATAAAGAATGCTTCCGTCGTCCTCCACGCAGAACCCCCTTATGGCGCCGGAAAAGAGCTCGCGCTCGTCCCCGGTCGAAAGGTCCTTTTCATAGAGCACGGAATAGATGCCGCCGCTCATGTTGCTCTCGTTGGCGTAGCCGGACTTTATTTCGCTCACCGTGTAATATATTTTGCTGCCGTGAAAACAGGGCGGCGCCATGAACTGCGACGTGGCCGAGGCGATAGAGCGCGAGGCCGATGTTTTCGGGTCGTATTCCATGATGTCGTTGGTGTAATATTCCATGAACGCGCCGGTCTTGTAGCCGGTGTTTTTCACGTAATAAACCTTCCCGCCGTGGAAGACGGGCCATGAACACTGCCAGCCGTTCCTTGTAATCCTTGTGCCTTCCTGCGCGTAATCCTTTGAAGAATCCTTCACGCTTTTTTCCCATTTGCCCCAGAGCTCTTCGGTGGACGAGCCGTAAACCTCTGTAAATGTCCTGTCGATGCCGGCCCACGGAAAAAGGGGCGAGAGCCACGACAGCGCCGACGAGCTGTAGGAGGCGTAATATTTTTTGAGCTTGTCCTCCCCGTACTGCGCGCAAAGGAAGTTTATGAATTCGCTGCCGTAGATATATACGGCGTCGCCTCCGGGCATGCCGAAAGGCGTGTAAACCGAATCAAGGAGCGATGGCAGGCTGTTTTCGGATCCCCTCATAAGCATGTAACGGTCAAAGCCGCCGTCGGAGAGCCGCCCCATATATTTCGACAATTTTGATTCGTTATAAACCGCGATGCCCTCGATGGCCCAGTCGGGCGTCGTTATCTGGGAGGAAAATTCATTGCCGAATAAGAAGACAAAAGCGGAAGGTATGCCGCCTGTTTCCGTCAGGTGCACCATGTGGGTATACTCGTGGATGGAAACCAGTCCCAGCCAGTCCGCGTCTTCGGACTCGTAATTGATAACGTTTATTTTGTAAAAAACAGGGTCTGTCAGGCCGTTGTCGTATTGTCCCCAGTCCTCGAGCATTATGGGGACGGAACCTATGACGTTGCCGACCGTTTCCTGCGGTATATGCCTGTAGTATTCGAGGTCGGAAAGCATCCTGAGCGCGCGGCCTTCGTATCCCTTCTGGAAAAAAATTGTGAAGTCGGAGGTCTTGAATGATTCCCAGTCAAAATAGGCGGCCAAGGGCGCGGCCGCCAGCAATAACGCGCATGCAAGAATGAATTTTTTCAATTTCCCCTCCGTGCCGGTTTTTTCAGTAAAGTTTGTGCAGTTGGACGCTTACTTTCCAGCCGGTATTGTGCCTTAACACAAAATCCTTTATCCGTGAAAGCGCGATCCTGCCGAAAACAGGCTGGGCAAAAACAACGCATTTGACGGGATGTTTTTCCAGCATTTTTATCGCATAGCGCATGTCTTTTTCGGAGCCGATTACCAGTTTAAGCTGGTCCTTCGGCCTTAATGCCCTCAAATTCGGCAGGTGCATTTTTTTTTGTTCGCCGGATGAGGGAAGTTTCAGGTCCATGGAAATATTATCGGCCTTTAAGGCCGCGATGGGAAGGCTTCCGTTGGTCTCCACCGAAACAATGATGTCGCGCCTTGTTTTTTTTATGGCCCCTATCAATGAAACAAGTGCTTTTCTTGAATAAAGCGGCTCCCCGCCCGTTATATTGATGTTCTTATACGGCGATCTTTTTACCACCCCGAGTATTCCGGCAAGGGAAATATCTTTTCCCTTGCTGTATGCCTTTTTTGTGTCGCACCAGGAACATCTCAGGTTGCATCCCGTAAAACGGATGAACAGCGTGGGATACCCCTGGTATTTTCCTTCCCCTTCGAGGTCGTAAAATATCTCGTTTATCATCATTTCTTATCAAGTCTCCGGTGATGGATTTGTAAAATTACCTTGTAATTATATCATAAACACACTTTAACGCGTTACATGTTTTAGGCTTGACAGCCACTGTTTTACCTATATAATCATATTTTGTGTCTTTGTTCATTATTATATATACTTGACTGTTCAAGGGAGCTTATGAAAAAACTTGTTTTTTGCATTATTATATTGTTTGCCGCGGCGTGCGCCGTTTACGGGGAAGGCATTAAGCTCAGGGCCGGCAAGGTTTCTTACCTGCGCTACGAGCTGGTGGACCTTTACTGCGAATACACCGGGCCCATGCTCGACATTAATGGGGCCTCGGACAAGGTGCGCTCGGCCGCAGTCTGCACGGCCAAGGTCTTCTGCGACAACCGGCAGGTGACGACGGTCGGCGATACGGACTCAATAACATTCTCCTACGATGCCTCAACTAAAAGATGGATGGGATTGTGGCCCATTCCGTGGAACCCCAGGCTCGGCAATTACAGGGCCGTGATATATTTCCAGAGCGGAACCAAAAAGTTCGCCGGCACTGTCAATTTTTCCGTCACAAAACGCGTGCCTCTGCCCCTGCCGAAAGGTTTTTGCGCGATGGACATCGAGCCGGGCGATTCGATAATAACGCGCGTTCCCGGCATGGGCGGCCAGTCTGTCAAAATATGGGAAAACTACGTGCTGTGGGCGAAATTCATGGGCGCCTCCGCCTTGTGGCACTGCGTGGGCCAGTCGCAGATATGGAACAGTTTCAAGCCCGATGATTTTCCATGGGACAAGATAACATTGAGCCAGATTGGCCAGCTTGGCGCGGAATGCCACAAATACGACCTTAAGTACGGCGCATGGATAACCAGCTTCGTCGTGCTGGGCAACAGGAAGGACCTCTCCCCCTACAAGCAGTCGACCGCTTATGAAAGGTCCACGGGCATGCTCAAGCCGATGATCTACGTCTCCATCCTGGACATGAAAAGGCGTCAGGACCTCATAGACCTTCTGAAAAAATTCCAGGACAGCCCTTCGGTGGATTACCTTGGCATGGACTACATGCGCACGGATTTCGGCGGCCTTGAATACGCCGCGGATTTCATCCACGACATGCCGGTCACGGACGTACCCGGCGACTGGGGCGCAATGACCGACGAGGAGAGGATGCTCTGGCTCGGAAAAAAGCTGGAGATAGAAAAGGACAAGGACTTCATAGAATTATGGGACTGGTGGAGGGCGCATAAAATGTCCACGGTCATCGCCGACATAAAACAAAAGGCGGGCATCACAAAACCGTTCTGGATATTCTCGCTGACATGGAGGCAGGGCAAGGAGCACGGCCAGGACCCTCTCATGTTCATAGACGCCGGTGTGGACATCAATTCCGGGATGTTCTATTCCATAGACAAAAAAACATATCCGGAAATGCTCGATTCATGGCGCGATTATTTAAGGAAAGGCCCCACGAACCTGTGCGCGGGACAGTGCGTGGACTGGAACCTTCTGGGAAGGACATACCGTCCCTCGGGTCCGGAGGAACATTTTATCAGGCAAAAAATGCTCGTCGACGAATTGCTGCCGGTCAACCCGCACCTCGGCCTTTTCTGGCACGACCTGACAAGGGCGTTCAAGGGATCGAAGGGGCCATACTCCTCGCTTGAATGGGGCGTCGCGGGCGCGGCCTCCTTCTCATATCTGCGCGCAAAGCAGGGGTTCTTCCCTTTCGAGGCCTCCTGGGAGCTGCCCGATTCGGTAAAACCCGGGGAGGTCTTCACCATAGACATTTCGGTAAAGAACACCGGAACGGTTACCATGGATTACTACCTGAAATTGCTGAAAGTATCCAACCTGGAGATGTTCGGCGACATAGTGCACAAATTCAACCTCGCCCCCGGGGAGCTAAAGACGCTGACCTTCCAGGTGAAGGCCATGGAGAACAATTACAACAGGGATTTCATGCAGATGGTCTCATATATGCTACAGTACAACGGCATGTCGACCCAGCAGAGATATTTCGATTTCAAATACATAGAGGTAAAATAATTGGACAACGAGTACCTTAAATACATCAGGAACTTTTCCATAATAGCGCACATAGACCACGGCAAATCGACGCTTGCGGACCGCCTTCTTGAGTTCACCCACACGATCGACAAGCGCAAAATGAAGGACCAGGTCCTCGATTCCATGGACCTTGAACGCGAACGCGGCATAACCATAAAAGCAAAGGCGGTCCAGCTGAAATATATGTTCGACGGCCATGAATACATGCTCAACCTCATCGACACCCCGGGCCACGTGGATTTCACGTATGAAGTTTCGCGGTCGCTCATAGCCTCGGAAGGCGCGCTGCTGGTAATAGACGCTTCCCAGGGCATCGAGGCGCAGACCATGGCCAACGCGCACATAGCCAACACGCTGAACCTGAAGCTCATTCCGGTCATAAACAAGATCGACCTTCCCAACGCGGATATCCCAAAAGTGAAATCCGAGCTTGAGGAACTTCTTGCCATTCCCGCCGAAGAGGCGGTGCTTGCCAGCGCCAAGGCCGGAATAGGCATCGAAGAGATACTGAACAGCATAGTAAAGAACATACCCATGCCAAAAGGCAGCGTCAACAAGCCGTTAAAGGCCCTCATCATGGATGCGCAGTTCGATTTTTACAAGGGCGTCATAATTTTCGTGAGGCTCATGGACGGGAACATCAAAAAAGGCATGAAAGTGCGGATGATGGCATCCGGAAACGATTGGGTCATAGACAGCGTAGGCGTATTCAGGCCGGGCATGATACCGGTGGACGAACTCTTCGCGGGCCAGGTCGGTTTTCTAACCGCCGGCATAAACGCATTAAGCGACATCCGCATAGGCGACACGGTCACGGATGCCGCGAACCCCTGCGACGCCGCGCTGCCGGGATACAAGGATATCAAGCCCATGGTTTTCTGCGGGCTATTCCCCGTGGTGTCGGAGCAATACACGGAACTAAAAGATGCGCTGGCCAAGCTCAAGCTCAACGACTCTTCGCTTTTTTACGAGCCCGAGTCTTCCGAGGCGCTCGGTTTCGGTTACCGCTGCGGATTCCTGGGGCTGCTCCACATGGAGATAATCCAGGAAAGACTGGAGCGCGAATACAACCTGAACCTTATCGCAACCGCGCCGAACGTGGAATACAAGATAATAACGACAAAGAACGAGACCATGATATGCGACAGCCCCTCTTCGTTCCCTGATTTTGCATTCGTTCAGCACATTGAGGAGCCTTACGTAAAGCTCAACATCATAACCCCTGCCGAATACCTGGGCCCGCTCATGCAGCTCTGCCAGCAGCGCCGCGGCACCTACATAAACACCGAATACATATCATCGACCAGGGCGCTGCTCGTTTATGAGATACCCCTTGCCGAGATAATATGGGATTTTTACGACAAGCTGAAGTCCATGTCAAAAGGTTACGCCTCAATGGATTACGAACTCATAGATTACAGGACCTCGGATTTGAAAAAGGTGGACATACTGGTAAACTTCGAGAAGGTGGACTCGCTTTCATTCATCACGCACCAGGATTTTGCCTACCAGAAGTCCAGGGACCTTGTGGAAAGGCTCAAGGAGGTCATACCCCGGCAGATGTTCCAGGTGCCCATACAGGGTGCCATAGGCGCCAACATCATTTCCAGGGAGACCATACCGGCGATGAGAAAGAACGTCCTGGCAAAATGCTACGGCGGGGACATAACGAGGAAAAGGAAGCTACTGGAAAAGCAAAAAGAGGGAAAAAAGAGGATGAAGGCCATAGGTTCGGTCGAGATACCGCAGGAAGCGTTCCTTGCGATATTGAAAGTGGATTAAAAGTCGAAATTATCCCCGTGATCCGCGGCTTTCTGCAGAAGCCAGTTCAGGTTCGTGAAAATATCATAAGCGTCCGCGACGTCCTTGCCCGGCACCTCGGTCTCCATCTCTTCCGTTTTCAGGAACCCCATGAGCTTGAGCCTTTTTTTCAGCTCCATCCAGCGCTCGGAGGCCTCTTTCCCGAACTTGAAATCCACCTCGGCCAGGTTCATAAAATTCGTCAGGATCCTGTTCTTCAATATTATTGACTCGTCCCTGTTCTCGCTGTCCGATATGGCCGCCCTGCACGTCACCAGGTTCTCGCCCACCTCTTTTTTGAGGTCGGATATGTAAAGCATCCTCTTGTAATCGTCGGAACGGCGCTTTTTGTCCATTGTCTGCGTTATGGCCGCGGCTATAAGTGCCCCGCCGAGTATTATAAAAAAAGACCATGCAAGAAATTTTCTCATTTTACCGTCCTGTCCTAAAAATTGAAATCAAAGCCGTTTTCGGCCGCCCTGTTCATAAAATCCTTCAGGTCCTTATCTATGTTGGCTATGTTCGCAAAATTTTCGTTTTTCACCCTTATCTCGTCGTCCTGCCCCGGGACAAGCCCTTCTTTCACGATCCTTTCCTTCAACGCCTGCCATATCTTCCCGGCCTGCTCGCCGAATTTTAACCTTTTGTCGGCGCACGCCATAAAATTTTTCAGCCCGGAAATCCTCAGCGAGGCGTAATCCTTGGCGGCGTCCTTTTCGAGAAGCTGCATGTTCACGGCGCACTCGGATTGAAGCATTGTTATTGCCGACATTTTCAGGGAATCGCCCGCTTCGGTATCGGCCCTGCGCACATTAAGGTCAAGCAGCATGTAACCCAAAAGTGCCGCGAGCATGATGCCAAGATAAACAATAAGTGCGCCTTTTCGCATGTAACCTCCTGTTGTTGCATAAAGAACCCACCATTATTTTATCAGTACAAAATAATATAAGCAAGAGGTTTGTAAAAACCGGCTGATTTTAAAACCTGATTTTATATTTCAAAACAAGGTGTGCCTTCAGGGACATAAAGAATATTATTTTTTTTGGCCGTGAACAAAATAATGCGCAGGGATATAGAGGGGTTTTTACGAGCTACAAGGTAGGCTCAACCCTGCGCACGTATATTTATATCAATACTGAAATATAAAGTCAATAATTATTTTGTCATATTTAATATAAGGTCTTGAACAAGTTGCAGCAATCATTTGGCCTTTGAGTTCATATCATAAATGTGTTTGAAACCCTTTAATGTAAGGTCCTTGTCCACAATGATGTCATTTCCCAGTATTTTTGATCTTGGTATGAGGTCCGAATCGCCGCCGGTGAGTATCACTTTTATTTTTTTTGTTCCAAGCTCGGTTTTAATCCCGTCCAGGAGGTAATTGATGGACCCCACCAGCCCGTTCAGCAGGCCGCTCTGGATGGCCTCTTCTGTGGAATTTCCTATTATGGATGATGGGAACTTAAGGTTGACCTGCGGCAGTTTCGCAGTTTTTGTGAAAAGTGACTGGAGCATCAGGTTGAGCCCCGGCATTATTATGCCGCCAAGGTATCCCTTTTTTTTGGAAACGACGTCGAACGTTGTGCCGGTGCCTATGTCTATTATGACCATATCGCGTTTCCCGTAAAGCCCGACTGCGGCCGCCGTGTTTGCCAGCCTGTCGTCTCCGACTTCCCCCGGGTTCTTATAGCGGTTCCTGAAATTAAGCTTTGTGGCGGGGCCGATCATGAAAGGCTCAAGTTTCAGGTATTTCCTTATCATGTGCCCTATCACGCGGGTGATGGCCGGGACAACGCTGCCTATAACGGCGGTGTCGATATCCTCCACCTCGACGCCCTCCCTTTTCAGAAGGGTATAAAATACCGCGAAATACTGGTCCTCGGTGTAATTTATGTTGGTGCGCAGCCTGATTTTGAAGGCCGGGTTATCCCCGGAAAAAATGCCGGCCGTTATGTTGGTGTTGCCGATATTGAATACTAATTTCATCCGCTTTGCTTCTATCCGAACTTGAAAGTGACGCCGTAGCCGCCCTGGGGATAGTTCCAGTCAACCTCTTCGGGAGCCGCGACCCTGCATGTGCCGCATTCAAGGCAGTTCTCGAACGAGACGATCGGCTCGCCCTTGTCGTTGAGCTCATATACCTTGGCCGGGCAGACGAAAAGCTTGTGCTCGACCACCATCGGGTCCGCGCCCGGTTTTATCTTTAAATGTGATTTTTCAAAGGCCGTGAACTTGTCCAGCCCGAGCTTGTCTTCCATGGTCGTAAAATGCTTCATATTATTACCCTCCTCATGTCTATGGCAGTCTTAAGCAGCCTGAAAGGATTCTCCGAAGTGAGCAGCTTTATCATGAGCCTGCGCTCCTTGGGCCATTTCGCCTCCCCGTCGGCCGTGAAAAGCTCCGCGATAAGGTCGCCGAGCATGTCGGGATATTTGTCGAAAAGCTGCGGGTTCTTGTCGAGTGTCTCGCTGGAATTCTTGAACTGCTTCATGTCCCTGAGCGAAAAGGAGTTCTTCAGTTTCGTGTGATAAAGCGAAAGCGCCTCGGCCGAATAATCCTTTTTCTTGAAGGACTCCACAGCCGTCTCGCCCGCGAGTTTTCCTGTCTCCATCGCAAGGTTGGTGCCCTCGTGGAAGAGCGTGGCGTTGACGAAACCCGCCGCGTCCCCGGCCACCATCACATTGTCGCCGTAAAGTTTCGAGAGCTTTTTATACCCGCCGTCGGGTATTAAGTGTGCGGAATATTCCTTCTGCTCGCTGTCGCGCACAAGCGGCCTTATGGCCGGGTGGTTCTTGAAATGCTCGAGCACGTCGTTCGGGTTGAGCTTGTGCTCCAGCAGTGATTTTATCGTGGCGCCCACGCCGACGGAAATGGTGTCCTTATTGGTGTAAACGAAACCCGAGCCGATGGCGCCTTTTGCCGCGTACCCGAAATATTCATAGGCCACGCCTTCGTTGCCGTTAAGCTGGAACCTGTCGCGTATCTTCTCCTCGGGAAGGGAGAGTATCTCCTTTACCCCGACTATTGTGGAATCAGGCGAAAGCTCCTTGTGGAACCCCAGTTTTTTTGCCAGAAGGGAATTCACTCCGTCGGCCAGGACCACCAGGTCCGCGTAAAGGTCTCCGTCTTCCATCCTTGCCTTTACGCCCGCTATCCTGCCGTCCTTCATTATGAAATCATCGACCACCGCGCCGGTTATTATCATTGCGCCGGCGGCCTCGACCTTTTCCGAGAACCATTTGTCGAATTTGGCGCGCAGCACCGTGAAGGAATTGTTGGCAAAATCCTTGTTGAACCTGTCAAACTTGAAATCCCCGCCGAATTCGCCGTCCTGGGAAAGGAAGGCAAAACGCCTTTTTGTGATATTGCGCTCGATGGGCGCGTCATTTAAAAAATCCGGTATGAGTTCCTTCATTACATTGGTGAAGAATATCCCGCCGAATACGTTCTTGGCCCCGCAATATTCCCCTCTTTCTATCAATATTACCTGCATTCCCGCCTTGGCCATAACATAAGCCGCGGATAATCCCGCAGGCCCGCCGCCGACGACTATAGCGTCAAACTTTTCATCAGCCATCCCGCATCACCTCGTTGTGTACTTTTTAAAGGCCCTTTGCGCCCTTTTTACCGCGTCATAATTATCCTCGGATTCCAACACTTTAACATTTTTGAAAGCTTCTTTCAACTTTGAATTTAGGCCCTTGGGTGTCTCCACCTTCAGTATGACCCTCATGGCCCCTTTGGACGACGACCCGGTCGTCGGGAACCCGCGGTCCTTTATGGTGATGACGTCGCCGGTCTGCGACCCCGCGGGCACATTGAGCGTATAATTGCCGTACAGCGTGGGTATCTCTATGTTCTCCCCCAGCACGGCTTGTGTAAGGGTTATCGGCAGCTCCATTATGACCTCGCCGTCCTCCCTTTTGAATATTTCATGCTCCCCCAGATGAATGACAACGTAAAGGTCCCCTGAGGGTCCGCCGTTCAACCCCGCGTGGCCCTGGCCCTCAAGTTTCATGAACGAACCGTCGTCGACGCCGGCGGGTATCTTTACCTCTATCTTCCTTTTTTTCATCCTTACGCCGGAACCGTCGCAGTCCTGGCAGTAAGCCTCGGCCACGCTGCCTGCCCCCCCGCACGTCGGGCACGTGGTCACGACCGAAAAAAATCCGCTCGATTGCCTGACCTTGCCGGCGCCACCGCAGGTCTTGCAGGTCTTTTTCTGCGTCCCGGGTTTTAGCCCGCTGCCTTTGCACGTCTCGCAGCTTTCCTTCCTCGAGACCTCGATGACCCTTTTAATGCCCGTCACGGCTTCTTCGTATGATAATTGCTGGTCGAAGCGCATGTCCTCGCCGCTGCGACGCCTGCGCCCGGTCGAGCGCGCGTTGCCGGAAAACCCGAAGAGGTCGCCGAATATGCCGGAGAGGTCGCCGAAAACGTCCTCCATGTCGCCGAAGCCGCCGCCGTATCCGGAGAATCCGCCTGCGTTCTTCATGCCGTCATAACCGTACTGGTCGTATTTTTTCCTCTGCTCCGGGTCGGAAAGTATCCTGTAAGCCTCGCCCAATTCCTTGAATTTTTCCTCGGCCGCTTTCTTTTGCGTCTCATCCTGTATCATGTCCGGATGGAGCTCTTTTGCCTTGCTGCGGAAAGCGGATTTTATTTCGTCCGGGGTGGCGCCGTTCCCCACGCCCAGTGTCGCGTAAAGGTCCTTGTCTGCCATAAAAACTCCTTTGTTATTTTCCCTGCTTGTCGTTGTGTTCCTTGTGGTTGTGTTCCTTATGCGGCTCGTTGTGAGCTATCTTCACCATTGCCGGCCTTATTATCTTGTCGTCGAGCATGTAACCCTTCTGGTAAACCTCGGTTATTTCCCCGTCCTTTTTTCCCTCGCTATGCTCCTTGTGCATGGCATGGTGGTATATGGGGTCGAACATGCCGGTCGTGGGAATTTCTTTAGCGCCTATTTCCTTCAGGGCCGATTCGAACTGTTTCAGGACCATTTCAATGCCTTTTTTAAGCTGTGCAAAATCCTTCACCTTGTCGGCCGAGGCCACGGCACGCTCGAAATTATCCACCACGGGAAGAAAAAGCGAGACCGCCTCGCCGCGCGTGTATTTAACGAAGTCTTCCTTCTCTTTTTGCATGCGTTTCCTGAAATTGTCCAGTTCCGCGAGCGCGCGCAGGTATTTGTCCGTTAGCTCGTTTATTTTCTCGTCTTTTTCCCTTAACATGTCCTCCGGGGTTTTTTCCGGAGCCGGTGCCGCCGCAGCCTGCGCGGGTTCTTCCTTTTTTGCCTGGTCCTGCTGCTGTTTTTCCTGTTCTTCCTTCTTTATTTCATCTGCCATGTTACGCCTCCTGTGGAGCAATAAACTGCGGGAAAAATCTTCCCCAATTATTTGTTGTTTTTAAGAGATGGTTTTCCAACGGGTTTCAATTGTTCAATTATAGGGCTTTTGCGGGCGGTTGTCAAGACCCGGAAAAAACAGGATCAAACCCGCTTTTTATCCCCCGCCAGCGCTATCAGCACGACCGCCGCTGTGACAACCGCGATGGCCGTTATTTCCCTCACCCCTATTTTCTCGTTCAATATGAATACACCGAGCATTACCGCCCCTATGGTGTTCACATAAGAATAGCTCGATGCCAGCGCCGGCCTTGCGTTCTGGAAGACGTACATGAATGCGGAAAACCCCACCATAGCGCCTACTGTGATCAGGTATATTAGGGCCCAGAGGGACTCTGAAGAGGGGTGAAAAGCAGCAAGGCTTCCGCCAGTTGCGTAAAGCACAATTAGGCTGCCGAACCCTCCGGCGAGCATTTCAATGCCGTTGCCCATGAATCCCTTCGGCACCGGGATCTGCCTTGAAAGCACCGAGCCGAAGGCCCAGGCTATGGATGAAAGCAGCAGTACAATGGTCCCTGCAGTCTTGCCCTTCATTTCGCCTCCGGTTGCCAGTATCACTATTCCCGCGAAGCCGATGGCGATGCCGAACCATTCCATTTTTGTCGGCCACCTGCCGAAAAGCCCCGATATCAGGCATATCCAGAATGCGCCGGACGATACGGCAACGGCGGATAGCCCGGAGCCGACGCTCTCTTCAGCCCAGCAGAGCATTACGTTGGATACGAGGAAAAGTACGATGCCCACGATGGAGCCGCCGAGCAGTTCCTTGCCTGTGGGCTGTTTTTCTCCGTTTAAGAGTGCGATAATGTACATCAGGGCGCCCGCGGCCAAAAACCGCACGCTTGTCATCATTATAGGGCTTATGGTGCGAACGGCTATCCTTATGGCGAGATAAGTTGAGCTCCAGGTGGTGTAAAGCAGGATTATTGCGATGATAAGGAGCAGGCTTTTCTTTTTCGAGTCATCCATCAGGTCCACCTTGAAAGTCAAAATTGAAAGATCAAAACCAATAAGTTCAACTTGAAAGTTTTTAACTATACATCAAAGCCTTGCTTCAATTATCAACCTTAATACTTGCGCTTATTGGTTTTTCCTTTTAATTTTTAACTTGTTGTATTATCTTGCTTTTGGAAACATACCTGTCGTAAATATAAAGCGCACCGTTCAATATGATAAGCGCCGCAAATCCCGCAATACCCGTGACTCCGACGGTCAAGTCGCTGCCGCCCTTTATATACATTAGCGGTATCCCGGCCGAAGCGTTCAGGACGCCGTGAAAAACGGCGGCGCCGATGACGGAGCCGGATTTTTTGGCGAAATAAACGAGGAACGGCGACAAAAGAATGGTCCATACGGTCATCATGAACACGCCTATGACTGGATGGTCGGGATAGTTATGGCCCTGCAAAATTATCGGGGCGTGCCAGAATCCCCAGACGACCCCTATGATGACGGAGGCGATGTAGAATTTTTTCGTGGAAAGCGAAGATAGCAGGAACCCCCTCCAGCCGGCCTCTTCGCCGAAGGCGGCCACTGTGTTTACGGTCATGCCAAAAATCAGGGCCTGGAACGCGGCTATTGCCATCAGGTAATTTTTAAGCGGCTCGACCTGCTCTTTTGCCTTTGCAAGCTGGTCAGGAGTAAGTCCTTTTGACATCTTTTCAAAAAAAGCGGCCATGGAAGGGTCCAGCGAGACCCCCGGGACAATCAGTGATATTGCGAACGTCAGGAACGCAAGGATCAGCGGCACAAGTGCAGCGATAAGATACCAGTTCGACCACTTGAAATTAATATTTATGGCCGAGAGTGGCTCCTTGTATATTATGACCTGCAGTATCAGCGTCGCGATCAGCGGAAGGAACATGTATAATATTGTGATGACGAAGCTCATTCCCTCCATTCTCAGCGGGAACTTCAAATAAAGCAGGGAATAAAGCGCGGTCATAATGTACAGAAGCACAATATAGGAAAGTGTCCTGTTTTTTAACATGGAATGCCTCCGGATTTTTTTTTACCCTTTTTTTATCTGGAGGCGGCGATCGGAATTGAACCGATGCATAAGGGTTTTGCAGACCCGTGCCTTACCGCTTGGCTACGCCGCCTCAGTGTCTTAATGTTATATTATAAAGCCGCAGTATTGTCAATTTGTTTATTGGAAAACCAAAAGAAAGGGCGGCTTTTCAGCCGCCCGATATTTGATCGTTTTGTTTCTTCTACTTTCACCTGTCCACTATCTATTCTCTCCTGAAAATTCCTCCGGAATTTTCAGGTCCCTGATTGCCATGAATTCAGGTATTTTTCCTGTTCGGCGGTGAGCTTTTCCAGCTCCACGCCCATTGATTTAAGCTTTATCTCGGCGATCTTCCTGTCGATGTCCTCGGGGACGTTGTAGACTTTTTTCTCGAGGTTTGCGTGGTTCTTTACCATGTATTCCGCACTCTTGGCCTGGTTGGCGAAGCTCATGTCCATGACCATCGAAGGGTGTCCCTCCGCCGTCGCCAGGTTCACAAGCCTGCCGTCTGCAAGCACGCAGATCCTTTTTCCGTTCTTCATCCTGTATTCCATGACCAGGTTCCTGACTTCCTTCTTTGAAACGGCCATCTCTTCGATTGCCGGCAGGTCTATCTCCACGTTGAAGTGTCCGGAATTGCACACTATTGCGCCGTCCTTCATTTTCAGGAAATGTTCCTTCCTTATGACATTGATGTCGCCGGTTACCGTGCAGAAGACGTTCCCGATCGACGCGGCCTGCGACATGGGCATCACAAGATATCCGTCCATTTTTGCCTCAAGGGCCTTGATGGGGTCTATCTCGGTCACTATGACGTTGGCGCCCATTCCCGAGGCCCTCATGGCTAGGCCCTTACCGCACCAGCCGTAACCTGCCACGACAAAATTGAGCCCGGCGAGAAGTATATTTGTCGCGCGTATTATCCCGTCCAGCGTCGACTGGCCCGTGCCGTAACGGTTGTCAAAAAAGTGCTTTGTCATGGCCTCGTTGACCGCTATTATCGGGTATTCAAGGACTCCCTCTTTTTCCATGGCCCTGAGCCTTATGACGCCGGTAGTGGTCTCTTCGGTGCCGCCGATGATGTTGTCTATAAGTTTCCTGTGCGTTTTGTGTATTACGGAAACAGTGTCGGCCCCGTCGTCCATTGTAACCGTGGGTTTGTGCTCAAGCGCCGAAAGTATGTGCGAATAATAGACCTTGTTGGATTCGCCCTTTATCGCGTATGTGGGGATGTCGTAATATTTGACGAGGGCGGCCGCGACGTCATCCTGCGTGGAGAGCGGGTTTGACGCGCATGTAACGACGTTCGCCCCGCCTTCCTTAAGGGTCCATAGCAGGTTTGCGGTCTCGGTTGTCACATGAAGGCACGCAACAAGCGTCTGACCTTTTAGCGGCTTGCTCTTCTTAAAATCCTCCCTGATAAGTCGCAGGACCGGCATGTTCCTTTCTGCCCATTCCATCTTCCTTTTTCCCTCGGCCGCGAGCTTTATGTCCTTTATGTCATAAGACTTTGCCATTATTTCCTCCTCGAATTTAAATAATTTTCTTTTTGGCCGTTAAGGCTTTTTTCAGGGCCAGCACCTTGTCCGTCTTTTCCCATGTAAAATCCTTGTCGGCCCTGCCGAAATGGCCGTATGCCGCGGATTTCTGGTATATGGGCCTGCGCAGGTCCAGTGTTTCCATTATTCCCCTCGGGGTCATGTTAAAAACCGCGGAAACAGCCGCGGATATCTTTGCTTCGGGATATTTTCCCGTGCCGAACGTGTTCACCATTACCGATGTAGGTTCCGCCACGCCTATGGCGTACGAGAGCTGCACTTCGCATTTTTTCGCGAGGCCGGCTGCCACCACGTTTTTCGCGATATAACGCGCCATGTAAGCCGCGGAACGGTCCACTTTGCTCGGGTCCTTGCCGGAGAACGCCCCGCCGCCGTGCCTGCCCATGCCTCCGTATGTGTCGACAATTATCTTCCTGCCGGTTACTCCGGTGTCGCCCATCGGACCGCCAACTTCGAACTTTCCCGTCGGGTTGACGTATATCTTTGTCTTTGCGGACACCAAATTTTTGGGTATGACCTTGTCTATGACATATTTTTTCATGTCCTCTTCGATCCTGAAATGATCGTCGGAAACGGTCTCATCGTGCTGTGTCGACAGCACTATTGCCGTGATGGCCACGGGCTTTCCGCCCTTGTACTCCACCGATACCTGCGATTTGCCATCCGGCCTTAAGTACGGGACTATTTTTTTCTCCCTGACCTCGTGAAGTTTTTCCACGAGCCTGTGGGCCAGTGTAATGGGAAGGGGCATCAGCTCTTTTGTCTCGTCCGAAGCGTAACCGAACATCATTCCCTGGTCGCCCGCGCCCTCGCGGTCCACGCCCATGGCTATGTCCGGCGACTGTTTTGAAACAGATGTTATGACCTTGCACGTGTCGGCTCCTATACCGGTTTCCGGCGTCGTGTAGCCTATCTGTTTCAATGTTTTTCTTACGATCTTTTCTATAATCTTATGGTCGAGCTTTGCGGTCGTGGTTATCTCGCCTGCAACAACGACAAGCTCTTTTGCCAGGAGCGTTTCGCATGCCACCCTGCCCATGGGGTCCTTTGAATAAACATAGTCAAGCACCGCATCCGATATCTGATCCGCGACCTTGTCGGGATGTCCCGCAGTAACCGATTCCGACGTAAAAAGCCCTTCTTTGATCTCCATTTGTGTCCTCCCGGATAATTTTAATCCATTGGAAAATTTGAAAAATTATAACACATGCCGCCGGGTGTTTCCATTAAAATCTTGGATGCACTTAAAGCCGCCCCGTCAGTTCTTCAGCATCTCGATGTTCTTTAATTTTTCCCTGGCCTTTTCAATGTTTTCCTTTGCCTTGACCGCCGTGTTGCCGTCCGGATCGATCTCTATGACCTTTTCCCAGTCCATTATGGCCTCTATTATTTCCTTGGACCCGTATTTGTCGATTCCTTCGGAATAAAAATAATCGGCCTGTTTTTTTATGTTGCCCTTGAATTCCCTGAGCTTTCCGAGGGCAAACTCATTCACCGGGCAAAGTGTAAGAATAACCCTTACCTTTTTAACGCCCTCCATTATGTTTCCCTTGTTGAAAAAAGTTTCCGCCTCGCCGGCCTTCATGTCGATCTTGTCCGCCATTTCCATACATTTCTTCCTGAAATAGGTCAGGCGGTCGTCCGGCAGCCCCGCGTCCGAGCACAGGTTCCATTTCGCAAGGGCCTCCACGTACATGCATTTATTATAAAGCTTCATCCCGTCAATGAAACACTTCTCGGCCCTGCTGGACTGTTCCTTGCCCGCTTTCATGTCGCCCGCCGTGGTGATCCAGTTGGATATTGCGGGAAAGGCCGGGTTAAGCTTTTTTACCTCTCCCCATTTTATCGCCGCTTCGTCGTATTTTCCGCCGAGATAATAATCCATTCCGCTGTTAAAGTAACCCTCTTCAAGCTTGCTCTCCTCGCCTTTTTCCAGCATCTTTTTTGCTTCAGCTATCTTGTCGTCTATGCCTTCGTAATCCGGCATCAGGGATTTTAACGACTCAAGTTTTTTCAGGACCCTTGTATAATCCCCTTCCTCCTTTAATTCCTGCGCCTCGCTTACATACTGCTCGACAAGCGCGTTCAACAGCCTCTGGTAAGCGCCGTCCGAGGGCGCCGAGGCGGTCCTTGTCACCGTATCGAACTGGAAAGACAATGATATGGTGTGGTTGAATCCCATGTCACCGTATGAAACCGCGGCATAATCAAGTTTCAT
>Ga0181535_10001271_pt1 | contig 33573 bp, 24 predicted proteins | sample PEATcosm2014_Bin_44_FD_119774 | JGI IMG/M metagenome (GOLD analysis project Ga0181535, IMG submission 119774) | Peatland microbial communities from MTU Mesocosm Facility, Houghton, MI, USA - PEATcosm2014_Bin17_30_metaG | ecosystem: Environmental > Terrestrial > Soil > Wetlands > Peat | place... | reverse complement strand
GCCCCCCGAGGTGAAGGTGACCTCCCGCGCGGCGCAGCCGGCGGCGGCGGCGACGCGATCGCGGGCCTCGTCCACCGCGGCCCGGGCCCGCCGGCCGTGCTGGTGGACCGACGACGGGTTGCCAAACCCCTCTCCGAGCCAGCTCAGCATCAGCGCCCGCACCTCGGGGTCGAGCGGGGTGGTGGCGGCGTGGTCCAGGTAGATGGGCCCGGGCTCCACGTCGAACCAGTCTAATGGCCTGCGGGCGGACGCCCGACTCGGGCGGGCGGGAGCCTGCCCCTCAGGGTCGCGCGAGGTCACCGAGCACGTTGCCGGGCCACACCATGATGGTCGTGCCGGCGACGGTGGTCATCTGGCTCGGCGGGCCCAGGGACCGTTCGGCCGCGGCCTGATCCGCGGTGTCGCCGCCGTCCAGGAGGATGAAGGTGGCGCGGTCGCGCTCGGGGTCGTACCACGCCACCGTCGTGTGCCAGAGGAAGGGCGTCAGGGAACCGGAGAGCGTGGTGATCGCCCGGACAGTGATCGCCCCCCGCGTGCTCACCGTCACCACGCTGGCGTCCCAGTAGGTGCCGAGGCCGCCGGTCGCTCCGTGCTCCGACAGCCACGAGGTCACCGCGGCGAGCGGCGCCGGGGCCGGCTGCGCGGTGATCGCGCCGGCCGCGAAGACGGCGGCGTAGGCGGCGCCCAGGGCGGTCAGCCCGATCCAGAGGCGGGGCCAGCGCCCCACCAGCCGGGGCACCGCCTCGCGCCCGGCCAGGACGGCCCCGCAGCCCAGGAAGGGCAGGAGGTAGCGCGACGAGGTGAGATCCGTGGCCTGCTGGCCGACCAGATAGGCGACGGCGTCGATGAGCATGCCGAGGGCGAGGATCCGCGACACCACGTCCAGGCCAAGCCAGCGCCGCGGCCGGAAGAGGTAGGCAACCGCGCCCACGACCAGCAGCAGGCCGCAGAGATGGAGGAGCGCCAACCCCCAGTCCAGCCCGGCTGACTGGTCGACGAGATCGGCTCCGAAGGCGGTGAGCAGGGCACGACCTCCCATCGAGAGGTTGTGCCCGAGGGAGGAGACCGGTGACGGCAGCCCGTAGCCGCCCCCGAGCAGGGGGGCGGCGGTGAAACCGCCCAGCCTGCGGATCCCCCACCAGGCCACCGGCGCGGCGAGCGCGGAGGCGAGTCCGACGACGACGAGGATGGCGTCACGCCGGCTCCCTTCCCGGCGTCCCCAGGCCAGGTCGAGCGCCCCCGCCCCGGCGACGGCCCCGCCACCGACCACGGCCGCGAGGGGGTCGCCGATGCTGGCGGCCGCCAGTGCCGCCCCGGCGACCGCCCACCACGCCCCCGACCTGGCCGTGCCCTGGACGGCGAGGCACGCCACCAGGATGAGAAGGAGGCTGGCGGCGTGGTCGGTCCCGGCTGGTATCAGGATGCCCGCCGGAGAGGAGCCCCCGCCCGCGCCCGGCAGCAGCAGGGTCTGGGACGCGAGCAGGGCACCGGTCACCAGCATCGCCACTGCCCGGGTGTGGCCCCGGAGCCGGCCGGCGGCGAGCCAGATCCCGACCAGCACCAGGCCGGCCCCGAGCAGGCCGGCGGCCTCGTACTCGACCGCGGCGGTGAGGCCCTGAAACCTCTCGAGGAGCGCCAGCAGCGGGAGCTTGTCGGTGATGAAGCCGTCGGAGGGCAATGTCCAGCCGCTCAGCAGCAGGTTGCCGTGAGCCATCGCCCAGCCCTCGAGCACCGAGCTTGCCTGATCGGAGTTGAGGGGAACCTGGAGGCTGAGACGCCCGATCGCGACGCCGAGCAGGAGTCCGAGGCCCATCCACCCCCCCGCGACCGCACTCCGGTGCGCCCACCGCCGATGCCCAGGGACCGACGGCACCTGCCGCGTCAGGTCTGAACGGTCGCTCTCGCGGGTGTGGGGCTGCACGCAGGCTGAGTCTAGGCGGGCGGCGTGTGCCCCCTGGGCGAGCGTCGCTCAGGCTGACCGTGGCTGCCGCCTGGGTCAGCGGCCTCCCAGGCACGGCGCAGCGCCTGCCCACCCGGGGCCGGCGAGGGCGCCGTCACGTCGAGCGCGAGCCGACAGCCCCGGCCACCCTCCGGCGACCGAGGCTGCCGTGCGGCGGGCACTCGGGCCCACCGGCGTCACGCGCTCAGGATCGGAGGCCCGTCACGGTGGCGGCAGCTGGAACCAGCCGGCGACGTCCACGATGGCATCGATGCTGCCCTGCAGGTTGTAGAGGTCGACGGCCCCAGCGTCGGGCCCGGTCGTGGCCAGCTGGACGATCACCAGGTTGGGGGTGTTCTGCCCGGCGTTGACGTTGAGGTCACTGGCGGTGGGCAGGGAGACGTCCGCCGGGTAGAGGGTGAAATCGGTCGCCATCGTCCCCGAGACCGCGGTCACGTTGGCGATCACCGCGATCGGTGGGTTGCTGCCGGTGGCGGGGGGAAAGCCGTCCGACCCGGCCACCATCACGGTCAGGGTCTGACCGGGACCCACGGGGCGGCCCGAACACTCGGTGCCGGTCCCGCTCCTGGTGTCGCAGATCCGGGTGGGCGGGGCGGCGTAGAAGAGCGCCCCCGGGCTGGTCTCGGCGCCGGTGCCGAACCAGCCGTTGACGTCGACGATGTAGTTGATGCTGCCCTGCAGGTTGTAGACGCAGATGTCCTGGTTCGGGCCCAGAGGCACGATCACCCGGTTGGGCAGGTTGGTCCCGGCGTTGACGTTGACGTTGGAGAAAACGGGTGGGGTGCTGGGGCAGGCATCGGACACGCTGGACGGGACGACGCTGAGGTTGGTGGCGGCCGTCCCGTCGACGGCGGTGAGGTTGAGGGCGACCGCGGCGGCGGTCCCGTCACTTGGCACCGAGGCCGTGCAGGACGGATCGCCGGTGGGGCAGCCGGAGACGGTGAGCTTGGTCCACTGGTTGGGACCCAGGGGGGAGCCGGAGCAGGCAGTGTCACCGCCCGACCGGCTGTCGCAGATGCGCAGCGGGGGGATGCTGTGATACCGCCCAGCCGAGCCCGAGGGGGCGGCGAAGTACCCCTCGACGTCGACCACCACGTTGATCGATCCGACCGCGTTGTAGACGCTGAGCTCGCCGCCGCTGCCCAGTCGCACCACCACCAGGTTGGCCTGGTTGATGCCGGCCACGACGTTGAGGTTGGAGGCCGTGGGCACCGCCGATCCCGCCGGGAACACGGTGAGGTCGGTGGCCGCCGAGCCGGCCACCGCGGTCACGTTGACGACGGCCGCCTGGGCGCCCGAGGGCACCTCCTGGCTCTGCGGTCCGAGGACCCCGGTCACGTGGAAGGTCATGGTCTGGCCCTGCCCGAGGGCGGCGTTGCCGGAGGTGCCCGAGCACTCCGTGCCAGTGCCCTGGCGCGTGTCGCAGATCCGGAAGGGCTGTAGCGCCGTGTAGACCCCGGGAGCCTGGTAGGTGTACGAGGTGGCGCTGCTGAAGAACTGCGTCGGGTGGCTCTGGGCGGTGATGATGTCCTCACCGGCGGCCGCCGAGGACGACGACGTCGTGTAGCTGATGGAGACGGTGCCCCCCGTCCCGCTGACGCAACGGGTGGGGGTGGCGGTGAGTGTCAGCATGTTCCCCGAGGTGCAGGCCGTCCCCGCGGGTGGCGCTCCGCCACTGGCCTGGGCCGAGCCACCCGAGGCAGCGGGGGCCAGGGAGAGCAGCACCGACGCGTCGACCACCGGGGCGCTGCTGGCATTCTCGGCCTCCACGGTCATCGGCACGTTGTGCCCCGCCGCCAGGCTGCCGGCCGTGGCGATCGTGGCACCGACGCTGAAGACGTAGGTGGTGACCGGAGAGAACTCATATATCGCGTCGTTGGTGTACTGCGAGGCCGCCGGGTTGGTTCCGGTGATGATGTCGCGGCCACCCCAGACCGGGAAGGGAGCACCGCTGTTGCTCCCCCCGACGTTGTCGGGAGACGTGTAGGTGATGGTCACGGCGTTAGGGATCATGCTTCCGTTCTGCGCCTGGCAGGTCTCGTCGGCGAGGAAAGCCTGAGGGCTGGAGGTGAGGGCGAGCGTGCCGTTGGTGTCGGTGGCCGTCGCCGACCCGCCGCTCCCCGTGTCCCCGGTCGGGATGTCCTGTCCGGTGGCGATGCTGAGGTCGATGCTCTCACCGGTCTGGACCACCCCAGAGGCCTCGGCCTGGACGCAGAGGGCGAAGGTGGCCCCGTTGCTCAACGACCCATTTGCAGGCCGGGCTGAGAAGACGACCTGGTTGTATGCCGCCTGCGCAGCCGCCGGCAGGGCCAGGCCGGTGAACCCGGCAGCAAGTAGGGCGACCACGAACCCGCCGCCGAGCAGCCTGTGACTCTTCATGGGAAATCGAAACCTCCAGCCGCGCAGAGCGGCACCCCCAAGAACGGACAGTAAGACACGATAGTTGATGTCCGCCGTGGCTCCATCCCCAAAATGCCGTGCCCCCCCCTCCCCAAAACGAGTGGGAACGAGCACTCTGACCGGATCCGTCAGACCCCCTCGGCGCGGCAGCGACGGCCCAGGTGCGGCCAGGCTGAGGGTGGCCGCAGCCTTCACTGCTTTGTGGTGCGTCGCCGGCAAACAGTGGCCCCGGGCCACCCCCCTCCCTGGGCCGACGGCGCGGATCACGCCGAACTGGGCTATCATGCGTCGTCCGGAGCGCGACCGCAGCCGCCTGCGGAGGGGAGATGAGAATGGCCTTCATCCACGTGGAGCCCGTCCGTTCGGAGGGCTGGAGCAAGGATGCTGCGGTGCGAGCGTCGGAGACCACCCGGGTGTCGGAGCTGCTCAGCCGGCTGCTCGGTGACCTGGCTCAGCTCGGCGCCGTCCCCCAGCCCCGGCTCGATTACCTGGACCGAGCCGCCTTGGACGCGGTACGCAGCGATCCCGAGCCCTACCACCTGATCGGTCGGGCCGCCCACTCCTTGGAGGACGCCGGCGAGCGCTTCCTCGCCGCCGCCTACTGGCGGGAGGATGGCGGGGACGAGGTCGACGTGGAGCTCGAGGTCGCCGACGACGAGGTCGTCTGGGGGCCCTCCCTGGCGCCCCTTCCGGCCAGCCCTCTGAGCCACCATCTGAGCGCCACCGTGGACTGTCGCGAGGGGCGGATCGAGCGTCTCGAGTTGGGCTGACGACCATGCGGCACACGGCGGAATGAGGCTCCTCATCACCGGCGGCGCGGGCTTCATCGGCAGTGAGTTCGTCCGGATGACCCTCGCCGCGCATCCCGAGGATCAGGTCGTCGTCCTCGACAAGCTGACCTACGCGGGCAACCTCCGCAACCTGGATCCGGTCGCCTCAGATCCGCGATTCAGCTTTGTTCGCGGGGACATCTGCGACGCCGCGCTGGTGGGACCTCTGGCCGGAGCATCCGACGTCATCGTCAACTTCGCGGCGGAGTCCCACGTGGATCGCTCCCTGGAGGCACCCGGCCAGTTCATCCAGACCGACGTCTACGGCGTCTATGTGCTGATGGAGGCCGCGCGAGCCCATGCTCACCAGCGCTTCCTGCACGTCAGCACCGACGAGGTCTACGGTGAGGTCAACCGCGGCTGGAGCACCGAGAACGACCCCATCAACCCGCGCAGTCCCTACAGCGCCAGCAAGGCGGGCGGAGAGATGCTGGTCCGCGCCTACCGCGCCTCCTACGGATTCCCCGCCATCGTCACCAGAGGAGCCAACACCTACGGCTGGTACCAGTACCCCGAGAAGATCATCCCACTCTTCATCACCAATGCCATCGACGATCGGCCGCTCCCCATCTACGGCGACGGCTCGGCGGTGCGTGACTACCTGTTCGTCTCCGATCACTGCCGCGGCATCGACCTCGCCCTGCGCAGCGGCGAGGTCGGCGGCGACTACAACATCGGGGCCGGCGGTGAGATCAACGGACACGCGGTCGCCGACGCGATCCTCCAGCTGCTGGGCAAGCCGGAGGGGCTCAAGCAGCCGGTGGGCGACCGCCTCGGGCACGATCGCCGCTACGCGCTCGACTGCACCCGGCTACGATCCCTGGGCTGGACGCCCCAGGTCACCTTCGACGAGGGCATCGCGTGGACGGTGCGCTGGTACGTCGAGCACCCGGACTGGTGGCGCCCGCTCAAGAGCGGCGAGTTCTGGGAGTTCTACCGGCGCAACTACCGCCCGCTTTCCCCGCGCCCGGCCTAGGCGGACGATGCGCATCGAGGTGGTGGGCTCGCGCGGCCAGCTCGGCCGCGAGCTGCTGGCAACGCTGTCGGGCTCGACGAGGCATCGGGCCACGGGCCACGACATCGAGAGCGTCGACATCTGCGACGCCGCCAGCGTGGCCGCGCTCCTGGACGAGGTCCGTCCCGAAGCGCTGATCAACTGCGCCGCCTGGACTCGGGTGGACGCGGCGGAGACCGCGGAGGCCGACGCCCTTCGCGTCAATGGCGATGGTCCACGGGTGCTCGCCGAGGTCTGCCGCGAGCGGGACATCCTCCTCTGCCACCTGAGCACCGACTACGTATTCGACGGCACCGCGACGGTGCCGATCACGGAGAACGCCGATCCCCGACCTCGGAGCGCGTACGGTCGGACCAAGCTGGCCGGTGAGGTGGCGGTCCGCAGCGCCGCCGGCCGGCATCAGGTGGTGCGCACCGCGTGGCTCTACGGGCAGCAGGGGCCGAACTTCGTCCTGACCATGCTCCGGCTGGCCCTTGCCGGCGGTCCCCTGCGCGTGGTTGCCGACCAGCGGGGGTCGCCCACCTGGACCGGCCACCTGGCACCCGCGATCTTGCGCCTGGTGGAGCGCGGGGAGACCGGGACGTTCCATCTCACCAATGCGGGCTCGTGCAGCTGGTACGAGTTCGCGGTCGCGATCGTTCGCGGAGCCGGACTAGACGTCCCCGTGGAGGCGATCGGCAGCGCCGACTACCCGACCGCCGCACCCCGCCCCGCGTACTCCGTGCTGGACAACGCTCGGTGGCGCGGACTCGGCGAGCCGCCGCTCCCCGACTGGCGCGCGGGCCTGCGCGCCTACCTGTCGGAGCTGCGAGTCGCCCCCCCGACCGGCACCCACCGGTGACCCCTGAGTCCCAGATCGTCCAGAGGCGCACCGGCTATCATGCGGCTGGAATGGTCCAGCGTGCCCCCCTGAGGCGCCGGACGCCCCCAGGTCTCCACGCCTCGCCCGCGAACTCGATCCCGCAGCCACCCCGTGCGCTCCGTGACTAGGGGTCGGGACGAGGTCCTCTGCGCCGTCCTCGGCCTGAACCCGGACCCCCCGGTGGTGGGGGTGCTCGCCGGCGACGACCTCTCCCTCGCCGCCGCCCTGAGTCCGGTGGTGCGGGAGTTGCGTTGGGTCGCCCTCGACGGTGATGCCGCCAAGCCGGAGCCCTCCGGCCTACCGCCCAACGCCTCCCTGCTGGCGGGCGAGGTGGGCGGGCTCCCGCTCGCCAGCCAGAGCACCAACGTCATCATCTCAGCCGAGCCACTCCTGGATCTGATACCCGGCGACGCGGCGCCGTTCGTCGTGGAGCTCAACCGGGTGCTCTCGCCGTCGGGGATCTGGCTCATCGCCGCCACCGCCTCGGGCACCGCGGCGTACCGTGCCCGCGGCTTCGGGCCGCCGGCCTTCTCGGACCAGCCCCGTCCCGCCGTGGCCGCGCAGCTGGCCTCCCTCTTCCCGTTTTCGTATGTGGCGTCCGGCGCGGCTCTGGCGGTGGCACTCGGACTGGAGGGGCCGCCGCCGGACGCGCCGATCGCCGGGATGGCGGGCCGCCGGCCGGAGGGCGGTGTGCCGGCCGCCCCGGCGGACCTGACCCTGATCATCCACGCCCACGTCCGTCTGCCCTGGCTCGAGGCCCTGGCCGCCGGCGAGAGTGGCAGCACCTGGATGCTGACCGGCAGGGCCGGGGACGCCACCGACGGCGCGGCCCGTCTCGCCCAGCTCGAGGCCGATCTGGTCCGGGTCAACTCCGAGCTGGACCGCGCCCTCTACCGGTGGGCGCGCTCCTTCCGGGACGCGGCTGATCACGTTCCCCTTCTCCTGCCCGCCCTGAGACTGATGCTGCGCGGGCGCGCAGCCCTGCGCCGCAGGCCGGGTACGGTCGCGGATCCGGAGCAGGGGTCGCCGCCGGCCCCCGCACCGCCTGCCGACACCTACCCCCTGCGCACCCGCTGGATGCAGCCGGTCCCCTCCGCCGGTGACCGCCACTGGCCGGCCAGACTCGAGCTGACCACCCGCGAGCCCTGGATGGACAGCGTGCGCCCCCGGGTGAGCATCGTGGTGCTCGCCTTCAACAACGGAGCGCTCACGGCGGAGTGCCTGCGCCACATCTGGGCCCACACCGGCGGAGTGCCCTATGAGGTCATCGTCGTGGACAACGGGTCCCACCCCTCGGAGACGGCTCCGCTGCGCCCGCTCCAGGGCCAGTTTCGCGCTCTCTTCCTGAGCGTCAACCGATTCTTCGGAGAGGGAAACAACATCGGCGCGGAGGCTGCGCGCGGGGACGTGATCATCTTCCTCAACAACGACGCCCTCGTCTCGGAGGGCTGGCTGGCACCTCTTCTGACCGCCGTGGGCCGGCCTGACGTCGGCGCCGCCGGCGCCCGCCTCATGTTCGCGGATGGCCGGATCCAGGAGACCGGCGCGTCCCTGCGCGCGGATGGATCGTCCGTCCAGTTCGAGAAGGGGATGGAGGCAGAGGATGTGCCGGTCGGCGGCGAGGCGGAGGTCGACTACTGTTCGGCCGCCTGCCTGGCCATCCGGGCCGACCTCTTCCGGCGCGTCGGCGGTTTCGACCTCTGCTGGGAGCCCGCCTACTACGAGGACGTCGACCTCTGCTTCAAGGTGCGCGCGCTCGGTTTCCGGGTGGTGTGCGCCCGGGACTCCCGCGTGGTCCATCTCGAGCACGCCACCACCGCCCGGACGTTCGTTGATCTCGACCTGAGAGGCCAGCCGGAGTTCAACCAGGTGAAGTTCCTGGACCGGTGGGGGCCGGTGCTGAGAGGGGAGTGCCCGGTCACGGACTACGCGACGGTGGCGGTCCTGAGGCCGCCGCGAGGGGGATGAGGGTGGCGGAAGGTCACACGAGCCTGAGGGGGAGGCGCATCGGCCTCTTCACGCCCTACGACCTCGTGCCCGGGGGTGGCGAGCGCTACCTGCTCGCCATGGCGGCCACGCTCCAGCGCTTGGGGAGGGTGGAGCTGCTCGCCCCGGAGCGATACAGCTCACTGCGAGTCGACCAGCTCGCGCGAGACCTGGGCCTGACCCTTGAGGAGGCCCTGCCCGTCACCAGGGTCGACCCAGGGGCCGCCCCCTACCACCTGTTCGTGGCCATGGGCAACGAGGCCGTCCCCCCCATGCGCGGTCTGGGGCAGAGGAATCTCTTCGTCTGCCAGTTCCCCTTCCCCGCGGATCCGCGGGTCGTGAGCGAGCGGCGCACCTTTACCGGTGGCTATCAGTCGACCGTCGTCTACTCCGAGTTTGCCCGAGGGGCGCTCACCGAGGCGCGCAAGAGGCTGGCGCTCCCACCCGCCGACATCACGATCCTGTATCCGCCCTGCCGGGTACCGGACGTGCCGCCGGCTGAGCGATCCCACGACGGTGTCGTCCGGATCGTGAGCGTCGGGCGCTTCTTCACGGGTGGGCACGCGAAGCGGCACGACCTCCTGATCCGGGCCTTCCGGGAGCTGGTGCGGGAGGCGCCGCCCGCGGGGAGGGGATACGAGCTGCACCTGGTGGGTTCGGCCAGCGCCCGGTGGGGGAGCCGAGCCTACCTCGACACGCTTCACGAGAGCGCCCGGGGACTGCCCGTGACAACGCACGTCAACGCGACCATCGGCGCCGTCCAGCACCTCCTCGAGAGCTCCGACCTCTACTGGCATGCGGCGGGCCTCGGGACCTCCGTCACTCGCTTCCCGGAGCGGATGGAGCACTTCGGCATCTCGGTGGTGGAGGCCATGGGCGCCGGTTGCGTTCCCGTGGTCTTCCGCGGCGGCGGGCCGCTGGAGATCGTCGAGGAGGGGCGAACCGGGTATCTCTTCGGCTCGGTGAGGGAGCTCCTGGCCGCCACCCGGCAGCACTCGAGCATCGTTCGCGAGGATCCAGGCCAGGCCATGGCCTGGCGCTTGGCCGCCTGGGCCGCGGCCCAGCGCTTCAGCGACCCGGCGTTCGCCGAGAGGCTGACGGCGCTGGTCGGGTCGCTCGGGCTCTGAGGGGCCCGGCGCGGGTGGAGAAGGCAGCGACGGGGACCGGGTGGCGCAGGCGCACGCTCTCGATCGGGGTGGCTGTGCTCCTCTACTGCCTGCTCGCGGCCCTCGCGTTTGCCCCGGTGGTCCCCTGGTCGTCGACGCAGATCTTCGGCTGTGCCTGCTATGACACGCCGCAGCAGATCTGGTTCATGAGCTGGGTGCCCCACCTGATCACCTCCGGCGGCAATCCCCTCTACACGACCTACCTCAACGCTCCCGGGGGGGCGAACATGATGGTGAACACCTCCATGATGTTCCTCAGCGCGCTGCTGGCTCCGATCACCTTCCTGCTCGGGCCGGTGGCCGCACTCAACGTCGGGATGAGGCTGGCGCTGGCCGCCTCCGGGCTGGCCGCCTTCGGTGTGCTGCGCACGTGGCACGTGCGGTGGCCGATCGCCCTCATGGGCGGCGTGATGTACGGCTTCTCCCCTTACATGATCGGGCAGGCCAACGGGCACCTGCAGATGGCCTTCGTGGCACTCCCGCCGCTCTGGCTGCTGGCCTGGGAACGGCTGCTCGGGCGCCACTGGTCGGCGAGGCGAGCCGGGCTCTGGTTGGGGGTGCTCGCGGTCGTGCAGTTCTTCATCGCCATCGACGTGCTGGCGAGCCTCCTGGTGATGACGGCTTCGGGATTGGCCGTCCTGGCGGTCGTCTACCGCCACCAGGTGATGCAGAGATGGAAGGAGGTGCTGCGGACGGCGGCCTACGCGGCCGTGGTGGCGGTTCCGCTGCTCGCCCTGCCGGCCTACTACCTGCTCGCCGGTCCGGGCTCGCTGCCGGGGCCACAGCAGCCGGTGCCGATCCTCGACGGCCTGAGAGCAGACGTTCTCAGCCTGGTCGTGCCCACCTCCCTCCAGCGCTTCGGCCCCGCCAGTTGGATAGCGCTCGGTTCGGGCTTCGGCGGCGGCAATCTCTCCGAGAACGGTGAGTACCTGGGCATCCCTCTGGTCCTGTTGCTGATTGCGCTCGTCGTCTGGCAGCGGAGATCGAGGATCGTGGTCGCGATTGCGGGTCTGGGGGTGGTCGCATTCGTGCTCAGCCTGGGTCCGCGGTTGATCTTCGATGGCCACAACACGCTGATCCCGCTGCCCTTCGAGGTGCTGAGCCACCTGCCGCTGCTGAGGGACCAGATCCCGTTCCGGTACTCCCTCTACATCCAGCTGGCGGCCGCGATGCTGCTTGCTCTCGGTGTCGATGCGGGGGTGACCGCGGTGAGGCAGAGGTACCCGACGGGTCGTCGATGGCGGGCGGGGGCCGCGGCGGCGGCCCTGATCTGCCTGGTCGGCCTGGCCCCCCTCTGGCCGGTGCTCCCGTACCGGTCGGAGAACACCGGGGTGCCCAGCTTCTTCACGGGGTCCGACGCGCAGCGGATCCCGGCGGGGTCCAACGTCCTGACGTATCCGTATCCCGCCTTCCCCTATGACCAGGCGGAGCTGTGGCAGGCGGTCACCAATCTCCGCTTCCGCCTGGTGGGGGGTTACATCTACACCCCCACCTCGACCGGCGGGACGTTGATCCCTCCCACGCTCGCTCCCGCCGCAGTCCAGGCACTCCTTGCCGACGCCATGTGGGGCACGAGCGGGGATCATGGCCTCCCGCCCGGAACGACGCTCAGCTCGGCCGCCGCCGCGCTCCGGACCTTCCTCCACCGATACGGCGTCTCGGCGGTCATCGTCGACCAGTTCGGCGCCTATCCCGACACCGTGGCCCAGGTCACCACCGCCGCCACCGGGCACGGGCCGCAGAGCGTCGGGGGCGTGCTGTTCTGGTCGACCGCCTCCGGCTAGCCCGGCCCGTGCACTCTAGGGGCCGGTCTGACGACTGCGCAGACGAGCCTCGACGGTCCTCACCGGCCGGCGGGTTCTCAGCCACCGGCCCGGCCGGCTTCGGGCTGCCCGCGCGATCAGCCCGCGAAGGCCCTGCTCTCGCCCCGGCGGGTGGCTCCCCTCCTCGGCCTTCAGGCGCTCCGCCTCCTCCGCTCGGTGGCGCTCCGCCGCCTCCTCGACCCGGTATGCCACCTGCTGCGGCGTGAGCGGGTAGTACTCACCTCCGTGGCGGGCGGCGAGCTCCTCGAGCGCGTCCTCCTCCTCCGCCCACCTGGAGAGGAGGCCCTCGTCCTCGAGCGCCGACTTCCTGGGGCGCCCCGCGAAGTACGCGAACAGCGCCAGCTCAGGATGCTCGGCCTGGAACGCCGCGTCCGCATCCAGGATGCGGGCCACCCAGGCGTCCCGCAGGGCCAGGGAGGACGTGCTGAAGAGGCGGACGTTGTGGGTCAGCAGAAGGTAGGCCAGGGCCCCCCCCACGGGGACGTACTCGTCGGTGTCGAAGTACCGGTCGAAGATCGGCTTCACCAACTCAGAATGCACCGCCTCGGTCGGGTCCTGGAGCAGCATCGTGCTGAGGTGTGGATAGCGGAAGTCCTGGCGCAGCTCCGCGGGCAGCGATTGATTGAGCTGCTGCGCCGCCTCCCACGCCCCGGTGGTCCACTGGTTGCGGTGCGGACCGACATAGTCGTACGACACCATCCAGCCGGACTCCGGGAGCAGGCGGCAGAGGGCGCGGAAGACCCGGTCGAGCCGCGCGATGTGATGGGCGGCTGCGTGGTTGACCACCAGATCGAACGGTCCGTCCGGGAAGGGGGCGCGATTGATGTCCATCTGCCGGTATTCCAACGGGAGGCCCTGCGCGCTCGCCCGTGCGCTGGCGAGCAGCTCCTCGGAGTAGTCGACGCCCACCGCCGACGCCACCAGGCCCGCATCGAGGAGCTCTCGCTCGACCCAGCCATTTCCGCAATTGAGGATGAGCGCCCGGCGGAACTGCCGGCCGGCGCGGTCTCTGAAGTGCTGATGCCAGCGGCCGCCGCCATGCCCGGTTATCTGCCGGTTGATGTAGGCGCCGACGGCGTCCAGATCGTTCCAGTAGTGACCGGAGTAATAGACGCTACTGTCGGGACTGACGCAGGACATCACCGCCTCACCGAGCTCGTCGGGGCCGGGCAGCACGAGGGTTACGATAGCGCACCTGCGGGCGGCGCTCGTGACGCTGCCCGCGAGCACGCGGCAACTCCGGGAGCGGCTCAATCGGGTCATTTGGAGCCACGCAGAGGCGCGCCGCCGAGGGGGGCAGGCCGGCTGCCCATGGCACGGCCTTGCGCTAAGCTTCCGGGCGTGCGGGTGCCGAGGGTTTGCGCTGGCGACCCTTGGGCGGCCTGGGGCGACCCTGCCGGCAGGGTGCAGCGGAGGTGCGGCGGGGCAGCACGTCGGACTGAGCTGGCGCGGGCATGAGTGCCTTCCTGGGCGTCGCCGCCTACTGGGTGCTGGTGATGCTTGCCGGCCTGGCCGTCGTGGACGCGATCCCCTTCGACTGGCGTTCCACCGAGCGCCTGGCCGCTGCGGTGATCGTGGGCACGATCGTCTCCACGATCGTCTCGTTCGTCGCCAGCCTCTGGATCGGTGTCACCCCCGCCACCGCCTTGAGCGGCCCGCTGCTCGTCGTGGTGGTCGCTGGCCTCTCACGCCGTTACGCTTGGGCGAGGAACATCGCGCACCTTCCGGATGCGCTGCGGGCGCGATCCTGGTCCGCGCTCAGTCACACCGGCCTGGCGTGGCGGGTCGCGGTCTTCGGTGCGGTGGGAGTGGGCTTCTGGCTTCTCTTCGCTCACGCGCTCGCGCCTGTGCACGGGACTCTGGTGGCGTTCTCCGGCCCGGTCTGGTCGGACTGGTCGCTGCACGCCACCCTCGCGCAGAGCTACCTGCTCGGCCACAACCTGCCACCGCTCGATCCCTTCAAGGCAGGGAGCCCGCTCCACTACCCATATCTGGATGACTTCCAGCCGGCGCTCCTGGAGGCCCTCGGCCAGGATCTGTGGGGGGCGCTGGACATCCCGTCCTTCGTGGTGGCAGTCGCCGCCGCGATCCTCATCTGGCATGCGGCGTGGCGGGTGCTAGGGCGGAAGGAGGTGGCCGCAAGCCTGGCCCTGACGCTGGTTCTCTTCGGCGGCAGCCTCGGTTTCGTCGGCCTCTTCCCGGACGGCTGCCAGCAGCTCGTCGACACCACCCACGCCGTCAGCCAGAGCGACTGCGACCATCTCTCCTCTGCCACGCCGCTCACCGCGCTGGAGGTCGTGGGCCACCTCCCAAGCGAGCTCCTGCATCTGCCCCGCTACTACGACGGCGAGCCCTTCACCGGCGTGCTGACCGCACCGTCACTCCCCGACCTGGAGTGGCAGGAGCCGTTGCTCGTGTACTGGATGCCGCAGCGCGACTTCGCCTTCGGCATGGGGATGGTGGCCCTCGCAGTGACGCTGGGCTGGGTGGCGGTTCGCGAGCGGGCGCGCCCTCTGCTGGTGGCGGCCGGAGCCCTGGGAGGACTGATGCCCCTGTTCAACCCGTTCGGCCTGCTCATCGTCGCAGGCGTGGTGGGGGTGTGGCTGATATGGCGACGATGGTGGGCGGGACTGATCCCCTTCCTCATCCCACTCGTGGTGCTCGGCGCGGTGCCCCTGGCGATCGTGGCAGGAGGCGCCTCATCGGGCGCGGAGTCCTTCCCGCTGCTCGACTTGGGCTGGTTCAGCCACTACGGCACCAGCTGCACCGGCGCGCAGCTCGCCACGGCAGCGCACTGCACGGGTCTCTACCTTCCCGGGAGCAGCGTGGGCGACATGGCCACCTACGTGGTGCAGACTCTGGGGAATCCCCGCTTCTACGCCGGTCTGGTTGGCTTCTGGCTGGCGAACACCGGTGTCTTCATCCCGCTGGGCATCGCCGCAGCCGCGCTGGTGTGGTTCGGCAGGGGCCGCCTGAATCGGGAGGCGAAGGAGCTGGATCTGGTGGTGTTCGCCCTGCCCTTCTGGCTCGTGTTCGCCTTCGCGAACCTGGTGATCACGCAGTCCGATGCATGGGACAACACCAAGTGGTTCCAGTATTGGTACCTCGGCGCCGCCATCCCCGTGGCCTGGCTCCTGACCAGCGGCCGCCGGGCCTTGTGGAGGGTGCTGTCGGCGCTGCTCGCGGTGACCCTGATCGCCACCGGCGTCCTCACGACAGTGGTCGCGATCCACGGGCAGAGCTCTCTCTCGGAGGGCCCGCTGGTCTCCGCCAGGGAGAACTGGGCTGACCCCCAGGTCCAGACGGTCGCCGCGGCGGTCGAGCGGGAGACCAGCCCCGGCGCGGTGTTTCTCACCCAGGGCCAGGTCGACGACCCGGTGCTGGCGGTGGCCGGTCGGAGCTCGGTGTTGGGCTTCGACGGTTGGTGGTTCGAGAACTACGGGCAGCCGCTGAGCGTCACCATCCAGGCCGTCACCACGATGTACGCCGGGTGTCCTGACACCGGCTCGTGTCAGGTGGGTCGGCTGTTGCGCCAATACGACGTCTCCTACGTGGAGTTCGAGCCCGCGGGCTACAACGGGATCGTCGGAAACCAGGCGTGGTACGCGGCGCAGCACCTCCCGGTGCTGGTGCAAACGCCCGAGTACACCATCTACCGGGTGCGGGGACTGTGGGCACCGTCGAGCTGACGGAGTGGTTCGGCCGCCCCGGCGGAACCATGGAACCCGGGTGACGGCCCGCGCTATACTCGGCCCTGCCGATCACCATCTGAGCATATCGAGACGTTTGCTTTGGTTCGGAGCCCCATGTCATGCGGGACCGTGAGGCCCGACCCAGGCGGGGGGTAGGCCATGAGTGAGACGGCCCACCTCGTCCCGGGGATCTCGGCGGTCGTCCCGGTGTACCGATCCGAGGCCACCCTCCCCCTGCTCCTTCCACGTCTCACGGCCGCCCTGGAGCTCATCGCGCCTGCTCACGAGATCATCCTCGTCGACGACGGGAGCCCCGATCGGTGTTGGGAGATCATCGTCGCGGCCTCCGCAGCCGATCCCCGCATCAGGGGCATCCGCCTGATGCGCAACTTCGGCCAGCACAACGCCCTCCTGGTGGGAATCAGGGAGGCCCGCCAAGGCTATATCGTCACCCTCGATGACGATCTCCAGAATCCGCCCGAGGAGATCGCGCGGCTGGTGGCGCGGCTGGGCGATGATGTCGACGTCGTCTATGGCACCCCGGCCGCGGAGCAGCACGGCATCTGGCGCTCAGCCGCGTCCCGGATGACCAAGTACGCCCTCCAGGAGGCCATGGGCGCGCAGGCGGCACGCTCTGTCAGCGCCTTTCGCGTCTTTCGAGCGGAGCTGCGCCAGGCCTTCGAGCGCTATCAGAGCCCGCACATCTCCATCGACGTGCTCCTCACCTGGGCGACATCGAAATTCGCCTGGGTACCCGTGCGCCAGGACGCCCGTGCCGCCGGCGACTCCGGCTACACCCTGCGCCGGCTCATCCAGCACGCGACCAACATGATGACCGGATTCACGAGCCGCCCTCTGCGGATCGCGAGCCTCGTCGGATTCCTGTTCATGGTATTCGGGTTGGGGATCGCCGCCTGGGTCGTGATCCGATTCCTGGTGGCCGGGACCACCGTCCCCGGGTTCACGTTCCTGGCCTCGATAATCTCGATCTTCTCGGGGGTGCAGCTGCTCATCCTCGGGATCATGGGTGAGTACCTGGCGCGGATGCACTTCCGGCTGATGGAGCGACCGACCTACGTCATCGCCGCCACCACCGACCGGGGCGAGTCCCACTCGTGAACGCTCCCACCCCCACCATCCCCTTCAACCGGCCCACCCACACCTCTAGGGTCGACGCCTACGTCAGCGAGGCCTTGCACAGCGGGCACCTTTCCGGCGATGGGCCGTTCACCAAACGCGCGCAGGAGCTGATCAGCCAGGGTCTGGGCGGAGCAGACGTCCTCCTGACCACCTCGGGCACCCACGCCCTCGAGCTCATGGCCCTGCTCCTCAACGTGGGTCCCGGCGACGAGTTCATCGTGCCCTCGTTCACCTTCCCGTCCACCGTGAACGCTTTTGTCCTGCGCGGCGCCACCCCGGTTTTCATCGATGTCAGGCCCGACACCCTGAACCTGGACGAGGCCCAGCTCGAGGGTCTGATCACATCGCGAACCCGGGCGATCGTGCCCGTTCACTACGCCGGCGTCGGTTGCGAGATGGACTCCATCATGCGAATCGCGTCAGCGCATGGCGTCCCAGTGGTGGAGGACAACGCCCATGGGCTCTTCGGCCGCTACCGCGGCCGTCCTCTGGGAGGCTTCGGCGTGATGGCCGCGCAGAGCTTCCACGAGACCAAGAACTTCTCGTGCGGTGAGGGCGGGGCGATCGTGATAAACGACCCCGCGTTCGTCGAGCGCGCCGAGATCATCCGTGAGAAAGGGACGAACCGGCGCAAGTTCTTCCGGGGTCTGGTGGACAAGTACACGTGGGTGGACCTGGGCTCCAGCTACCTCCCCTCAGACCTGCTCGCCGCCATGCTGGTCGCGCAACTCGAGGAGCGGGACTGGGTGCAGGGGCGGCGGCGGGAGATCTGGCGGCGATACGCCTCGGAGCTGGTCGACTGGGCCGCGGAGAACGACGCACGGCTTCCGGTGGTGCCCGAGCACTGCGAGAGCAGCTACCACCTCTTCCACGTCCTGCTGCCGACCGCTGCGTCACGCGACCAGCTGATCGCTCATCTGAGGGCTCGCGGCATCCTGGCGGTTTTCCATTACCAGCCCCTTCATCGGACCGCCTGCGCCGAGCGGCTCGGCAGGTTCTGCGAGTGCCCGGTGACCGACGATATCAGCGATCGGCTGATCCGCCTTCCGTTCTTCACCAACATGGAGGGTGCGGAGACCGACGCGGTGATCGCCGCGATCGGAGAATTCGCGGTTCGGGGATGAGAGCATGATGCAGAGCGAGAAGGTGATACTCAGCGCCATTGAGCCCGAGGACGTTCCCGCCATCGTCCGCTGGCGCAACCTCCCCTCGGTGTACGGCGGTTTCATCGAGTTCGAGCCGCTCAGCAACACCGCGCAGGCCGCGTTCCTCGCCAATCTGACGTCTCAGTCAAGTCGCCGTCTCTGGCTCATCAACGCTCGCGATGCGGGGGCGACCACCTACCCAAAGACCATTCGGCCGAGCGCGGACGCGGTGCCGGTGGGCACGGTGGGCATCATGGACCTCGACCGCCGGAACCGCCGGTGCGAGTTTGGACCGATATTCATCGGGGAGATGGAGTACCGGCGACGCGGGCTCGCGCTCGACGCCGAGCTGCTGGTGCTCGACTACTGTTTCAATCATCTGGGCATGCACAAGGTCATCGCGCACGTTCCGGAGAGCAACGCGGCTGTGATCCGGCTGCACGAGGCGGCCGGATTCCGTCCCGAGGTGCTGCTGCGGGACCACATCTTCCGGGGCGGGCGCTTCGAGGGTCTCCACCAGCTCTCGTGCTTGGAGGGGGAGTTTCGCGAGCGGTTCGCCTCCCGGCTCACCGTGACGGCCGGTGAGGGAGGCGATCCGGGGGCGGCCTCGGTCTAGGACCGGCCGACGACAGGGTCAGTGCCTGTGGCCGGCGCACCAGCGGGTCGCGGATCAGTGCCGGGTGCCGTCTTGGGGGACGCGCTCTAGCGGTGACGGAGGAAGCGCAGCAGCCTGCGGGCCGGTGCCGACCAGCGGAAGAACCTGCTGTTGCGCAGCCGGTGGAGGTGGTCGTGCAGCGCCAGGTTGTCATCGTGGAGGGTCGCATTCTCCGCCCGGAGCGAGGCGAGCTCGGTCTCCAGCCGGGGGATCTCCCTGGAGTAGAGGTTTCTGAGTTCCCCCTCCAGCCTGCGGTAACCCGCCTGGACGGCGGCGGCGGGCAGGACGGGAGGGCTCTCGAAGACGGACGACCCCAGGGGGGCGGCGCAGACCACGAACTGGTAGGTGAGCCCTTCGATGTCGGCCTCCAGCTCACGGACCAGATCGGGATCGGCACCGTCGACCTTGATCTCGGAGGTGGCCAGCGCCTGGGTCACCCGGACCAGCTCGAACATCCCCCACCCAGCCTGGTCGAGAAGCACGTCCACGCCGGCCCGGTCGAAGAACCGGAGGTGGGTCCGGTCCAGCAGCCCCACATCGCTGTAGGCGAACCGGCCACCGAGCAGCGAGAGCCGGACCGAGACGTGGGCGACGTTGGGTAGCGAGATGACCCCCCAACCGCCGTCGGCCAGGACCGCACCCACGCGGCGCAAGACCGCGGCCGGGTCGGGCAGATGCTCGAGCACGTCCAGCATCAGCACCACGTCGAATTTGCGGCCCTCGAAATGCGCCGCGAGGTCCAGATGGTTGAGGTCCTCGACGGCGACGTCCTCGCACACCAGCTTGGCCGCCTCGGCGGCCACCGGGTCGATCTCCACGCCCCACACGCGACACCCCATCGCCTTCAGCACGACAGCCACCGAACCGTCGGCGACGCCGAGGTCGAGCACTGTGCTGTTGGCGGGCACCCGACCCACCGCCAGGACGTGAGGGTCGTTGATGCGATCAAGCTCGATCTTGGCCGCGTAGCGCGAGGTCGAGGCAGCCTCCGGTGCCCCCCCGGTGCGCTCGGTCACGGCGCGAGCTTCCGCCTGCGGATGACGGCGCTGGGCTTCTGGTCGATCGGCTCGGACGGCCAGCGGCTCATCGCAGCATGGTAGCAATCGCCCCAGGTGGACAGGGTGACGTGCCCCGGGCGGTTCCCCTCAGCGGGAGGGGTCTGGACGCCCCGTTCCGCTCGGACATCGATTACCTTAGCCGCCGTGGGCTGCGCTCGCCGAGCGGTGAACCGCGTATGGCGCGGATCGGGTCGGGTGACGAAGCCGCTGGCGGCGGGGGCGCTCGCGACGCTCGTCAGTCTCGTCGTGGCCGGCTGCTCGTCCGGCGGTGGCCCCCACGGCTCTGGCGGCACGGCGAGGGCATCGGCGTCCGCCACCCCAGCGCCACTGGCGACCGGGAGCTCACCGGCGGCACCTGCGACGGCGACGGCCAGCCCGTCCGGGGCAGCGGCCTCCGCCGGGTCGGTCCCGAGCTGTGCGACGGCCGATCTGACCATGGAGATCGGCCAGTCGGGCGGAGCGGGCGGCAGCGACTTCGCGCCCATCCAAGTCACCAACCGCTCGTCCGCACCATGCACGACCGGCGGTTACTTCGGGGTCAGCCTCCTCAATCAGTCGGGGGCGGCCGTGCCCCTGTCGGTGGAGCACGCCCCCGGACTCGCTCAGTCGTCGCCGCCCCCGGGGGCCTTCACCCTCGCGGCGGGCGACACCGCCGACTTCCTCTTCGAATGGGTGCAGGGTCCCTTCGACCCCGCCGGCAACTCCTGTCCGGTCGCTGCCGAGATGCGGTTGACGCCACCATCCACCTCCAGTCACACCGACCTTCCCGCGGTCACTGCGGACGGCATCGCCATCAGCCCCTGCGGTGACAAGGTGTCCGTCGGTCCCCTGGCGCCTGGCCCGATCTCGTGAGGGCCGCGTCGGTTGAGCGGCTCCGTCCGGCGGCCTGCCCGTGAAAGCTGGTAACAGACCGGAGACGTTCGCGTCGCGCCCCGGCCACATGCCGTTGCGCCGACCGATTGGGGCGGCTTACCATGGCGCCGCGCGGACAGCCCGTGGCTCAGCGCCTGCGCCGCAAATGCGCCCAAGCCCCAGGAGGCACCAGGTGGGAGGTCGGCGACGCTGTCCGGCACTTGCCGCCGCGGCTGCCGGGGTTGCCGCGCTGGTGTTGTGGCTGGTGTTGGCTCACCCCATCCCTGCCGTCGCTGCCCCGCTGGCCGCCACCCAATGGGGCATCGACAGCTGCTCGACGGCCCAGTCGGTGGTACCGCCGACGCAGCAGAGCATGGGCGATCCCCAGTTCATGGCCCGGTATCTCACCAACTACTGCGGAACCGCGCTCAGCACCTCCGAGGTCGCCTATCTGCAATCCCAGGGAATCAGCGTCCTGCTCATCGCCGACCCGGGCAGGTTCGGCTCCGCCAATCCGGGTGGTGCCGTCGAGGCCGCCAATGCGATCCGGGAGGCGGAGCAGCTCGGCGCGCCTCCGGGCACCGCCATCTTCCGGGACGTGGAGACCGGCGACACGATCACGGCCGCCTACGTGGAGAGCTGGTATCAGACGTTCGCGCAGTCGCCCAGCGGCTACGTGCCCGGATTCTACGAGAACGCCTACACGGGCGCCTTCACCGGCTCGTCCGGCGCGTACTGCACGGCGGTCGCCGCCCTCCCCTCGGTCGCCAGCGGCGTCGTGCTCTGGAGCAGCGAGCTAGAGCCCAACTACGGCAACCCGAACTACGACCCCACCTCCTCCAACGCGCCCTCCTGGGGCCCATTCACGCCCCCATGCGCCAACACCACCGTGGCATGGCAGTACGAGGAGAACGGCGGCTTCCCCGGCAACGACCCCGCCCCGAACGTCGATGTGGACCTGTACAACCCGGCTCCCGCCTATCCGGCGCTTCTTTGGGGCGCCGGGTCCAGCACCGTGCTCGCCAACGGCACGCCGGTGAGCTATGGGGGCAACGCCTACATCATCGCCGGCAACGCACCGCTCTACGTCAGTAACTGGGGCGACATCCCCGGTGGGCAGGAGTCGACGCTGGCCCTCTCCGCGGCCCAATGGCAGGCGCTGAACTCGGTGCCCTCCAACGGCACCTTCATCACCGACGGGACGCCCGGTCCCGGCTACGGGGCGGTCTACGAGATGGCGGGCGGGGCGCCCCTGTATGTCAGCAACTGGGGCAGCGTGGGCCCCGGCGTCCGGGCCTACAACCTGTGGGTGGACGGCTGGGACATCACCAACACGGGCAGCCCACTCTCGCACCTGAGCTCGACCCCTTCCGGTGGGACCTTCATCAGCGACGGCTCCCCCGGTCCCGCCTATGGCCGGGTCTACGAGGTGGTGGGAGGGGCGCTACTGCGCCTCTACAGCTGGAGCGACATCCCGAACGCGACCCCCTACAACCTCTGGGTGGACGGTTGGGACATCACGGAGGCGGGAGCCTCGACGTCACCCATCTACAACGCTCTGAGCGGTCTGCCCGTCAACGGGACGTTCATCACCGACGCCACCCCAGGGTCCGCGTGGGGGCAGCTCTACGAGATCGTCGGCGGGGCGCCGCTCTACGTGAGCAGCTGGGCTGACATCCCCAACGTGACACCTTCAAGCGTACCCGTCGACGGGCTGGACATCCTGTACGCGGGGACGTCGGCGGTGTCACCCCTCCGGGCCCAGCCGCCGGATGGGACGTTCGTCACCTACGGCACCCCAGGGCCCTCCTACGGGCTGGTGTACGAGATCGTCGGGGGCGCTCCGCTGCTGGTCAACAGCTGGAGTGATCTCCCCAACGTGACCCCATACACGCTGTGGGTGGACGGTTGGGACATCGGCAACGCCGGCAGCTCGCTGTCACACCTGAACGCGGTCCCGACCAGCGGCACCTTCGTCACGGTGGCGACGCCCGGGACAGCTTACGGGCAGATCTACGAGATCGTGGGCGGGGCTCCCCTCCCGGTCCAGAGCTGGACCGACATCCCGGAGGTGACCCCGTACGACCTCGGCGTCGACGGCTGGGACATCGCCAACGCCGGCAGCGCTGGCGACGCTCTGGGCTCGGTGCCGGCCAATGGGACGTACATCACCGAGGCGTCGAGCAATCCGGCAGTGAACGGGAGCGTTTACGTGATCGCCGGTGGTGCCCCGCTCTATGTCAGCAGCTGGAGCGACATCCCGAGTGGGTACCCGGGCTACACGCTGTGGGTGGACGGCTGGGACCTGACCAATCTCGGCAACGCCGCCACCCACCTCAACACGGTGCCGGCCAACGGCACCTTCATCACCGAGGGCTCGACAAACCCTTCGGTGAGGGGGAGCGTCTTCGAGATCGCGGGCGGAGCCCCCCTCTACGTGAGGACCTGGAGCGACATCCCCGGCGGGTACCCCGGGTACACCCTCTGGGTGGACGGCTGGAACCTGACCAACATCGGCAATTCGGCCGACCACCTGAACTCGGTGCCCGCCAACGGGACGTACATCACCGAGGACTCGAGCAACCCGGCGGTGAGCGGCAGCGTCTTCGTCATCGCCGGTGGCGCCCCGCTCTACGTGAGCAGCTGGAACGACATCCCGGGAGGCTACCCGGGATCCACCCTCTGGGTCGACGGCTGGGACCTGGACAACATCGGCAACCCCCTGGACAGGCTGAATGCGCTGCCGTCCAACGGGACGTACATCACCGAGTACTCGAGTGATCCCGCGGTGAGCGGGAGCGTCTTCGTCATCGCCGGTGGAGCCCCCCTCTACGTGAAGACCTGGAGCGACATCCCGAGCGGCTACCCGGGCTACACCCTCTGGGTCGACAGCTGGGACCTGGACAACCTCGGTGCTGCCGCCGACCATCTCAGCGCGGTGCCCGCCAACGGGACCTTCGTCACCGCCGGATCCACCGCCTCCCCAGCGGTCTATGAGATCGCCGGGGGTGCGCCCCTGCTGGTGAGCACCTGGAGCGACATCCCAGGCGGCAACCCCGGCAACACGCTCTGGATCGACAGCTGGGACCTGGCCAACCTCGGGAGCAGCAACATCCATCTGAACCCGGTGCCCGCCAACGGGACCTACATCACCGAGGATTCCAGCAACCCGGCGGTCAGCGGCAGCGTGTTCCTGATCGCCGGGGGGGCACCCATGTACGTGAGCACCTGGGCCGACATTCCCGGAGGCTACCCGGCGTACACGCTCTGGGTGGATGGCTGGAACCTGGCCAACCTCGGCAACACCGACGATCATCTCAACCCCGTCCCGGCCAACGGGACCTACCTCACCGCGGACTCCAGCAACCCGGCGATTGCAGGGAGCGTCTTCGTCGTCGCCGGCGGCGCTCCGCTCTACGTGAGCAACTGGAGCGACATCCCGGGTGGCTACCCCGGCTCCACGCTCTGGGTCGATGGCTGGGACCTCACCAACATCGGCAACCCGTCCGATCACCTGAACGCCGTTCCAAGCAACGGGACCTTCCTGGTCACCGCCGGCGCGACCTACCGCGTGGCGGGGGGAGCGGCGCTGCCGATCCTCAACTGCACGGTCCTCGGTGGGTGCGGGGGAGCCGTGACGATCGACGGCTGGGACGTTGCCCACGCCGGCAGCTCGCAATCCCATCTGAGCGCCGCGCCGCTCGCGGGCACCGTGGTCGAGGGCCTGCCCTCCGGCGCGTACTGGGTGTACCAGAGCGGCGGCTGGGTGGCCACCGGTTCGACGGCCTCAGCCGTCCCGGTCGACGACACCTCGGTGTAGCGTCGCTCCGATCGGGGAATCGGTCCGACTTGCCTGAGCCGGGTCAGCCGGAGCGATCAATCGCTGCCGCCGCTGGACTCGGGATTGAGGAGCGTGCGCAGGCTGCGGCGGTGGCCGCCGGCGGCGATCCGACCCGGCTCAGGGCGATGCCCGACCGCGCCCGACAGGATTGGCGTGACGCTCGGGTCGCCGCAGGTTGGAGAACGGCGATCGGAGGGGGGGCTCACGGCTGCGCCGGGCGCGCAGCACCCTTCACATGGTTGCGCCGCGGGCTGCTCTAGGGTGGCGACGGTATCCCGGAGCCGTACACGATGTTGAACCCGACGGCATCCAGGCTGGAGGGCGTCGAGTACAGGGTGCCGTACTCGGTGGTGGGCTCCACCATCTGCAGCGAGGTCAGGGCGCTCTGCGGGCCGGTCACGCCGAGCCCGGTGAACTCGCTCCCCGAGTAATCCGCGAGCGGGTACTCTCCGGACTCTCCGACCGGCGCCTCGACGATCCACTCGGCGGAGGACGCTGGCCCGGTGTACGCCTGGTCGGTAGTGAAGGTCTGGTCGGCCGTGTCGTCCGCCACCGTGATGCTCCATTCCGTCCCCGCGACGTGATCGATGGCGACGGTGACGTCGTCCCCGGGCTCCATGTTGTCCAGTGAGGGCCCCAGGATGAAGGTGGCGTTGTCCGGCAGGATCTCCCACCACGGCGCGAAGTCGAACTCATCGGGGATGTACGGATCCGGGCACTCGATGATGCCGGCCTGGATGAGGTCGGTATCACCAGCCGCGAACCCGTCGATCCCCACCCACTCGGACATGCAGGTGTCGAGGGGGTCTTCTTCGAGGCTGGTCATGACGAAGGTCCCGGTGACGCCGGTGAAGGGACCGCCGCTGACGGCGAAGCCCGACCAGTTGCTGGATATCTCGCTGCCGGTCGCCTCCGAGGCCGCATGGACGGTCAGGGAGAGCAGTTGAGTGGCCGTCTTGGCGGTCGAGGAGGAATCGGTCACCTTGACTGTGAGGCTGTAGGGTGAGCCGGAGTCCGCGGTGGGCTGTCCCGAGATGACACCAGTCGAGGGGGAGAGGCTGAGGCCAGCGGGGAGGGACCCCGAGGTCATGCTCCAGGTGTAGGGGGTCGTGCCCCCGTAGGCGCTCAGGGTCGCCGAGTAGCCGATGTAGTAGCAGCAGGACGCTGGCGGCAGCGAGGTGGTCAGGACCACAACGGGCGCCGGGGTCTCGGGAACGAAGTACCCGAAGGCGTCGATGATCAGGTCCGCGCTGCCGGCGTCATTGAACGCGGAGACCGTACCGGTGCCGCTCAGGGTGGCGATGGTCAGATTCGGCTCGGTCTGGCCGGGGACCCAGTTGAGGTCGGAGGCCAACGGCGGCGTCCCGCCCGGGTATACGGTCAGGAAGCTGGGGTCCCCGGTGTCGGTGGTGGTCACGTTGGCGACCACCGCCGTGGCGTTGGAGGCGATCCCGTCAACCCCCGCCAGCGGCAGGCTGATGATCCCGCCGGTCTCCAGGGTCTGGCTGGTCAGCCGGGTGTCCAGCACTCGGACCGGGCTGACGATGCCGAGCAGGCTGGCCCCCGTGGGGGTGGTCGCGCCGGTGGTGAAGTACCCGTCCACGTCGACCACCACGTCGACGCTGCCCTGGTCGTTGAAGAGGGAAATCTCGCCGTTGGTGGCGCTGACCGGCACCATGACCCGGTTGGGGACGACGGCCCCGGCCGGCCAGTTGAGGTTGGAGGCGGTGGGCTGTGACCCTCCCTCCGGGAAGACGGTCAGGTAGCTCGGCAGCGCGGTGTTGACCACGGTGACGTTCAGGAGCACGCCGGCCACGCCCGTGCTGGGAACCCCGCCCACGCCGGTGGCCTCGACGTTCAGGGTGCCCTGCGTTCCCATCGTCTCGCCCGCATAGATGCTGCCACTGCCCGCCCGGGTGTCGACGATCCGGCTCGGGGTCAGCGGGACATAGCTTCCAGCCGTGGTGCCGACGCCTTCGGGCGCGAAGTACCCCTCCAGGTCCACCACCACGTCTGCGTAACCCCCGGGGAGGTAGAAGGTGACCTGGCCGTCCGTCCCGACCGGGACGATGACCAGGTTGGCGACCGTCTGACCGGCACTCCAGTTGAGGTTGGAGACCAACGGTATCGCGCCGCCGGCAGGGTAGACCGCCAGCCAGGCCGCGGCGGAGGTGTCGGTCACGGTCACGTTGAGCGTGACCGCCGTGCTGTCGGCGGGGACGGCGTCAGCACCGCCGGTGACGGTCAGCGCGAGCGTGTCGCCCGGACCGAGGGTCTGGTGGCTGACCCGCGTATCCAGCAGCCGGAGGGGAGCCAGCGCGGTGTAGGCCCCGTTGGCCGATGCCACCGCCGGGTTTGTCATGGTGGGGAGATTCCCGGTGCGGGGGGTCAGAGCGCCGTGGATGCTCGTCCCGAGGGGCGAGCCGTCCCGAGCAGTGCCCGTCCAGGCGTGGCCGGCGAGGCCCGGCGCGAACACCGACGCCGGGTTCGAGACGGGGGAGCCCGTGGCCCCGACGCCCCCGGTCCCGAACGCGAGACCGCTCCCGAGCAGAGCGCCCACGATGCCGGCTGCCAGCCGGCGGACGGCGGGTCGGGGGGTGATCATGACGGCGAGCGCATCCTACGCCCCCCACCTGGGGTTCTGCAGGGGGGTTTGGCGGCGTGCAACCGTCCCGAGCCGGCCCGCCGGGCCTCAGATGTTGGCGATCCGCCAGTCGAAGCCGATGCGCGGGTCGTCCCAGTCCAGCCGGCCCTCGTCCGGCTGCTCCGGGTCGTAGGGCTCGGTGACGTAGTAGTTGAGGATCACGTCGTGGAGGTCCAGCACCTGGTAGCCGTGTCCCACCAGGGGCGGGATCGCCACCATCCTCGGGGAGTTCTCCCCGAGCACGACCGTCTGGATGATGCCGCAGGTCGGCGAGTCGCGGCGAAGGTCCACCAGCACCACCCGCGCGTTGCCCTGGACGATGTCCCAGTAGTCCCACTGCCGTCGGTGCCAGTGGAAGGCCTTGATCAGCTCTGGGGGGTTGCCCCCGCGCGCGTAGGCCAGGCTCCGAGACATCTGGGCGAAGGGCTGATCCGGGATGAAGAGAGCGCCGTCGTCGTCCAGGTCGCCCCGCTTGAGCTGCTCGATGAAGTATCCACGCTGATCGGCCCACTTTCGGAGACTCTTGATTCTCACATCGTGGATGCGCCCCTGCCGCTCCTGGGCCGGCCTCCGCGACATCTCCTCCAGGGCCGCGGTCATCTCGGCGGGAACGGGAAGCCAGGCCATCAGCGCAGCTCCACCACCGAGTGGTCCCCGAGCATGAGCTTGTAGGCGCGCGGGCGGGACGGAGACCGATGGATCACGCAGCCCTTGCCGATCAGCGAGGACTCGATCTTGCCGTCAGTGTCCTCGATGCGGGTTCCGGCCAGGACGATGCTGTGCTCGATCTCGGCACAGCGGATCGTGCAGCCGTGGCTGATCGACGTGTAGGGCCCGATGTAGGCGTCGTCGATGACGGCCTCCACGCCGATGATGGCCGGCCCTCTGACCGTGCAGTTGCGCAGCTCCGCGCCGCGCTCGATGACGACCTTGCCCTCGATGCGCACGTCCTCACCGATCCTTCCCTCGATGCGGGGAGGCATGTCGTCGAGGACGATCCGGTTGGCCTCGAGAAGATCCTCGAGGCGGCCGGTGTCCTTCCAGGTCGCCACCGCGGCCTCCTCGGGGGCGGTGATGATGTGGGGGCGCACGGTCTTACCCTCGTCGATCAGCTCCTGGATCGCGTCCGTGATCTCCAGCTCCCCGCGCGCCGAGTACTTGATGCGCCCGATCGCGTCGAAGATGACCGGGGTGAAGAGGTAGACGCCGACCAGGGCCAGGTCGGACCTCGGCGCCACCGGCTTCTCGACCAGGCGGACCACGCGGCCGCCCTCCAGCTCGGCCACCCCGAAGTTCTGGGGCTCGGGCACCTTGGCCAGCAGGATCATGGCGTCCGGCTCGGTGGCGCGGAACTCCTCGACCACCGGGACGATCCCATGGCGGACGAGGTTGTCACCCAGGTACATGACGAAGGGGCTCTCGCCAAGGAAGTCGCGGGCGGTGAGGACGGCATGGGCCAGACCGAGCGGCGCCTCCTGGTGGATGTAGGTGCAGCGGGCTCCGAATGCAGACCCGTCCCCGACCTCACTCTCGACCTCGGCCGCGGTGTCGCCGGTGATGATCCCGATGTCGTCGATCCCGGCGGCCACCAGCGCGTCGATGACGTGGAAGAGGATGGGCCGGTTGCCGATGGGAATCAGCTGCTTGGCGCTCGTGTGGGTGATGGGACGTAGTCGCGTCCCCTTCCCCCCACTGAGGATCAACCCTTTGAGCGGTCGGGACACAGCCACGTTGTCTCCGGCGATTGCGATCGGTCGCCCGGGAGCCACCCCACTCCTCCCGGCGCGCTGGATGGTGCCAGAGTCTAAGCGATCCGCCGCGGGAGCCGGGCACGGCTGCCGCAATTGACGTGATCAATAAGGGCCGACGGCGCTTCCCCCGTCGTGCGGTTCGAGCCGCCCGCGTGCGGTTCGAACCGCCAGCGTTTTGATGCTACCTTGTCGCCGTGTCCGAGTTGGTCCGGCGTGGCGCAGCCGTCCCGTCCATGCCGGGGGTGTCCGTGGTCATCCTCGTGCAGGATCGCCTCGGCCTGCTCATCCGCTGCCTGGACTCGCTGTCGCGGCGGGAGGCGGCTCCGGTCGCCGAGGTCGTCGTGGTCGCCAACGGGACACCGCCCTCCCAGCTCGCCGTCCTCCTCCGCCGGCCGGACCTGGTGACCGTGATCTCCCCGGTCAACCTCGGTTTCGCGGGCGGGTGCAACTGGGGGGCCCGCTTCTCCCGGGGCCGGCACATCGTCCTCCTCAACGACGACACCGAGGTGGAGCCGGGGTGGCTCGGCCGCCTGGTCGAGGTGGCCGGCAGCGATGCCGGCATCGGGGCCGTGGGCAGCCGGCTGCTCAACCCTGACGGGTCGCTCCAGGAGGCGGGGTCGATCCTCTGGCGGGAGGGCGGAACCCACCAGGTCCAGGGGGCATCCCCCTTCCAGGCTGCCGCGTGCGAGCGGGTGCGCGACGTCGACTACTGCTCCGCGTGCGGCCTGCTGGTCACCCGCGAGGCGTGGGACGCGGTCGGCGGCTTCGACGAGGGCTACTTCCCCGCCTATCACGAGGACGTCGACCTCTGTCTCACCCTCCGAGCTCACGGGTACCGCACCGTGTATGCGCCCGAGGCGCGCGTCCTTCACCATCGCGGGGCCGGCATGACGACGCAGTTCCGGGCCTTCGCCGCGGCGCGAAACGGGCGCCGCTTCGTCGCCAAGTGGGCGAGCGCGCTGCCCGGCTTCGACCCGCAACCGGATCCGGCCCACCGGGAGAGCGCCGTCGACACCGCCATCCGCCGGGCGGAGGCCCGTCCGGCATCGCAGCCCGAGCCCGAGCAGCCGAAGGCGCCGCCGTCCGATCCCTCGGAGGTGGAGGCCCTGCGGGCCCAGGTGCGCGCCCTCGAGTCGGCCAGGGCGCTGAGCGACGACTACATCGCCTGGCTGGAGTCCGGCGGCGCCGGCCCTCGCCGCCGCCTGGCGCTGCGGAGGTCGGTGCGCCGCCTGGTGCTGCGCCTCCCGGGCGGGCGCCGTGCGGGCGCATGGGTGTCGGGACGACCCAGGCGCGTCTGAGCTTAGGAAGCCGTCGACCACCCGAGCATCGGCGGGTGCTTACGCCTTCTCCGGCAGGCGCCGCCGCCTCGGCTCCACGTCCACCCGGCTCATCGTCAGGTAGGTGACACCGGCGGCGATGAGCGCCGTGAAGAGCAGGCTCACGGCGCCATGTCCCCAGCCCAGCGCGCTATGGACTGAGGCGGGGAAGCCCATCCAGTCGGCGAAGGAAGCCCCCAGGGGCCGGGTGATGACATAGGCGAACCAGAAGGCCAGCACGGGGCCCATCCCAGCGAGGCGATGGGCCACCGCCGGGATCGCGATCACCACTGCGAAGAGGATGCCCGCGGTGAGGAATCCCAGGTTGAGGGTGAAGGCCATGAGGTCGCCCCACGCCGTGCCCAGGGCGAAGGTGGCCAGCACCGCGGCCCAGTAGAAGAGCTCGCGGCGCAGGGTCACGATGCTGTGCACCGAGAGCGTGCCCTCGGTGCGGTGCCAGGCCCAGAAGACCACCGCCACCGCCACCGCGAAGGCCGCGGTGGTGGCCCAGTACGGCACCCCGAGCTGGATGTGGATCCCGTCGGCGCACATTGTGCCGAACACCGCGACCATGGTCACCGCCAGCCAGTACACCGCCGGGATGTACCGCTGCACCTGAAGCTGGAGCGCCATGGCGGCCACGAACACCACGAAGCCGCCGGCGACCACCAGGTAAGGGCTGACGCGCGGGAGGTGGACGAAGTAGTCGGACGTCGCTTCACCCTGGGCCGTGGTGAAGACCTTGATGATCCAGAACCACGCGGTGATCACGGCGGGGACACGGGTCAGTCCGGGCCGGGTGAGGAGGCTCTTCCCGTCCCATCCCGACGGGGATGGCGGGTCGGTGGGCGTGCGTCGCGGGCGGAAAGGGGGGGAGCTCATCGGTGCGGCAGGAAGCCCCGCGGGCGAAGCGGCACGGTGGTGGGATCTGGCGGCGCCGCGCCGCGGCGCCCGGCCGGAGCGGGGGTCGGGCCCACGATCCGAGAGGGTAGCATCGCCCCTCGCACCCGGGGTGGCAGCGAGGCGACGCCCCGTTCCGGGGCCGCCTCGGCGTGACGGCGGAGCCCGTGCCTCTGCCCGCCGGTGTCTGGGCCGGCTGATCACGCCGGGTATAATCCACAGCCCTGATGGGACAGGCCAGCCACTTCACGGTTGTGACCCTCCCCGCATACAAGGCTGAGGACACCCTGGAGCGGACCATCGGAGCCCTTCCGGCGGGGACGGCCGACCATCTGCTCCTGGTTGACGACGCGTCGCCCGACGGCACCGTAGATCTCGCCAGACGTCTCGGCATCGACGTCCGCGTCCACGACCGCAACCGCGGTTACGGCGGCAATCAGAAGACCTGCTATCGGGAGGCGCTCGATCTCGGTGCCACCGTCATCGTCCTGCTCCATCCCGACTATCAGTACGACCCGTCGGCGGTGCCCGCGCTCATCGCCCCGATCGTCGCCGGCGTCGCGGACTTCACGTTCGGATCCCGCTTCGCGTGCGCCGGCGACCCGAAGGCGGGTGGGATGCCCCTCTATCGCTACTGGGGAAACCGCTTCAGCACCGTCGCCGAGAACCTGCTGCTGGGCACCCACTTCACCGAGATGCACTCGGGAATGAAGGCCTACAGCCGGCGATTCCTGGAGTCGGTGCCGTTCGAGTCCTACTCCGACGACTTCGTCTTCGACACCGAGATCCTGGTCGCGGCGGTGCTGGGAGACTTTCGGATACAGGAGGTGGCGATCCCCACCCGCTACACCCGGGAATCGTCGTCCATCAACGTCGGCCGCTCACTGGAGTACATCGGGCGCAGCATCGGGGTCTGCTGGCGGGCCTCGGGGACCCGTCGCCGCCAGCGCCGGCGGCAGTCTCGACCGGACTGACCCCCGTCGGCGCCCGCGCCTATCGCGACCCGCCGTCCGCCCTCGCGACCGCAGCGCATACGGGTACCAGGTCAGGTGGCGGCCCCCCAGTCACCGCCACTGGCTATACGAAGCTGACCAGCTCCTCGATCAGCGCCACCAGCCTGGACTCCTCCACCGGCTTGCTGACCACCGCGGCAGCGCCGAGCTGGTGGGCGCGATCCCGAGAGACGGTGTCGCTGGGGTCGGCGAGCACCACCACCCCAGCGGGCGGGCAGTCGGGGGTGAAGCGGATGGCCTGGAGATACTCGAGACCATCGGTATCGAGGGTCACGTCGAGGACCAGCACCTGGGGGCCGAACGCGGGCAGCTCGGCGCGCAGCTCGCGCACCGCGCGGACCCAGCGCACCTCATGGCCTCGGCCCCGGAGAGCCACGATCAGCGGTCGCGCCACGATCCCCTCGTCTTCGGCCAGCAGGATGCGGGTGCCCGCCATGCCGAGGATCGTAGCGAGCCGCCCGGGGGGTCTGCCGCGCTCACCCCGCAGCGGTTATGCTGGCGGCGGAATGGGCTGGGCGCGGCCGATCCTCGCGGTGAGACGCCGACGTGGCGGTGCTCCACGCGTCTCCCCTTCCCCCTCGGCGGCTGGCACGCTGATCGCGACCCGGCCGGCGAGCCGGGTCCTGGTGGACGCCAACACCCGCACCTTCTGGTCGCGAGGCGCTGAGGGCCCGGTCACCCTCGTCGAGTCGGATGCGCCAGCCGTGGCCCGTCCGCTTCGCGACCGGGTCCGCGCGCTGGTGGCGGCGCACGACCGCGGTTCGCGGCACCCGGGGCCACTGCCCGCGGGCAATCCGGCCTTCAGCGAGGCCCTCTTCGTCGAGCTGATCCGGGGCGGTCAGCACGCCCGCGCCTTCGCGCTGCTCGCCCCCGAGTGCCAGCTCCGCTGGGGCAGCGCCGAGCGCTTCGCCGCCGCCCACGCTGAGGGCTCCCTCCAGTCCCTGGAGAGCGTGAACGTCCGGGCCGTCCGCCACCTGGACCAGTGGGTCGATCCCCACCGCGGGGACTGCCACCGCCAGGTCGCGGAGCTCGACGTCGAGTACAGCTTCGACGCCGGACAGCGGCGGGTGAGGCTCTCGCGCACCGTGCACCTGGTCGCGGTGGAGGGGCGCTGGCGCTCCCTCTCCTACCCGGTGGAGGAGGCGGCCGCCGCCTCCTGATCGTCACCTCGCCCGCACGGCCCGGGAGCGCCCGCGTCTCTAGAATGCTCAGATGATCTCCGCCGCCGTGCTGCGCAGCCGGCCGGGACCGCTCGCCGCCACCCGGGCCGAGCTGGTCGACATCGAACGCCGGGCGCGCTTCCGCCGGGAGCGGCTCGCCGTGGCACGGTTGCGCCTGCGCGAGTCCGACGCCCTCCTCGACCTGGTGGAGGAGTGCCGGGTTCGCGGCATCCGTCCGCTCCCCCCGGTGCTCTGGGGAGCGGTGGCCCGGCTGATCGGGGCGGTGGAGCCGGCGCTGCGCGACGAGCTGGGGATCGACCGGAGCGCGGACCGCGTCAGCGATCTCCTCTTCGCCGCCCAGGAG
>Ga0181535_10001270_pt1 | contig 33584 bp, 26 predicted proteins | sample PEATcosm2014_Bin_44_FD_119774 | JGI IMG/M metagenome (GOLD analysis project Ga0181535, IMG submission 119774) | Peatland microbial communities from MTU Mesocosm Facility, Houghton, MI, USA - PEATcosm2014_Bin17_30_metaG | ecosystem: Environmental > Terrestrial > Soil > Wetlands > Peat | place... | reverse complement strand
GGGCATCGGCCGCCCAGCGCAGCTCGATCTCCCCACCCCGGGGCGAGTGCCTGATGGCGTTGTCCAAACGAAGCAGGGTTTCTTGGACGGAACAGGAGGCTCTCTCTCTGCCGATCTGTTCGGCAGCGTACCGACATCTTTGGCCATGCCGGCCCGCGCGTCAAGTCCCCGCCACGGGGCCGGCAGATGAGCCGGCCGGCATCGCCGCGGCGCGGTCGTGGCCACCTCAGCGCATCAGCAGCCCGAGACCGACGAGGACGGTCCACGCCAGGGTCAGCAGGGTGAGCCCGAGGGCGAGGGCCGCCCGGAGGCCCCCCCACCCCCGACGGCGGCGCAGCCGGCGGAGCCTGAGCTCGAGGGGGACCTCACCCTCCGGAGCAGGGAAACCAGCATCCGCCATATTGCTTTCATATGATAGTGATGATGTACTCTTACATGATATGGATGGCCCCGGGGCACCAGTGGGTTGAGGATGCGCCGCCCGCCGGGCCGGCGCGAGGTCGCCGCGCGCCGCCGGTGTGAGAACCTGAGTCCGACCTCCGTCCGCGCGATCCCGCTGGAGAGCGGCGCGCCCGCCCCCCACACCGCATGAGGTCACCCCAGCACTCGATCAGGAGTGGACCATGAGCAGGAGCCAGGCGGCGCCCGCATCAGCGCCGGCCGCGGCCCGGGACATCGCGTGGCCGGGGAGGCATCTCCCGCTCGGGGCCCAATGGAACGGACGGGGGACCAACTTCTCGCTCTTCAGCGCCAACGCGGAGAGCGTCGAGCTCGTCCTCGCCAACCGGGACGGCAGCACCCGGGCCAGCTACGAGCTGGTCGACCGGACCGACCTCACCTGGCACGGCTTCCTCCCCGACGTCGGCCCGGGGACGCTCTACGGCTACCGGATCCGCGGGCCGTACGCCCCGGCGGAGGGGAAGCGGTTCAACCCCAGCAAGCTCCTGATCGACCCCTACGCCCGCGCCCTCACCGGCAGCGTCGGATGGGGTCCCGAGGTCTTCGGCTACGAATGGAACGGGGAGATGAACGACGACCAGCCGAGCGACCTCGACTCCGCGGGGCGGGTGCCGCTGGCGGTGGTCGTCGACGAGAGCTTCGACTGGGGGGAGTCGGTCGCGCCCCAGACCTCCTGGGCCGACACCGTCGTCTACGAGACCCACGTCAAGGGATTCACCATCTGCCACCCGGAGATCCCCCCGGAGCTGCGGGGCACCTATGCCGGGCTGGCCCACCCCGCCGCCATCGAGCATCTCCGCAAGCTGGGCATCAGCGCGGTGGAGCTGATGCCCGTCCACGCCTTCGTCGACGGCGCCCACCTCAGCGAGCTGGGACTGCGCAACTACTGGGGCTACGACAGCATCGGCTACTTCGCGCCCGAGGGACGCTACTCGTCGTCGGGCGACACCGGCGGCCAGGTGGTCGAATTCAAACGAATGGTCAAGGCGCTGCATGACGCGGGCCTCGAGGTCTTCCTGGACGTGGTCTACAACCACACGGCCGAGGGCAACCACCTGGGCCCCACGCTCTCCTTCCGGGGCATCGACAACGAGGCCTACTACTACCTCTCCCCCGATGACCGCCGCCACTACTGGGACGTCACCGGAACCGGCAACACGCTCAACGCGGGCGCCCCCCAGACCCTGCGCCTGGTCATGGACTCGCTGCGCTACTGGGTCACGGTGATGCGGGTGGACGGCTTCCGCTTCGACCTGGCGGCCGCGCTGGCCCGCCAGTTCTACGAGGTGAACAGCCTCTCGGCGTTCTTCGACATCATCCACCAGGACCCGGTGCTCGCCGAGGTGAAGCTGATCGCCGAGCCCTGGGATGTCGGCCCCGGCGGCTACCAGGTGGGCAACTTCCCGGTGGGCTGGGCGGAGTGGAACGGCAAGTACCGCGACACCATCCGCGACTACTGGCGGGGCGCCCCGATCGGGGTCTCCGACCTCGCCTACCGTCTCACCGGGTCCAGCGACCTCTACGCCGAGGACGGGCGCGCGCCCAGCGCCAGCATCAACTTCGTGACCGCACACGACGGCTTCACGCTCCGCGACCTGGTCTCCTACGACGGCAAGCACAACCAGGCCAACGGCGAGGACGGACGCGACGGCAGCGACGACAACCGCTCCTGGAACTGCGGCGTGGAGGGCGAGACCGACGACCCCGCGATCAACGACCTGCGCCGGCGCCAGCAGCGCAACTTCCTGGCGACGCTGCTGCTCTCCCAGGGCTGCCCGATGATCCTCTCCGGCGACGAGCTGGGCCGCACCCAGGGCGGCAACAACAACGCCTACTGCCAGGACAACGAGGTCTCGTGGATCGATTGGCATCGCGTGGACGGCGAGCTGGTCGACTTCACCCGCCGGCTGGTCGAGCTGCGCGCGGGCCATCACGTCCTCCACCGCCAGGGCTTCTTCACCGGGGAGGTGGTGGGCCGGGAGCGCCGGGACGTGCAGTGGCTGCGCTCCAACGCGGAGGAGATGACCGACGAGGCGTGGGCCAGCCACGAACGGCAGTCCCTGACCATGGTGCTGGACGGCGGCCTGATCCCCGACCGCACCGCCGGCGGCGAGCGGATCACCGACGACACCCTCGCCGTGCTCCTGCACTCCTCGGACGAGGACCGCGACTGGCGGCTGCCACCGGGGAGGTGGGAGGTCATCCTCGACACCGCCGCCCCCGACGAGGAGCCGGGCACCCGGGTTGTGAACCGCGGGCGCACGCTGAGGGTGGGGGCCCGGTCGGTGGTGGTGCTCCGGCTGCTCGCCCCGCGACGGTGAGAGCCACCTACCGGGTCCAGCTGGGCCCGGGCTTCGGCTTCGCCGAGCTCACCGCCAGCCTCGACTACCTGAGCGGCCTGGGGATCAGCCACCTCTACTGCTCGCCGATCCTCCAGGCCGCCCGGGGGTCCTCGCACGGGTACGACGTGATCGACCCCACCCGCATCTCCGACGACCTGGGGGGCGAGGAGGGCTTCCGCAGCCTGCTCGAGGCCGCGCACGACCGGGGCCTCCGCATCCTCCTCGACATCGTCCCCAACCACATGTCGGTCTCCGACCGGCGCAACCGCTGGTGGTGGGACGTGCTGGTGGCGGGCCGGAGCAGCCCCTTCGCCCGCTACTTCGACATCAACTGGGACCATCCGCTGGTCCGGGGACGGGTGATGGCCCCGCTCCTGGACCGTCCACTCGAGGAGGCCCTGGAGCGTCATCTGGTCCGCCTGGTGGTGGACGCGGGGGTGGTGGTGGCCCACGGGGAGAGCCGGCTGCCGCTCTCGCGGGAGACCCTTCCCACGGTGGTCGCGGGCACCGGCCTGGCCGAGCTCGCCGCCCGGCTCCACGACGCCGAGTTCGCCGAGGAGCGGATGGCCGCCGGCGACGACCTGGCGGAGCGGCTCGCGGCGGACGGCGAGGCCGAGGCCCTGATCCCGGCTCTCGGGGGCTGGAACCGCGACCCCGACGCCCTGCGCAGGCTGCTGGACGATCAGAACTACGCGCTGACCGACTGGCACGAGGCGGCCACCGTGATGAACTACCGCAACTTCTTCGACATCACTTCGCTGGTCGGCGTCCGGGTCGAGGACCCCGAGGTGCTGGACGCCACCCACGTGCTGATCGACTCGCTGCTGGACCGTGGCGACGTCGACGCGGTCCGGGTCGACCACGTCGACGGCCTGCGCCTGCCCCGCGCCTACCTGGAGCGGATGCGCCGGCGGCACCCGGATCACGGGCTCTGGGTCGAGAAGATCCTGGCCCGCGACGAGCCGCTTCCCGACTCCTGGCCGGTCGACGGCACCACCGGTTACGAGTTCGGAGCCCTCGCCGGCGGCCTCTTCATCGACCCGGCCGGCTGGGTGTCGCTGCGCCAGAGCTGGGCCGACGCCACCGGGCACCCCGACGACTTCGAGGTGATCATCCGGCACGCCAAGCTCGAGGTGATGGACGGGGCGCTCCGGCCCAACGTTGACCGGCTGGTGCGCATGCTCGGCGCGGTCTGCAGCGACCGGGACCGGGAGGCGCTCTCAGCCGCACCCGACCGGCTGCGCAGCGGGGTCGTCGAGTACCTGCTGGGCCTGGACGTCTACCGCACCTACATCGACGCCGCCGACGCCGAGCCCGACGCCGCCGACCGGGCCCGGATCTGCGCCGCGCTCGGCCGCGCCGCCACCGGCGGCGGCGATGCCGAGGCCCTCGGAGTGCTGGGCGCCCTCCTGCTCGAGCCCCGGGACCCGGGGCTGGAGAACGACCTCGTGCTCCGGCTCCAGCAGGCCAGCACCGTGGTCCAGGCCAAGGGGGTGGAGGACACCGCCCTCTACCGCTTCCCGGTGCTCAGCGCCGCCTGCGAGGTCGGGGCGTCGCCCCAGCACCCCGCGGTCGGCGTGGGCGAGTTCCACGCCGCCAACGCTGAGCGCCAGCGGCGGTGGCCTCGATCCCTGCTGGCGACCGCCACCCACGACAGCAAGCGCGGCGAGGACGTGCGCGCCCGCCTCTACCTCCTCTCCGAGGTCGCCGCGGCCTGGCCGATCCTGACCCGCCGCTGGCGGGAGAGGCACGCCGAGGCCTTCCGGGAGGGGATGCCGGGCCGCACCATGTCGGAGCTGCTCTTCCAGACCATGGTCGGCGCCTGGCCGATCGACGCCGACCGGCTGACCGCCTACATGCTCAAGGCGTCCTCCGAGGCCAAGCAGCGGACCTCCTGGATCGAGCCGGACAGCGACTACCACGAGGCGCTCGCCGGCCTGGTGGGGGCGCTCCTCGGCGACGCCGACCTGGTCGCCGAGCTGAGCCACCTGGTCTCCCGGCTGGTGGAGCCGGGGCGGGTGACCTCGCTGGCCGTGACCCTGCTGCGCCTCACCTCGCCGGGCATCCCCGACACCTATCAGGGCACCGAGCTCTGGCAGCTCGACCTGGTCGACCCCGACAACCGCCGCCCGGTCGACTACGCGGGCCGGCGCCGGCTCCTGGATTCGCCGGTGGGTCCACCGCCGGCGATCGCAGTGGACGCCGAGGGGGTCACCAAGCTGCTCACCATCCGCACCGCCCTCGACCTGCGCCGCCGGCGCCCCGAGCTCTTCGGCGAGCAGGGCGACTACCTCGCCCTCCCGGTGCGCGGGGCGCGGCGCGACCACGCCGTCGCCTTTGCCCGCGGGGCGGTCCCCAGCGCGGTGACCATCGTGCCCCGGCTGGTCCTCGGGCTGGGGGGCGACTGGGGTGACACCTCGGTCGAGCTGCCCGAGGGCCGCTGGATCAACCTGCTGGGCGGGGGGCCGTGGCAGGGCGTGGTGCACCTCTCCGAGCTCCTCGACGGGTTCCCGGTGGCACTGCTGGAGCGCGATTGATGCGCCGGACGGTCTGGGCCCCGCGGGCCGGGCGCGCGGAGCTGGTGCTGGAGGACGGCGAGCGCCTCGCCATGGAGCGTGGGGAGGACGGCTGCTTCCGGCTCGAGAGCCCGCGCCTGGTGCCGGGCCTGCGCTACCGGGTGAGCCTCGACGGCGGGCCCGGGCTGCCCGACCCCCGCGCCCCCCACCAGCCCGACGGGGTCGAGGGCGCCTCGGAGCTGATCGACGAGGAGTTCGCGTGGACCGACGCAGGCTGGTCGGCGCCGCCCCTTCGGGAGGCGATCGTCTACGAGCTGCACGTGGGCACCTTCAGCCCCGAGGGGACCTTCGACGGCGTGGTCCGGCGCCTCGACCACCTCACCGACCTGGGGGTGAACGCCGTCGAGCTGATGCCGGTCGCCGAGTTCCCCGGCCGGTGGGGGTGGGGCTACGACGGGGTGAACCTCTACGCCGTTCGCGCCGCCTATGGCGGCCCCGAAGGGCTGCGCCGGCTGGTCGACGCCTGCCACCGGCGCGGCCTCGCGGTGATCCTCGACACCGTCTACAACCACCTGGGCCCGGCCGGCAACCACCTCGGCGAGTTCGGCCCCTACTTCACCGACGCGTACCGGACCCCCTGGGGGTCGGCGGTCAACTTCGACGGCCCGGGCAGCGACGGGGTCCGCGACTTCGTGACCGGGAACGCGCGGCGGTGGCTGCGCGACTTCCACCTCGACGGCCTGCGCCTCGACGCGGTGCACGCCATCCACGACGAGACCGCCCGACACATCGTGGAGGAGCTGGCCGCGACGGTCGACGCCCTGGAGGCCGAGCTGGGCAGGCGGCTCTGGCTGATCCTGGAGTCGGATCGCAACGACCCGCGGGGGATGTGGCCCCGGAACCGGGGCGGGTGGGGCGCGACCGCCCAATGGGCGGACGACTTCCACCACGCGCTCCACGTGGCCCTGACCGGCGAGCGCTCCGGCTACTTCGCCGACTTCCGGGGCTGGCCGGACGTGGTCCGGGCGCTCCGCTCCCCCCACCTCTACACCGGGCAGCACGCGGCCAGCCGCGACCGCCGGCACGGGCGCGAGCCGGCCGGCACCGTCGGCGAGAACTTCGTGGTCTGCCTGCAGAACCACGACCAGGTGGGCAACCGGGCCCGGGGGGAGCGGCTCAGCCGGCTGACCACCCCGTCGAGGCTGCGGGTCGCGGCCCTGCTCCTGCTCACCTCCCCCTACGTCCCCCTCCTCTTCGCCGGGGAGGAGTGGGCGGCGAGCACCCCCTTCCTCTACTTCTCCGACCACGAGCCCGAGCTCGGCCGCAGCGTCACCCAGGGGCGCCGGGCCGAGTTCGCCGGTTTCGGCTGGGACCCTGCCGAGATCCCCGATCCGCAGGCGGAGTCGACCTTCATCCAATCGCAGCTCCGGTGGGAGGAACGCGACCAGCCGGCCCACGCCGCGATGCTCGACTGGTACCGCACCCTCACCCGTCTGCGGCGCGACCACCCGGGGCTCGGCTGCGGCGACTTCCGCCTGAGCCGGGTGATCGGCGAGGCCGGATCCGGGTGGGTGGTCGCCGAGCGCGGCGACCACCTGATCGGCGCCAACCTCGGCGCCGACCCGGCGGACGTCGAGGCGCCGGGATGGGCGGCCGCGCGGCCGCTGGCCTCAACCGGGGATGCCGCCTGCGCCGGCGGCAGGGTCCGGCTCGGCCCGGAGTCCGCGGCGATCTGGTCACGCTGAGAGCGGCGACCGGCTCCGCGGTCCGAGGGTGCCTGCGAGGTCCCGAGGTCCCCGCTCACCGCGGGCCGGTTCTCCCCCGCGCAGCCGGCGGGGGGCGCCGGGGTCAGGCCAGCACGACCTCGATGCCCAGGTCGCGTATCTGGGCGAGCTGGTCGGGGTGGCCGTCCCGGTCGGTGACCAGCACGGTGACCGCGTCGAGGCCGACGATGGGGGTGAACCCCGCCCGGCCCAGCTTGGTCGAGTCGGCGACGACCACCACCCTCCGGGCCCGGGCGGCCATCGCCGCACCGACCTCGGCGATCAGCATGTGCGGCGTGCTGAGGCCACCGTCGACGGTCAGGCCGTCGCAGCCCAGGAAGGCGATGTCGGCGCTGAGCTCGCGGAGGTCGGCGAGGGTCACCGGGCCGACCATGGCCTGGTAGTCGGGCAGGTACAGCCCCCCCAGGCAGATCAGGTGGGACTGCTCCCAGCTTCCGACCTCCTGGATCACCGGCAGCGAGTGGGTGACCATGGTGATCGAGCGGGAGGCCCGCAGGGTCCCGGGGAGGTGCGCGGCGACCTCGACGACGGTCGAGCCCGAGTCGAAGAAGACGACGTTGCCGGCCTGGACCAGTCCGGCCGCGGCGAGCCCGATGCGACGCTTCTGGGCCGGATTCTCGCGAGCTCGGCGGGCGAAGAGGCCGTTCACCTGGGCGGTCGGCCGGCTCACCGCGCCGCCGTGGACTCGGCGGAGCTTGCCCTGCTCCTCGAGCAGGTTCAGGTCATGGCGGATCGAGGTGTCGGTGACCTGGAACTGAGCCATCAGCTCGGACACACTGAGGCTGTCGCGCTCCTGGATCATCCTGACGATGAGATCGCGACGCGCCTTTGCCGTGGTCACGCTCAGCCTCCGGCCTCCAAATCCCCGCGATTGTGGCAGGGCCGGGAGGGCACCCGTGCGGGCGCTGTCAGGCCCGGGGGGGCGGGTCTCCTCGCGCCGGCCCGTGAGGGCGGCCGCGCCCCGGCCGGCTGGCTCAGATTCCCAGACGGGCCCGTCGGGCCAGCTCCCCGGTGGTGCGATTGGAGTGGGGGCGGTGTCCCGGCAGGGGGATGAGCTGCTCCGAGATTGGGGTCGATGAGCGGTCGGTCATTGAAGGTTGGCGTGGTTGCCCTGCTGGACAGCGAAGTCCCGTCCACCCAGGTCGAGAATCACTCCGTCAAGCAGCAGCATCGCGACCTGCGTGAACAGGACCCCCGGGAGCTGGCCGGTCCCTTGAGTGGGCACGCGCACGCATGGCTTCGAGAGAACACCGATCGGGCTATCCGGAACGGCGGTCAGGCAGACGATCCTCCCGCCCAAGCGGGACGCCTGCTGCGTGTGGAGCAGGGAGGCGGGAGTGCTCCCCGATCCCGATACCACCACCAGCACATCCCCGGCGCAGAATGCCGGCGCCGTCGCCTCCCCGACGACGTGGGCGCGCCTGCCCACCTGCATGAGCCGCATCGCGCCCATCTGCGCGATGAACCCCGAACGTCCCTGCCCGGTGAAGAAGTACCGGGGCTCGGAGGCGGCGAACAGATCGCGCAGGTCCCGAACGGCGACGGGGTCCACTCGACGGAGGCTGCTGACCACCTCCGCCTCGATCGGCTCCCAGATTCGCCCGCTCGCAGTCATGCTCTCCTGCATCGACCAGCCTCAGAGCATGCCCGGATAGAGCGGAGGCCTTCTCATCGTGCCCGCTCGATGCCCTCGACGGACGCGGGCTTCCTGGCCTCCCAGGCCTCCCGCACCGCCCGGATCATGGCTTCAACGGTCTGCAGCGGATCCACGGCGCAGAAGACGCCACTGCTCGATCCCGTGCCCTGCGCACCGCCTCGAATCACCTCGTACACGTCCTCGGCGGAGCCGATGCCCCCGCCATGCAGGATCAAGACGTCCGGATCGACCCGCCATATGGCGGCATCGACGCTCGCAATCATCGCCTCGCTCGCCCCCGCGCCGGCGCCCGTGCCAATGGACTCCGGGGCTTCCACCACGATGATGTTCGGGGACATCGCCGCCACCTCCACCGCGTCGGCGGCGTCGTCCGCGCATACCATGGTTGCCAGGCCCGCCTCATCGGCGCGCTGCAAGCTCCGGGCCAGCTCGAACCGGCTCAGCCGTCGTTCCACGTGGTTGAGGACGGCTCCGGCCGCCCCTGCAGCGCGCACCGCCTCCGCGAGAACCGAACCCTGCCCTCGGCCAGGCTCGATCGAGTCGATGTGGGGAGCGAACACCAGGGCACCCCGCATCCTCGGCGCGATGATCGGGATGTCGACGTACTGGGGATCGATGATCACCTGAACGCCGCACTCCATGCCCACCTGATCGGCCCGGATGGCGATCTCCAGCATCTGATCACCGTAGGTGTATGCCTTCGGCCCGAGCTCGAAGAACGGAGGGGTGATCCGGACTCCCCGAAACACCTTCGCTAACCCCCGACTCTGTCGATCGGCTCTCGGCCCATGGCGGCTACTCCCCGACGATCTGGATGCGGACGGTCCGCTCCCGAGCCCGCACCTGGTCGAAATCGACGAACCAGAATCGTCCGAACTCCCCCAGCGCCATGGCGCCGTCGATGACGGGCACGCTCTCGGAGCGGCCCAACATCACCGACCTCAGGTGAGCGTCGGTGTTCAACCCCCAGGCCGCCTTCTCATTGAGCGTGGAGACCGCGACATCGATGTGCTTCGGCCCCGGGTGAAGATACTGTCCCTCGGTCCGGCAGGTGGGAATCAGACGCTCGAAGACGTTGACCAGGTCCTGCATCAGGAGCGGGGTGCCCCAGTAGTTGACGTCGTGCGACTCCTCCTGGATCAGGACGCTGCAGGTGGTGTGCTGCGAGTACACCATCAGGATGCCCTCCCTGATCCCGGAGCGGGCCAGCGCCTCCTGTGCCTGGGCGGTGACGTCGTGGAAGGTGGGGAGCCGGTCTGACCTGACCTGGAACGACTCGTGGTGGACGGACATCTGGGAATCTCTCCTCCGGGGTGACGGGGTGGCGGGGGCCGGCTCGGAGCCGGCGCGAAGGTCGTTCATGCCGGTCAGGCGGCGGGGATCGGGGCGCCGCCCGCGGCGGCCGCCGTCTCATCCCAGATCGCCATGCCGGTGTCCGGGTCGAAGAAGTGCACCGAGCCGGGGCGGACGGCGAAGCCGGCCAGCTCGCCGACCGCGATCCGGGTCCCCGAGTCCACCCGCGCGACTCCCCAGGTGGAGGCGGTGGTGCCCGGATCGTCCCCGTCCGCACGGTCGCCGCCGCTGGTCGCCGCTCCGGGCACCTCAGCGAAGGGGGCATCCAGGCTGAAGTGGACCAGCAGCTCCGACCCCAGGGCCTCGAGCAGCTCGACGTTGCCCCGCAGCACCGCGGTGTCGCCGGGCCCGGCGGCGGAGATGTGCTCCGGCCGGATCCCCACCACCACCGGCCTGCCCCGGTAGGCGGCGAGGGCCGGGCGCGCCCTGCGCACCTCCTCGGAGAGCGCCAGTCGCTGCGAGCCCAGGCTGATCGCCGTGCCATCCTGGGTCAGCGCGCCCTCGTACATGTTCATCGCCGGCGAGCCGATGAAGGCGGCCACGAAGATGTTGATGGGCCGCTCGTACAGCACCTGGGGCGCCGCGCACTGCTGGAGCACGCCGCCGAGCAGCACGGCCACGCGGTCACCCATGGTCATCGCCTCGGTCTGGTCGTGGGTGACGTAGAGCATCGACACCCCCAGCCGCCGCTGGATCCGGGACACCTCGGCGCGCATCTGCACGCGCAGCTTGGCGTCCAAATTGCTGAGCGGCTCGTCCATCAGGAACACCTTCGGCTCGCGCACGATGGCGCGCCCCATGGCCACCCGCTGCCGCTGCCCGCCGGAGAGCTGAGCAGGCTTCCGGTCCAGCCACTGGCCCAGACCCAGCATCTTGGCAGTGTTGCGCACCTTGAGGTCCACATCGGCGCGGGGGAGCCGGCGCATCTTGAGCCCGAACCCGATGTTCTGGGCCACCGTCATGTGCGGGTAGAGCGCGTAGTTCTGGAAGACCATGGCGATGTCGCGGTCCTTCGGGGAGACGTCGTTGACCACCCGGCCCCCGATGCGCACCTCCCCATACGAGATCTCCTCGAGGCCGGCCACCATCCGGAGCACGGTGGTCTTGCCACAGCCCGACGGGCCGACCAGGACCATCAGCTCACCGTCGCCGATCTCCAGGCTCACGCTCTGGACGGCCTCCACACCATTGGGGTACACCTTGCTGACCGCGTCCAGCTCTACTGTCGCCATCTGTACTCCCCTGGCTCCGGCCGTGGATGTGGCCAGCAGCGAATGGACCGGTTCCCCACCGGCAACGAGGACGTCTGCCTCCCACGCATCAGCGACTCACCCCCATGGTGAGACCCGAGATGAGATAGCGCTGGAAGATGAGGTACACGATGATGGCCGGGAGGGCGCTGATCAGGGACCCCGCCATCAGCGCGGGGATGCTGACCGCGCGTCCGGAGGAGATGACCCCGAGCCCCACCGTAATGGTCCGGTTGGCCGGCTCCTGGAGGAGGAGCAGCGCGACCAGCAGATCGTCCCAGATCTGGATGAACTGCAGGACGGTGACGGTCGCCAGCGCCGGGGCGGCCATCCTCACCGCGATCCGCCAGAAGACCCCCACGTAACCGAAGCCGTCGCAGAGCGCGGCCTCGATCAGCTCGTCGGGCAGGCCCCGGAAGAACACCGTCATCAGGAAGGTCGCGAAGGGCATGCCCAGGGCCGAGTACACCAGGATCGGGGCGAGGTAGTTGTTGACCAGGCCGAGGTTGCTGAGGTTGACGTATTCCGGGATGATGATCGACTGGACCGGGATCATCATGCTGCCGATGATCCCGAGGAAGATCACGTTCTGCCGGCGGTAATGCAGCTTGGCGAACGCGAACCCCGCCGCGCTCGAGCCGATCAGGATGATCGCGATCGAGCCCGCACAGATCAGGGTCGAGTTGAGCAGCTCCGAGCCCACCGGCAGGGCGCTGAAGAGACCCGACCAGCTCGACGTCGAGAAGCCGCTGCCGTTGAGGTACTGGGTCTCGGTGCGCAGCGAGTTGATGATCATGAAGGCGAACGGGTAGAGCATCACCAGGCAGACCACGATCAGCACCAGGAACATGATCACGGCGCCCGGGTCCCGCCGGAGACGGCGCGCCAGGCTGGGCCGGCCCCGCCGGCTCCCCATGCGCCCGCGAGCCGCGGTCTCGAGCGGCGCGGCCGCGCCTCCACCGTCCAGGCTCATCTCTGCACTCCCACTAGTTCTCGCCACGCAGAATCCGCATCTGCAGGAGGTTCACCCCGAAGATGATCACCAGCAGCACGATGCCCACGGTGGCCCCGGTTCCGAACGCCCCGATGGCGAACGCCTGCTGATAGACGAAGAACTCCAGGGTCGTGGTCCCGTACCCGGGACCCCCCTCGGTCATGATGAAGATCAGGCTGAAGAGTCCGGTGAACGCGCTGATGGTGGTGATCACGAACCCGAACTGGAAGTAGCGCTTCAGCAGGGGAAGGGTGATGTGCCGGAAGACCGCCATGCGCCCGGCCCCGTCCAGCCGCGCGGCCTCGTAGATGGCCGGGTCGATGGTGGACATCCCGGTCAGGAAGATGATGGTGTTGGTACCGACCATCGACCAGATGAAGGTGACCGCCACCGCCCCGAGGGCGCTGTACTCGAAGCCGAGGAAGTTGATCTCCAGCGACTTCAGGCCCAGCGCGCCGAGCAGGGAGTTGACGGTGCCGTTGGCGGCGAACACCTGCATCGCCACGATCCCGATCACCACCCAGGACACGGCCGTGGGCAGGAAGATGAGGGACCGGAAGACCTTCCAGCCCCAGACGTGCTCGTGGAGCATGCCGGCGATCACCAGGGGGATGAAGACGGCGATCGGCAGCGCCAGCAGCAGCAGCCCGTTGTTCTCCAGGACCCGCCAGAAGGTCGGGCTCTGGAAGAGGTTGAGGTAGGTGCGCGGGCCCACCCACTGGGCGGTGATGCCGTTCCAGTTGGTCATGCTGTAGTAGACGGCCTCACCGATCGGGATGATCAGCAGGGCCACGACCACGGCGAAGGCCGGCAGCGTCAGCACGATGCCGGCGCGCGCCCGCTGGCGTGCGATCCCGGACGCCCTGCGGCCGCGCCTCCGGCCCGCGCGCAGCGCGGGCCTGACCCCGACCGCCTCGACCTCTGCCTGTGCCATCTGGGTTCTTCTGCTTCCCATGTTAGCGGCGGACGAACTCTGCCGACCCGCGGTGACCGCCGCCCATCGATCGTCGATTCATGTGCCGGATCCCGTCGGTTGGGCGGGGCAGGCCGCCGAGGCGGCCGCCCCACCCAACCCTTCAGGAGGACTAGGAGGCCTTATAGCTGGCCCACGTCGAGCTGCGCTGACCTGCCGGCAGGGCCTGCCAGGCCTGCTGCAGGTCCTGGGCGGCCTGCGCCACCGTGATCTGCCCGGCCAAGAGCTGCGGGAGCACCTTGCTCCCCTCGTTGACCACGCCGACCTGGGTCACGTTGTCGAGCATCGGGTAGGGGGTCATCCCATCCTGGGCGGCGAAGTTGAGCATGTCCTGGTTGACCGGGTTCGACGAGGTCGATCCGTTCAGGTCCGGGATCAGGCCACTCTGGTCGATGATGGTCGCCGCCTGGGTGGTGGTGAGGAACTGGAGGAACTCGGCGGCCTGGGTCTTGTGCTGCGAGTAGGTGGTCATCGAGTACCCGTCGCCCGGGAACTGGACCACGCCATTGATCGAGGTGTCCGAGTAGGGGGGCACGAAGGTGCCGAGGTTGCTGCCCATCGACTGGTACAGGGCAGCGGTGTCCCAGTTGCCGTCGACGATCATGGCGGCCTGACCCTTCTCGAGCGCGATCAGCGAGTCACCCGAGCTGATCACGTTGGAGTTGGTGTAGCCGTCCTGGTGGAGAGCCGCCCACTTGCTCAGCTGGGCCTCGACGGTCGGGTCCGTCCAGGAGAGCTTGCCGTTGTAGAGGTCCTCCCACTGGGAGACGCCCAGCGCACCGATCATCAGGTAGCTGAGGTCGTAGTAGGGGTAGAACTCCGCACCCAGCGCCTGGGTGTCGGCCCCGTAGTAGAGGCAGTTGGTCCCCATCGCCTTGAAGGCCGCGCAGTCCGTCATCAGCTGCGTCCAGTTCGTCGGGACCGAGGTGATCCCCGCCTTGGTGAACAGCGACTTGTTGTAGAAGCCGATGTAGAACTGGTCCTCCAGAGGGATGACATACGCCCCGTTGGCGGTGTTGAAGCCCGGGGCCACCCACTGCATCCCCAACATGTCGGAGAGGTCGCTCTGGGGGATGTAGGACTTCAGGTTCTGGAGATAGCTGTCGTACTGGAGGGTGAAGAGGCCGGTCCACATGACCGCGAGGTCCGGGCCGGTCTTGGAGATGGCGGCAGCCTGCAGCAGGGCGAAGTAGTTGTCCGCCGGCTGCGCCACGACGTTGATCTTGATGCTGGGATGCAGCGCCTCAAATGCCTTGACCAAGTTCGTCGTCGCGGTGGCGTTGGACTCGGTACCGTAGTTCTGCCAGAGCGTGAGGGTCGTCTGCGACCCCGAGCCGCCCGAGCCGCACGCCGTCAGCAGCAGGGCCGTGCCCACTGTGACCGCGCCAAAGCGGCTCAGCCGACCCATCAGCCCTCGTGTCGAATTGCCTGTCATAACTAGCTCCCCGTAGTCGTCATCGGAAGGGGTGCCAAGTGACGCCCCTCATCTGAACCCAGCCGGCCGGAGACACGGAAACCAACCCTGAACCCACCCGTGCGCGTTTGACCCAGCTTCGCCCTCCTAGACAAGCTCACCGCCGAATCCGCGCGGCTCTTGCGCCGCGAGCTGTGGAGTCCAACCCGAGAGCGGATGGCGATCATGCCAGCAGCACCTCGATCCCCATCTCCCTAATCCGGGTCACGATGACGGGATCAGCACGCTCGTCGGTGACCAGCACGTTGATGGCGTCGAGGGCGAGGAAGGGGGTGAAGCCCGCCCGCCCCAGCTTGGTGGCGTCGGCGACCACCACCACCCGGCGGGCCCGCGCCGCCAGCGCCGCCCCGACCTCGGCGACCAGCATGTCCGCGGTGGTCATCCCCCCCTCGACAGTCAGCCCGTCGCAGCCCAGGAAGACGATGTCGCCGGTGAGGTCGCGGAGGTTGAGCAGGGTCAGCGGCCCCACCCAGGACTGTTGCTCCCTCAGGTACAGGCCGCCCAGGCAGATGAGGTGCGGGTAATCCCACGCGCCCACCTCCTCCATCACCTGGAGTGAGTGGGTGACCACGGTGATGCGCTGTGGCGCCGGGATGCTGGTCACCACCTGGAGCACCGTGGAGCCGGAGTCGAAGAGGACGACATCGCCGGAACGCACCAGGGTTGCGGCCAGCTCGCCGATTCGCCGCTTCTCCGCCACGTTCTCGTGAGCGCGCTCGATCGCCGCAGGGGGTGGGGTGAGCCTCCGGGCGCCCACCGCGCCACCCCGTACGCGGCGCAGCTTGCCCACCTCCTCCAGGACGGTGAGGTCATGGCGGATGGACGTCTGGGTGACCCCGAACTGGGCGGTCAGGGCGGAGACGCTGACCCTGCCGCCGTCCTCCAGCAGCCTGGTGATGCGGTCCCGGCGTGCGCGTGCCGGCGTCAGGCTGGCCATGACCATCCCCTCGGTCCGCAACCAGCCCACCCGCCCGGCCCTGGCAGGCTCGGAGCGGGGCGGCACCAACCCGGCAGCCGGTTCATCACACGAGCACAGCCTCGATCCCCTGCATCTGGGCCAGCTCGAGGAGCTGGCGAGTCCAGCGGCCGCGGGCCGCGCCCATGTGATGCGGAGCCCCGGCACGGAGCCACGCGTTGCACCACTCGTCGACCGCCAGCGTGTCGTGCCGGAAGAGGGCCTGGGGCGCCGAGATCGGCCGCGGCTCCATGGGCAGGAGCTCCCCCTCGGAGATCACGAACCGCCAGCGGTTGTCGCCGACGGTGACGATCGCCAGGTTGGTGATCGGTCCCGGCTCGTAGACGAACTCGAAGCCGGCTCCATACCCGTGCACCCCCTTGTAGTAGATGGAGTGCTTGACCGCGACCGCCCCGGGCGACCCCAGCGCCGGGTTGCCGTGGCCGTCGTGGGAGAACATCACCGCGTTGTCGTCGAAGTCGATGACGTAGTTCTCGAGGGTGGTGGCCTGGCCGGCCAGCTCCTGCATCACCAGCTGGGCGATCGCGGTGGTGACGTCGCCCTCCGGGGCCGCGGGGATGCCGAGCTCGCAGAGGCGGCCGGTCCCGTAGGAGGGGATGACCCCCACCCGGGGATCGCTCAGAAAGACCTGGTCGAAGGCGGTGAAGGCGTCGAGCTTCTGCTCGCGCGCCACCGACTCGAGCGCGAGCGCCAGCCGGACCGACCGCTCGAAGAGGTCGGCCTCCATCTCGACGTGGTAGCGCGCGCGTTCGGAGGCGACCAGGGCGTCGACCTCGGCCTGGGGGATCTCACCGAAGCGCACCGCCACCGCCTCCGGCTCCACCGGCCAGAGCGCTGGGCCGATCGACTGGCGCAGCCCCACGGCGTCGAACATGAGATCGGTCATCCCCTCGTAGGGATGGCCGACCAGGCCCACCTTGGCAGTGCGCAGGCGGCGGCGCACCCCGGCGGCCTGGATCACCCGGGCGAGCTTCTCCCGACCCTCTGGGTCGTCGAACCGGGAGGTGACCAGCGAGAACTCCCGACCGGTGCGGAGCAGGAGCGCGGTCAGCTCGGGCATGCCGGCCATCCCCGAGTTGAGCATGATGACGTCGAAGCCGTCCTTCTCCTGGAGACGGGCGATCTTCTGCGTGTTCCAGACCAGCACCGGGGCGGTGGTGTCGAGGAAGCACCGGGCCGGGACCAGCCCCTTGGTGTAGGCGAGCTCCATCGCGACGATGATGTCGACGTCCTCGGCGTTGAACTGGCGGGCCGCGGCGGCGGCCTGCTCCTCGTCCTCCACCAGGCCGGGGTGCACCACCGTGCCGTACGCCTCCAGCGCCCTGGCCACCCCGCACGCCGCCTCGGTCGCCGCCGGGCGCATGTGGGCGGTCTTGTTGTAGGCGTCCTCGAGCAGCGCCATGGTCAGCACGCCGATCTTCGGTTGCGTGGTCACGTGACTTCCTCCCGAGCCTCTGGACAGAGAGGGGCCGGCCGGCTGGCGCCCTCCGGCGCCGCGAGCGGCGGCTCGGCCCATCGAAATAGCGAGCGGAGACTTTCGAACAACTCGATGTAGCGCCGGTAGGCGGCCTCGTAGGCGGCCCGCGTCGCGAGCTCGGGCTCATAGCGAGCCTCCGGGCGGACGGCGGCCGCGCAGGCCTGGCCCAGGTCGCCGAAGCTCCCCGAGGCCACCCCGGCCAGCATGGCATCGCCACGTACCGCCGCTTCGGTCCCCCGGAGCGTCACCACCGGCAGGGAGCAGACGTCGGCCTTGATCTGATTCCAGAGCGGGCTGCGAGCGCCGCCTCCGTGGGAGCGGACCTCCGCGGCAGCGGCGCCGATGCCCTGGAGCAGCTCGAGGTTCCGGCGCAGGGTGAAGGCCACCGCCTCCAGGGTCGCCCGGACGAAGTGCTCCCGGCCATGCCCGAGGGTGAATCCGAAGAACACCCCCCGGGCCGCGGGCTCGTACTCCGGGCTGAAGGCGCCGGAGAGGTGGGGGAGCATGAGCAGCCCGTCCGCCCCGGGTGCCACCCCAGCCGCCATCTCGGTGAGCAGGTCGTAGGCGCTGGTGCCCTCGGCCCGCTCGCGGGCCATCTCCGGCTCGCCGAAGCGGTCACGGAACCAGGTCAGGGCCATCCCCCCGGTCGGGCAGACCGGACAGTAGAGGTAGGTGCCGGGGGCGGAGTGCACGTAGACGGGGATCCGCCCCGTGGCGTCGCGATCCGAGCGGTCGAGCGATGCCTGGACGGCCAGCGCCCCACCCGTGCTCTCGGAGAGGACCCCGGGGGCGACATTGCCCACTCCGACCGCTCCCGCGCCCTGATCCATGCCGCCGGCGACGACCCGGACGGCGGTGGTCAGGCCCAGGGCCTCGGCGGCCTCGGGGCTCAGCGATCCGACCACCGTCCCGGGGGAGACGAGGTCGCCGAACCGGCTCGGGGAGATCCCCAGCAGGTCGAACATCGGGGGCCACCAGGCGTGGTGCGCGATGTCGTAGAGGAGGGAGCTCGATTGGACCCCGGCCTCGGCCACGTAGCGGCCGGTGAGGCGCTGGAGGAGGAACTCCTCCACCAGCAGGAAGTGGGCGGAGCTCCGGAAGAGGTCGGCATCGTGCCGCTTCCACCAGAGAAGCTTGCAGGCCGGCCAGGTGGGCACCATGGTGGGAACGCCCGTCGCCGCGTAGACGGCGCCGGGGTCGAGCTGCGCGGCCAGCTCAGCGGCCTCGGCGACCGCCCGGTTGTCGAGCCAGACGATCGCCCGGCCCAACGGGTCGCCCGACGCCGACACCGGGACGAGGGTCTCGCCCTGGCTGGAGACGGCCAGCGCCTCCACGTCGGTGGGACGGGCTCGGGCCCGGACCAGGGCCCGGCGGACGGCGCCGACCAGGGAGCTCCAGTAGAGCCGGGGGTCCATCTCGGCACGCGACGGCTCGGGGGTCTGGAGGGCGTATTCCTCCACGGCCACCGCCCGCTCGGTGCCGGCCTCGTCGAACAGCCCCACCTTGAGCGAGGTGGTGCCGGCGTCGACCCCCAGAAGCAGTCCCATCAGGCCGGCACGGCCTCGATGAGACCGCAGCGCTCGGCGGCCACCTCGGGAGGAGTCCCCTCCTTCACGACGGCGCAGAGAGCCGCCAGGAACCGCTCGGGGTTCCGCGCCTGGAGGACGTTGCGGCCGAAGACGACGCCGCGGGCGCCGGTCTCGATGGCCTCGGCCGCGAGCTTGAGAGCGTCCAGCTCACGGGGCAGCTTGCGGGATCCGAGGGCGAGCACGGGGATCGGCGTGGCGGCGACGATCTCGCCGAAGCGCTCTCCGGTGTGGAAGGTCTTGACCAGGTCCACGCCCAGCTCGGCGACCACGCGGCAGCCGACGGCGATCCGCTCGTGACGCTCGTCCGCGGGTATCTCCTCCTGGTCGGCGGGATAGACCTCGCCGACGATCGGGACACCGGCGGCCCGCTTCTGGCTCACCGCCCGAGCCACCATCTCCACGTTCTCGGCGTCGACCGCCTCGGAGCCCGTGTGGATCGACATCCCCACCAGGACGATGTCGGCGCCGAGGGCCACAGCCTCGGCGGCGGTGAGAACGGGGACGCTCCGGCTCTCGTGGTACTGCCACTGGGAGGCGTACTGGGTCCCCCAGTTCAGCCGGATCATCAGGGCCGGTGCCCCGCGGTGGGCAAAGTGGTGGCCCACATGAGCGGCCATGCCGGGGCTCATGAGGATCGCGTCGGCGGCACCGAGGTCTCGTACGGTCACGGGCAGGTCGTTCAGGCCGGCGAGCGGTCCGTTGTACAGACCGTGATCCACGGCCACGACGACGGCGTTGTGGCCTCCGTCGAACAGCCGCCCGAGGCGGATCTCCGCTCCCATGGTCATCCGTGGCACCTCCAGCGAACCGGGTGACGGCGTGGAAGTCTCCGCGGGCCGAGGGATCTGCCCATCCGTACCTGCACGCCTCGATGTTCGGTAAATCTTCTGTTTACCTTGTGTTCTTCGGAAGAAGTGGGGTCGAGAGCTTGGGTGATGGCATCGGATACCGCCAGAAGTGGGGGGGAGGGCGAGGTCTCCGGTGCCATCAAGGGCCGGATCATACACGGAGTCCGAAGGGTTTGTCTTGCGCTTGACCTTCCCCGACCCCAGAGATAGGATGCACGGCGCTGGAACGTATGGCAGAAACAAAACGCGCTGGCTCAATATCGAAAGAAAAACCGAAGATCTGAGATCACCGGCAGCGCCCCCGGGGTCGCGCCGGAACGCAGAGTGCCATCGAGGAGCAGCCCATGACCGCGGAGCACCGGAGCATGCCGGCCCAGGGTGAGGATGCCCCGGTCCCTGCCGGCAGGCAGTCTCGTCTCGAGGAGCTGTCGATCAAGCTGGATCGCGTGCGGACGTGGCTGGACGGCTCCGAGTACGACGCCGCGCTCTTCACCGGCCAGCCGGGGGTCGCCTGGGTGACCGCCGGTCTGGAGGATCGCGTCTGCCGTAACGAGGAGCCGGGGGTGGTGTGGGCGCTGGTCGACGCTACCCGAGTCCACCTGATCACCACCAATGTGGAGGGAACCCGGCTGTCGGCGGAGGAGGACCTGGCCGGGCTGCGGCTCGACCTGCAGGCGACCCCCTGGGACCGGCCCGGGGGGCTCGACGCCGTGGCGAGGGAGCTGAGCGGGGGTGGGCGCCTGGCCAACGACGGTCACGGCCCGGGCGTGCCGGAGCCGGAGGCGCTGGCCGGCCTGAGGCTCCCCCTGACACCCCAGGAGGCCGACCGCCTGGCCTCCCTGGGGCCCGAATGCGCCGAGGCGCTGGAGGGCGCCCTGCGCGACTGGCGGCCCTCCGAGCGGGAGTGCGACCTGGCGGCGAGGATCGCGGCCGCACTCGAGGAGCGCCGGCTGCTGGCCTCGCTCATCCTGGTTGGCGGCGCCCGGCGACGGCGCGCCTTCCGCCACCCGATTCCGACCGACGCGGTCACCGGCCAGGACGCCCTGGCCATCATCGTGGGGATTCGTGGTGGGCTCAACGTCTCGTGCTCGCGGACCGTCTGTGCGGGCGCTCCCCATGCCGACCTCGAGGCACGCCACCGGGCGGCCTGCGCGGTCGAGGCCGCCATGATCGCCGCCACGCGCCCGGGGAGAAGCTGGGAGAGCGTGGTCGACGTCGCCAAGGTCGCCTACGCGGAAGCCGGGTACCCGGACGAGTGGCGGGCGCACTTCCAGGGCGGGCCGGTCGGGTACCTCTCGCGGGAGTTCGACGTCGTGCCGGGCACGGCGAGCGCCGCCACGCTGATCACGCTCGGCGCCGGCTTCGCCTGGAACCCCACGGTGCAGGGCGGCAAATCGGAGGACACCTTCATCGTCGCCGAGGACGGGGCCCGGTCCGTCAGCAACACGGACGACTGGCCGTCACTGACGTTCGAGAGCGGGCTCGGACCGCTGCGGCGGCCCGCGATCCTGGAGCTCTGAGCGCGGATCCGGACCGCACCCCGGCGCCGGCCGCCCGCGGGGCTGGTCGCCGGATCTTGCGATCACCGCGGCCGGACGGCAGAATGACCGTCAGAGAGGCGGGTCAGCGCAGGGGGCTCAACGATGCGCTTCGGCGCCACGCTGCACACGATTGAGGGATCAGCCATCCTGCGCCTGCCTGAGAGCGCGAGTCGCAAGCTGCCGTCTCGCGGGCAGGTCGCCGTGCAGGGGACGCTCAATGGCCACGAGTTCCAGACCGTCGTGGAACCGGATGGCAGTTTCGGCCACTGGATCAGGATTGATCGGAAGTTGCAGAAGAAGGCGGCCCTGGCCGCCGGTGACGCCGCCACCGTCGAGATCGAGACACTCAAGGACTGGCCGGAGCCCGACGTGCCCCGGGATCTCGAGACGGCCCTGGCCGCAGCCCCTCGGAAGATCCGCGACCTCTGGACCGACATCACGCCGATGGCGCGCTGGGAGTGGGTCCGCTGGGTCAATGCCACCCAGAACCCGGAGACGCGCAAACGTCGGGTCGAGGTGACCATCTCGAAGATGCAGAGCGGGAAGCGGCGGCCGTGCTGCTTCAACCTCTCGGCGTGCACCGATCCCGATCTGTCACGGAACGGCAGGCTCATCGACCCAGGGTGAGGCGGGGTGATCGCACCGGTCGGGTCGGTCGCTAGAGCATTCGCCAATGGGGCAGCGGAACCAGTTGCCCGCCTTCGGTTGCCTTCTTCACACCAGCGATTTCCCGTTCTGAGAGTCCCGCCATGTGCGACTGGCTGATCAGCGCCGCCCTGTGAGCGTGCCGCTTCACCTGGACGGTGAGCACCGCGTAGATCGACCGCCAGACATAGATGGCCACCAGCACCATGCCGAGGGCGATGACGCTCACGAACAGAGCGGTGAACTCGGTGGCGGCCTGGACATCGGTGGCGAACGTGAGCATGGTGCCCAGCTGTCCGAGGACACCCCACACCGTCAGGGTCCCGGCGATCAGGAATCCGATCGCGTAACCCTGGGACTGCACATCATTGGCCACCACCTTCGCGTCCTTGCCATCGGGGTCAGCCGCCTTCGCCTGCTTGTCATGGGGAGCCTGCGGGTTCACCACCGGCATGGTCTTGCTCAGGCCCCCGAAAGCAACGGGAGCCACGGCGACCAGGGCAGCGAAGAAGACGCTGAGCAGCGCGTAGTCGGCGGGCGTGAGATGCGGCTTCTGGGCGGTCACGATGCCCTTGGCGGCAAGGAAGGTGGTCAGAAGGGCACCGACAGCGGTGATGATCGACGCGAAGCTCTTGGTGAAGTCGAAATTGGCCGGACCCACCGGGGTGAGCAACCTGACCTTCTGGTCAGGGTCACCCCCCAGGAGTGCGAAACGGAGGCCCATCAGCAGCACCGCGGCAATGAGCGATCCGAAGAGGATCCCGTCGAGGATGGTCATGGGAAGCCCTCCTGGCCGCCGCGACCCCCACGAGCACCCGGCGACGGCGGCGAGTCTACCCTCCCCGGGATCTGTTGTCGCGGCCCGTGGTGTCCGGCGCGGCGCTACCCGAAGGGGGGCGGACGCCGGCTCCTGCCGGCACATGCGCGGCGAAGAGCCTCCTCAGTTCCGGGTCGGCGCACGCGTAGCTCGCACCCGGGATATGGCCCGCGGTCAGCGCTCGGCGATCGCCTCGCGCACGGCGGGCGCGATCTCGTGGGCCCAGAGGTTCACCGTCGTATCGCTCAGAACCTCACCAGGTGCGAGCAGGTAGATGAAGCCGCCGGCGCCATGCTCCAACACGGCGTAGGTCAACTCCTCCACCCATTGCGTCACGTTGCCCCCGATCCAGCGGCCCTCCTCGTCGCGGGCCCGTGCCAGCGGGACGCGGGTGAACTGACCTGAGACGTTGTAGATGGTGTCGATGTCGGTGGGCTTTCTCCCCACCGAAGCGGCCGCCTCGTCGATGATGGGACGCGACTCGGAAACCCGCGTGCTGCGCCAGTCGGCGAGGTGCCCGGGTATCCATCCGTCCGCCTGCCTGCCGGTCACCGCCAGCCCCTTCGGCCCGAGCGATCCGATCCAGATTGGCGGCGTGGCCGCGGCGGAGGGCGTCAGCCCCGTGACGTGGTAGAACTCGCCGTCGAAGGTGACCGGATCACCACCGCCGGAGAGCGCCCTGACCACGAGGGTCGCTTCTTCGAGAGCTCGAACCCGCTGCGCGGGCGAGAGGCGGGGGACACCGAGGGCGATGATCTCCTCCTCCAGCCCACCCGCACCGAGTCCGAGGATGAAACGGCCGCCGGACACTGTGGAGAGCCCGGCCACCGTGCGGGCCAGCAGAGGGGCGGGACGGCTCACCAGGTTGGTCATGATCACGGCCGCTCTGACGTTGCTGGTTGCGCCCAGGATGAACCCGAGTGCGGCATAGGCGTCGATTCGCTCGGCGAAATAGGGATGGTCGGAGAGGCTGACGACGTCGAGCGCCGCGTCGTCGGCCAGGCGCGCGTGCGCGAGCATCTCGCTCACCTGATGGACGCCGGTCTCCAGCCCGAGGCCGAAGAGGACCTTATGGGTGGTGATCACGATGGAGGACAGCCTACCGGGAACCGCCGGCTCGAGGCGGTCGAGGATCCGGGTTGGCCAACTCCGTGTGCCGATGTGGCGGATGGGCATCGGTTGGGCAGGCGCAGCCGAAGGACGGCCGCATCAGCGAACCAACCAGGCCCACAAACGTCACCGTCGCTGACTCGACCGGGGCCAGCCCCGTGGGTGCTGCGGTGGGTGAGGGCGCTTGCGGCGCCCTCACCCACCACTTGAGTTCAGTGGCTGCGCAGCCTCCGGCGGCCAACGGCGTCCGCACCCGTGAGAAGCAGCACCGCTAGCCCGGCGGTCAGCGTCACCGGCCCAAGCTCCGACCCGGCAGGCGTCCGCGGGGGCACCGAACCGCCTCCCGTGCTGGGCAGCGGAGCGCCGGTCGGGGTGGGTGTGGCCGGCCGGTTTGGCGGCGTGGAGGTAGGGGTGGGCGTGGGCGTCGGCGAGGCGCCGCCGCCGTACATCAGCACGAGGGTGGGATCCTCGTTGCCGTACGCGCCCACCGCGGCGCAGTCTGCGCCATCGCCGCAGGATATCGAGTTCAGGTAGTTGAAATGCTCGTCCTGGTTGGGCGTCCCGGCGAACAACGTCGATGCGGTTCCGCCCCAGCTGTCGATGAGTGTCATGGAGGCACCCGAGTCGGGGAGGATGTACGTCCCCACGGCCCAGCAGTCGGTGGCGCTCAGGCAGGTGACCCCGCTCAATTGGTTGCCGGTTCCCGTCGGGGTGGACACGCCAGCCTGGCTGAGATCCGGGATGCTCCAGTTGTCGTTCTGCATACCCAGAATCAGCCCCTGAGGGACCAGAGTCTGGTAAGGGGAGCCGCCGTTGGCCTGGGAGCCCACCGCCCAGCAGTGGCTCAAGTTGGGGCATGAGACGCCGGTCAGGTAGTCGTCGGAACTACCGGGGTTGGGGCTCGACACCAGCGTCCATCCGCTGTCGCCCGTCGTGGCTCCGGCCGGCCTGGCCAGCAGGGTCCCGCCGCCAACCAGCGCCAGCACGGCGCCGATGCCCATGCCGATCAGATATGAGACGCGCCGTTCCCGCATGACAGTCCCCCCCGTCCCTGGTCGCCCCCGTCGCCGGCGCTCCCGCCGCACGTTCGAGAGCGGGACCAACGGCTTCACTCTCGATGTCCGCCCGGCCAGCCCGAAAGGGGCGTCCGTCATGAGCGGCCCGGGTAGGGGGACTGCGGTGCTATGAACCGATCAGCCCCCAAGGAGGCGGGTCGCGCTCCGGAGAACCCAGGCGGTGGATGTCCTGAATTCGATGGGCAGGACATCAATCAACTGGCAGTCGCGGCGATCCCAGCGCTATCGGCGGGCTGAGACGCCCTCCATCGGCTCACGCGTACACCCGAGTTCGCCATCCATCGCTAGCACGCTCGCCAGACGGAGCTTGTCCGACTCGCCGCCGCAAGCGGAGCCGGCACCGGCCAAGCAGCTTGTCGGCTGACGCCAGACTGAGGTCCTCCGGCGTTCCCAACGGGCATTCTCGGCTTGCAGCAGCTCCCAGGCAGAGGCCGATCATCAGCCAGCGTCCAGATGAGTGGCCGAATGCCAGAAGTGAACGGCACTCCCCCCGCACCAAGAGGTCGTGAACAGGTTCGGGCATCTCACCTTGAGCGGCATGCCGAAGAAGCGTCTCCGACAACTTGGTTGTCCGCCCCCGCCTAGGCAACACGTCCTCACAGCTCACACCGTGGAAGAGGACCCGACCCGCCAAGTACCCGGCAACCAGGTCGTCCCCCGCGGGAGTGAGCCCCTCGCCCTTTCCGATAAGTGAGGCGCAGTCAGGCACGAACGGCTCCGCAAAGTCGAGGGACACCCTTACATCGGGCCTGGGTTCCCATGTCGGCCCCGCGACTACAATCGCATCAGATGTCACCATGCGACCCTCGCCGATGACCACCCGCTGTCCACGCTCAATGGAAAGCCCAACGTGAATGCCGTTCGGCATCCGGGGTCGACCGCGGGGAACAACTGCGACGACCCGCCGCCCAAGCTCCAGGTAGCCTAGCCCCATGCCCGTTCCAGAGCGGCGCGGACCGCACAGCAGCCCCAGCACCGGTCGACTGACGGAATCTGCGACGATGGCCTTGCTAGCAGTTCGCGCGCCGGAGATCTCATAACGCCCTGCCGGCTCGCCCCCCCCCCGCACCGCCGGGCCTCACGTAATGCGCATCGCCATGCTACGCCCCCTCGGCCCTGATGTAGCGGACATTTGACGGCACCGCCCCTGCCTCACGATCTCCCGTGGGCTCGGCCGTCAGCCCCTCACGAATCGCGTACAGCGCAGCCTGCAAGCGGAAGTTCACGTTGAGTTTCCGCAGTATGTTGCTGAGGTGGTTCTCCACCGTCCTCGCACTGATTCCGAGGCTCTCGCCTATCTGCTTGTTGGACATCCCCTCCGCGACAAGCTTCAGCACGCCGATCTCGCGTTCCGTCAACCCGTGCCGCTCGACCCTCGCAGGTTCGGGGGCTGAGACCTGCGTGCCACCGATCGCCGCAACCACCCGCTCCGCGATTTCGGGGTGGACAATTACCCCGCCGCGCGCCACGAGCCGTATGGTCTCCGCAAGATGATCTGCCTCGACGCTCTTGATCAAGTACGCTGACGCGCCTGCTTGATATAGCTTCAGGATGTGATCCGAGTCGTCATAACGAGTGAGCCCAATGACGGACACACTTGGGCAGCTTGCCTTGATCTGCCGCGTCGCGTTGATCCCATCCATACCCGGCAAGGCCACGTCCATCAGTACTACATCTGGAAGTAGCTCCGATATGGGCAGGAGCGATCCCTCAGCACTACTCGCTTCGCCAACAACCTCGATGTCATCACAGGCCGAGAGCAAGGCGCGCACCCCAGCTCGTATGAGGGGGTAATCATCGCAAACAAAGACGCGGATGCTTTCCGCCACTCAGCTCACCACGCCCCGGTCTCCGGTGCCCACCGCCTCTGCCTTCGCATAGCGTTCAAGCCAGGCATCGAGCGCCAGCTGGAAACACTGTGCCGGCGCACGAGTGATGCCAGCCCCAATGATGCGATGCCCAGGATCCCTGTGGGCCGTTGCGGTGTCGATCATAGGAAAGGTACTCTGCTGTAGAACCTTTCGAATGTCAATACCAATCGGCGGGCCGCCGAAGTCCAGCTGTGGGATGCTCCATCCACCGTTTCTGCCGACACAGATCTCGGCCATCTCTCCCGAGAGTCCGTTGAGCTCCCGCACGCCCACACCCACCAAACCGGACATGGAGGGGGCGGCTGGCAACGCAAAGGCCCCGAGGCCCAGCGTCTCGGTAATCGCTGAGTCGCCAACGTCGAGCCCCGCGTCGGCCCGCCCGAAGCCAGGGAAGTAGACGCCCTCCACAACCGGTGCCGGGGCCGAGAACCATGCATCACCCAAGCCGCTCACCCGGATTCCGAATTCCGAGCCGTTGCGAGCCATGACCGTCACTACTGTCGAGTAATCCACACCCGAGCCCGCGAGCGAGGATACTTTGCATGCCGCCATCGACAGCGGGAGGAAGCTCAGATCGCTCTCTGCGAGGATCTGCAGCGTGGTGGCACTCTGCTCCGCCGCGCTGGTCTTCACAATGGCGGAGGCGAGGCTGGCGAGGAGGAGAGCGCTGGAGGCGGTCTGGCGCGAGTGCAGCTCATCCCCCATCGTGAGTGCCTTTGCCATGATCGGCCTCAGATCGAGGCCGCCGAGCGAACGCACTGCCCGGGCCATGCACGGAAAGACCGTCCCATTCCAAGCCCGGATCTCCTCGAGGGCGGCGTGGTCGAACGCACCAAAGAACGAGTCGAACTCGGTGCAGCTGAAGGCCCTGAACTGCGTCCCCTCGTCCTCAACCACGTACACGTGCATGTTGGGAGAAAGGACTCCTCCCATGGGCCCAACTCCTCCGATCTCGTGGTTCGGGATGAGAGCGATTTCGCCTCGCGCCACCAGGCTCTCCGCGCTGTTGGCGTCCTCGGCCCATTCCTCAAACAGCACGGCCGCCACGGCCGCACCCCTTTGTGGGCCACTCATCGAGCGCCAGCCAACCGGCGGACCCGAGTGCGTCAATACCCGCCCCGTGACGCGGTCACAGACCTCGTGAAGCGGTCGGATGTCGACCAATCGCGGCCGGCACTTGGTCATTCGGGTGACCACGTCACTGTTTGCCCGGTCGATTAGCTCAGGCAAGCTGGGCGAGTTCAAGGCTGTCCTCCCTACGAGATGAGCGCTAGTCGTGCGGCCAAACGTGGATCACCTCCCGCAGGGGGCCGCCAGCGCACGTGGGCCACCTGCGCTCCTGACCGTCGCAACTCGTCATAGAAGCCCATGAGCCCGACATTGATCACCACGGTCTTTCCTCCCCACACGGAACTCGGGGGGCCAACCTTTCCCGCTCCTGATGAGTTCGCCGGCGTCACCAGAGCCGACCGATTGCCCTCTGGCCTCGAGCGAAGGGCTACGGCTGCGGCGAACCGAGCAGCCTGCGCGTTCGTAGGAAGCACGGCCGCCCCGGCCGCCCGCATCACCTTCTCGGACTTCGCAAGACCCTGCGGATCGCCCGCCGCACCGCACACCGATGCCACGACAGCGACATCCCGTCCGCGGGTGGCGGCATTCGTGCGAAGCCGAACTACTGCCTCGGCAGCCGCACCGGCGGGATCTGCGTGCGCACCGTATCCGAGTACCACGTCAATCAGCACGACCGCTGCATGGGACTCTTCCGCAACAGACGTGATAAGCCGGTTGCGGGTCTCAGGGTCCAGCATGGGATGAGGTCGCCCCACGGTGTACTCGTCCGCCCCGAGATCCAGCAACAGGTGTCCCTGAAGACTGAGCTCTCCTCGCAGAACGCTCGCACTGACCACGTCGCCGTTCAAACGCACACCTCCACGCAGGAGGGGACCCATGACGATTGCGGCCTCGGCCCGAAGCGTCCCACCGCAGAAGAGACCGCACACGTAGTCCTGGCCGGGTCGGAGTCGACTCACCTGCTCTGCGAACATCCGGTCCGTCTCCTCCTGGCTGACCCAGTAATCCAAGGCCGTCGCCGGCCACGGCATTCCCGAGAGCCGAGCGACGGCCGGAATGACGTCTTCCAGGAGGCCAACCCGAGAGACAGCGTTAGCGCTAGGGCCCGCGGCTCCGCCCAGGAAGCAAGCAACGACTGGCTTTCTCGCTGAGGCGGCGCGCGCGATGATCGTCTCCTCCACGCCGGGCGCTGGTGGCTTGGAGATGATGACCAGCAACTCCGTCACCGGGTCCGCATCAAGGACCTCGATGCATTCGAGAAGGCTGGCTCCCGCGACCGACTGGGTGGTGTCGCGACCGCCGGCCCCAAGCGCCTGCGACACCCCGAAACCGTAGCGATCGAGGAGCACAGAAATCTCTTGGAGGCCAGTCCCGGAGGCGCCAGCCAAACCGACCACCCCTCTCTGGACGGCGTTGGCGAAGGCTAGGGGGACGCCATTGACTATCGCCGTCCCGCAATCGGGCCCCATGACCAGCAGGCCACGCGACTTAGCCTCCGACTTGAGCGCCATCTCGTCTTCGAGCGACACATTGTCGCTGAACAGCATCACGTTGAGCCCCTGCTTGATGGCCTCGCGCGCCTCGATCGCCGCGAACTCACCCGGAACTGAGACGAGCGCGACGTTCGCGCCTGGGGTGCCGCTGACCGCCTGCCTGAGCGACGCAAAGGCCACCTCGGGCACGTCATCTGTGCGTTCGAACGACGCGATCGCTGCCTCAATGGCGGCCTTGCCCGCCTCCTCGCTGCGAGCCCGAACAGCCGCGATGATGTCGTCGGGCTGCGCGGCTCGCGCGACCTCATCCAACAACCCAAGTTCACCCAAGGCGGCCTTGTTGGCCGCGGTGGCCATCATCACCGCCGACTGAACAACATCCGGTCGAGCTCCGATCTCGGTGGCCACCCGCATCAGCCATACGGAATCGCGATAGCTTCCCCGAATCACGTGGCAGACCGTGGCGTCCATACCTTCCTCTCTGGTCAGCGGGTGATCCGGGTACCGGTCTCACCATTCAACGACGAAACCAGGTGCCGCGGGTCCGTGATGATGACGTGACGACCGCCGTTGCGCAGAAACTGGAGTGCAGCCGCGATCTTCGGACCCATGCTCCCCTCGGGAAACTGGCCCTCTCTGAGGCATTGCTCGGCATCGTCCGCGCTAATCGACGCGATTGGCCTCTCTCTGGCGGTCCCGAAGTCGAGCGACACCCGCTCAACCTGCGTGGTCATCACGAGCAGCTTGGCCCCGATCTCCTGAGCGATGAGAGCGCTGGCATAGTCCTTATCGATGACCGCCGACACCCCCTCGAGCATGCCGTCAGCCCGGCGAGCAACCGGGATCCCTCCCCCTCCCCCGCAGATGGTGACGATCCCGCTCCGGACCAGCTCCGCGATGGTCGCACCCTCGACGACGGCCAACGGCTGCGGCGACGGCACGACCCGACGCCACCCCCGCCCCGAGTCCTGCACCACATCCCAACTAGATTGAGCTGCCAGACGCTTTGCCTCGACCTCGGTGTAGAAGGACCCGATCGGTTTGGTAGGAGCCAGAAAGGCACCGTCTTCGCGTGACACCTCGACCTGGGTGATCACCGCCACCACCGCGCGGTCAATCTCCGCAGCTCGCACCAGGTTACCAAGCGCCTGCTGGAGCATGTATCCGATCTGACCCTGTGTCTCGGCATCGCACACATCCAGCGCGATGCTTGCTGAAGCTCCACCGGCACCTTCTGCTCGCCTCAGTACCTCGCCAACCTGAGGCCCGTTCCCGTGCACGATTGCTAGGGGCCGGCCATCACGAATGAGCTCCACCAGCTGCCCAGCGGCTTCATAGGCTCGCCACAGTTGAGCGGCTGACCTTCCACCCTCGCCGTCCGGCGCAAGGGCGTTTCCACCGATGGACACGACCATCGGTCCAACGCCGACGTTGCCGATCGCTCGGCGCATGCGCTCACGTGTCTGAACAGCCACCGGCCGAGTGTAGCCACCGGCTATCCGGCCGACAATCCGTTCAACCACCTGTTCAGCGAGTACCCCCTAGGTGTACCCACCTAGGGGCGTCGCTGCGGCCTGCGAACCAACCCAGGCAGCGCACACCTTCACAGATGCCAGTGCTCGGCGGCGTTACTGGAGGGCTCGCTCGGGACCACCTCAGCGCTCCATGCCCGTTCGCGAACAGAGGTCGTCCTCGCACACCAGAGCCAGAAGCCGCTCGCGTAGCTGCGGTCGCACTTGTGTTGTCACAAAGCGACTTCCCCGACATGTCAATCCGTTCGGGGAGCTACCTAGGTGCGTTCCCCTAGGCGGCAGACACCGGCACAGGTGATTGGCCGGATTGCCATCCCTCAAACGCATGGCTACACTCGGCCGGTGATTTCGCCGTTACTAGCCGCCGGCCTTCCATTCTCACCCGGATGCGTCCGGAGGCTTGTCAACACGCTGAAACCACGGCCAACCCGATCCGCGGTCGGGGTCCCGTCCCGTCATTGGCAGAAGAGGTATGAACGTGCAGGCTGATCCGATACCAAACGTGGCCAGACGGCAGGGGGCCACGGGCGTCGCCAATGACGACGCCTTCAGTGTGGAGGTCCACGGCATCAACACCATACCGGACGCCGACCGGCACGGCACGGCCAGGGAGCTCTTCTTTGTTTGGGCGGCGCCGAACACCAACTACGTGTATCTGATCCTAGGCGCGCTGATTATCAGCTTCGGTCTTGGATTCTGGCCCGCTGTCCTGGCCATTCTCGTGGCGCACGCGTTCTACCTCTTCCTGGGCCTCGGAGCCATCCCAGGCCCCAAGGCTGGTTCTCCAACGCTCGTGGTCTCTCGGAGTGCATTCGGCCTGCGCGGCAACTCTCCATATGCCTTCCTGAGTTGGATCACCACAGTCGGGTGGGAGGCGGTCTGGATCGTCATCCCCACTCTCGCCTTGGTACAACTTGTCGGCCTAGCCCACGTGTCCGGCAACCTCGTGAAGGTCATCGCTCTCCTGGTCGTGGCATTCGTCACCTTCTCCGTCGCCATCTTCGGGCACGCGACCATCGTGCTCATCCAGAAGTACCTCACATACCTCCTAGGCGCGGGGATGGTAGTCCTTGCAATCTTCGTCTTCCCCCATGCGCACCTCGGAGGCTTCCAGGTTACAGCGCTCGCCGCTCAGAACCCCCTCTCCACATGGGTCCTCGCAGTGGAGGTGATGCTTGCCGGCTCTGCGGTGTCGTGGCTCAACTACCCGGCCGACTACGCCCGTTACCTGCCGAAGAACGAGCCGTCGAGGGGCATTGCCCTATGGACCGCTCTCGGGCCGCTCGTGCCGGCCATCGTGATTAGCGTCATCGGCGCGGCTGCGGCTACGGCAGTCAATATGAATGACCCGATTGGCGGGCTGAAGACCCTCGTGCCTCTCTGGTTCTTCGCGATATTCCTGATCGTCCTGGTGGGCGGCTCTGTCGCAAACAACTTTCTCAACACCTACTCCTCCGGCATGAGCTTGCTCGCCCTCGGAGCGCGCCTCCGTCGCACCCGTGCAGTGCTAGTGGACGCCGCGATCGCAACAGCCATGTCCGTGTACGCCCTCTTCATCTCGAACTTCATCACTTCTTTTGAGAACTTCCTGGCCCTCATGGTCATCTGGCTTGTGCCTTGGTTCGCCGTCTACTTCGCGGACATCGTGATTAGGCACAACGCGTACGACCCCGAGGCGCTGCACGCGGAATCGGGGGGCATCTACTGGTACAAGCGAGGGTGGAACATCCCCGGCCTTGTCGCGTTCGTTTGCGGGGCGGTCGGAGCTGCCCTTTTTACGAACGCGACGATCTTCCGCGGGGCCTTGGTGGGCCTCGTCGGTGGGGCAGACATCTCCATCTTCGTTGGTGGGGTGGTGGCTTTTCTCATCTACTTCATACTCAGCCCGCGCTCCCAGGTTGACGAGGTCGCGCGGAGTTCAGCGTCGGTGGCAAGCGCTCGGCGAGCGCGTTCCGGATCGGTTGTGGAGGTTGTTGCCCCCGAGGAGGTGGCGTCCACTAACGCGGTGTGAGCGAGGGCGCCATGGAACGACGGTCTGCGCGCACTCTGTCGCTATCTCGCCAACCAAGGAGCGTCAAATCGGTAGGAGATCGTCCCCCAGAGGCGCGATCTCTTACCGATGGTGGCGACCTCGGCCGGCCCCGGGTCTGCGGGGGCCGACGTGACCGTCCCCGAGCCCTCCCGCTGCCGATGGGTGGAGGCGCCGTGAGGTTCTGACCGCCCCTCGACGATGTCGGGTGCACGGACCTTCCGCGCAGCGGCTGCGGACGGGGATTTCAGGCAGAATGCCGCTCCCGACTCGGTGATCGTCGGGCAGGCCCAGGTGGTCGAGCAGATCCTCGATCGGGTGGTGCCCACCTGGCGCCAGGCATTCCGGCGGATGAACGTCAGCGCTGGCAACAGCGCCGCCAGGCTTCTCAGAGAGCGATCATCCAGCTCACCCGGCGAGCCGAGATCGACGAGAAGCTCGGGGCAGCGCTCTCCGCATGAACGCGGAGAACTTCCACCCTGGGGTTTGGGAGGGGCACGATCGCTGTGGCAGAGCGGTCATCTCGCCGAGGCGGTCGTGACGGCTGCTCGAGAACTTGGAAGTTGATAGTCGAGTTATCAGAACTGGTGCCGGGAAAGGGAATCGAACCCTTACGAGCGTACGCTCACAGCGCCCTGAACGCTGCGTGTCTACCAGTTCCACCACCCCGGCGCGGTTGGGGAACCGATCGTAGCAGGAGCGGCGCG
>Ga0181535_10001263_pt1 | contig 33657 bp, 27 predicted proteins | sample PEATcosm2014_Bin_44_FD_119774 | JGI IMG/M metagenome (GOLD analysis project Ga0181535, IMG submission 119774) | Peatland microbial communities from MTU Mesocosm Facility, Houghton, MI, USA - PEATcosm2014_Bin17_30_metaG | ecosystem: Environmental > Terrestrial > Soil > Wetlands > Peat | place... | reverse complement strand
TCAACTGGATCGTGCCTGGAGCCAAACTGAGGATGAGCGCCTACCCGCAATGCGCGCATTCCAGCAGGCCGAACTCAGCAGCCACCCCGCTGCCCTGTCGCCGGTATTCTATCCATTCAGCGGTCCCGATGCTCTCACGGTCACAGTGTTCTTCCCGCACAGCCCCGTGTACGTCATGGTGGGGCTTGAGCCGGCTGGAACCCTGCCCACTCCGAGAGAACTCGAGCGGAAGAAGCTGGAGGGATACCTGGCGGCGACGAGAGCGACGCTGGCCTCCGAGTTGGCCAGGAGTTTCTTCATTACTCGCCAGATGGATCGCCAGTTTCGAGGACAAGTGACGGACGGCCTGTGTTTGCCCATTCTGGAGTTACTGGCGCGATCCGGCCACACGATTCTGGGCTTTCGTTACATCAGGCTCGATGCCACGGGAGAGATTACGGAGCGGGCACCCGGCTATCATGCCCCCGGCATCATCGGGAACAAGGGCGTGGAAATTGAGTTTCTCAGCGACGCTGACCAATCCGTTCACAAACTGTTCTATTTCTCCGTAAACCTGTCGGACACGCGCTTGCAAGGGAACCACCCGTTCCTCACTTTCCTCTCCACCCTCCAGGGATCCGCAACATTTCTCAAGGCGACCTCGTACATGATCCACCGGCAAGAGTTCTCGATCATACGAGAACATGTGCTTAACGAGAGCGCCGCAGTGTTGCAGGATGATTCGGGCGTCCCGTACCACTTTTACGTCTCGGCAGCTTGGAGGGTCCAGTTATATGGGCAGTATGTTCGACCCTACGGGAGCTTCCGCTGGCAGAGCCAACCGGACCTGAGCAACGCATATCTGAAGCAGGAGCCCAAACCACTTCCCTTCCAGATCGGTTACGGCTTTAAACGCATTCCCTCCAACCTTCTCTTAGCTACCAGAGTAAATTAAGCTCGAATCGCATACCTTCCGAAGTGTCGTGAAACCCCGCGGGCTGGCGCAGCGCGTAGCTCTGCGTTCTGCTGAATCGCAATACCCCTCAAGGCCGCAGAGCTTCACCTTGCGCCAGCCCGCGTTTTTCATCAGCTTTCGCGGGCCGAAGGCCCACGGGGACAGACATCAAAAACCAGTTGTCTGCGCCAGCCCGTGGTGGTCCTCGCTACTCGCTCGCTTTTCCCCCTTTCCAGCCTGGCGTTCGGCGAGAACACCTCTCAGTTGGAGATTCGCCGAGGAACTTGAATACCACCGCCTAATCCATTCTCCATCGACTGGATGTTCGGAGGCCGGCTGATTATAATGAGCGGCTGAGACCGAATCGTGCGGAATGCGATGCCCCTATTTGTCCTGGCAAATCCCAGGCCGTTGATGAAAAAGAAACCATCGGGATGTTTGGTGAAGTAGAGAGTGTCTACGGCCGCGCTTCTGTTGAACGTTACAAGTTCGCCTTGAACAGTCGCGACGGAGCGGCCTTTGCGGGAGAAGGTTACAGTGGCATGCGTGCCGTCCAGTTGGCACCGGACATCGTAAACTGCCGCGCGCAAGTAAACGCCCGCAACCACCATGGGACGGTCCAGTTTCACGCCATAGGGCTCGATCGCTGCCAAGTCAAGCGGCGTCGTCAGCATTATTCCACTGACCACAAGCACTAACCCCTGAATCAATTTTCTTTTCATTTGCGCTCCCTCCATTGCCTGCTCAGGCTTTTCATTCCAGGCCTGGCTCGGAATCACTTCGTTCCGGCAGGGGCAAGCCCGCAGTAGGCCTACACGCGTCCATTGCCGCGCCAAGGCGGCAGGCGCATGTCCGCCAGGGACAACACTTCCCCTGGAGCCCCTCAAGCCGGCGGCCCGCGTCAGGCATTCAATGTTTATCGCCCCTACTGAGCTGCGATCGTAACGCCGCGGGCGGAGAGCCCCAATATCCAAGTTGCGATTGGCACTACTTAAACGCGGAAGGCCTACGGTACAGTCAAGACGAATCGTTGAGGTCCGAGGAATACTCTAAAAAGTATTGCCGTCGGAAGTTTTATTTGTTGATGAAGCGGCGATTCCCTCGGTGGGCTCACCGTGTGGCAGCGCGAAGCCGGCAGTGCGGCGCGCCCGGCAAGTATGGAGTTACACCCATGAATATGAGTGAGTGGCTGAAGCCGAATGGCGCGTCGCATGCTCTTTACTTCCGCCTGGTCGCTAACCTCGAAACGGCGATTAGAAACGGGCAATTGAAGCCCGGTTCGAAGCTCCCGGCGGAGCGTCAGCTCGCCGAACAGATCGAGGTCAGCCGGACGACTGTCACGAACGCCTACCGTGAGTTGGAAGCCAAGGGGTTGGTGCGAGGATTCGTGGGGCGCGGGACCTATGTCTGTGCAGTGCCGGAGCCGACCAATGTCCCGTTCGCCTGGCAGGGCAAGTTGTCGGCGACCTCGCTTCGACTCAGCGCGGATCCCATTGCGTTCGATCGGGGTGCCATCGACCCCGGTTTGATTTCTTTCGCGTTGGGTTGCCCGGCTCTCGAGTGCTTTCCGATCGAAGAATACCGGCGGATCGAGCAACAGATCCTGGCGCGGCGTTCGCAGGACGCGCTGGGGGTGGGTGCGATTGCGGGACAGCCTCTGCTGCGCCAGGCCATCGCCCAGGAACATTCGGTTCGAGCTGACCAGGTGCTGGTGGTTGCCGGCTCGCAGCAAGGTTTAGACATCCTGGCGCGCAGCCTGGTGGATCCCGGCGATTCTGTAATTGTGGAAAGCCCCGGCTACTTCGTCGCCCTCAAGACCTTTCTGGCAGCCGGTGCGAGGCCCGTGGGGTGGGACGCCCAACGGGGTGATATGGACGAGCTGGAAAATCTGATTCTGAGATATCACCCTAAGTTCATTTGCGTCACGCCAACGTTTCAGAACCCAACGGGAAGGACCTTGTCTCTGGCTCAACGGAAGGACCTCATTCACCTGGCAGTCCGTTACCGGATCCCATTAATCGAGGACGAAGCCTATCGCGAGCTGTATTTTGACGCCCCTCCGCCTCGTTCACTGCGTGAATTGGACGAGCACGGAGTGGTGATCCATCTCACTACGTTTTCCAAGGCGCTGGCGCCCGGGTTGAGGGTGGGCTACATCGTCGCTCCCGTAAACGTGGTGAACCTACTCACGCTCGCCAAGTACAGGGCAAGCTGTTTCACGGCCGGGCTGGAACAACTGGTGCTGGCGGAGATGCTGCGGTCCGGAATCGTGGCCGCTCACCTCGACCGGGTGCGCCTGGAACACAGGATTCGCCGCGACGCAATGGTTGACGCCTTAGCCCGAAGATTTTCCCAGAGTCAATTGGCGTTTTCAAGTCCCGCTGGCGGCCTTTACCTGTGGGCTCGTCTGGGGAGGGGCCTCCATTCACTTGAGCTGAATAAGCTGGCGATGCGTGAAGGAGTTGTTTTTGTGCCGGGAGAAATGTTCTACCCTGATTCCGCGGGGACCCGAGAGTTGCGTCTCTGTTTTGGGGGCTCAACCGTAGCGAGGATTCACGATGGTGTGGAGCGCTTGAAAAGGGCCTTTGGCAGAGCTCTTTCCTCGATGTCACAGCGAAATGCCGATTCTGCGCCTGCGGAAGACTCCCCGCACGCCATGATGCCTCAGTACAAGTAGCGCCGGCTCGCGCAGCGGGTAGCGCGCCTTTTGCCCTCCTCTGCGGCTCTTTGGGGCTGCGAGCGAGCGAAGATGAGGTTCGGCAAACTGCCTTTTTCGACGCCATTCGGTCCCGCCATTTGGATCGCGGAAAACGGCGTGGTCGTTAGTCCCGTCGTCAACGCGTCGATCACGCAGGCGACGCAGAACAGGTAAAATTGGTGTCTCTGGGAGATCGCCGCCTACGAATTGAGGACCATCATGGAACATAACTTACAACACACCATAGCGCTTCTCTCTCGCACCCCCGCTACTCTCAATGCGCTTCTGCGCGATCTACCGGAAACGTGGACGTTCCGAAATGAAGGTGAAAACACCTGGAGCGCGTTCGATATCGTTGGGCATCTGATCCACGGCGAACGCACCGATTGGATGCCACGGGTGAGGATCGTCCTCCAATCTGGCGAGACTCAGACGTTTGAGCCTTTTGATCGTTGGGGACAGATCCGCGAGAGTCAAGGTAAGTCGCTGGGGGAATTATTGGATGAATTTGCTCGTTTGCGGTCAGAAAGCCTGGGCGAACTGCGGGCCTTGAATCTTCGGAAAGAGGACCTCGAACGGCGTGGACGACATCCTGCCCTCGGAGTAGTTACTCTGTCAGAGTTGCTGGCGACCTGGGCAGCTCATGACTTAACACATCTGCATCAAATCTCAAGGGTTATGGCTCACCAATACCGGGAGGCCGTGGGTCCATGGAGCGGATTCCTTGGGGTGCTGCTATGCGCCGGCCACAGCGGGTAGCGCAGAGGTAGGCGCCTTTTGCCCTCCTCTGCGGCTCTTTGGGGCGACGCGAATCCTGGCTTCGTCATACCGGCCCGGGGGAATATAATCGCGTGCATGTCTCGCCTTCGACGCTTGGTGGTATCGGATCGTTGGTTCTTTATCACTTGCCGGCTATTGCGCAGGCGGCGCATTCTTTCGGATTCAGAATTTGCGGGCGGGCTGGCGCAGACCTCTGCCCTTTGAGGTCTGCGATTTCGCGGAGCGAAACGCTCCGTGCGACGACGGTCGACGCGCAATTCCGGTTCGCTGCCGCGAACCTCCGAGACATCAAAAACCAGATGTCTGCGCCAGCCCGCGTGTTCGAACAGTGGAAGAGCCGCAGACTCTCAAAACCGGAGAGTCTGCGCCACCTTGCTTCCCAGCGCGGGATTGATATGGCCAGAAAATCTGGCTATACTTGAAATGTAATGGACGTGAGCATCGCCGAAGCCAAAAATCGCCTTTCCGAACTCATTCGCGCCGTGGAGGGCGGCGACCGCGTCGTGATCACGCGCCACGGCAAGCCCGTTGCCCGGCTCGCCCCGCCCCCACCCGGACGCCGCCCCGTGCATCTTGGCGCCATGAAGAACCGTATCCAGTTGCTCCCGGGCTGGGACGATCCCATCGATCTCGATGGCTTCCTGGCAGGCGAATTGTGAACGGCTATCTGCTGGACACCAGCGCCGCCCTGATCGCCTTGACCGACCCCGCGCGTCTGTCCCCCAGAGTGCGAGCGGTTATACGCGCCGGACCCAATATTCTGAGTGCCATCGTGTACTGGGAGGTACTGCTGAAGAGCATGAAGGGTCTGCTCAAGATTGGGGACCCTCTCACCTGGTGGCTGGACGCGCTCGAGCAACTGGCGGCCACACCCCTGATGCTGCGGCCGGAACACGTCGCCGAAATCTGTCACCTGCCGCCGATCCATCGAGACCCTTTCGATCGGGCCTTGATCGCTCAGGCGATGGTGGAAAGTCTGAGTCTGGTGACGACGGATCGCGAGATTCTGCGCTACGCCTCCAAACGGCTCCGCGTGGTCTCCTGACCGCAGCCCTCCAGCGCCCCGTGGTACTGCCCGGCAGACCGCGCGGGCTGGCGCATCAGAGCGTAGCTCTGCGTTCTGCTGAATCGTAATACCTCTCAAGGCCGCAGAGCTCCGCTCTGATGCGCCAGCCGCGCACTTTGGGGTTGCCTGTGCCAACCACCAACCTGACTCACCTGATCCGGTCCTCGTCTTCCGGCTTCAGGTCCGGGGCATGGCGAAGGAACTTCGCGAGGCCGGCGCCGGAGGCGTCTCCAGCGCGCCTCTTGAAGAACTCCGCCGCCGTTTCCACCACTCCGACTTTTTCGGCCACGGCGGCGGCGATCCACTGGTTGAGGGAAACGCCATCCTCGGCGGCAAGGCGTTGGGCGGCCTTCTTGACAGAAATAGGAAGCTTCAAGGGGTACGTCGCTTTACTCATCCTTTCACCTTTCCCAGGACATCGACCGGAGCGAGAATTGGAATCCCAAAACGGCCGCCCGCTGCGGCAAAATGCTTGATATTATAGGTCACCAGCGCGTCCGCTCGACCGTTCGTGGCAGCTTCGAGCACCATCTCGTCACTCGAATCGCGCAGTTGAGGACGCCAATGGAAATGAACGTCAACGGGCTCGATCAGCGCGGCCAGTTCCTCCAGGAATTCGTCAATAGCGTCCAGCGCAAGCCCGTGAACCAATCGATGCTCGGGACGCCTCAGCACATCTTCGTATTCCAGGAAAAGCGGCGGAGTCGCCAGGGGAACCAGACGCCCTTCGGCCACCAGCCGCAACACCCTGTTCGCTGCGCCGTGCCGAGTGCGGAGCGCCGCAACAATCACCGAGGTATCCAGGACGACCCGCCGCAGCATATACATCCTATAGGATGTGATATCCTATTAGATATGTCAAGGAAGAAAGGAATCCTGACACCTTTTCCCCTGAGGAACAACAACCCACAATTGATAACCTCGATTCGGTGAAATTCAACCTGCCAATCTAGGAATGCGATTTGGACTGTAGTCGTCAATCCAGAATGACTTCGGTACAGATCAGGGAACACTTGCCGGTTCCACAGGGCTAATCACCGGGCGAGCAACGGTTCCTTTCGGCGGGCCAGAACGTAGACTGCCACTAGGGCAGCGGTGAAGCATGCCCCGGCACCCACTGCGAGCGACCAGCGCGGGCCGAAGTGGTTGGCAACCCAACCGACGATTGGAGCGCCGATCGTCATTCCCCCCAGTGCAACGCCGACCCGGAGCGCCATCACCCTGCCCCGCATGGAGGGTTCTGTCGAGAGCTGCAAGATGCTGTTCGTGCCGTTGGTCAAGGTCAGGGCAGCCGCGGCGCTGACCGCGAGAGCTGCCGCAAACCACCAGTATCCCGGCGCGAGCGCGGCTAGAGCACAGCCCAGCCCGAACACACCGGCTCCAATCGACAGAGACGCTAAACCCGTTTTCTTTCGGCCAGCAGCATACAACGCTCCCGAAAGTGCGCCCACGGCCATGAGGGAGGAGAGCAGGCCGAAAGCACGGGCGTCGGAGTGGAAGACACTCACGGCCATCGTCGAGATGAAGATGGGAAAGTTCAGTCCAAAGGTGCCGATCAGAAACAACATGACCAGGATCGCCCTGAGGTCCGGCCTTCTCCACACGTAGCGAAACCCTTCCAGAAATCCAGAGGTAGTGCGATGCGCTCTGACGCTTGCACGCAGTTCCGAAAGACGGAAGAACGACATTGAGAGCAGCACGGCCGCGAACGAGAGCCCATTGAGAAGAAAAGCCCAGCCGATGCCAACCTTTGCAATCAGCAAACCGGCAACGGCCGGACCTATCATCGCGGCAGCATTGAACGAGGTTGAGTTCAATGCGACGGCGTTGGGAAGGTCCTCATCGCCGACCATCTCTGCCACGAAGGTCTGTCTCACCGGTGCATCCAGCGCTGCGCCGGAACCAGACAGGAAGGCGAACACATACACGTGCCAGAGCCGGATGAATCCTGCGATGGTGAGAACTCCCAGGAGGAGCGCAAGCACGCCCATGGTTGCCTGGGTGAGCATCAGGAGCTTGCGTTGATTGAGGCGGTCCGCAGCCGATCCCGTCCAGGGCAGCAGCAGAAGTTGCGGGGCAAACTGCAGGCCCATTACCATACCCAGCGCTGACGCATCATGATGAGTAAGTTGCGTCAGCACAAGCCAGTCCTGTGCGACGCGCTGCATCCAGGTACCGACATTAGAAACCAGAGCGCCCGCCGTCCACAGGCGGAAGTTGAAGCTTCTCAGGGAGCGAAAGGTGCCGGACACTGGGTTCTTCATGCGCGCGACGGCGTGTTGCCCCCATGGAACTGGCCGAAGTGACGTGCCGAAAAGATGCTGATGAGCAGCGCGCCCAGGGCGAACGCAAGGATGTGAGTTGTCGCCCGCGGATCGAAAGCACCGACGTGCGCGACGAGCAGATACCCAACCACCGCGTTGAAGAATCCCCAGACAACATTGACCGTTGCGGAGGAGAGCCCTTTGCCGGGCGGTTTTGCGAAGGGACTCTGGAAAGGACGTCCCATCGTGCCGGCCACAAAATGAGGAATGGCGTTTGCCGCAAAAACGCCTCCAAAGAAGTACGACACAAGCCAAGGCCAATTCATGATGCAGCGTTCCTTTCTTCCAACAGTTTTTCGAGCAGCGAGATGACTTCCTTCGTCGACCCTGTCTCGCCGACACGAGGGAAGACGTTTCTGATGCTATACTCGTGCGCCTCCCCCCGAACATCGGTCATTGCATCAAGTGCGAGGGTCACGTTGAACCCCTGCTCGTAGGCCTGCCGCGCGGTTGCTTCAACGCCACCGGAGGTCGCCACTCCCGTCACAACGACCTGGGTAACGCCGCGCGCCTTGAGCTGGGCTTCAAGATCCGTGGTTGCGAATGCGCCCCAGCTTCGCTTGGTGACGACAATATCGCTCGGTTGCTGACCCAGTTCCGGCAGGAAATCGGTCCATCCCTCGGCAAATGTCTGGAGGGTGCGCGGACCCTGTTCCGTGCGGCCCGGCGCCCGTCCCGCAACATTCACCAGCACGACTGGGAGGTGGTGCCGGCGAAACGCATCGAGGAGGGAGCCGGTCTGTGCGATCACATCCGCGATGGGGTGGATGAACGGAGAACCGATGAGGCCTTGCTGAAGGTCGATGACGATCAGAGCGGTTTTGGGGTCGAGCGCCGTGAGGGACATAGGGATTGTTCTCCTGAAGACGATTTCTGTAGCGGACTGGTTGTCTGCGATAAAGTGAAGAGCGCTTAGTCCTCGACGAGCCTGGCAAGGATTTCGAGAGCTGCCGCGAGCTTCTCCTGCTCTTGAGCAGAGAGCCTCGCCTGGATGGTTCTGGTCAGCCAATCCTGTTTCGCCGCTCTGCGCTCCTGGATACGCTTCCGGCACATTTTGGTTAATGAGAGCAGGGTCTGGCGCCCGTCGTTCGGATCGGGCGCGCCCGTGACGAGGCCAGCGGCCTCCAGCGGAGCAATGACCGCACTCATCGACTGCGGACGCATTGCTTCCGACCGAGCGAGATTCGACACCGTAGCAGGCCCATCCTTTTCCAGGCGAAGCAGTACGGATACCTGAGAGGAGGTGAGGTCTTCGTGTCCCGCCTGGCCGCGCAGCTTGCGCTTCAACTTGCCAAGCGAGGTCCGCAGTTCCAGCGCCAATGCCGAGGCGCGTTCAGGTGGAGAGACGCCGGGTCGATCACTCATCTATGGAGCATATCATATATTAAGTTTACCTGTAAAGGTAACCTTGGCAGCTTTCCTGTATAGATGCTTGCGGGTAGCGCATACGTGGCGGGCGCAGAGCGAAGCTCTGCGGTTTCTCGGCGGCGCAATTCAGCGGAAGGCAGTGCTCCGCTCTGCGCCGCCCCGGGGTTGCCTCACAAGGATTGGTGAAGCCTTTCGAGAATCCATTCGCGGACCATAGTAGTTTCGTTCACGCCTTTGGACTTGGCGAGCGGTCTCACACGTTGAAGTTCTTGTGGGGGTAAATCGACACTCAGCGGTGCGTGTTTGGAGCGGGCAAACACGGGTTCGCCGACCTCCTCCAAAGCTCGTGCAAAGTCCGTGAGATCGTGCGTATCCCAGAACTTCGCTAGCTCCTGAATGGAGTCGGTGTTCGGCAGTTTCTTCGCTCTCACGCTTTTTCCCATCGCTGGTAACGCCACTTCTCTTTCCCGGTCATCGGTCTGGCTGTGACCGGGAAGCCTTTGCCGCCGGGAAGTCTGATAATGATGCAGAACAGGTGTCGTCAGGATAGAGTTTCTCCGAGAACGTAAAACGCTCCGGTCCGCGCCAACCCTTCAAATCGTCCGTTGAGGCGCCCAAACTCCCCGCTCCAGGGAAATTCCTTGGCAAACTGCACCTTCGCTTATAGGCTAGAATCGGGCCTGCGCCCGCCCGAACGGACCGGACGGTCAAATTGTACCGCTCGGCCTGAACTGTCCCTTCAGGACATCGCAGACCCCAGGCATGGGGGTCTGCGCCTTCCGGGAATGGCATTGCTGGAGGTGAAAGTTGATCGTCGAGAGAAGTTTCCTGGCGAACAAAGCGAGAATGTCTATGAAAATAAAGGATGAGGCCGAGAGAGTCGAGAAGTCAAGGAGTCGAGGACTCGAAGAGTTGAGCGGCGGAAGGCAAGAGCCAACACGTAGTGCCAGTCGCGCCTCGAGAAACGGTCGTTGGCTCCTCAACTCCTCAACTTCTCGACTCTTGGGCTGCATTATTGACGGAACAAAGCGAGAATGTCTATGAAAACAAAGGGTGAGGCCAAGAAAGTCGTGCAGTTAAGGACTCGAGCAGTCGAGGAGCTGCGCGGCAAGAGGCGACACAGGATGCCAGTCACATTCCGAGAAACGCCGGTTGGCTTCTCAAGTCCCCAACTTCTCAACTCTTGGACTGCATTATTGACGGAACAAAGCGAGAATGTCTATGAAAACAAAGGATCGTGGAAAACGGTCGAGGGGCTTGCGGGGATTGTGGATCGGGCGCCAGTGCGCCGGTCAACCGCCCCTCACCCCTCCTTGGCACGGCAGGCTCGTCATCGACGAGGAGGATCTTCTCAGTCATCGTGTGTTTCTGCGGGCCGTCCAGCGAGGCAGGGCTTTCAGAGTGCCGCCTGCCGTCCGGAAGCCGTCGAACTTCACCTTGCATGTAATCGACAGTTTTCTGTGGATCCTTGAGAGGCTTGCTGGGAGTTGCGGAATTGGTTGCACGGTTTATGACTTGATGTGCTATACTAGTCGTCCAAATTAACTGGCTTCAGGAATCTCAGAACGGGCTACTTTGCATGGCAATATTTGAAATCCGCCTTCCCTGCCGAGGGTGCGGGAAGGAATGCCGCGCCACCATCTCGGACGGTACCAATTCGGCAAAGTTCAGGTGCGCCTCGTGCGGGCAGACGCTGTTGGAAGCGAGGTCAATCTCCGGCTATATCTACGTGCTTTCGCACCCGAAAATGCCGGGGCTTTTGAAAGTGGGCTTCAGCAAGCGGCCTGTCGCTCAGGAAATTCAAGAGTTAAACTGGGTATCGGGGATGGCCGAGCGTTTTGTTTTGGAAGCATCGTTTGAAAGCTCCTTACCCGAGAAACACACCGCGGAAATCCACAAGAGGCTCGCAGGGCGGCGGGTTCCAGGGATGGAGTATTTCGAGTTGAGTCTGCCGGCCGCGTTACGGGTGGTTCAAGACGTCATCCCGTTGGACTCGCTAGACGAGACGGGAGGCCCGGGGTTCACCGTGCCTGGTCCGGGCGATCTTTCCGTCGCTTCCAGCAAGCTTTGGTCGTGTGGGCTATGCAAGCACCAGTGGAGGGCGGAGGGCACTCCTTATCGCTGCCTGCTCTGCCGGAGCACTTCGATTGTTCCACTCGGCGGATCGGAGCAGATGTCCAACAGTCCTGGCTTATAGCAAACTGGCCGCAGGGTCGCTGAGTACACTCCCAGCCGAACTTCAGGATTACCTTCGCCTCCTGCCCGATGCACCACGGGTCCGTGGGGGGCTTGGAGGTGCGCCTCCAGTTCGAAAGTGCCAGCCTGACTTTTTCGTCTTGAACGGACCTATCAGGTGTGCTAGCCTGAGCGTGGGTATCAAATCAAGTGGGGGAGGTGGCACACCCGTGAGCACTCCTACCGAGGCCGTCCGGGATGAATTGATGGCCAAGAACGAAGAGTATCGTCGCCTTCGCGAACAACACACCCAGTACGCTTCCCAGCTCAACCTATTGGCGGCAAAGATCTTCCTGACGGAAGATGAGAAGGTGGAAGAGGTGCGGCTTAAGAAGCTGAAGCTACGGGCCAAGGACCAGATGGAATTGCTGGTGCGACAAGCCCAGTTGGTGCATTAGCCGCCTTCGAATCTGCCAGCGGACTTCTGACCGTGCTGGGGCAGGTGAAGTGAGCACCTCTTGAAGTGTACCAGGAGGCGGGCCCATGAGGAAGAAAGCGTTCCGAGCTGACAGGCAAAGGTACTTATGCTGCGGGAGGGATATTGGTACGGTCTTCCACTGGTGCTCATTTCCGGCGGTACTCTCGGATTCTGGTTCCGGGAGCAAAGCCCGGCCCTTTTGATCGGTGCGATCTTCTTTTTGATTCTGGCCTTACTGGTCCTCAATTTTTTCCGCGATCCTGAGCGTCCCATTCCAAGTGAACCGCAAGCCATCATTTCTCCCGCCGACGGCCGCGTCGTTCAGATCGTCGAAGAGAGCTACGAGGGCTGTCCTGTGTTCCGGATCAGCATTTTCATGTCCCCGCTGGACGTGCATGTCAATCGTTCTCCCATCGCCGGAGTGGTGAAAGAGGTCAATTATCGGAAAGGCGCGTTCCGGGTAGCGATGGACGCCGCCGCCTCGATCGAAAACGAGCAGAACGTCTTCACCGTCGAGGGCGAGCAAGGCCGGATCGTGGTGAAGCAAATCGCTGGCATCCTGGCGCGCCGAATAGTATTCTGGAAGCGCCCCGGCGACGCTCTGGCGCGCGGAGAGCGCGTCGGGTTGATCAAGTTTGGTTCGCGCGTGGATGTTCTCATGGCGCCGGATGTGACATTGAGAGTCAAAGTTGGGGATCGCGTCCGGGCGGGGAGCAGTATCCTTGGAAGCAGCCAACTCAAACCTGAAATTCAATAGCCGGGGCGCCATGAGGCGGGGTGTTTATATTCTGCCCAGCCTGTTTACCGTGGGCACCCTGGTGTGCGGTTATTACGCCATTATCGCAGCGTTGCGAGGCTCTGTGGCTTTGGCGGCGGGCGGGGTCGAGGGCATGAGTGCTGCGGCCTTCGACGCTGCGGCCAAAGCGATCGGCATCGCGATCATATGCGACGGTTTCGACGGCCGAATCGCGCGGCTCACGAACTCCACTTCGGCATTTGGACGCGAGTTCGATTCCCTGGCCGACGTCGTTGCGTTCGGGGTTGCCCCGGCCATCCTGGCTTACTCCTGGGGCATCAGGGCCATCAACGAATCTCTGGGACCGCCTCTGATCGAGCACCTGCGCCAAATCGGTTGGGTGGTCACGTTCGCCTACGTCATCTGCGGTGCGGCGCGCCTGGCGCGATTCAACATCGACGTGGTCAAACCCAACACGGACCGCCGGTATTTCGTCGGCATGCCCATTCCCGCCGCGGCGGGAGCGATTGCCGCCATCGTGCACTGGGAGAAGACAGCTTTGGTGCAGTGGGGATACAGTCTGGGGTGGCTGGTAGTGGTTGGGCTGCTGGCGTTCTTGATGGTCAGCCGGATGCGTTACTACAGCTTTAAGGCCCTCGACTTGAGAAAACGACGTTCCTACGTTCTCATCATTTTCCTGGGGCTCGTCATCTGGGCCATCTGGCTGTATTCTGAACCTGTCCTGCTCGCGATTGCGGTTACCTACGCCCTTTCGGGAATCATACTCCGTATCATCTCTCTGAGACACCGCACCCATCCTCCTGAGCCCGAAGAGGTACATGCGGCATGAAAACCTCACCAGAAGGACACCGGGTTGCGGTTGTGGGCGCGTCTTCGCTGCTGGGTAAAGAGCTTCTGAACGTTCTGGGGGAACGCCACTTTCCTTTCTCCCGCCTGGTAACCTTCTCGGACGAGGAAGGCGAACCCGAATTGCCGATCCTGGATTTGGACGAGGCACTGCCCACGTTGCCCCTGGATGAGAATGTTACGGCCTCGGAGCTGGATTTTGCCTTTATCGCCGCACGCTACCGGCACATGCCCGCGTTCCTGGATACCGGGTCCTCAGCACAGGGGCCGCCTCCTTGCTTCGTGATTGATCTCAGCGGCGTAGCACCCGCGGAAGAGCCGGGGCCGCCGAACCGACGAAGCATCGTGCGTGTACCGTTTCTCGACCGTTCGTTTCCGGTTCGAGGAACGGCGGAAGGCGCTGACGCCCGGGTTTACGTTGGGGCGCGCCCTGCCACGATTGTCATCAGCACCTTGCTGCTGCGCCTGGGGGCGCGGTTTCCCCTGAAAAGGGCAGTCGCACATGTTTTCGCCTCGGCTTCCGAAACCGGGTCACACGGGATTGATGAACTTCAGAAGCAGACCGTAAACCTGCTCAGCTTCCAAAAGATCCCGCGCAAGGTCTTTGGCGGCCAGTTGGCTTTTAACCTGTTGTCGCGTCCGAGTGGGACGAGTGCGAGCGAACTTCACGTGCTCGAGAACGTGCTACGACAGCAGCTTCAAGAGTATTTACAAGGCAGGGTTCCGGTGCCGGCTCTACGCCTGCTTCAGGTACCCGTGTTCCACTCCGTGGCAGTTTCCCTTTTCGTTGAGACCGACCCCCCCGCCGCGCCGGAGAAGGCCGCAGAGGCTTTGCTGGGAGAGCAAATCGACTTGCGGCGCGGCGCCCACGACTCGCCGACTCCTGTCGAGGTTGCCGGCTCGGACGAAATCCAGGTGGATCGGGTGACGGCTGATCCGGACCTTCCGGGGGGCCTGTGGATTTGGGCCGTGGCCGATAATCTCCGCCTTGCGGCCGTGAATGCGGTGGAGATCGCCGAGAGTCTTCGCTCGCGAGTATAACCGGATGCGAGTTCTGGATGGAAACGGCTATGAATGGGCTCACGGCTGCGAAGCTACAGTTTCCTGCCTTCTGCTTTCCACCTTCTGCCTTCTGCTTTCTGCTTTTTGCCTCTCCTGCGGCTATCGCGTTGCGGGACGCGGTGACCGCTTGCCGCCCGACATCAAAACCATCGCCGTCCCCATCTTTACCAACCAGTCTTCCACCTTCCGCATTGAACAGAAACTTGCCGCCGCCGTCACTCACGAGTTCCTGGAGCGAACCAAATTCCAAGTCACGCCCAATCCGGCCGGGGCGGACGCAGTCTTGAAAGGAACCGTTAAAGAGGTGAGCCGGGGTGTGATCACCTACGACCTGACGACCGGGCGAGCCTCGTCGCTCCAGATCCAGGTTTGGGCCGACGTCAAGCTCCTGGACTTGCATAGCAACAAAGTGGTCTTCGCCAATCCTAACTTCGTCTTCCGGGAAGAGTACCAGGTGAGCCAGACCACCTCTGGCCTCTTCGAAGAGGACCAGGCTGCGCTCGACCGGCTCTCCCGGGACGTCGCCCGCACGCTCGTCACCGACCTGCTCGAGAACTTCTAGGCCCTCCGCAGATTTCGCGGATTACGCAGATGAGCTGCGGTGTTCCTTCGCGTCGCTCAGGATGACAATGCGCGGGGCTCTTGAATTGCCAACCGCCTGCCCGCTATCTGTTCGCGTAAGGGTATTACCGCTCTGTGAAATCTGCGCAATCTGCGGATCACTTCAGTTCGATCAGGCAGAGCGAGCGCGGTTGCATGGGGATGTCGACCACGTCAGGGAGTTGAACCTCCCGCACTTCTTTCTGGCCGTCAATATCGAGAACCAGATTTTTCTTCCCTTCCCCCGGCACTTCGACGCGCGCGGACTCCGGCAAGTCGGCAACGTTGGCCAGCACAACCCCGACTCGCCCGTCCGGCGCTTGCCAGGTCGAGGACTGCACCAGGGGTTCCTTGCCCCAGCCGAAGTCGCGCCGCGTAACTCCGCTGACGGTCCATGGCCGCAGCATGCGTCCGAAGACGAGGTAATCGTGGGCTATGCCCGCGCGGAATTGGTTGAGCCGTTTGGCCCAATCGAAAATCGCCGCCTGGTCCGGCACGGCGCGGGTCCAGGTCTGGTCCCAATCGTACTCGACCCGGCCTTGATCGCGGAGAGTGAAAACGACCATGTTGCCGTTCACCCAAGCCCTGGCGGCGGAGAGGCGCAGGGCTTCGTCGTTGACTCGATTGGTGTAGAAACCCTCAAACCCGCTGCCGTACTCGTGATAGAGGAACGCGTATAAGGGACAGGTGCTGACGCGGGCGTCCCAGGTCTGGAAGTGCTGAAGTTGGGTTTCCGGCGGAGCGCCCTCGCAGGACATGGCAACTTCAGGATTAACCGAACGAGCTATATCGTAATCGGTTGTTACTAATTTATCAAATGCCTCGGACATCCACGGCCCGGGCACCGCAGGATGGCCGTGATTCGTTGCGTAACAGGCCCTGGGGCCGGGCCCTTGATCGAACTGCTGCACCGCCGCGGGGCCCAACTCCGCCATCCGGCGCGTCATCTCCAGGAGCATCTGGCGCCCTTTCTCCGTCCCCACGCAAGCCACGTAATTCTTGCGCCAGGGCCACACATCCTCGAGAAGAGTGCCGTCCCATTTGCGCGCCACGGCGTCGTCGCCTCCATGCGAGTGGAAATAAGGCAAGCCGTCGTAGTTGGTGTTCTTCTGCCAGGTCACCCAGCAGAGGCCGTCGCCATAGATAATCGGATGCCAGCCCTTGGCTTTTGCCTTGGCCATGAATTCGCGCACCGCCGCTTCGCCCCCAAGGGGAGGATAAGCATCGGGCTGAACCCAGGGACCGGCGTGTTCCCAGTTAAAGACAACCGGCATCAAAGGGCTCTCGAGAGCGGCAGCTAGTTTTTCGAGGTAAGGGAGTGCGTTCGTCAGCGGTGTATATTCAGGATTCACCGCTGCCGGAGGGTCCCAGTCTCCCTGGCCGCGCATGGGAAAAGCGAGCGCAACCGGCGAGTCGGAGAGCCACTTGGGCACGTCGGTCCGGTTTGCCCGCTTGGTCGAGCAAAATGGCTGCTGCTCCGCCCAAGCCCGATAGATTTCCGCCGCCGCGTACCAATCGCCGTGAAAGGCGCCCACCACCACGTGGTAAGGGAGTTTGGACACGCCGGGACCGCGCGTGCCGGGATAATGGCCGAGCCCCATTACCACCCCGTGCTGCTCCATTAAGGGATCCAAAAACTTGGGCAAGCCCGTGGCATCGTCGCAAGCCACGTACAGCCCCCCGGCGTCGTTGTAGTAGGCCATCAGTTGCGTCGATGTCCACTCGCCGGGGTAATTGTTGTAGCGCCAAATTTCGGGCGTGTCGTATTCTCTTCCTCCCCAAGCGCCTACTGACATATCGGGCTCAACCGGCCCGGCCAGCGCGCCGTCGGCAAAAGACCAGAGGATATGGCTGTAATGTTTGTCGGTGGGGTTGTCAAAAGGCACCTCGAGGACGGGGAACTGAATGTGCCCGATCCAGGAGTTCGTCCGGTTGTTCACTTCCAGGTTCCAATAAGTCAGCGTTTCCCGAACCGGACAGGTGATGGTGACGCGCGCATCGACGGGCAAGCCGCCAATGTCTTTGTACTCGATGTTGATGATTTGGCCGTCCGGAATCACGCTCCTGCTGACCGTGACCTCTTTCGCTTCCGAGGAGGTAACTGTTTTGAACTCGGCGTGTTCGTTCAGGAACTCGATTTTGAAGAGCGGCAAGCTCGCGTGGTTGGGAATCAGTAAGTCGCGGTCGATGCCCAATGTCGAGCGGAAAGACGCGATGGCCCCCTTCTCTGATGAGATCAGCAACCGGTATCCCCGGTTGATCACGATGACCGGCTGCTTGTCCTGCGCCGCACGTTGGGCCAGGGCGTTTGCTGCACCCGCTCCCATGAGCAGAATTGCGGAAAGCAAGCTCGAAATTAGATTAAGAGTATTCTGCGATTTCATAAGTTCACCAAATCGTAGGGGGACGGCTTGCCGTCCCCGTTAGTATTCACAGGCTGCGTTGCCAGCCGCGCTTATTCGTCTCCGTGTTCTCCGTGGCTTCGACCAAGACGAAACACAAAGATCACTGAGATCCTCCGTGTACTCTGTGGTGAGGCCTAAACGGCACAGAGGGCACGGAGAGGTCCGGATTATCTACCGTCGCCGGCGCGTCGGTTGTTTCTCGTTCTTCGAACCGGGTAGGGCAAGCCCTACTCCTACAAGACTTTCAGTTCAAGCCCGGTAAGCCATGCGACTTTTTCCAGTTTTCCCACGACGTGGCCGATTCCCAAAGCGCAATGGTGGGTTGGCCCCTCGGCGCACCAGGTGTTGATGAAAGGCGCCGGATCAAGTCCGAATCGCAGACGGCTATTGGTGTTCCCGATCTTCAGGCGCTCGCCGGCCAGCGACTCGCCCTGCGCCGCGAGGAATTTAAGGCGCCCGTCGCGGGTTTGTGTAAGGCCCAGAATGGTGATGGGGCCTTTGCGCACGCTGGCTTCGACGCTGACGCCGTGGCCTGCCTTGCCGTGGTATAGCCCCAGCCCTCGCAAGATCGGACGGCCGTCCGCAATGCCCAGGTGGAACGGGCCATCGTGCCCCATCAGGATAAAACGCTCGCGAAAATCCATGGCATAGAGCTCCGTGTAGCTTCCCCCGGCGTCCAAGAGGTCCATAATCTTCATGGCCTGGCAGTTCTTTAAGTCGGCTTCTCCCGAGCAGGGAATCCCGCGCGCCGTCAGCAAGGAGCAGCCTAGAATCAGGCCCGCCCCGAGCCGCTCGTAAGGATTCCCGGGCGCGCCGCGGTAATAATACGCCAGTCCGTCAAGGTTGAAATCCTCCACCAGGTGATCGAGGCCCACCGCCACGCGGCAGGCCCAGTCCATCTCCTCCGGCGCCGGCTTCTTGGCCAGGGGATCGGAAGGGCTGTCCTCGCTGATGTCAAAGATGGCGCGGGTCTCCTCGGCCTTCTGCGCCAACTCTGCTGGAGTTGCCGCGCGCACCCGCTCATCCAAGTCGCACATCTCGAGTACCTCGATGTGCGTTCCCAGTTGGGCCTGGTGCTGGGTGAAATCGCTGTACATGTCCAGCATGCCGGGGTAGGGATGCCCGAGGAATCCGATGCGAGCTTTGCGGAGATTGTGAATCACCTTGGCGGCTTCGCACCATTCCCGGATTTCCGCCCAGGCCAGTTCGCTCGGCTCGCGCACATCCGGTTCAGGCTTGAGCATGCCGGTCACCTGCTGGAACGGGATATCGGACCGTGCGAAGGCGCAGGCAATCTCCGGTACGCAACACGCGGAACAGTGGGCCAGCCACTCGCCGGTGTCGGTGTGGGCATAATCCAAGGCGGCGCGCGGCTGGAGATTCAACACCACCACCGGAGTTTTCGATTTCTGGACCACGGGCAGAACCTGGGAGGACGTGGCGTAGGTCCCCACGTAGCAGAAGATCAGGTCCACACGCTCGCAGAGGAAGGCCTGAGCGGCGTCCTCCGCCTTCGCAGCATCGTCCACAAGCCCCGCGCTGACCACCGTCGCCCATTCGCCCAGGCGCTCCTCGACTTTTCGCTGGTACCCTTCGAGGCGCTCTTTCAGTCCATGAAACTGGGGCCAGTAGGCCGCCAGCCCGATTCCGAAGACTCCAACCTTGGCCTGTTCTCCTTGTGTCATAATCACCGCCATTTTTGGCTGTCAGATTAAAGTCGCTGTCATCCTGAGCGAAGGATCTGCAGTTCCGGTCCGAGGGGGACTAATGCAGATTCTTCGCTTCGCTCAGAATGACAGACTTTCAAGAGAGTGGAGCGAGGAATCCAGCTCTGGTCGTTTCTGTCGTAAGACCTCCCACGCTAGAAATGCCCGGAAAGGACCAAGTCTTTCATGACAACCCCTTGTTTTCAATAACATTCTCGCTTTGTTCCGTGAGTTTTAGTGCGCGGCGGCGAAGCAGTTGCAGCCCGGTAGGGGCATAGGCGCTAGATTAAGGTCCGGTGGGGGCCGCCAAACATGCCCGAAGGGCATGAAGGTCATTAGCCGTAGGTGAAACCTACGGACGAGAAGGCATACGTTGAGGATCTCAGCGACCCCGAAGGGGTCGAATTCAACCCCTCCGGGGTTGAATTGAATGCTTTGGAACGACGTTTACCGTAGGTTTCACCTACGGCTAATGATGTTGGGTCCCTCCGGGACCCGTCGCAACGCTTAATCTAGCGCCTATGGCCTGGTAGGAGGAGGGGGGACCGGAAGACCGAGATTCGGCGCCAGAAACGGACAAAAACGACTGCGGTCATGGCTAGCTCCCTGATCTCCATCTAAAATCATAGCCTACCCTCTTCTGCTTGTCAAGAGACAGGCTGTCCGGGTAAGCTCATGGGCATGGCGGAGCATAGCGCATCCCTGGCGGGGTTGGTGCTGGAACCGGCCGAGCTTCTGCACCAACTGGAGCGCGAGCGGGACCGGCTGCGGCTGCTGCTGGACCTCAACAACAACATCGTCTCCATCCTCGACCTGCGCGAGTTGCTACGCGCCATCACTACCCACGTGCGACGCGTTATGCAGTGCGACTATACCAGTGTGACTTTGCGGGAGCTGGGGGAGGAACATCGCTTGCACGTCTACGCCCGCCACTATCCCCAGCCTGACTCCAGCCACGATGAGGAGATCGTGATTCTGGCGGAGGGAACGATTTCGGGCGAAGTCATCGAGTCCGGCAAGGCGATGCTGCTGGATGGCAAGGACTTGTCCCGGTTCGCGCCGCAGAGCAATCACCTGATCGCTGCCGGTTTGCAGTCGGTCTGCTTCCTGCCGCTCGTCAGCCACAACCGGGCCCTGGGCACGCTGAACGTGGGCAAGACGCAGGCCAACGGTTTTTCCACCGACGACCTGGAATTCCTCCGCCAGGTGGCGAACCAGGTGGCGATCGGCGTCGAGAATGCCTTGAACTATCGGGATGTCAACGAGGTCCGGGAGAAACTGGCCGAGGAGCGTGTTTACCTGACCGAAGAGATTCGCGCCGATCGCGATTTCGAAGACATTATCGGCGACAGCCAGACGCTGAAGGAAGTCCTGGGCCAAGTAAGAATCGTGGCGCCGACGGACTCGACCGTTCTAACCCTAGGCGAGACGGGCACGGGGAAGGAGCTGATCGCGCGCGCCATCCACAGCTTGAGCCCCAGGCGCGACCGCACCTTCGTCAAAGTGAATTGCGCGGCGATTCCCCTGGGCCTGCTGGAGAGTGAGCTTTTCGGACATGAGAAGGGCGCCTTCACCGGGGCGATCGCGCAAAAGGCCGGCCGTTTTGAGCTCGCGCACCAGGGCACGCTGTTTCTTGACGAGGTGGGCGATATCCCGCTCGAATTACAGCCCAAATTGCTGCGGGTTCTCCAGGAACATGAATTCGAGCGCCTGGGCACTTCGCGAACCGTGCGCGTCAACGTGCGGGTGGTGGCCGCGACCAGCCGGAACCTGCTCGAGATGGTGGACAAGCATGAATTCCGCGGCGACCTCTATTACCGCCTGAATGTTTTCCCCATCACCATCCCTCCGTTGCGCGAGCGCCGTGAGGATATTTCCGTCCTGGCACGCTACTTCGCAGAAAAGTATGCACGCCGGATCAACAAGCGGATTGAGACTATTCCCGCCGAGGTGATGCATGCCCTTCAGCAATATCAATGGCCCGGCAATATCCGCGAGCTACAGAATTTCATCGAGCGCGCCGTGATCCTCTCCAAAACAACCACTCTCCAGGCGCCGTTGGGCGAATTGGAACGGCTGGCGGATCGAAGTTCTTCCCCGCGTGTGCGCACCCTTGTGGTGACTGACCGCGAGCAGATCGTAGAGGCCCTGGCCGCGGCAAAAGGCGTTTTGGGCGGGCCTGGAGGAGCGGCGGAACGCCTGGGACTGAAGCGGACTACGCTGCTCTACCGGATGAAGCGGCTGGGAATCGAGAGATCGGGTGAACGGGTGATCGGATGATCGGGAGAACAACCTATTTGCGATTTCTGATTTGTGATCTGCGATTTGCCAGGTTGTGAAACCAGCCTGGCGCAAACTCCCTCATTCGTGGGCTATCCCCAGGTTGCCGCGTTCTTCCGCTCATCATCAACCCTAGGTCCTCCCAATCAACCAGTTCATCAATCGCAAATCACCAATCGCAAATCACAAATCTTCCGCGACTCCGATTTGGACCAGATGATGTACCAGATGTCTAAAATAGTCCCTGGCTAAGAACTCCAGTGTGACTGGGCTCCCCGACCCGATGCGGCAAACGGTGTCCAGCTTGGAGGGCGGCAAGTGGGCTATGACGTGAGCAAGGTAGCGGTTGTAATCGGCCCAGAGCGAGACAAGGAGAGACCACGCGGCTTCTTGAAAAGCCTGCACACGAGCGTTTCCAACCTGGTCGTAACCAGGGAAATCCAAAGAAGTCTGAAGCGCCGCACGGACGAATCGCTGGTGGTTGTTTGACGCCGAGTCAACTAAATGTCCAATGACTTCTTTTCGCGACCAGCCACCCGACAATACCGGCTTGGCACTTTCCAGCTCACTGATTGCGCCCAGCCGTGGTTCGGCCGTCTCGACAACGCGCAGCAGGTTTGCGCTTAGGTCCTTCATTTGGCCACCTCGATCTGACAATTATACCATTGGGCGATCCGTGGGGTCGGGTAATCACCCGATGTCTCGCTGCCTGTCAAAACTGACGTCAAATCGCCTTTGACACTCGCTTCTGCCGCCGATCACCTCTTCCGAAATCTTGCGTAACTCATAGATGTAATTACTGTTACAGCCTCATGGCCCATCCCATCAGGTTTGGCATCGCATTTGCTCACATACTGCCTTGTAGTAGTGACCACAACGGGTTACCCTACAGGACCTCGGCTGGAAATCATGTGGATTGTTAGATTAGCCCTACGGCGACCGTACACTTTCACTGTGATGGCGATAGTCATCCTGATTCTGGGCGACCTGTCGATCATTCGCACCCCCAAAGACATTTTCCCCAACATCAACATCCCGGTTGTAACCGTCCTATGGGGCTACACGGGCCTCTCTGCCGACCAGATGGCGAACCGAATCGCGGTTATCAACCAACGTTCCCTCACTTTGACGGTAAATGACATTGAGCACATCGAGTCCGAATCGCTTAATGGCACCGCCATGATCAAGATTTTCTTCCAGCCGGGCGCCAACATTGCCATGGCGATGAGCCAGGTGACGGCAATGTCGCAGACACAGCTTCGGCAATTCCCGCCCGGCAGCACCCCTCCGTTTATCATGCAGTACAGCGCCTCCACGGTGCCTATTCTGCAATTGGGACTTTCCGGGGAAGGGCTCTCTGAGCAGCGGTTGTTTGACTTGGGGGCGAACTTCATCCGCGTCCAACTGGCCGACGTGCAAGGCGCTGCCATACCGTGGCCCTACGGGGGAAAGCAACGCCAAGTGGAAGTGGATTTGAATACGGCGGCGTTGCAGGCCAACGGGCTTTCTCCCGTCGACGTTGTGAGCGCCATCAGCACTCAAAATCTGATTCTTCCTTCCGGGACTTCCAAGATCGGGCAGTACGAATATGACGTGGAGACCAACGGCAGCCCGCTAACTACGGCAGAACTCAACAATTTGCCGGTAAGAACCTCCGGCAACACGGTCATTTATGTTCGCGACGTCGCCTCTGTACGCGATGGTTTCCCGCCCCAGACCAACATCGTGCGCGTCAACGGCCAGCGGGCGGCATTGATGACGGCGATGAAAACCGGGAATAACTCGACCCTGGATATCATCTCCCGAATCAAAGCGGAGTTGCCGCGCATTCAGAAGGGTTTGCCGCCGCAATTGCAAATCCACTACTTAAATGACCAGTCTATATTTGTGAGGGCCGCCATTAAAGGTGTAGTGAGGGAAGCGCTCATCGCCGCTCTCCTTACCGCGGCGATGATTCTGCTGTTCTTAGGGAGTTGGCGGAGCACCATCATTATCGCCGTCTCCATCCCGCTTTCCATCCTAACCTCCCTGGTGGTGCTCAGTGCGCTCGGGGAAACCATCAACATCATGACGTTAGGTGGATTTGCATTAGCGGTGGGCATTCTGGTGGACGACGCCACGGTGGAAGTCGAAAACATCAACCGCAATATCGCCATGAATAAAGAAATCCTGGTGGCGATTTTGGATGGCGCGTCGCAGATTGCTGTCCCGGCTTTTGTTTCGACCCTTGCCATCTGCATTGTTTTCGTGCCCATGTTCTTCCTGACCGGGGTCGCCCGGCACCTTTTTATCCCCCTGGCGGAGGCGGTAAGTTTCGCCATGCTGGCGTCTTACCTTTTGTCCCGAACATTGGTGCCCACCATGGCGCGGTATTTGCTCCGCGGCCACGAGCATGATGCGGATGCGGCGAGTCTGGCGGCGCAGGCCCAGCGCCACTTTTTGGCACGCGTGCAAATCAGGTTTGAGCACGCCTTCGAGCGCTGGCGCGGAAACTACAAAGGTTGGCTGGGGATCTGCCTGCACCATCGCGCCTGGCTGGCGGTGGGAGTTTTAGGCGCCGCCGCCGCTTCCTTCCTGCTGGTTCCATGGATAGGCCAGGACTTTTTCCCCAAGGTTGACAGTGGCCAATTTACCTTGCACCTGCGGGCTCCTACCGGCACACGGATCGAGGAGACGGCGCGGCTTTGTGATCAAGTGGAGAGTTCCATTCGGGAACAAATTCCTCCTCAGGAAGTCGCCAGCATTATCGATAACATCGGGTTGCCGTATAGCAGCGTGAATCTTGCCTACAGCACCTCGGCTCCCATCGGCACCGGCGATGCTGACATTATGGTCGCGCTGGCTGAAGACCATCACCCCACGGCGGAGTACGTCCGCAGGCTGCGGCTCAAATTGACTAAGGAATACCCTGGCGTAACGTTTTACGTCCTACCCTCTGACATGGTCAGCCAGATTCTGAATTTCGGCCTCCCGGCGCCCATCAATGTTCAGGTGGTGGGCCAAAACCTGGCCGCCAATCGGCGATTCGCCGAGGGGCTGATGCGTAAACTCAAGAACATTCCCGGCGCGGTCGACTTGCGCATTCAGGAGCCTTTCAACCTGCCTCGGCTTCAGGTTGACATTGACCGTACCCGGACGGCGCAGGTAGGCCTTACCACCAGCAACGTCGCCAGCGACCTTCTGGTTTCGTTAAGTGGGAGCTTCCAGACTGCTCCGACATTCTGGTTGGACCCGCGCACCGGCGTGAGCTACAGTATCACCACTCAGACGCCGCAATACCGGGTGGACTCGCTCCAGGATCTCAAAAATATCCCCATCTCGAGTTCCAGTGGTGCTCCCCCCCAGATCCTGGGTAATCTGGCCACTATCAGCCGCGGCGCATCGCTGGCCGCGGTCTCGCACTATAACGTTCAACCTGTAATCAACATTTACGGTTCCGTGCAGGGGAGGGACTTGGGAGGTGTGGCTGGCGACCTCGACCGCATGGTGGGTGAGAGCCAGAAGGATTTGCCGCGCGGCTCGCGGACCATTGTGCGCGGGCAGATTGATACCATGCGCTCGTCCTTCTCGGGACTGCTGGCGGGGCTGGCCTTTTCGATTGTGCTGGTTTATCTGCTAATCGTGGTGAACTTCCAATCTTGGGCGGACCCGCTGATCATTATTTCCGCATTGCCGACGGGGCTCGCGGGGATCCTTTGGTTCCTGTTCGCGACTGGCACCACCTTCAGCGTGCCGGCCATGATCGGCGCCATCATGTGCGTGGGTGTCGCCACGTCCAACAGCATCCTGGTGGTCAGTTTTGCCAAGGAAAAACTGGCCGAAGGTCTTGATGCCTCGACGGCCGCGCTCGAGGCCGGTTTTACGCGCTTCCGGCCGGTGATCATGACGGCGCTCGCCATGATCATCGGCATGGTGCCCATGGCTCTGGGTATGGGCGAGGGCGCTGAGCAGAACGCCCCGCTGGGCCGGGCGGTGATCGGCGGCCTGTTGCTTGCCACCGTGGCGACGCTGTTCTTTGTTCCCACCGTGTTCAGCGTTGTGCACGGGGGATCGGGAGATCGAGACCCAAGTTAGCAATGTAGCCCTTTCCCCTGCGGAGAGGGCAGAATTTCGAGTTTCGAATTTCGAGTTTCGATCTGGCGGAGGACGGAATGAAGGTAGAGGAAAGCTACGATGTCGAAACCCGCAAAGCAGCGGCTGAAGGCTCAGGTTTGCCAAGCGAAAGTCCCAAATCCTCCGCTGTCTTCAAAGTGATTTTGTGGCTGGCTTTGTTGCTGATCCTTGCGGGCGTCGTTGTCTACCGCGGGATTTACACTCGCGTCCGCGCCGCCGCCGAAGTGAAGGCCGAAACAAGCGAGCTCGCCGTGCCCTCAGTTTCTGTGGCGCGGCCAAAGCGCGGCGCCCCGCAACAGGAGATCATCTTGCCGGGCAATGTGCAGGCGTTTATTGAAGCTCCAATCTATGCCCGGACGACGGGTTACTTGAAGAAGTGGTATGTGGACATTGGCGGGCGAGTGAAAAACGGGCAACTCCTGGCGGAAATCGACACGCCTGAGCTCGACCAGCAACTCCAGCAGGCGCGCGCGGAGCTTGCCACGGCCAAAGCTAACTACGAACTCTCGCAGACGACTGCGGCGCGCTACGAGTTCTTGCTGAAAAGCGATTCCGTCTCCAAACAGGATGTGGACAACACGGTGGGAGACGAGCACGCCAAGAAGGCCATGGTGGATTCCGCCGCGGACAACGTCAAACGGCTCGAGCAATTGCAATCCTTCGAGAAAGTGTATGCGCCCTTCGACGGCGTCCTCACGGCGCGCGAGACCGATATCGGCCAGTTGATTGCTCCCGGAGGGGGAAGCGGCGGCAACGGCGGCTCGACCCGAGAGTTGTTTCGCGTTGCGGCCGTCAATCCCCTGCGCGTTTACGTCAATGTGCCGCAGGTTGATTCGCCCTCAGCAAGACCCGGCGTGCAGGCTTATCTCACCATGCCTCAGTATCCCGGCAGGCGATTCCCCGGCAAGATTGTACGGAACGCCGAGGCCATCGAGCAGTCCTCGCGCACGCTTTTGACGGAAGTGGACGTTGCCAACCCTACGGGCGAGATTCTGCCCGGGGCCTACGCAGAGGTCCATTTGACTCTCCCCGCGGCAACCTCGACCCTCATCGTGCCGGTTACGAGCCTGATCTTCCGTTCAGAGGGCTTGCACGTCGCCGTGGTCCGGAAAGGGCGGGCAGCAATGCTCCCGATCACCTTGGGGCGGGATTTTGGGACCGAGGTCGAAGTCGTGTCGGGGCTCCCGGCAAACGAAGCGGTCATCACCAATCCGCCCGATTCGCTGGTCGATGGTGAGCAGGTGCGCGTGGCCGGGCCGGGCGAAAACCACTGGGGAGCGGAGTAACAAGGGAATTTGCGATTTGTGATTGATGATTTGGGAACCGATTGAGAGAGCGTGGTGGAAATGCTAGCCAAAGGGCGCGAACCGAGTGGTCCTGTCATCCTGAGCGAAGCGGAGGATCTCTGCGGCCGCCTTTCGTCTGACATCCTACGAAGGACTGCGGGGATTCTTCGCTTCGCTCAGAATGACAGTGCCACCCTTTTCGTTCCTGTTTTCCTGGTTCTGATTTTCTCCGGCGCCTGCTCGGTCGGGCCGAAATACGCCCGGCCTCCCGTGGAAACGCCTACAGCTTATAAGGAGCCTGCCCCCAGCGGCGGTGGAGCGCAGGGTGAGTGGAGACCTTCCCAGCCCCAAGATCAAGTTCTTCGCGGCAAGTGGTGGGAGATTTTTGACGATCCGCAGCTAAACGCACTTGAAGAGCGCATCGAAGTTTCAAACCAGAATCTGAAAGTTGCGGAACAGCAGTTTCGACAGGCACGCGATCTGATCAGCATTAATCGCGCGGGCCTGTTTCCGACAGTCAACGCCGGGCCGTCCACCATCGTCGAGCAAACCTCCAAGAATGCTCCTCAGCCCGCCGGGAATGCGGGGCAAACGGTGGGCGACCTGGTGCTGCCCTTCAACCTTTCCTACGAACTGGACGCCTGGGGCCGCATCCATCGCGCCGTGGAAGCCGCGAGGGAGAACGCACAAGCCAGCGCGGCCGACGTGGAAACCGCCCGCCTGAGCCTTCATGCGGAACTGGCTTCTGATTACTTCTCCCTGCGGGGTTTGGACGCGCAAAAGCGGTTGTTGGACTCGACGGTTATCGCCTATCAGAAAGCGTTGGATTTGACACAAAACCGGTACACCGGGGGGCTCGCAGCGGGAGCGGAGGTGGCGCAGGCAGAAACCCAGCTTGAAACCACCCAGGCCCAGGCGATCGACGTGGGGGTAGCGCGCGCACAATTCGAGCACGCGCTGGCGGCGTTGGTGGGCCAGCCAGCCTCAACATTCTCAATTCCGGCATCGCCGCTCGATCTTTCACCGCCCAAGATTCCGGTAGGCGTACCCTCTGAGCTGCTCGAGCGGAGGCCTGACGTCGCCGCCGCGGAACGCCGCACGGCCGCCGCCAACGCCCAAATCGGCTTCGCCAAGGCGGCCTACTACCCCACGCTGACGCTGAGCGCCGGGGGCGGAGTGGAGGGATCGACGTTCGCCAACTGGCTGGAGTGGCCCAGCCGCTTTTTTGCCCTGGGTCCGACCTTGCTCGAAACACTTTACGATGCCGGGCTTCGCCACGCGACCACCGATCAAGCCCGGGCCGCCTACGAGGCGAACGTGGCAGCGTATCGACAAAACGTCCTGACTGCCTTTCAGGAGGTCGAGGATAACCTGGCGGCGTTGCGCATCCTGGAGGAAGAAAGCGCGAAACAGCAGCAAGCCGTCGAGTCTGCCGAGCGGTCCACGGCGCTTTCCTTAAACCGCTACAAAGGGGGCCTCGTGACGTATTTCGAGGTTATAACCGCGCAAAGCATCGCCTTAAATGATGAGGTCACGGCGGTTAATATCCTGACGCGGCGCATGAATTCCAGCGTGCTCCTGATTAAGGCGCTGGGCGGGGGTTGGAATGCTTCGAGCCTGCCGTCCTTTGTGTCCAAGGCTCCATCGCAAGTTCCGGCGACTCACTCTGAGTGACAGATAGCACCCCACGAGACGAATCATGTTGAAGATTACGATCCACAACTCGACGAATGCGGCCACGCTGAACCTGGAAGGAAGGCTGGCCGGTCCCTGGGTGGAGGAACTCGGGCGAAGCTGGCGCGCGGTCAAAGATGACTCGCCGGAGAAGCCGGTAATCGTGGACCTCTGCGAAGTCACCTTCGTCGATGCCGAAGGCCGGAAGCTCCTCAGCGCAATCTACGAGCAGGGAGCCCGATTGAGAACTTTTGGCTGCATGGCCAGAGGCATCGTGGATGAAATAGTCCAGGCGCATGGCCGGAGCGGGTAGACTCTGTCAGCGTCGAGATTCGATTCCTCACTTCGCTCGGAATGACATTCCCATGTCTGTGGGTGCCCCCCGCCCCACGGGCTTCAGGCTCGCCGGTACGTGCCGAAGGCACAGGTTGCCCTTGACAAATAGTCGGTTGGGGTTTACAAATGAGAACATAGCGTCGAGTCTAATAAGTAGGGTGGGCTCGTAAGATGCGGGGCTTGCCTTACCAGGGTGGTAGCATCGATATTTTCTTAGGGAGTGTGTGACGGCTGATGAGTCCCCCCGTCTAACTGCCCTGAAACTGTTTTTGCAAGCGAACTGGGTCTGAACTCACGAGGGTCCGCGCAGTTGCGGCCGGGCCTAGGGGCTTATACCTGAAAACCAAGACTTCCGATGGAGGTGTGCATCATGGTGCATTTACAATCCAGAAGCCTCGCCTTCTGGTTGGTTTGTCTCGCGTTGCTGATAGTGCCCCCACAGATCTTCGGCCAATCGATCACCGGGGACATTCTAGGTACGGTTTATGACTCGACGAAAGCCGTGGTACCAGGCGCCAAAGTCACCCTCACGGCAACGGACACGGGCATTAAGCAAGAGGCTCCATCCGACGAGAACGGCAACTACCAGTTTGCCACCTTGAAGCCGGGACTTTACAGCGTGCAAGCGTCCAAGGAGGGATTCCAGACCTCGGAAGTCACCAACATCAACCTTCTAGTGGGCCAGCGGCCCCGCGTGGACATCAATCTGCAAGTCGGAGCGGTAAGCCAGACGATTGAAGTGACAGCCGGAGGCATAGCGCAGCTCGAGACCCAAACCTCCTCAATGAACCAGGTCACCCAGGAGTCGGCGGTCGAGAACCTGCCCATTGTCAATCGCAATTTCATTGACCTGGTGGCTTTGTCGGCTGGGGTCGCCCCCATCGGCCAAGGCAACTCCCCGGCGTCCACCTGGACCGGCACGGGATCGGGGCAGGTTACCACCAGCGTATCGGGAGGGCGGGAATCGGACGAGAGCTTTATTGTTGACGGCATTGAGTCCCGAAACGCCCGCTTCGGCAGCGCCAATCTGCGGCCCTCCTTCGATGCCATCCAGGAGATCAGCGTTCAGACCAGCAACTTCTCCGCGGAATATGGCAGGTCCGCCGCGGTGATCAATACCACCCTGAAATCAGGCTCGAACGCTATTCACGGCGTCGCCTATGACTACGTCGAGAACGATGTTTTCAATGCGAACACGTTCTTCTCAAATCTGGCGGCTATACCGAAGGGCACCGTCCGCTACAACGATTTTGGTGCGACGATTGGCGGACCGGTGGTTTTGCCGCATTACAATGGTCGCGACAAGACTTTTTTCTTCTTCTCTTTCGAAGGCCGGCGAAATCCAATCCTGTCGAACGTACAGGCGCTCGATCCCAGCCCCGGGCAATTGGCCGGGAATTTAGCCGACAATAGTTACGGGACGGGGTTCTTCCCGACCACTTCGAGTTACTGCCAATCCGTGCCGGGCGGCACGACTTCCCCCCACTGTGTGGACATCATCAATCCTGCCACCGGGCAGCCCTTCCCGGGAAACGTGATTCCCACCAGCATGCTGAATTCGACTTCACAAAAGTGGATTCCGTATTGGCCGTCGCCTAACGTCGCCAACGCGCCCCCTTCCACGCCCTATGGATTCCCCATTTACAACTATGCCACCGCCGTGAGAGGCCATATCAACAGCAATCAATACAACGCCCGGGTGGACCACTCCCTGGGCGATCGCGACCAGATTTGGGGCGCCTTCACTCACGATAATCTCCAGAACGTGCAACCCGGAGCTCTCCCCACCACCGGAAGCTCGTATCCACTTTCCGACACGCTGGTCACGATCACCGAGACGCATACCTTCTCACCCAACATCGTGAACGACTTCCGCGCGGGATACAACCGGGGCAGGACCTACCTGGTGGGCCTCGGTGCGTTGACGCAGAACTATGCGTCGAACGTTTTCGGCTTGACGAATACCTCGCCCAATCCCTTTGACTACGGCGTGCCCGATGCCGGGGTCTCCGACTTTAGCGATCCTGGCTCTTTTTCTGAGTCCATCGGGGCGCTCGATCAGGACAAACAGTTGGTAGACAACTTGAGCATCGTTCACGGCAAGCACAACCTGAAAATGGGATTCAATTACATTCACGAGCTGTTTAATCAGATTACCGATTTTGGCGGAGTGCCAAGTGTCAGTTTCGGCGGCCTCTTCACCGGGAACAGCTTAGGGGACTTTTTGCTGGGTGACCCCCTGAATGCCACCGCCTCGGTCGGCGACTCCTCGCAGGACCTGATCAGCAATTTCTACGCGGGATTCGCGCAGGATAACTGGCGCGTTCGTCCCAGCCTGACCTTCAATCTCGGCCTCAGGTGGGAGTACAGCCAGACCCCGTGGGACCGGAGTAACAAGACCGGCTGGTTCGATCCTTCGACGCAGATCGTAGAGTATTCCCGCAGCGGCGCGGTGCGGAATGGCATCGTGGATCCCACTTGGAGGAACTGGGCCCCACGGATCGGATTTGCCTACAGCCCGTCGTGGGCCAAGAACACGGTGGTTCGCGGCGCGTACGGCGTCTTTTACGCCACGGACAACTGGAACGAGCTCCAGTTCGAGGTCATCCTGCCCGCCTATTACACAACCCAAACGTTGAACTCTGACCCCACGAAGCCGACGCTGGCGATGTCGCAACTGTTCCCGGTCGGCACCTTTGGGAGCGGAACCACGGTGCCCTTCAGCCTGGACAAGCGCAGCCGCACTCCCTACGTCCAGCAATGGGATTATGATATCCAGCACACGTTCGCGCACAACATGTTCCTGGATGTGGGTTACATCGGCAATGTGGGCCAGAAGCTTCCGCAGCGACGGAATGAAGACAACCCATCCTTTGACCCCACGGGCACCATCCCGATTGCCGACCGCATCCCCTACCCGAATTACAGTTGGATCCTGCTCGATTACAACGGAGGCTGGTCCAGTTACAACGGCCTGGCGGTGCATTTGACCAAGCGCTTCGGCAGCGGCATGTTCGTCAATGTGGCCTATACCTATAGCCATACGATCGACTTGGGCAACACCGATGACTTCTCGGCGTCCCAGTGTTGCTTCAAGACGATCGACAAAGGCAACGGGGATTACGATGTTCGTCACCGTTTCGTTGCGAGCTACGTATATGATCTGCCGCTCGGACGGGGAAAGCGCTACTTTTCCGGCGTGTCCGGCAAGGCGGATAAATTGCTCCGGGGCTGGCAGGTGAGTGGCATCACCACGTTTTCAACCGGCCAGTATCAGGACGCGTATCTACCCACAGACTGGCAGGTTTTTGGAGCGTTTTCCACATCCTTCCCGGACAAGGTGGGGCCGGCTTACACGCCCAAGGCCACGCGGAGCATTGGCGACTGGTATAACTATAACTCCTTTACGTATCCCGGTTGCCCGGCGGGCATTCCCTCCCCGTCGGCCACGAACTGCCCGAACGCTGTCCACCTCCAGGGAACTACGGACCGCAACAGCCTGGAAGAACCCGGGATAAACAACTGGGATATCGCCGCCTTTAAGCGCACCGCGATCACCGAGCGCTTGAACACGGAGTTCCGCGCCGAGTTTTACAATTCCTGGAATCACTCTCAGTTCAGTGCCCCTAATTCCACACTCACGCCGGGACAATTTGGGGTAATCACTGGCCTGCTCGAGCCGCCCAGGGTGATCCAGATGGCTTTGAAGTTTCTCTGGTAATGTCAGGTCAGGGGCGGTTCGCGAACCGCCCCCACCACTGCACGAAATGACTTACCGCAGAGGCCACAGAGATCACGGAGAAAGGCTGAGGGTGTTCGCTCTGTGAACTCTGTGCTCTCTGTGGTCGCGGCGCGCGAAGAAAAGCAGATCCTTCGCTCGCTCAGGATGACATGTCATTCTGAGCGAAGCGAAGAATCGGCATTTGGTCCCACACAGTGGTCCCCTGCAATCCGATCATGTCACTTTGCTTCACTTGACAGCTAGCGCGTAAGGTCTAACATAGGGACGACAGGCTCAACCTGTCGGCTGAAGTCTTTTTCGTTCACGTGTAGGGTTCAGTCAGACGCGCTACAGCGCGACCTTGACCTTAGTATCGTGCAACGATATTTCTTTGCGTCGAGTCCCCGGTCGGAACAGATGAGAGGTGAAGAACGATGAACATTCCAGCGCCTTCCGTTGGAGGCTTGCGGATTGCAGGGATAACACTACTGTTGATTGTGCTTTCAGTTGGCCTGGCGCCCGGCCAGAGCCGCCAAAGCGGCGAGATCCGCGGGACGGTGACGGATTCAACTGGAGGAGTGATTCCTGGTGTCGCCATCACCATCAGAAACCTTGCGACGGGCGTGGTTCAGCGGACGACAACCGATGCCACGGGCTTATACGACGCGCCCTCGGTGCCGGTGGGACCGTATTCCGTCGCCTTCTCCAAAGAGGGATTTAAGGAATTCATTCGAAGCAATGTCGATATGCGGCTCGAGACGATCACCCTGAACGCCCAGCTCGAGGTTGGAGCCACGACACAGTCCGTCACCGTGACAGCTCCGGTCGCACTGGTTCAAACCGAGAACGCGGAACAGAGCACCACGCTGACGGCGGCGCCGGTGACCGAACTCCCCAATGTCGGCGCGAGCTGGTACAACCTGTTGGCGGTGATACCCGGCGTGAACCAGGGTGGATCCTCGATGAATTACGGAGGCGCTAACGGATCGAACGTGGGCGTCAACGGCATGGGAGGCTTGAACTCGAACTGGCAGGTGGACGGCGGACG
>Ga0181535_10001262_pt1 | contig 33671 bp, 31 predicted proteins | sample PEATcosm2014_Bin_44_FD_119774 | JGI IMG/M metagenome (GOLD analysis project Ga0181535, IMG submission 119774) | Peatland microbial communities from MTU Mesocosm Facility, Houghton, MI, USA - PEATcosm2014_Bin17_30_metaG | ecosystem: Environmental > Terrestrial > Soil > Wetlands > Peat | place... | reverse complement strand
TACGAGTACACCGAGGTGTACCCGGGCTTCGCCAAGACGGCCCGCGAGGAGGGCTTCGAGGAGATCGCCGAGTGGCTCGAGACGCTGGCCAAGGCCGAGAAGTCCCACGCCGGCCGCTTCACCCAGGGGCTCGAGTCCGTCTCGTAGGAAAGGCGGCCGGATGACCGCCACATACGACCCCGCCGATCCCGAGTACTTCGACCCCGCCGCGCTCCGCGAGGAGCTGGACCGCGTCTTCGATCTGTGTCACGGGTGCCGCCTGTGCTTCAACTTGTGCCCGTCGTTCCCGACGATGTTCAAGTTCATCGACGCCAACGACGGGGACGTGTCGGCACTGACCGCCGCTGAGCACGACCAGGTGGTCGACGAGTGCTACCAGTGCAAGCTCTGCTACGTGAAGTGCCCCTACGTGCCGCCGCACGAGTGGGCGCTTGACTTCCCGCGTCTGATGAGCCGGGTCCACGCGATTCGCCAGCAGCAGGGGGTCGGGGTGAAGGAGCGGCTCACCGACCAGTTCCTGGCGCGCACGGACGCCCTGGGGCGTGCCTCGGTCGCGGCGGCGCCGGTGGTGAATTGGGCCACCGGCACGCCGGGCTCATGGCCCCGCCGCATCATGGAGAAGACGGTCGGCCTGGCGTCGCAGCGGCTCCTGCCGCCCTACGCGAGGCAACGCTTCACGACGTGGTTCAAGAGAGACAGGGCCCAGGCCGCCGTGCCGCAGGGAGGCGGCTCGGTCTCGGTGTTCCCCACCTGCTTCGTGGAGTACATGGAACCCGGCGTCGGACGCGCCATCGTGGAGGTCTACGAGCACAACGGCGTCGGATGCAGCCTGCCCGAAGGCACCAAGTGCTGTGGCGCACCATGGCTTCACTCTGGGCACGTCGACGAATTCGTCAAGGCGGCCCGTCGCAACGTTGCGGCGCTGGCCGCCGAGGTGCGGGCGGGGCGAGACGTCATCGTGGCGCAGCCGACCTGCGCCTACGTGCTCAAGCGGGACTATCCGGTGTACGCCAAGGGATCCGACGCCGACCTCGTGGCCTCCCATACGTACGACCCGGCCGAGTACCTCATGAGGCGGCACCGCGATGGGGGCGACCCCTTTGCGCTGCGCGACGCGTTCCCCGGCCGCGACGACGGCTCGGTGCCTGACGCGGTGACGTACCACGTGGCCTGCCACCTGCAGGCACAGAATGCGGGGCTGCGCAGCCGTGACCTGCTCAAGACGGCCGGCGTCAGGTGCACGCTCGTCCAACGCTGTTCGGGCATCGACGGGACCTGGGGGTACCGGGCGGAGAACTACGACCTGGCCCGCCGGGTCGCGGCGCCGCTCGGCCGGGAGGTCGAGGCGGCCGGGAACGACGTCGTGTGCGGCGACTGCCATCTGGCGAACGGCTCCATCTTCCAGGAGACCGGCAGGCAACCCGTGCACCCGCTGCAGCTGATGGCGCGGGCCTACGGGATTGACGCCGGGGACGACAGGTGACCGCGCCTGTTCCGGGGCCCCTGACGCTGGCCGACGTCCTGGACCTCCGCGCCTACGAGCGAGTGCGAGAGGACTACCGGGCCCGGGTCATCGCGCGGAAGCGCAACCGGCGGGTGAGCCTGGGGCCGATCATGACCCTGGTCTTCGAGTGTCTCGACACCGTCCGTTTCCAGGTGCAGGAGATGGCCCGGGTCGAGAAGATCATCAGTGACGAGGCGATCCAGGTCGAGCTCGACATCTACAACCGGTTGCTGCCCGGGGAGCGGGACCTCTCGGCCACCCTCTTCATCGAGCTGACCTCGGACGGCGCGCTCCGGGAGTGGCTGCCCCGGCTGGTGGGGATCGAGCACCAGGTGGGCGTCTGGATCGACGGCGACGTGGTGGCGAGCGTGCCCGAGGCACAGCACGCCGCCGCCCTGACTCGCGAGACGGTCACGCCGGCGGTCCACTACCTGCGGTTCGCCTTCACGGAGGCCCAGGTGGAGGCGTTCAGGAACGCCCAGGAGGTCGCCCTGGTCTCCACCCATCCGGCCTACGAGGCCCGGACCACCCTGCTTCCGGCGACGAGGGAAGAGCTCCTGGGGGACCTCCAGGGGACAACAAAGCCCCTACCTATCGGCTGACCAGGGACAATTCTGTGCGCAAGTCTTTACAGACGCTCACGTCATAAGCCATACTCGTCGTTCGCCGAATTCGGATCCGGCGCTTTCCGTCGTGGAATCGAAAAGGCTCCGACCAGGCGAATTCAAGTATCCGCTGGAATTATCCGTTACGAGGAAGTGTTTCCCATGATCGCCGCTACGTGGCGCAAGCAAGCCGCATGCCGGGGACTGGACGTCGAGGCGTTCTACCCGGTCACCGAGGACGAGGCCGACGCGGCCGAGGCCAAGGCTGTCTGCGCCGTCTGCCCGGTCCGCCAGGCGTGCCTCGAGCACGCCCTGGCCCACCGCGAGCGTGAGGGCATCTGGGGCGGCACGACCGAGCGGGAACGCCGGCGGATCGTGCGGCAGCGCCGCAAGTCGGCCTGACCGACCCGATCCGGCGTCCACGGGGGACGACGCCCGTCGGGGCGCCGCGCCCCCGGATCCGGTCGCTGCAATCGTGATCGATCAGTCCGCCTCCTTTCGTGAAAAAGTGACCCCCTTGGTTTCGAGCGGTGGAGAAGAAACGATCGGATGAGCGGCACGCAGAGGCGGCTGCTGGCCATGGTGGCGGTGGGCCTCTCGCTCGCCGCATGCAGCGGCAATTCGAGCGAAGGCGCGGCGCCTCCGACGACGCGGACGACCGTCAGGGTCACCACGTCAGCCGCCACGGCGCCGAGCCAAGCCAGCATCCGTAAGGACGTCCATTTGGTCAACTGCGCCGCAGCGAAGAATGGCTGGTCGGCTGGTGGCACGGTGCAGAGCTCGCTCAACCACCGTGTCACCTACGACATCACAGTGTTCTTCACCTCGTCAGTGGCGGAGAACCTGGACTATGGGTCGACCTCGGTGCAGTTGAAACCAGGTCAGGTCAAGCTGTGGTCGGTCAATGCGATTTTCGCCGCGCCGAGCACCGTGCTCTGTGTGCTGACGAGCGTCTCGACCGGCTAGGGGCCGCCGGGCGTCCTCGTGTGCTCCGCACGACGCTGGCGCCAGAGCGTTACACCGGGCGTGGTCGACGTCACGACTTCTTGCTCTTCGTCACCGTGGTCGTGGTCCGGGGCGCCGTCTGCGTCGTCTGGCCCAGCGTGCAGGGGTACGGATTCCACGGCTCTGACTGGGTGTTCGTGTAGACGTCGCCGGGAATGGTGGTCGTGGTCGTGGTGGTCGGACCGGTCGTCGTCGCGCCCGGGGACCCGGTCGACGACGGCCCCTTCACGGTGAGCTGCGTGCCGGCGATCAGGAGCGAGACCGTCTGACCACTGAGATTCGGGTCGGCGAGGTAGGTGACGGCCCCGCTCAGCACCGAGTCCAACGTCAGCGCGGCCCCGAAGCCGGTGGGGCCGTAGAGGATCTCCGACGGGCCGCCCGCGGCGAGCTGGGACGAGGCGTCGCCGATCTGGGTGACCTCGAATCCCTGGGTCGTGAGCGCGGCGGCGGTGCTGTGCGCGATGTCGTTGACGGTCGATGCGTTCAGGACGTTGACGCTGACCTCACTGTGCGCCTCGGTGGGCACGGTCGTCGGAGCGGTGGTCGCGCCGCGCCTGCCCTTCGCCGGAGTGGTCACCGGCGTCGTGGCAGCTGGCTGGATCCCGATGGCGTTGAAGCTGTCGATCATGTTCTGGGCGTACGGCTCGGCCTGCTTCAGGACCGAGGCGCCACCGTCCGTGGTGAACCCGATCGTGGGCAGCGTCTCGGTGACCAGATGCGACGACGGAAGGCCCCGGAAGTCCTCGGCGATGTGGAAGAGGTCGCTCTGGCTGAGCGTGTCGTCGATGGTCAGGTTGCCGACGGAAGCACCGATGAACGAGTTGATGGTGAGCGGGTTCGTGATGGACGCATTCACCTTGGCCAGCACGGCCCGGAAGAATGCGTCCTGGCGCTGGATGCGACTGAAGTCGGACAGGCCGTCGTACTCCCAGTAGCCGTTCGAGTCCTTGTAGTACAGGTGCCGGCTGCGGACCAGCTGGAGCGCGGTCGTCCCGTTGACGACCTGGCAGCCCGTCGTGGTGACGTCCAGGCCGGTGTACTGGTCTTTGACCTCGGTCGGGAAGTCCATCGTGATGCCGCCCAATGCGTTCACCATGCCCGAGAAGCCGGGGAAGTCCACCGACATGTAGTGGTTGATCGGGATGCCCAGGACCTGCTCAATCGTCTGCACGAGGAGATCGGGGCCAGAGTTGAACGCGGCATTGATCCGGTTCATGCCCGAGATCCCGCCGACGTCGCCCGGGATGTCGACCCAGAGGTCGCGCGGGATGGACAAGACGGTCACGGTCCTGGCGGCGGGGTCGAAGCGGGCCACCATGGTCACGTCGCTGCGCTGGCCCCCTGCATTGGCCTCGTCGCCGAATGCATTGACCTGCGTGGCATTCGAGACGAAGGCCCGGGAGTCCGAGCCGACGAGGAGCAGATTGAACGGCTTGCCCGGTGGTGCCTCGGCGACCAGGTGCTTGGCATGGATCTTCTTGATCTGATCGAAGCGGTAGGTGGCGTAGACGTACAGACCCCCCACGCCGCCGGCCGCGACCAGGACGATGAAGCAGAGCAGATACAGGACGCGACGGCGCCACCGGTGCCGGCGCTTCTGCTCTTTTTTGCGCGTCGTGCGGAGCTCGGCTTGAAGGTCGGTCCGCGACCGAGCCGACCCGGCGGGGACCTGTTCGGGGTCGGGAGAATCAAGGGTCTCGGGGTCGTCCGGGCTCAAGGACCAAAAAATACCTGGCTGGGTAGTCCGGTAGCCTTCGCCGGTGCATTTCGACCTGCCAGACGAACTGCTCGAGCTCCGCGACTCCGTGCGGCGACTCGCCCAGGACAGGGTGAAGCCCCGAGCCCGCGCCATCGACAAGGAAGGGGTCTACCCGACGGACCTCTTCGAAGCGTTCCGGGACGCGGGCCTGCTCGGGCTGTGCATCCCCGTCGACTACGGCGGCTCGGGAGCGGGGATCCTCGGGCTCGCGGTCGCGATCGAGGAGATCGCCAAGTACTCCAACACGGCGGCCCTGATGCTGCTGCTCACCCGGCTGCCCACGGGCCCGGTGATGATCGCCGGGACCGAGGCCCAGAAGCGACGGTACCTGCCGGGAATCTGCGAGGGCACGATCCGGGCGGCCTTCGGGCTCTCCGAGCCACAGGCCGGCAGCGACGTCATGGGGATGCGGACCCGCGGCGTGCCCGATTCGGGCTCCGACGGCGATTGGGTGCTCAATGGCACCAAATGTTGGATGTCGGGCGTGCGCGAGGCCGACTGGTACACGGTGTTCGCCAAGACGAGCGACCCCGCCAGCCGGGCCCACGACTCAGTGACGGCATTCATCGTCGAGCGAGCATGGGACGGCGTGGAGGTCGGGCGCACCGACCACAAGATGGGTGTGCGCGGGGTCGACACCGGGGAGCTCGTCCTCACCGACGTCCACGTCCCTGCCGAGAACGTGATCGGCGAGGTCGGAGGCTTCCGTCTGGCCATGCTCGGCCTCAATGCCATGCGCCCGATCGTGGCCGCCCGCGGCATCGGGCTGGCCGAGGGTGCGCTGATGTACGCCACAGAGTACGTGCAGCAGCGGGCGGCCTTCGGCAAGACCATCGCGGACTTCCAGGGGATCCAATGGGAGATCGCCAAGTGCGCCGTTGACATCGAGGCGGCCCGACTCCTCACCTACCGGGCGGCAGTGCTCGCGGATGCGGGCCAGTTCACCAAGGAATACGTCCCGTACCTCTCCATGGCCAAATACCACGCCACGGAGTTGGCGGTGCGGGCCTCGTCGCTCGCCGTGCAGCTGCTCGGCGCAGCCGGCTACATGGAGGACCACCCGACCGAGCAGTGGTACCGCGACGCCAAACAGCTCACGATCGTCGAGGGCACGTCGCAGGTCCAACTGGGACTCATCGCCCGCGGGGTCCTCGACCGGGACCTGTGGTGGGACTGAGCTGGCCCGACGTCCTGACCCGGCTGTCGCGCCGTGAGTCCCTGACCGAGGCGGAGGCCGAGGACGCGCTGGGCGTGGTCCTGGCCGGCGACGCCACTCCGGTGCAGGTGGGGGCCTTCCTCGCGCTCCTGCACGCCAAGGGGGAGACCGCCGACGAGGTGACCGGGCTGGCCCGCGCCATGGTCGACGCCGCCGTGCCCTGCCCACTCGACCCCGCCGGCGGCGTGGTGGTGGACCTGGTGGGCACGGGCGGCGATCGGCTGGCGAGCATCAACGTGACGACGCTGGCCGCCTTCATCACGGCGGGCTGTGGCGTACCGGTGTGCAAGCACGGCAACCGGGCCGCCTCGTCGTCGGTGGGCACGGCGGACGTGCTCGAGGCGCTGGGCGTGGCCATTGAGATCGGGCCCGAAGGCGTCGCCCGTTGCGTGACGGAGGCGGGCATGGGCTTCTGCTTCGCGCAGCGCTTCCACCCCGCCATGCGCTTCGTCGGGCCGGTGCGCAAGGAGCTGGGGGTGCCGACCGTCTTCAACTACCTGGGACCGCTCACCAACCCGGCGCGGACCAGGCACCAGCTGGTCGGGGTCAGCGACGCCACGATGGCTCCGATCATGGCCGGCGTCCTCGGAGCGACGGGCAGCCGTCGCTCCATGATCGTGCACGCAGACGACGGCCTGGACGAGCTGAGCGTGACGTCACCGTCGAGCGTGCTCGAGGTGCGGGGCGACGGAGCGGGGGAGTTCGAGGTGCGCGACTGGCGGATCGACCCGGCCGCGCTGGGATTCGCTCCGGCCACGATGGCGGATCTCCGGGGCGGCGATGCGGCCTTCAACGCGCGGATCATCCGCACCGTGCTCGAGGGTGAGCAGGGCGCCCGGCGTGACATCGGGCTCCTCAACGCAGCGGCGGCGCTCGTCGTCGCGGGTCGCGTCGAGGACCTGGAGAGCGGTGTGGAGCTGGCCGCCGAGTCGGTCGACAGCGGCCGGGCGGTGGGCGTGCTCGATGCGCTCGTCACGACGTCGCAAGAAGCGCTGCGCCGGCAGACGGACTGACCCGCCAGGCGCGCCGGGGCGCATGGGCCGCCGGGTCGAGGGCCGGCGAGTCGGGCCGGCAGAGCGCGATGACGCACCCGCCGAAGCCACCGCCGGTCATGCGGGCCCCGAGCACGCCGGGCTGGGCGACGAGGTGCTCGACCAGCTCGTCGACGGCGGGCACCGAGACCCTGTAGTCGGCCGCCAGGCTGCGGTGACCCTCGGTCATCACCTCGCCGAGGCCGGCCATGTTGCCCCGGGCGAGCAACTGCTCTGCGTCGCGCACCCGGGCGCACTCGGTGATCACATGGCGGGCCCGCCGGCGCAGGACGGGATCGGCGAGCTCGCTGAGGTCACCGAGCTCGCTGGCGCCGAGTGGCCGCCCGAGGATGTGCGCCGCCCGCTCGCATTCGGCCCGCCTGGTGGCGTAGGGCGTCGTCGTCAGGAGCCGGGGTGTCTCGCTGTGCACGATCACGAAGGCAGCGTCGTCGGGGACCGGGACATGACGGGTCTCCAGCGAGCTGAAGTCGATGAGCAGCCCGTGGCCGGAACGGGCGGCGGCGATGGCCAGCGGATCGAGCAGGCCCACGTTGGCCCCGGCGCTGCGCTCGGCCTCCTGGCAGCCGCGGGCCAGCGAGACCGGATCGGGGTCGTGACCGAGTGCGAGGAGCAGTGCGACCGAGAAGGCCGCGCTCGAGGACAGCCCCGCGCCGACCGGCAGGGTGCTCGTGACCCTGATGGTGCCACCCGAGGCCGGAGCCGCCAACCTCAGCAGGGCCGCCGCCAGCAGAGCCTCGGGGGGAACCGGGGCGGCGCTTCCCAGGGCGATCTCCAGCGGATGGTCCGGGAACTGGTCCGAGTCGATCCCCACGAGGAAGCTTCCGGGCCTGGAGGTGAAGGTGACCTCCGTGGCGAGGTCGATCGCCATGGGCAGCGACAGGCCGCCGTTGTAGTCCGTGTGGTCGCCGATGATGGTGACGCGTCCGGGGGCGCGGGCCGTGGGCATGGGCCCAGCTTTGCGCAGGTGGGCCCGGCTTGACCGTCGAGGGCTGGACGGGACACGATCCTGCGATGGCCGACCGGGGTGGACCGCTGAGCGGGATCAAGATCATTGAGCTGGCGGGCATCGGGCCGGCTCCCTACACGTGCATGATGCTGGCCGATGCCGGGGCCCAGGTCCTCCGGCTGGAGCGCGCCGCACCGGGGGCCGTCGAGCGGGGGGAGGAGTACCGTTCCTCCGGCGCCGGGCCCTACTGGGACCTGCTGAACCGGTCCCGGCCGTCGGTGGGGGTCGACCTCAAGAACCCGGACGCCGTCGAGCTCGTGCTGGGACTGGTCGAGCAGGCGGACGGGCTGATCGAGGGCTTCCGGCCCGGCGTGGCCGAGCGGCTCGGCGTGGGTCCCGAGGCGTGCTTCTCCCGGAACCGGCGTCTCGTCTACGGCCGCATGACGGGGTGGGGGCAGGACGGCCCCATGGCCCCGATGGCCGGGCACGACATCGACTACATCGCGATCGGGGGCGCGCTCTGGTCGCTCGGTCGGGCCGACTCGGCCCCCGTGCCGCCCCTGAACCTGGTCGGCGACTTCGGCGGCGGCGGCATGCTGCTCGCCTTCGGCATGGTGGCTGCGCTGCTCGAGGCGGCGCGCTCGGGCCAGGGTCAGGTCGTGGACGCCGCCATGGTCGACGGCTCGGCCTCCCTGATGACGATGATCCACGCCTTCCGTCTGAACGGGCTGTGGAACGAGCAGCGGGGCGCGAACATGCTCGACACGGGCGCCCCCTTCTACGAGGTCTACGAGACGTCCGACGGGCAGTGGATGGCGGTCGGTGCCATTGAGTCGCAGTTCTACGCGGCGCTGCTGGAGGGCTTGGGGCTGGCCGGCGATGCGTCGATGCCGGCGCAGATGTCGCGGGCGGACTGGCCGGCCATGAAGGAGCGGTTCGCCGCGTTGTTCCGGGCGAAGACGCGGGACGAGTGGACATCGATCTTCGACGGGACCGACGCCTGCGTGGCACCGGTGCTCTCCCCGTGGGAGGCGCACACGCACCCGCACAACGTGGCGCGCTCCACCTACATCGAGGTGGACGGCGCGATCCAGCCCGGGCCGGCGCCACGGTTCTCGCGCACGCCATCGGTCGTCTCCAAGCCACCGTCGCCCCCCGGTGCCGACACGGTGTCGGGGCTCGCCGAGTGGGGCATCGCCGAGGACGTGGTCTCGAAGCTGCGCCAGTCGGGGGCCCTCAGCTAGGGCACGCCCCGTAGGGGTCGATCGGGGCGTCCGACGCACCGACCAAGACCCACGAATTGGACGCATCGTCCATGTAGGCCGCTGGGCAGGGATCCGCGATGGCGATCACCGCCGAGGTGGGGCAGGCGCCTTGCGCCGCCAGGCGCGGGAGAAGGGCCCCGTGGGGGCCCTTCTCCCGTCCAGCCGACAGCGGGGGCGCCTACATACCGAGAGTGACGCCGGCGACGTCGGTGACCCCGGTACCACCGAGGCTGCCGGCGAATGCGGCGGAGCCGTAGTCGAAGATCCCGCCGTCGGACGCCACAAACCAGTATCCGTTGCCGTCGGGAGCCGCTGCCATGCCGACGATGGGCTCGTTCAGCTTGATGCTCCCGGTCGAGCCGTGGAACTGGGCGTCGCCGTAGGCGAAGATCCCGCCGTCGGAGGCCACGAACCAGTAGCCGTTGCCCGACGGCGTCGCCGTCATGCCGACTACCGGCTTGTTGAGGGAGAGGCTGCCGGTCGAGCCGTGGAACTGGGCGTCGCCGTAGGCGAAGATCCCGCCGTCGGAGGCCACCAGCCAGTACCCGTGGCCCGACGGCGTGACCGCCATGCCCACGATGGGCTTGTTGAGGTGGAGGCTGCCGGCCGAGCCGTAGAACCCGGCCGAGCCGTAGTTGAACACGCCGCCGTCGGAGGCCACGAACCAGTAGCCCTTGCCGTCGGGAGCCGCTGCCATGCCGACCACCGGCTTGTTGAGGTGCAGGCCTCCGGTCGAACCGTAGAAGCCGGCGTCACCACTGGCGAACACGCCGCCGTCCGATCCGACCATCCAGTAGCCGCCACCGTCGGGAGTGGGAGCCATGCCCACGATCGGAGCGTTCAAGTCGTAGTACCCGGCCCCGTCGAGGTAGACGAGGTAGTTGTCGTTGCCGAACCCGGTGAGCTCACCCTGCTGACCGTAGAGGTAGTACCCGCTGGACGGGTTGGTCGGGACGATGTTGTAGGCGATGGTGCCCGAGATGTCGACGCTTGCGTTGGAGCAGTCGAACTGGACGGCCAACGTCTGGACCTGGAACGGGTTCGACGCTGCCACATACTGATCGAGCTCGGCGCCTGCCGAGTAGTCGGGTTGGTTGACGTCACAGGTGGATCCCTCGGCCCCGACCCCGATCGACGTGCCCGGGCCGGTGAAGGTGGATCCGGCGGTGTACGGCGCCCCTCCGAAGATGAAGAAGTACCCACCGTCTCCGTTCACCCCACCGGAGCCGAAGGCCATGCAGATGTACGCATTGGGGTCCGAGGAGCAGGGTGCGCCCGACGGGTTGCTGCCTTGGTACACGGGCGCAGGGTTGTCGTAGGAGTAGACGTCTGCCTCGCTAGTCGCCAAATTAGTGACCACGACGTTGGCCAACGTGAGCGGCGAAACCGAGGAGCTGGCGCGTTCCGTCTCCGGCGACCGTGACTGTGGGGACGAATATCCGCCAGGCGCATGCAATCCGTATGGCTTCGCCGCTCCCGCGGGTGCACTCAGCATGATGGCTGAGATCAGCATGCACGTCGTTGCCAGCAACACGGCGACGAAGCGATGCAGCGTGTCGCCGGGCGATCGTGGCGTGAACCAGTTGAGCGTGGACATTTCCGTCTCCTTGCGTTGAAGTGTCGCCGGGCTGCGGTCCCGTCCCTCGCAGTCACCCGACGACGTGGCCGCGGATCTCGCAGCCGTGCCAATCCCCAACTAGATGCTCCGCACCTTGGCAGACCTCACCTCGGCACGCCGCCCCCGAACCGTACGAACCGCCGGTAAGGGCGCGGTAAAGGTTGCCAACGTGCCGATGCGGCGGGTCTAGGCGCTGACGGGCAACGAGAACCCGATGTGCATCGGTGCTTGCCAGCAACCGACGCGCATCTTCAGGATCTCGCCAATGCCGGTCGCGACGACGCTGACCGGACGGCTCGTGCCCTGCGGGCTGGCCGAGCGGGTTGCCGTCACGGGGTGGGTCTCCGTGGCGGGCTTCAGCAGTTGTTGAACGTTCATCGGGACACCCCTTTCACTGGTTTGTTCGATCCCGTGCTCTAGGTCTAGAGGAGGCCGGTAACGGTGAAGTAAGGGCACGGCGCCCGAGTTGCCGGCGGGCCGAGGTAGACGGCTCGATGGTGGTATCGCCATTTACCGGCTGCCTACCGGGGAACCATGGCATCCCGGCACGGAGAACGCCCCCTTTAGGCGAGCTGCTGACGCAGGGAAGGAAGTCAGAAGGACCTGGGACCTCGTTGTGGCATTGACGTGAACTACCGGCTCCGGCGCGACTCAATCCACCGCTTACGCCTCTGCGCCGACTCCTCGAACGCGTAGTTGCGGTTCGTCAGGCTCAGGTTGACTTCGTAGGGGTGTTCATTCCCCCAGAGTGGAACGTCGCCCTGAATATGAATCGGGCACCCGCGGAACTCGAGGAGGGTCGTGTCGATTATCCCTTCGTTGAAGGTGTCGGAGACATTCAAGTTCTCCTGTGTCAGGGGCGGCCGGTGACCCCCACTCGCCTTCGCCATCTCGATCCATTCCGCGATCGGCTTGGAGACTTCGACGAGTAGCTGGCACTCGTCCCCCGGTCCCAGCGTTATGGACCGCTCCGGCGGCGGCTCGGCAGGCCTCGCCGTGGCTGACGCTGGGATCGAGTCCCGTGACCCCTCGACGACAGTGCCGGGAGGTAGGAAGACCAGCCCCCTCGAGCGACCTTCGTTCGCGGCGTGTACCCAGCACGCGAGTGAAGCCACTGCGGCCCCAGACTCGTCGACGGGAGCTCCGTCGACCACGTCTTCGCTCCAGTCGAACGTTGCGAAAGCGCCCGATCTGATCACGAAGGTGACGTGGGGCGCTCGCTGGTCGATCCGAGCCTTGATCGCCTCACGGCTGTCGGCTTGGGCGGCGGCCACCGCCTCCCGCGTGAGTCGGGCTTGGTGAAGCGCGATGATCACCACGACGAGGGTCGCGACCGCAAGCCCGAGCGTCGACCACGCCGTGACATTGTCGGTCAAGCTCCCCAGCACCACGGAAAGGGCTTAGCAGGTGACGGCCCGTATCACCTGGATTTCCGCTGCATGTCGCACCCGATGCCGATCCGGGCCGCGGTCGGCGTCCCCAACTAGGGATCGTCGGGACGGTGGTTGACCTACGCGGGCGGGTGCCCAGGTGCCGACATGTGTGTTCGGGAACGAGACAGACCGGCCCGCCTTTACCGAGCGCTTACCGGGGAGCCATACCGTCCACCGGCAATGAACCCGAAAAACACTCTCTTCGCGATCGTATCCTTTCGCAAACTTCAGCTAATGTGCCGGTCACCTCGTTGGGGGGGGATGGTCGGACGTCGTGCTGTGAACGTCCGGTTGGAAATCGCCGGAGGAGTCCAGGGAGGGACGGGGTGACGATAACAGCGCCGCTGAGCCGGGCGACCCTTCGCCCAAAGGCCCAGCTGGAGTTGGCGCGCCGCGCCACACCCGTGCGGCTGAGGTTTGCGGCCGTCGCCATTGCGGTGCTCGCGCTGCTCACCGGGCTCGTGGCGGCACTGGCCACGACGCAGAGGCAATCCGCGACAGCGGCGGCGTGGCAACACGCCGAGCCGCTCATGGTGACGGCCCAGGCCGTCGACACCTCCTTGTCCGATGCGGATACGACCGCCGCCGCCTCGTTCCTGCAGGGGCGGGTCGAGCCGGCGACTCTCCAGAGCCGTTACCAGAGCGATCTCATACGCGCCGCGGCCGACGTGGCCGAGGCCGCGCGGGAGGCCGGGTCTGATCCTGCCGTCGCTACGAGCCTGGAGACGCTCTCGATGGATCTGCCCGTCTACGCCGGCATCGTCCAGGACGCCAACTTCAACGAACGCCAGGCGTTCTACCCGCTGGGAGCGGCATATATCGCCGAGGCGAATAATCTCATGCGCACGTCGATTCTGCCTGCCGCGGCAAATGTCTACGGGATCGAGAGCGGGCGGCTCGCTGACGATCAGTCGCAAGGGGTATCCCCGTTCCTGGCGATCGTGGCCGTCCTGGCCCTCATCGCCCTGCTCGTCGTCCTCGTTCTGGCACAGCGATGGCTGAGCCAGCGGTTCCACCGCACCTGGAACGTGGCGTTGGCGATCGCAACGGTGATCGTCCTCGCCCTTGGGCTCTGGTTCGCCGTCGCGCTCGTCAGCCAGAACTCGGGCGTCAACACCGCCCAGGCGAACGGATCGCGCCCGGTCTCGATCTTCACCGAAGCCCGGATCCTCGCGTTGCGCGCCCGGGCCGACGACGAGCTCACCCTCCTGACGCAAGATTCGGACTCGACCTACCAGAGTGACTACACCAGCACAGCGGCGGCCTTGGGGCACCTGCTCGACTCCTCGGCATCAACGGGCGGCTCGTCCACCTCGATTGAGCTGGCGCGGGCCAAGGCGGCCTTCGGGTCCTATGCCGCAGTGCACAACCAGATCCGGCACGACGACGTAGCGGCGAACGACCTCTCTGACGCCGTCATGCTGGCCTCGGGCAGCGGGGCGGGCCGGCTGCCGTTGATTTCTTCGAACCTGAACAGCGACCTCTCGAGGGGGATCACCACCTCCCAGGCGACGTTCGCCAACACCACCTCGGCCGCCGCCTCGGACCTGGACGGGCTGATCTGGGGCTTGGCCATCGGGGCCGTGCTGGTGGCCGCACTCATCCTGATGGGCTTTCAGCCCCGAATTGCGGAGTACCGATGAGGACCGGCCGATCGCTTCTGTCGACGCTGCTTCGCCCGCTCGGGCGTCGGTCCCGGTTCGCCCTACTCGGACTGGTGCTGGCGCTGGTCCTGGCCGCGTGCGGCACGTCTACGCCGGTCAAGCCTGCGGCCGAGGCGCCGCCGAACGTCCTTCCCAAAGGCGCCGTGGTGAACCCCACGTCAGCCCCGCTGTCCGACACGTCGTGCACGGCCAGCCTGCCGCCGCCCGCCACGATGCCCACGCCGGGCCAAATGCCGAAGGGCACGTTCATGGCCCAGATCCAAGCCCGCGGAAAACTCCGCGTCGGGGTCGACCAGAACACCTACCTGTGGGGCTATCGCAACCCCACGGGCCAAATGTCCGGCTTCGACATCGACATGCTCCGTCAGGTGGCCGCGGCAATCTTCGGGCCGAACGATCCGGGGGACATCCAGTTCGTCATCGTCCCCAATGCTGACCGTATCCAGGCAGTCCAGAAGGGACAGGTGGACATCGTGGCCGAGACCATGACGATCACCTGCGCCCGAGCGGAGAAAGTCGATTTCTCGACCGTGTACTACCAGGCCGGCCAAGAGATCCTGGTCCCCAATGGCTCGACCATTAAGGGAAAACAAGACCTCGGCGGGAAGCGGGTCTGTGCACCGGACGATTCGACCTCGCTCACGAATCTACGTGCCCTCGACCTGCCCCACATGCAGCTGTGGGGCGTCAACAACATGACCGATTGCCTCGTGATGCTGCAGCAGGGTCAGGTCGACGCCATCAGCACGGACGACGCCATCTTGTCCGGCCTGGCTGCCCAAGATCCGAACGTGAAGGTCGTCGGGCCACCGTTCAGCAGTGAGCCGTACGGCATGGCGATCAGCAAGACCCATCCCGACTTCACCTCCTTTGTCAATGGCGTTCTGGCCCAGGTACGGACGGACGGGACGTGGGCGCAGCTCTACTACAACGACATCCAGTCCCTCATCGGTGGCGCGGCCCCCACGCCTCCACCGCCGAGCTACCGGTGAGAACCGTGACGCGACTGACGACGGCGGAGATCGATCGGCGCATCGAGGAATTCCGGACTGTTCTGGACCGCTCCACGGTTCGCCTCGTGGAGCTCGATGCGGACGTCACCCGCCGCCTACTCGAGACCTCGCACGAACTCCGGGGCGCCTCCGCGGAGGCATGGGCCGATGCGTCGTTGCGACATGCCGCCATGTGGAAGAGCCAGCTCGCATTGGAGAGTCTCCTCACGCAAATGACCGACGAGAGAGGCAGTAGGAGGTCCGCGTCGCCCGCGGCGCTGGCGCGGCTCGCTGCACTGCTCGGGGGCGCGTCCGTGCAGCTGCCGCGCCCGCCTGAGAGCGGGCCTCCACGCCTGACCGATGACGCCACGCCCTCCGTGGCGTGCTCCGTCGCCCAGGTCTTCGAGCAGATGTCAGCCGACTTCGCCGTGGTGACCGAGTTCGTGGGCTCTGTCGCACGGGCTTGGGGGGAGTTGACCGATCGCCTGGACGATCTGGCGGCGTTGATGCTCGAGCTGGAGAAGGAGATCCAAAGGTCCGGCGTGCGGCGGCCGAACGATCTGGGTGTGTTGGGACGGACCGTCGCCGAGGCAAAGACGACGGCGAAGGAGGATCCGATCTCCCTCGGATCCGGGGAGGTCGCGCTGCTCGAATCGCGAGCTCAGCGCCTGTGCGAAATGGTGCATGGGGCGACCCGGGTGCATGAGGCGGACCTGGAGGAGGTTGTGGCCGCCGATCGGAGCATCGGTGCCGGACTGGAGGCTCTGGCGACCTGCCGCACGCAACTTGACAGGTGGTCCGAGAAGATCGTCGTCCCCGACTCGACCGTGGCCGAGCTGGACCGCCTTGCTCGAGGGCTCGATCGGCTCCGCCTCGAGTGCGAGCAGGCGCAGAGCCCGGGCATCGGAAGGCCGACCGCCGAGCTCCGCCGGCGGGCCGACGCGCTCCACGATGAGGTGACGCGGCTGACCAAGGTCGAGGGTGCTCGGGTGGAGCGGCGAGACGAGCTGCGCGGCCTGCTCGGGGCATACCAGGCCAAGGCAGCCGCGGTCGGGCTCGCCGAGTGCCCCGAGATCGACGGTCTCTACGCGGCCGCGCACGACGCGCTGTACTGCGCGCCCTGCAACCTCGAGGAAGGTGAGCGGTGCGTGACGGTGTTGCAGAGAGCCATCCGCCGTTTGCAGGAGGTGAGCCAAGATGGTCGCGTGTGAACGTCCCGGTTGTGGCGGTGAGATCGAGTCGGGCTACTGCAACCTGTGCGGACACATCGCCGCCTCGTCCCGGGGAGGTGGGGTGCCCGGCGAATTGTCCGAGACCTCTGTCCCGGAAGGCTGGCTCACGTCAGGTCCCGGGCGGGCGAACGACTCGGCATGCGAGCGACCGGGGTGCGGAGGGACGATGGTGGACCTCTATTGCGACCGGTGTGGCCATGCTCGCCTTGGCGAGTCCCAGCGGGTGTCCGGGACCCCACCTCCGGCAGGCGTGACTTCTGCCCCCATCATGAGCGCCTCCGCAGTGAGCGCTTCGTCGGGGTCCCAAGAAACGAGCACGATCCGGAGGATCTCCTCGTCGACGTTGACCACAGGTCGTTCGATCGGAGCGACCACCTCCGGTGGGAGTCGAGGAAATTTGGGAGCGGGACTGGTCGACATACCGTCGGTGCCCTACCGCGACCCGCAGTCCGTCCTCCTCGTCGACCCGGAGGTTCCGGAGAGGAAGCGGTTCTGTGCCCATTGTGACAATCCGGTCGGCCGCAGTCGCGGAACGCGTCCGGCCCGCACCGAAGGGTTCTGCCCCCACGACGGCAAGGCCTATTCCTTCACCCCGAAGCTCTGGCCCGGTGACCTCGTGGCGGGCCAGTACCGGGTGGCAGGCTGCATCGCGCACGGCGGTTTGGGCTGGATCTACCTGGCGCAAGACAAGAACGTCTCAGATCGATGGGTCGTTCTGAAGGGGCTCCTTGATTCGGGCGATGAATCCGCCATGGCTGCTGCTATCGCGGAGCGACGATTCCTGGCGGAGGTAGAGCACCCCAACATCGTCAAGATCTACAACTTCGTCGAGCATGACGAGTTCGGTTACATCGTCATGGAGTATGTGGGCGGGGAGTCGCTGCGCGAGATCCGGAGCCGGTACCGGGAGGAAGAAGGCGGCCCCCTCCCCGTGGCGCAGGCCATCGCCTACATCCTCGAGATCCTCCCTGCTATCGGGTTCTTGCACCGCCGCGGTTTGCTCTTCTGTGACTTCAAGCCGGACAACGCCATTCAGACCGAGGAACAGCTCAAGCTCATCGACTTGGGGGGTGTACGCCGGACGGACGACGCCGACAGCGACCTGTATGGCACGATCGGCTACCAGGCGCCTGAGGTCCCCGAAGCCGGTGCGAGCATCTCGTCGGACCTCTACACGGTTGCACGGACCCTTCTGGTCCTCACGGGGGATTTCGCGGGCTTCCAAGACGAGAAGCGCTACGCCGTGCGGTTGCCACCACCTCAGGAAGTGCCGGTCTTCCAGCGTTACGAGTCGTTCCACCGCTTTTTGCAGAAGGCGACGGATGCAGACCCGAGGATGCGATTTCAGTCGGCCGCGGAAATGGCGGAGCAGTTGGTCGGGGTGCTCCGCCAGGTTGTTGCCGCCGACGGCGGTAGTCCCAGGTCGGCTCCGAGCACCCTCTTCAGCTCGGAGCTGGGCGCATCGCCCGACACGAGCCCGTGGCAGTTCCTGCCGGTGCCGGCGGTGGACCCGTCCGACTCGGCGTCGGGCGTGCTCGCGACCTTGGCGCTGGTGGGCGCCGACCAACGCCAGTCGCTCCTCGAGACCATTCCCCGGTCTCCGGAGCTGAGCCTGTACATCGCGCGGTCGGCGCTCGACGACGGTGAGTTCGACGTCGCCAGGCGTGAGCTCGACTCAGAGGAAGCGAGCAACAGCGGTTGGCGGGCGGCGTGGTGGCGCGGCGTGCTGCACTTGGCCGAGGGCAGGCCCTCCGACGGCCTTTCGTACCTCGAGGCCGTCGCCACGGAGCTGCCCGGAGAATTGGCCCCGAAGCTGGCCATAGGCGTCTGCTTCGAGCAAGCGGCCGACGGAGACGATCCCTCCTCTCCCACGGGGGAACGGAGCTCCGAGTCGGTCTCACAGCAACTCCGATATGCAGCGCGCTACTACGGGCTGGTGGCCACCACGGACCCGGGATACGCAAGCGCCAGCTTTGGACTGGCCCGCGTCGCCATGCGGTTGGGAGACAGAGAAGAGGCCGTCTCGGCCTTGCAGAGGATCCCGAGATCCTCGAGTGCGTACGTGACGGCTCAGGTCACGCTCTGCCGGGTGCAGTGCGCGCCGCTGCAGGGTGAGTCGCCCCAGCTCACGGACCTCGTCGCGGCCTCGGACGTCCTCGACGGGCTGGCCCTGGACAATTCGGTGCGGCTGCCCCTCGTGAGGGACGTGCACCAGCAGGCGCTGGCGATGCTGCTCGACGGACGCGTGGCGTCGGATGACAGCGTCCAGCTCATGGGTGCTGCGCTCGACGAAGTGGACCAACGGACCGCGCTCGAGCGCGCCTTCCGATCCCTGGCACGGATCGCCTCGAGCGACGAGGAGCGATTCGCCCTGGTCGACCTGGCGAACGACTACCGACCCCGGACGATGACGTGAAGACGGGAGTGTCGTGAGCCTCCAAACCGATACCGACGCTGAGGTCCGACCGTGCCCGCAATGCCAGTCGCCAGTCTTCGACGACGAGCTCTACTGTGAGGAATGTGGACGACGCGTCGCCGACCAGCCGCTCGTCGACAACGCTGTGGCGCCCCGCAGGCACGGCTATCGCGACGAACATGATCTGGGTGTGATCGCGGGCGTCACGGACCGGGGCACCCGCCGTCATCGAAACGAAGACGCCCTCGCCATCGCGGCGGTCGACGGCCGGATCGTCGCCGCCGTATGCGACGGCGTCGCCTCCACCGCAAATCCCGATCAGGCGGCCCGAGCGGCGGCGAACGCCGCCCTCTCCGTTGTCGAGCTGCTGCTCTCTGCACCGTACTGGCCCGAGGACTCAACACTGGTGGAACTCCTCGGCAAGGCGTTCGCTGAGGCCCAGCGGGCCGTGCTCGAGGTCCCCCACGACGAACCAGACGGAAATGATCAGTCGCCTTCGACCACCATGGTCGTCGCCGTGGCAGCACAAGGTCACGTGACGGTCGCCAACGTCGGGGACAGCCGGGCCTATTGGTTGAGCGCCAACCCGGACCAGGCCAGGCTGCTCACGGTCGACGACTCTTGGGCTCAGGAGCGTATCGCCGAAGGCATCGCGCCCGACGTCGCGTATGCGGACCCGGACGCACACATCATCACCCGATGGATCGGGGGGGAGGCCGAATCGGTGACGCCCGCCGTGGTCACGCTGGACGTCACGGAGCCGGGACTGCTGCTCGTCTGCAGCGACGGCCTCTGGAACTACTTCGAGGACCCGCACCGCCTCCTCGAGCTGATCCCCGACTGGGCCGTGTCGGCGCCGATCGAGACCGCCCGGCGTCTCACCGATGCCGCTCTGGTCGCCGGGGGCCACGACAACATCACGGTGGTGGTGGTGCCGATCGACCCCGCGGCGGCCGGCACGACAGCGGGACCGCCGGAGCAGTAGGGACGAAGGAGTAGGAGAGCCATGGCCGACTTCCAGATCGAGTGCTTCCAGAATGAGTTCCTCCCAGAGGGTGGACAGGTGATGCACACCGTCCTCACCGTGTGCGCGTCGGGGACCGGCTCGAGCGTCTCTGATCCTGCCCCCGCGGCGGATAGGACCGAGCTGCTCATCGTCGACACGTCGGGATCGATGAACGGGAGGAAGCTGCGATCCGCCAAGGCTGCGACCGCCGCCGCCGTCGATTGCATCCCCGACGGCGTTGGATTCGGGATCATCACCGGCAATCACCAGGCCGAGCTGGCCTATCCGCTGTGGGGTTCCGTGGCCGTGTCCTCGGCGCAGACGCGGGCCGAGGCCAAGGGGGCGGTGAAGAATTTCGAGGCGCGAGGAGGCACGGCCATCGGAGCGTGGATCGAACTCGCCCAAGGCATCCTGGGGCAGTCGGAGGGAATTCGGCACGCCATCCTTCTCACCGATGGCCGCAACGAGAGCGAGGAGCCCGAGGAGCTCGATGAAGCCCTCCGTCGAGCCGACGGTGCGTTCCAATGCGACTGCCGCGGCGTGGGGGACGATTGGGAGGTGGCGGAGCTGCGCAAAGTCGCCACGGCGTTGCGCGGTTCGTATGACATCGTCGCCGACCCCGACGGCCTTGCGGCCGACTTCTCCGGACTGATGATGCAGTCGCTGAGCAAGCAGGTCGCGGAGCTCACCCTGCGCGTGTGGACCCCGCAGGGCGCCGAGATCGTCGCCCTCAAACAGATGGAGCCGCCGCTCGACCTCGTCGGGAGCCGCACCGCGGGGGGACCACTCGTGGGCGATTACACGACCGGTGCGTGGGGAGACGAGTGCCGAGACTTCTACCTCAGCGTGCGGGTGCCGGTCGGCGCGGTCGACGACAAGATGCTGGTGGCCCGGGTGACGCTGCTGGTCGGCGACGAGCCGGTCGGCCAGGGCCTGGTCACTGCGGTGTGGACCGACGATGTCGCGAAGTCGACCCGCATGAACAAGCGGGTCGCGGCCGCCATCGGTGAGGGGGAGCTGGCCGACGCGATCCAAGAGGGTGTCGACGCTCACCGAGCCGGGGACGAAGAGACCGCGACAGATCGGTTCGCGAAGGCGGTGGACATCGCACGCGAGTCGGGCAACGACGATGCCATCGACCGGCTTTCGAAGATCGTCGACATCGACACGGTTACGGGCCGGGTCCGGCCAAAGGCCAAGGTGGACAAGGTCGACCTCATGACCGTCGAGACGCGGTCCACCCGGACGACGCGGACCGTGCACCGCTTCAAGGGGAGCGACCTGGGCCGCTGCGACACCTGCCGGAGGCCGGCGACAGACGCGGTCCACCGGGTCGCCGGGACGAACTCGCCCAACGGGACGACGTGAGCACCCGCTGTCCGAGGGGGCACACCTCCGAGACGCCCGATTACTGCAGCGTCTGCGGTGCGGCCGTCGTGTTCACGCCGCCTGTCGTTGAGACGCGAGTCGCTCGGTGCCCGAACTGCGGGTCACCGCCGGGCTCGGGTACTGCGTGCGTCCAGTGCGGCTACGTCCTGAGTGCCCCAGTCGCCGAAGCGCCCTGGGTGGAGCAGAACTGGGAGACCGTCGTGCGCCCCGACCGCGAGTACTACGAGATGTTGGAGCCCGATGGGATGGAGTTCCCCGAGGAGACCTATTCGCGCCGCTTCGCGCTGATCGGCGACTTCGTGAGCATCGGGCGGCGAAGCAAGACGCAGGGGATTCAGCCCGAGATCGACCTCTCGGGCTCGCTGGAGGACACCGGAGTGTCGCACCGCCACGCCGTGCTGATGCGCCAACCGGAAGGGAGCTGGGCACTGGTAGACCAGGACTCGACGAACGGGACCTATCTCAACGCCGACCAGGAACCCGTCGCACCGAATCATCCCATCCCCCTGTCCGACGGTGACCAGATCCACCTCGGTGCTTGGACCACCCTGACCGTCGAACGCGTCGACCCTGCTCAGATGCCGCAGGCCGACGTGGACAGCCGCCCGTCCAAGGACACCCGCAACCTCGCGCGCGGCCGGCGTCGTATGGAGGTCGATCTCCTTGGTCCTCTGCGACTGAGGGTCTCGGGCGAGGACGTCCCGATCGGCGCCGCGAAGGAGCGGGCGGTGCTGGCGCTGCTCGCCCTGAGAGTGGGCACCCCGGTCTCTGCGCTCGATCTCGAGTGGGCCCTGTGGGGTGAGGAAGTACCCAAGACCGCAAGCGTGGCGCTCCGGGGTTACGTGCACGACCTACGCCAACTACTGCCCGACGACACGATAGAGACGACGACCCCGTTGGGCTACAGATTGACCGCAAACAAGGACTGGATCGACGTGGTCCGCTTCGAGCGCAAGTGTGGCCGGGGTCGCGCCCTCCTGGCGTCGGGCCACCCCGGGGCGGCGGTGGCCGAGCTCACTCGGGCCCTGGATCTCTGGCGCGGGGAGCCGTTGCTCGACCTCGCCAACGGACCCACCGGGGCGACCGAGGTGGTGCGTCTCAACGAGCGCAAGGCCGACGCCGAAGAGGATCTGTTCGAAGGCCGCCTCCGGCTCGGTGATCACCAGACCCTCACGGCGGACCTGTGGCCCGCGGTGGAGGCTGAACCGCTGCGCCAGCGCAGGTGGGCGCAGCTGATGCTCGCCCTCTACCGGTCTGCTCGCAAGGTCGACGCACTGCGCGTGTTCCAACGCCTCCGCAACGAGCTTGGAGAAGGGTACGGCCTGGAGCCCTCGGCTGAGCTGGTGGCGCTGGAGCACGGCATCGTGATGGACCGGTCCGATCTGCTGTGGATGCCGCCCATGGACGCCGCGTCCTGACGGTCGCGTCGGTGACCTGACCGGGTCCCGGAGCGATCGGCTCCGTTCAGCCGGCGATCAGATCTTGACGACGGGGCAGGTGATGGTGCGGGTGATCCCCTCGATCTGCTGGATGTCCCGCACCACCATACGACCGAGATCGTTCATGGAGCCGGCTTCGGCGCGGGCGATGACGTCGTAGGGCCCGGTCACGCCCTCGGCCACGGCGACGCCGTCGACGGCGTTGACCTGGTGGGCCACCTGGGCCGCCTTGCCGACGTCGGTTTGGATCAGGACGTACGCGTGGACGGTCACGGCACACCGTACATTGGCGTGGTGGCGATGTCGCCGAAGATCGAGCAGTTCAAGGTCATGGCCCGGCAGGCCCAGCAGGACTTGTTCGACCAGAGCCAGCCGATCGGTCGGCTCTCCCTGGTGCAATGCGCGATGCTCGCCGGCGGCACCGTGGTGACCATCTCACTGGCGGGCTCGCTCTTCTTCTCCATCTCCCCGAACGCCGCCGACCACAAGGTGCTCCTCTACCTGCTCTTCACGCTCGCGCCCTTCGCGATCGTCTCGCCGCTGCTCGGCCCGCTCATCGACCGCAGCCGCGGTGCCCGACGCCTCATGGTGGTGTGCTCCGCGATCGGACAGGCAGTGCTTTGTCCCCTCATGGCCACCCACATCCACAGCCTGCTGCTGTTCCCGCTCGCCTTTCTCGTGCTGGTGTGCCAGAAGCTCTACCTGGTGACCAAGGGCGCCCTGGTCCCTGAGATGGCCGAGCTCACCGCGCCCGACGAGCACGGTGAGCAGGCTGGCTACGCGCCGCTCAACGCCCGCCTGACGCTGCTCGGCACGCTGGCCGGCTTCGTCGTCTCCGTGCCGGCAGTGATCCTCTACAAGCTGGGCGGCTCCCCGGCCGTGCTCGTCCTGGCCACCATCGTGTTCGTGGCGGCGGCGGTCGCGGGTGCCCGGCTGCCGGTCCTCTCGGGGCAGACCGACGAGCGGCCGTGGACCGACGAGGCGACCCGGGTGCGCGAGTACGGTCAGCCCGGAGAGACGCACGCTCGCGAGCAGGACCTCATACGGCTGCAGCCGATCGCGAACCCCGAGGTGATGCTCGGACTGACCGCCATGTGCATCGTGCGCGGTCTCACCGGCTTCATGACCTTCATGCTCGCGTTCGGGCTGCGCCGCATGAAGGGCGTCGGCCTGTACTGGTACGGTCTCGTCCTGGCCGCCAGCGGCGTGGGGGCCATCATCGGGCTCGTCCTGGTGGGACGGTTACGCAAGCACCTCACCGAACAGCAGTTGTTGCTGTGCTCCCTCTGGCTCATCGCAGCCACCGCGGCCGGGTGCGCCGTCTGGGGCACGCTGCTGGCGCAGGTCGTGCTCGCCTTCATGGTCGGCTTGTGCGGTGCGGTGGCGCAGCCGTCCTTCGACTCCATGACGCAGCGCTACATCCCACTTTCGGCGCAGGGGAGAGCGTTCGCCCGATTCGGCATGCGCCAGCAGCTCGTCTGGGTGGTCGGCTCGCTGATCCCGGTGATCATCGCCTTCACGCTGCCGCAGGGCGACGCGACGATGGCGGTGCTGGCCGCACTCGGCGGCCTCTCCTACGTCTCGGGACGCCGCGCCGCACACGCCCCTCGCATCGCGAGGAGCGTCCGCGACATCCGCGACCTGGGGGACATGGGTCAGCCCGGGGGCTGACCGCCGGTCAGCTCAGCCGCTCCTCGAGCGTGTCGGCCTGGTCGGAGAGCGCCTGGGGCAGCCGGTCGCCGAACTGGGCGTAGTACTCCCGGATCAGCGGGACCTCGGCCCGCCAGCCCTCCGTGTCGACCCGCAGGAGCTCCGCCATGTGGTCGGGCGTGACGGCGAGGCCGTTCGTGTCGATGGCATCGAGCGTCGGCAGGACGCCGATGGGTGTGTCGACACCGTCGGCCTTGTCGGTGACGCGGTGGAAGATCCATTCGAGCACGCGCGAGTTCTCGCCGTAGCCCGGCCAGAGGAACTTGCCGTCGGCGCTCTTGCGGAACCAATTGACATAGAAGAGCTTCGGCAGAACGTCGCGGTCGGGTGCTTCCGCGCCGATTCGGAGCCAGTGCGCGAAGTAGTCGGCCATGTTGTAGCCGCAGAACGGCAGCATGGCGAAGGGGTCGCGGCGCAGGTTGCCGACGGCACCGGCCTGGGCCGCCGTGGTCTCCGACGCCATGATGGAGCCGAGGAACACGCCGTGCTCCCAGTCGTGGGACTGGAAGACCAGCGGCACCACCGAGGCGCGGCGCCCGCCGAAGAGGATGGCGCTGATCGGCACGCCCTTGGGGTCCTCCCACTCGGGCGCGATGGCGGGGTCCTGGGCCGCCGGGGCCGTGAAGCGGGCGTTCGGGTGGGCCGCGGTGGCGCCCTTGTCCGATGTCCACTCCTCGCCCTTCCAGTCCGTCATGTGAGCGGGGGGCTCCTCGGTCATGCCCTCCCACCAGATGTCGCCGTCGTCGGTCAGCGCCGTGTTGGTGAAGATGCAATTCCCGTCGAGGGTGAGGATGGCGTTGGGGTTGGTGTGGGTGTTGGTCCCTGGCGCCACGCCGAAGAACCCGGCCTCGGGGTTGATGGCGTAGAGGCGGCCGTCGGCGCCGAATTTCATCCAGCAGATGTCGTCGCCGATGGTCTCGACCTTCCAGCCTTCGATGGTCGGGATGAGCATGGCGAGGTTCGTCTTGCCGCACGCGGAGGGGAAGGCGCCGGCGATGTAGCGGGTCTCGCCCTCGGGAGAGGTGAGCTTCAGGATGAGCATGTGCTCGGCCATCCAGCCGTGGTCCCGGGCCATGACCGAGGCGATGCGCAGGGCGAAGCACTTCTTGCCCAGCAGTGCGTTGCCCCCGTAGCCCGAGCCGTACGAGACGATCTCGCGGGTCTCGGGGAAGTGGACGATGTACTTGTTCTCCGCGTTGCAGGGCCACGGGACGTCGGCCTCGCCGGGCTCGAGGGGTGCACCCACGGAGTGCAGGCAGGGCACGAAGATCCCGTCCTCGCCGAGGACCTCGAGGGCGCCGGTGCCCATGCGGGTCATGATGCGCATGGAGACGGCCACATAGGCGGAGTCCGTCAGCTGGACGCCGATGTGCGCGATGTCCGAGCCGAGCGGGCCCATGGAGAAGGGGACCACGTACATCGTGCGGCCCTTCATGGCGCCCTTGAAGAGGCCGTCGAGGGTCTGGCGCATCTCGGCCGGCTCACACCAATTGTTGGTCGGTCCGGCGTCGATCTCCTTCGCCGAGCAGATGAAGGTGCGGTCTTCGACGCGGGCCACGTCACCGGGGTCCGAGTGGGCCCAGTAGCTGTTCGGCCGCTTGGCGTCGCTGAGCTTGGTGAAGGTGCCGGCATCGACGAGCTCCTGGCAGAGCCGGTCGTACTCGTCGGCGGACCCGTCACACCACTCGATGCGGTCCGGGGTGGTCAACGCAGCGACCTCATCGACCCAGGCGAGGAGTTTCGCGTTCTTGGTAGGCGCCATTTCGGGGGGATCTGCTCCTTCGTCCGGCCGGTTTCGGTGGGGTCCAATGCTAGGCATGTGACGTGGGATCCCCCAAACCTCGGCACATGACACCTCTCGCCTGCGAAGACGAGGTCCTCCAGCATATTCGGGCGACGCTCGGAACCGGAATCGAGGCGTTCGGGCTGCGCGACGACGCCGCCGTGCTGGAGGTTCACGGGGGTGGCCCGCTCGTCGCCTCGGTCGACAGCGTGGTCGAGGGTGTCCACGTCGACCTCTCCGTCTGCAGCTCGGGTGACGTGGGGTGGAAGGCGCTGATGGGCGCCCTCAGCGACCTGGCCGCCATGGGCGCGGCGCCGCTCGGGGCACTCGTGGCGCTGTGCCTGCCGGGCGGTTCGGGCGAAGGAAACACGGCACTCGCCGTCATGGCGGGCGTGTCCGAGGCGGCGGCGGCGAGCGGCTGCCCGGTCGTGGGGGGCGACGTCTCCGAGGCGGGGGAGCTGATGGTCGCCGTCACCGTGCTGGGAACCGTCGAGAGCATCGGCCCGTTCCCCGTGCCGCGCTCGGGTGCGCAGCCCGAGGACGTGGTGCTGGTGACCGGGCCCTGCGGCGGGTCGGCCGCCGGCCTCCGCGCGCTGCGGGCGGGCAGCGGCAGCGGCAGCGCCTACAGGCGACCGGTGGCCCGATTGGACGAAGGCGCGCTGGCACGCCGGAGCGGGGTGCGGGCGATGATCGACGTCTCCGACGGCCTGGCGTTGGACCTGCACCGGCTGGCCGACGCCTCGGGGGTCGGGTTCGTGCTCGAGTCGATCCCCGTCGCCGAGGGGGCGACGCTCGACGAGGCGCTCGGGGGCGGTGAGGACTACGAACTCGTGCTCGTCGCCGACCAGGAGGTGTCGGACCACCTGTGCACCGAGTTCGTGGCCGCAGGGCTGCGCCGGCCGTTCCGGCTGGGGACCTTGGTGGCGGATCCGGCCGAGCGCCTGTTGCGGGACGAGCCCTTGGCGCGCCTGGGGTGGCAGCACCGCGTGGGGTAGGAATTTCCCGTCAGAGGCGGGACCACCGACGAGAGCTAAATCGGCGTCAGCTGGTGGGGCTGGCCTCGTGCGTGCGGCGCAGCGGCTTGGTCACCTTGCCGGCCCGGATGCACGAGGTGCACACGTGCAGGCGCTGGGGTGCGCCGTCGACCAGCGCACGGACCCGCTGCACGTTGGGGTTCCACCGCCGCTTGGTGCGTCGGTGCGAGTGGCTCACGTTCATGCCGAACGAGGGCTTCTTGCCACAGATGTCGCACACAGCTGCCATGGGGTGAACCTTCCTGAGGGGAGGCTGCGGTCGACGGACCACGCAGGCCTTCACGAACGGGCCAAAGGTTAGCATCCCCTGCCATGACCTCCCCGGCGACCCTGGGCGCCGACGACCTGCGTGCCGTGATGGGGGGCTACCGGGATGCGCTCCGGCTGCACCAGACGGACATCAACCGCCTGAACGTCTACCCCGTGCCGGACGGGGACACGGGCACGAACATGGCGCTGACCCTGGAAGCCGTGGTCAGCGAGCTGGAGGGGACCGAGGCGGGAGCCGGTCTGGCCGCCGTGTGCAAGGCCATAGGTCACGGGTCGCTGATGGGGGCACGGGGGAATTCGGGCGTCATCCTCTCGCAGCTGCTCCGCGGCATGAGCGAGCGGATGGCCCCGGCCGGGGATGCCGGCGTCGACCCCGAGCTCCTGGTCGACGCGCTCGGCCACGCCGCCGACCTGGCGCGCCGGGCCGTCGTCCGGCCCGTGGAGGGGACGATCCTGACCGTGGCCTCGGCCGCCGCCGCCGGAGCGGCCGAGGCGGCGGGCACCGCGGACGGAGCCGGACTCGTGGGTGTCGTGGAGGGAGCCAAGGGCCAGGCCGCCGACACGCTGGCGCGGACGCCCGAGATGCTTCCCGTGCTGGCCCAGGCGAACGTGGTGGATGCCGGTGGTGCCGGCTTCCTCCTCCTGCTCGACGCCTTCCTCCTTGTGCTCGACGGCCGTCCCCTGCCCGAGCCCTCGGGAATTGCGGCACCGGACCTTTCTGCGCTGAACGGCGGCTCGTCGAGCGGAGCGGAGGGCGGGAGCGCGGCGGGCGGCGGCGAGGCCCATGCGGTCGGCGACCTCCGTTACGAGGTCATGTACCTCCTGGCTGCGCCCGACGACTCCATCGAGGCGTTCAAGGACGTCTGGGCCGGCATCGGCGACTCCATCGTCGTGGTCGGCGGCGACGGCCTGTGGAACTGCCACATCCACACGAACGACATCGGCGCGGCCGTCGAGGCCGGCGTGTCCGCGGGGAAGCCAGAGCGCATCCGGGTCACGGACCTCGACGAGCAGGTCGAAGAGGAGCGTTGGGTCCGCGAGGCCGCCGGTTCGCCCGGTGCGGGGCCCAGCGTCGAGGGTGTGGGCCCGGTGCCGACGACGGGCGTCGTGGCCGTGGTCTCGGGCGACGGAATCGGCCGCATCTTCCGCTCCCTCGGCGTCCACCATCAGGTCGTCGGCGGGCAGACGATGAACCCCGCCACCGCCGACCTGGTCAAGGCCGTCGAGGCCGTCCCCTCCGACGAGGTGGTGATCCTCCCCAACAACAAGAACATCCGGCCGGTGGCCGAGCAGGTCGACGCACTGTGCTCGAAGACGGTGCGGGTGGTGGCGACCGGCTCCATCGTCGAGGGCTTCGCCGCACTGCTGGCCTACGACCCTGCGGCCGACGCCGAGTCCAACGTCGCCTCCATGACGGAATCGGCGGCCCGGGTCGTCCCCGCCGAGGTCACCCGGGCAGTGCGGGACTCGCTGACCGATGCCGGCGAGGTGCACGAGGGAGACTTCATCGGCATCTCGCGCGACGGCGTCGTCGCCATTGCCGACAATCCGGTGCTGTGCACCCGTCTGCTGCTGAGCCGCCTGCTCGAGCCGACCCACGAGTTGGTGACGCTCATTGAGGGCGAGGGCGCGCGCGTGGCCGACACGAGGCGGATAGAGGAGTGGCTCTCCGAGGAGCACCCCGACGTGGCGCTCGAGGTGCACCAGGGCGGCCAGCCCTTGTATCCGTACCTGTTGGGGATTGAGTAACGCCCGCACACTGCGCGACCTGAGCATGCGGCCCGTGTCGGTGCTCGAGTCGGTGTCGGAGCGCAAGGCGGGCCGCCTGGCGGACTTCGGCGTCGAGACCGTCCTCGACCTCGTCACCACCTATCCCCGCCGCTACGTCGACCGCACCCGCAAGGCCGACGTCTCGGGCCTCCAGGTCGGCGACGAGGCCGCGGTGCTGGCGTCGGTGCAGTCGGTGCGGACCAGGCGGGCCCGCAACGGCCGCGCCGTGGTGGACCTCGTGGTGCGGGACGACACCGGCCGACTGGCCGTCGTCTTCTTCAACCAACCCTGGCGGGCCAAGCAGCTCGAGGCTGGCACCGAGGCGATCTTCTTCGGGAAGGTCGGCGAGTACCGGGGGACGCGTCAGATGGTGAACCCGGTGGTCGACGTGGTGGCCGGCGTGACCCCGGGCCGGCGGACCCTGCGCATCCTCCCGGTGTACCCGGCGTCGGCGAAGGCCGGGCTGACGTCCTGGGAGATCGGGGAGTGCGTCGAGGAGGCGCTCCGGCGGGCGGGGGAGTTCGTGGACCCCCTGCCCCCCGAATGGCGGTCGTCGCTCGACCTGTGGGGCCGGACCGAGGCCTTCGGCGCCATCCACCTGCCCGAGTCGTACGAGGTGGTCGCCCCGGCCCGGCGCCGCCTGGTGTTCGACGAGCTCTTCCGGTTGCAGCTCGCCCTGGTGCTGCGGCGGCGGGCCTTCGAGGACAACGCGCGTGCGCTGCACCACGACGTCTCGCCGCGCGAGATCACCGGTGCCGTGACGGACACGCTCGTGGCGCGCTTCCTCGCCCGCCTGCCCTACGAGCTGACGAAGGCCCAGCGCCAGGCGCTGGCGGTGATCGTGGCCGACATGGCCGGACCGTTCCCCATGCACCGGCTCCTCCAGGGCGACGTCGGCTCCGGCAAGACCGTCGTCGCGCTGGCGGCGCTGCTGGGCGCAGTCCAGAGCGGCCACCAGGGTGCGCTCATGGTGCCGACCGAGGTGCTGGCGGAGCAGCACTTCTCGGCCGTGCGCGCGCTGCTGGGCGACCTGGAGGGCCCCGGAGGGATGGCCGGCGGCGAGGTGCGGGTCGAGCTCCTGACCAGCCGGGTGAAGGGCAAGGCGCGCGCCGCCGTCCTGACCGGGCTGGCGTCGGGCGACGTGGGGCTGGTGGTGGGGACCCATGCGCTGTTGACCGAGGAGGTCGAGTTCGCGTCGCTCGGTGCCGTCGTGATCGACGAGCAGCACCGCTTCGGCGTGGAGCAGCGGGCGACGCTGCGGTCCAAGGGGGCCGACGGCGATCCGGACCTGTTGGTGATGACGGCCACGCCGATCCCCCGCACGGCCGCCATGGTCATCTTCGGCGACCTCGATCTGATGACGCTCGACGAGCTGCCGCCGGGCCGGATCGCGGTGACGACGGTCTGGTTGCCCGGCGAGGACCACGCCGGCCAGGGGGAGGCCTGGCAGCGGGTACGAGACGAGGTGGCGACCGGCCACCGGGCCTTCGTCGTGTGCCCGCTCGTCTCGGGCTCGGCGCGGGTGGAGGCCACGTCGGCGACCGAGGAGTTCGACCGGCTGGGGGCGACCGAGCTCGCCGGCCTCCGGGTCGGGCTCATGCACGGGCAGATGGCGGCGGCGGCGCGCGAGGACGTCATGGACCGCTTCCGCTCGGGTGACCTGCAGGTGCTGGTGGCGACGACGGTCATCGAGGTCGGGGTGGACGTGCCCGAGGCGACCGTCATGGTCGTGGAGAGCGCGGACCGCTTCGGCATCGCCCAGCTGCACCAGCTGCGCGGGCGCGTCGGGCGCGGCTCCGACCCCAGCTGGTGCTACCTGCTCGGCGGCGCGGAGGGCAACGAGCGGCTGGCGGCCGTGGCCGGGTCCACGGACGGGTTCGCGCTGGCCGAGGCCGACCTGCGGCTCCGCGGCGAGGGCACGCTCCTGGGCGCCCGCCAGAAGGGGCAGAGCGACCTCCGCCTGGCTTCGCTGAGCGACCCGGACGACGTCGCCCTCCTCACCGAGGCACGCCGGGTGGCCGAGACGGTGGTCGACGAGGACCCCCAGCTCGGGGAGCACCCCGACCTGGCCGACGAGGTCCGCCTGCTGCTGAGCGAGGGCGAGGGCGAGTACCTGTTCAAGAGTTAGGGGGGCGCCCGCCCGCCGTAGGGTGGAGCGGATGCGGGTCATCGGAGGCCGGAGCCGCGGGCGACGACTGGCCGCGAAGCTGCCCCGGTCGGTGCGGCCGACGTCGGACCGGGTCCGGGAGTCGATCTTCGACATCCTGGGCTCGCAGGGTGGTGTGGAGGACCTCCGGGTGGTCGACCTCTTCTGCGGGAGCGGCGCGTTGGGTGTCGAGGCCCTGTCCCGGGGCGCGGCCTCGGCCACCTTCGTCGACCTCGACCCCGAGGCGCTGGCCGCCGTGCGCCTGAACCTGAATGCGGTGGGCCTGGGCGACGAGCCCGCCACCCTGGTGCGGGCGTCGCTGCCCGGCTGGCTCGAGGGTGGGGGCGCCGGGTCGTTCGACGTCGCGCTGGTCGACCCCCCCTACAACTTCGAGGACTGGCCGGCGCTCCTCGGCGCGCTGCGGGCCGACGTCGTCGTCATGGAGTCGTCGACGCCGGTCGCGCTCGCGGGGGGCTGGGTGGTCGCGAGAGAGCGCCGGTACGGCGGTACGCTCGTCACCGTGGTCCATCGCAGCGGTGCCGGCTCGTGAAGGTCGGCCTCTTCCCAGGGTCGTTCGACCCATTTCACAACGGGCACCTCGAAATCGTCGAGCGCGCCAGCCACCTCTTCGACGAGGTCGTCGTCGCTGCGTTGCGCAACCCGCAGAAGAGCGCGCCGCTCTTCGATCTCGAGGAGCGCGAGGCCATGCTCAAGGAGGTGGTGGCGCACCTGCCGTCGGTGCGCATCGTCTCGGTGTCGACGCTCCTGGTCTACGTCGCACGAGACGTGGGTGCCTCGGCGATCGTGCGGGGGTTGCGGGCCGTGTCCGACTTCGAGGCCGAGATGCAGATGGCCCAGATGAACAACCATCTCTCCGGCGTCGAGACGATCTTCATCCCCACCAGCCCGGAGTGGTCCTTCGTCGCCTCCAAGCTCGTGCGCGAGGTGTGGCGCTTCGGCGGAGACGTGTCCGCGTTCGTGCCCAAGCCGGTGGCCGAGGCGCTGCAGGCCAAGTACGAGCAGCGAAGCCCGGACGCGCTGGGGGGTGGTGACGAGTGAGCGACCAGTTCCTCGATGTGGACGAAGAGCAGCCGGTCGAAGAAGTGGGGATCGAGTCGATCCTCCACCAGTTGCTCGACCTCATGGCGACGGCCAAGTCGATGCCCCTGTCGTCCTCGGTCATGGTGTCGCGGGAGGAGGTCACCTCGCTCGTGCAGTCGGCGCTCGAGTGCCTCCCCGACGAGTTGCGCCAGGCGCGCTGGCTCCTGCGCGAGCGCGAGGAGTTCATGGCCGAGCGGAGCCGCGACGCCGAGGCGTTGATGGACGAGGTCCGGGCGCAGGCCGAGCACATGGTGCAGCGCACCGAGATCGTGCGCCAGGCCAACTCGGTGGCCCAGCGGATCCTCGACGACGCCAACGAGGAGGCGCGGGCGCTGCGCCACCAGGCGGAGGACTTCGTCGACACGAAGTTGGCGGGCATGGAGATCGTGCTGGACCGACTCACCCGGACGGTGCAGGCCGGCCGGGCCCGTCTGGCCGCCCCCCTGGTGGAGGCCGCGACAGAGGACGAGGGATCCGGGACGGAGGAGGACGGCTTCTTCGACCAGGACCAGCGGTAGTGGGCACCAACTGATGGGCGCGGATCCCTTCGAGGTCCACGTGGCGCGCCTGCGGCGCACGCCCGGGCAGGTGGCCCACGAGGTGCGCCGAGGCGAGGTCGCCCGGGCCGGGCCGCTCGACGAGGCCGGCATCGACCCCGGCCGGAGCGTGGTGCCCTCCGGCGCCGAGGCCGAGTGCGACGTGACGCTCGTCCCCTTCGCCGGCGGGATCGACGTCGACGGCACCGTCAGCGCACCCTGGGTCGGGGTCTGCCGTCGCTGTGCGGAGCCCGTGTCGGGGGAGCTGCGCATCCACGTGCACGAGCGCTACGCCGACGGCCCGCTGTCCGGTCCCTCCGACGAGGAGATCTACCCAATAGACGACGACGTCGTCGACCTCGGCCCCCTGGTGCGCGACGCCATCGTGCTCGAGCTGCCCATGGCGCCGCTGTGCACGCAGGACTGCGCCGGGCTGTGCCCCCAGTGCGGGGCGAACCTCAACGAGGGCGCCTGCGGGTGCGTTGCCCCGAGCGATCCCCGGTGGGCTAACCTCGACGTGCTCCGGTAGCCGGCTCCCTGGGACCCGGCGCTGTCTGGGAGCACCCCGAATCGATCGTTGGAGACCCTCCATGGCTGTCCCGAAGAAGAAGAAGTCCAAGGCCAAGGGCCGCAGCCATCAGGCGGCCGCGTGGCGGCTCGGCCGGCCGGCCCGCAGCGTGTGCCCGCACTGCCAGGCGTCCAAGACGCCCCACGTCGTGGGCCCCAGCTGCGGCTGGTACAAGGGGCGCCAAGCGGTCGAGGTCGACTGACTTGAGTCGC
>Ga0181535_10001261_pt1 | contig 33671 bp, 32 predicted proteins | sample PEATcosm2014_Bin_44_FD_119774 | JGI IMG/M metagenome (GOLD analysis project Ga0181535, IMG submission 119774) | Peatland microbial communities from MTU Mesocosm Facility, Houghton, MI, USA - PEATcosm2014_Bin17_30_metaG | ecosystem: Environmental > Terrestrial > Soil > Wetlands > Peat | place... | reverse complement strand
GTACTTTTTCAGGTATTACGTCGACTATGGCGTCACGGGCGGGAATTTCGGCGCCAATCTTACGGCCACGATGCCAAGCCCCGTCAATATAATCAGCTACAGGCTCGGCATAAAAATAACAGACCCCAACAGGGTTTTCCCGGCCTCAATTACTATTAACGGTCCGGCAGGCTCGGGGCTTGAGGGTGTGCAAAACGATCCGCTATGTAGATTCATAAGCACTGACGGTTCCATGTGCGGATTTTATTCCCAGTATTTAAACACACCGCCGATACCGCCGGCCGGGGCATATGTGGTGCAGTATAATTCAAAAACGCTTACCTTTAACGTGCCTGACCAGACAAATATCACAAATTACCTTGCCATGCTCGTGCCGTCAGTGGTGCTCAATACCAACGGCACCATTAACAAAATAACCTGGGAATACAAGCTGAGCAACGGTTCCGCATCCGTGGACCCCAAGGCGCTGGTTGACACCATAGGATTAGAGATAACCGCGATCCCGCAGACCGGCCCGCCAAGCGCGCAGGTTTACAGCGTTTACAACCTGCCAAGCGGCACAACCGGGCATACGCTTACAAACCAGTCCATAAACTGGACCGCGGTGACAAACATCGGGACCAGTTATTACGACGTTTTCGGCGACAACATCAGCGTCACCTGGTCCAAGCCGTAAAAAAATATAAAAATGGAATAAGTGCCGTAATCATAATTATAGTACTCTCGTGAGGGAAACCACGAAGGGTTCATGGACTTATGTTGACAAACACCCACACCGTCATTATAATCATTCAAATACTCAAATACCATAACCGGAGATTTCAGTGGAAACAAATATAACGCCCTCGGCTCTCATGAAAAACACAAATTTCAAATTATTCTGGCTGGGACGAATGTTTTCCGGCATGGCATACCAAATGACGGCAGTGGCCGTGGGCTGGCAGATATACGCCATCACGGGAAACGTCCTTTACCTGGGGCTTGTCGGGCTCGCCCAATTTTTGCCCATGTTCCTTTTGACTCTGCCCGTGGGGCATGTGGCGGACAGGTATAATAGAAGGCTTATTATCTGCGCCTGCCAGGTTATGCAGGCTGCGGGGGTATTTTTTCTTGCCGCGGGCAGTCATGGGAACTGGCTTACAAAAGTGTCCATACTGGCTGTTGTGGCCGCAATGGGCGCTTCGCACGCGTTTGAAAATCCGACTATGAACGCTCTTATGCCTGGGCTTGTCCATGAAAAACAGCTTCCGCGCGCGGCGGCGGTCGCGGCCTCTTCGATGCAGACATCATTTATCATAGGGCCGGCCCTGGGAGGCGTGCTTTACGCTTTCGGTGCCGTGGCCGTATATGTCTCGGCCGGAGCGCTGCTCGCGGCCGCGGCTTTAATGATATTTTTAATAAAACATCCGCACAGTGCAAAAGAGCATGAACCCGCGACATTAAAGTCGGTATTTGCGGGAATATCCTATATCAGGGAAAAGCCTGTGATACTGGGGGCAATATCACTTGACCTTTTTGCCGTCCTGCTCGGCGGCGCCACGGCGCTTCTTCCGGTATTTGCAAGGGATATACTTAAAACAGGCCCCTGGGGGCTTGGTTTGTTGCGCTCATCACCCGCGGCAGGTGCGTTATTAATGTCATTGTTCCTGTCACTGCGGCCGTTGAAAACCGGCGTTGGTAAAAAGATGTTTACCGCCGTCGCAATATTCGGCTTTGGCACGATCCTTTTCGCGCTGTCAAGGAATTTTTGGCTGTCGGTTGCCTCGCTTGTGGCTCTTGGCGCGGCTGATGTGATAAGCGTCGTTATAAGGTCTTCGCTTGTGCAGATTAAGACACCTGACAACATGCGCGGCAGGGTCAGCGCGGTTGGCTCAATGTTTGTCGGCACGTCAAATCAGCTTGGCGAATTTGAATCAGGGATAACGGCGTCGTGGTTCGGCACCGTTCCTGCGGTTATTATAGGCGGCATTGGCACGCTTGCCGTGGTATTATTATGGACGCGTCTTTTTCCGGAACTTTTACATGCCGATAAAATAGAAAAATAGGAAGGAAGAAGAAAAATGGGAAAATTTTCATGGCCCGGAAATATTCAGGCGGCGGTCACGCTTACATACGAGGACGGACTTATAACCCAGCTTGAAAACGCCATACCCCAGCTTAATGCCTCCGGCATACGCGCCACGTTTTTTCCGTCAGGGGACGGGCTCACGGACCCGTCGCACATCGAGGCCTGGCGGGCGGCCGCGGCAAAGGGCCACGAGATAGGGGCACATACGATTCATCATCCGTGCGACAGGGCGCGTGATTTTGTCAGGGAAGGATTTTCCCTCCAGGATTATTCGGAATCAAGGCTTAAGGAAGAGCTAAAACAGAACCTTGATATAATAGAAAAGTTCGGCATCCAAAGCGGAAAAAGGGTGTTCGCATACCCATGCGGAGAGAGCATGTACGGCGAAGGCCTGAAAAAAAGTTATGTCCCGGTTATAAAGGAACTATTTTCAGCCGCCCGCGGGGTCACCGAGGAAATAGCCGATCCGGAAAAGGTGGACCTTTACGACGCGCCGTGCTTCGGGGTAACGTGCGGCGCAAAAGGCATGATAGATATTGTTGAAAAGGCGCGGGAAACCGGGGGCTGGGCGATAATACTTTTCCACGGCGTGGGCGGAGACTATATAAGCGTTGAGACCGGCGCTCACCGCGAATTTTTGCGTTATCTTGCGGCTGAGAAAGAAAGCGTGTTTACGGCACCGTTCGGGGAAATTTCCGCGCTAATAGAAAAAAGAAGGGGTTAATAACAGCATTCAAGTTGCATTATAAAAAATAATTCTTGACTTTTTCGTTTTAAACATATATATTTAGTCTACCTAATTATTAGGAAGCTAAAGTATAGCGATTACAACAAAAATTTCCAATTTGAGGTGAAGATTATGGCCGAGAAAAAGGAACAAAACGCGCATCATGAAACCCACGGACACCAGGGTCATGCGCCGCATGCCGGGTCAGCCGCCCCGGAAAGCAAGGAAGCATGGTACCAGAGTAAAGGAGCGCAGACGGCCGGAAAAATAATCGGGGGGCTGTTTGTCGCCGCCCTTGTGGGCTGGCTTATATTTTTTATGCCTTATGTATCTACGGACGACGCGACAATTGACGCGGATGTGGTTAAGGTGTCAAACCAGGGCATGTCCAACCAGATAATGAAAATTTATGTCAAGGAAGGCGACAGGGTCAAAAAGGGGGACATGCTCGTGGAACTCGACCACAGCATGGCAGAGAACCAGCTTGAAAAGGCAGAGGCACAGGCAAATTTTACCTCCCTTGACCTGAAAAGGACCGAGGCGCTTGCATCACAGCAGGGAATCAGCAGGCAGCAGCTTGACAGGACCAGGCAGGCGGCGCAGATAGCGGAAGCGGACCGCAAGATAGCCCAGCTTAACCTTGACCGCACTTACATAAAAAGCCCGGTTGACGGCACGGTTATCCAGAAAACAGCCGTTGAGGGCAATATGCTTGAGACAAACCAGACCGCCATAATAGTGGCATGCACCGAGAGCGCCTGGGTTACCGCAAACGTGGAGGAAAAAGAAGTTGCCGACATTAAAATAGGACAGAAAGTTTTTATATCGATAGACGAGGGCGGCAAACTTACCGGCAAGATAGTTGACGTTCGGCAGGCCGCGGCTTCTGTTTTTGCGCTGATACCTTCCGACAACGCATCGGGTAATTTTGTGAAGGTGGCGCAGCGTATACCGCTGAAAATAGCCCTCGACCCACACCCGGGCAAAGAATTAAGAATCGGGCAGTCTGTTGTGATTAAAGTAAAGGTAAGATAATAAATAACAAGAAGACGACGATAGTAATTTAAACAATCATATATTCATCATTATATAATCAGAAGGGAAGCTTAAATGCCGCAGGAAAATCCGGCTCAGCAAACCGAGCAGCAGCATCCAGAGGGTTACAAATGGGTGGTCATGAGCGTCATAATGATCGGCATGGTCATGGCGACCATAGACTCTTCCATTGTAAATGTGTCCATACCCAAAATCATGGCGGACTTCGGGGTCAACCTTGATGATATCGAATGGATATCAACGGGCTACATGCTCGCGTTCGCGACATTCATGCCGCTTACGGCATGGCTGCGCGAGAGGATAGGATATAAGAACATTTATGTGTGGGCCCTTGTACTCTTTACCCTGGGCTCGGTGCTTTGCGGCCTTTCCTGGAACCTGCCTTCCCTTATAATAGCGCGGGTAATTCAGGCCATTGGAGGCGGCGCAATGCAGCCGACCGCCATGGCAATGATGACCGAGGTTTTTCCGGCCAAGGAGCGCGGGAAGGCTATGGGTATGTTCGGGATAGCCATCATGTTCGGGCCGGCGCTCGGGCCCACGCTCGGAGGTTATCTTACCGATTATTTCGGATGGCGCTCGATTTTCTTTGTGAACCTGCCGATAGGAATTATAGGAATTGCGGCGGCTGTCGAACTGCTGCTTAAGGACGCCCCCCACAGAATGACAAAAAAGCCCTTTGATTTTTGGGGATTCGGCTTTCTTTCCCTGTTCCTTGTATGCGCACTGCTTGGTATGTCAAAAGGGCAGAGGGAAGGCTGGACATCGGCATTCATACTCACCTGTTTTACATTATCGGCCCTTGGATTTATCGGCTTCCTGCTCGTGGATTCTTTTATAGATTATCCCATAATAGACCTGAAACTTTATAAAATACCGGTCTTTGCCAGTACTTCCATGATAACTGTGGCGCGTTCGGCGGGACTTTTCGGGTCAATATTTTTGATACCTGTTTTCGTGCAACAGCAGCTTGGATACTCGGCCCTGCAGAGCGGCGTTTTAATGCTTCCATCATCGCTTGTTATGATCCTGATTTTTCCGGCAGTCGGCATAATGGCGGACAAGGTTGGGCCAAGGATACCGTCGCTCATAGGTATGATAATAGTGGCCTACAGCCTGTATCTATACGTTACCCTGGATATAAATACGAGCGTATGGGGCATGGTATACCCCATGCTTATCAGGAGCCTTGGAATGGGGCTGCTTATGGCGCCGCTTACCACCGCCTTTATGAACTCTGTGCCGCAGAGTAAGATAGGCGTAGCCTCGTCAATGAACAACATATTACAGCAGATAGGGGCATCAATGGGAATCGCTTTTTTTACGGCGATATTATCCAACCGTTCGGTATACCACATAGCAATGACCGGACAGGATGTTCAGGCCGGTAATCCGATTTTTCTTCAATCCATAAGGAATATAATGGGCCATGTACACAGCCTTGGCTACGGGCTGGGAACATCAATGGCGGCCGCAAGGGGGATGCTGATGACCACGGTTATAAAAACGGCCGTGGTAAAGGCATTTCAGGACACATTTTTTGTGGCGACGATAGTCATCGCCCTTGTAATACCCCTGGCATTTATGCTGCCGATGAATGTAATAAGGCAGCCGCACGGGCATAAACCCGAAGAGCATGTAATAGTAGACTGACGGCGGAAAATACCGCCATCTTTCCCCCGGTATTTCTACGCGATAATTTCAAAACTTGCCTTTTAACCCTTTTTCTATTAAAATAATCCTGATTATAATATTGCACTATTTTTTTTAGGAGGTAGTAAAATCAACGCCCTTGTCATCCTCGTCATTTCCCTTTGTATTTTTGCGCTTGCCTACAGGTTTTACGGCGCGTTCCTTTCGGCAAAGGTACTGGCCCTGAACCCGGCCAATGCAACGCCTTCCCACAGGTTGAAGGACGGGCATGATTACATGCCCACAAATAAATGGGTGCTCTTCGGCCATCATTTCGCCGCAATTGCCGGGGCCGGCCCCCTTATCGGTCCGGTGCTTGCCGCGCAGTTCGGGTATTTACCCGGACTCATGTGGATACTTATAGGCTCCGTGCTTGCCGGCGGGGTCCATGACTACGTGATACTGTTCGCCTCTGTTAGGCATAACGGCGAGCCGCTCCACAGGATAGCGCAAAATTATGTGGGCAGGATAACAGGCGGCGCCACGGCAGCCGGGGTACTTTTTATAATAATCACGGCGCTTGCGGGCCTTTCCATCGTAGTGGTAAACGCGCTCTCGGAAAGCCCATGGGGGACATTCACCATAGCCGTCACGATACCGGCGGCAATACTGGTTGGCGTTTATATGAACGTCATACGCAGGGACAAAATAATTGAAGCCTCAATAATAGGGGTGGCCCTGCTTTTATTCGGCGTCATATTCGGTTACACGGTCCAGAATTCCCCGCTCGCCCGGTATTTCACATTCGACAGAAAACAGCTCTCGGTAATACTGGCGGTTTACGGTTTTTTTGCGTCGGTGCTGCCGGTCTGGCTGCTGCTTGTGCCGAGGGATTATATAAGCTCGTACCTGAAGATCGGGACCATAGCCCTGCTGGGGATCGGCATATTATTCGTGATGCCTAAGATACAGATGCCGGCTTTTACCCCGTATATAAACGGCGGTGGTCCGGTGATACCCGGAAAAGTGTGGCCGTACGTCTGCATAACTATAGCCTGCGGCGCAATATCCGGTTTTCACTCGCTTATATCCTCCGGGACTACACCCAAGATGATAGAAAATGAAAGGGACATCCTGCCAATAGGCTACGGAGCCATGCTGGTTGAAAGCATAGTTTCCGTCATGGCGATAATCGCCGCCACTTCGCTCATCCCGGCGGATTATTTCGCCATAAACTGCAAACCCGAGGTTTTTGCGAAGCTTGGGCTTGTGCCTCAAAAACTTTCAGAGCTGTCCATGATGGTAAAGGAAAACGTGGCCGGAAGGCCCGGGGGCGCGGTCTCTCTCGCCGTCGGCATGGCCTATATTTTTTCCGGCATACCAGGAATGAAGGGGCTCATGGGCTACTGGTACCATTTTATAATAATGTTCGAGGCGCTTTTTATCCTTACCACTATAGACGCCGGGACAAGGGTGGCCAGGTACATAATGCAGGACATAGCGGGAAAAGTATCCAGGCCGTTCGGGAACAGGAATTGGTGGCCAGGGGTCATAATAACCAGCGCAATAATAGTTTTTTGCTGGGGTTACCTTGTGTTTAACGGGGACATATCGACGATATGGCCGATGTTCGGCGTGGCAAACCAGCTGCTGGCCACGGCCGCGCTTGCAATAGGCACTTCCATAATAATGAAGAACAACGCCAGGAAAGCCTACGGGCTGGTGACTTTTTTTCCCATGGTATTTATGTTCGTGACCACAGTGACCGCTTCCCTGGAGAACATTTTCGGCAGTTACCTCCCGCAGAGGAGCTTTAACGGAAACCTAAACGCGGCGCTGTCGGCCGTAATGCTCGTGCTTGTGGCCGCCATAGTCGTCGACTGCTGTTTTAAATGGTTTGCTTACATCAAAAAGAACGGGTGGGTCCAAGGGTCGAACCCGGAAGCCCAAAATTCCGGGATAAAGTGACAGATAAAATGGACCATGAATATTACATGAGGCTGGCGCTGGCGGAGGCAAAAAAAGCCGCGGACAAGGACGAGGTGCCGGTTGGCGCGGTAATAGTCATGGACGGAAAAATAAAGGCAAGGGCGCATAACCTTATTATAGGCAAAAAGGATCCGTGCGGGCACGCGGAACTGCTTGCCATAAGAAAGGCCGCGAAAAAAACAGGCAACGAGAGGTTGAACGGCGCAATCCTTTATGCTACAATTGAGCCCTGTCCGATGTGCAGCGGCGCCATTTTGCTTTCCAGGATAAAAACCGTAGTTTACGGCGCGCCGGACCTGAAAACCGGGGCATGCGGCAGCATTCACAGGGTAATAAACGACCCGCGCAACAACCACCGGGTGGAAGTGATAAGCGGCATTTTAAGGGATGAATGCGGTTCTTTAATAAGCGGTTTTTTCAGGAAGAAAAGGGAAGACCGCGTGAAATAGTTTTGCGGAGAGGTGTCAGAGTGGTCGATAGTACCTGACTCGAAATCAGGTGTCCTGAAAGGGACCGTGGGTTCGAATCCCACCCTCTCCGCCAGATAAAAAATTCAAAATTTAAAATGCAAAACCAAGAAGTAAAACAAGGGCAAGAAGTGAAACAAAAACGCGTCATTTTAAGCCTTGAATTGTCAAATTTATAATTGTAATTTTTGGTTTTGACTTTTAACTTTTGAATTTATCAGGGGGTTTTATGAACGAAACCATAATGAAATTCCAGCGCAACGAGATCACCGAACACCATGTTTACCTTAACCTGTCGCGCGGGCAAAAGGGGCGAAATAAAAAGGTGCTGGAAGGCATAGCAAAGGATGAACTCTCGCATTACAATACATTCAAAAAAATAACCGGCGTTGAAGCCGCGCCCGACAGGCTGAAGGTATTATGGTATTCGATTATGGGAGGCATATTCGGCATCACATTCGCCGCCAAACTCATGGAAAACGGCGAAGGCAACGCTTCCAGGTCGTATTCGGGGGTCAAACGCGGATACAGGCAGATAATCCCGATAATCAAGGACGAAGAACGGCATGAAAAAGCCCTCATAGACATGGTAGAGGAGGAAAAGCTTGGATACATAAGCTCCATGGTGCTGGGGTTGAACGACGCGATAGTCGAGCTCACCGGGGCGCTTGCCGGGTTTACCTTCGCCCTTCAGAACACCAGGGTTATAGGAGCCGCCGGGTTCATTACCGGGATAGCGGCGGCGTTATCCATGGCCTCAGCCGAATATCTTTCACAAAAATCCGAAAAGGGCGGCAATGACCCGGTCAAGGCCGCGTTTTATACGGGATTGCTTTACATAATGGTGGTGGCCGTGCTTGTGGCTCCCTATTTTATCCTTGCTAATTGCTACGCCGCTTTTGGCCTGACGATAGCCGGCGTTGTTGTCGTGATAGTGCTGTTTTCATTTTTTGTGTCTGTAGTGCAGGATTCATCTTTCAGGGGCATATTCATCGAGATGACTGTCATATGCTTCGGCGTGAGCCTCGTTGCTTTCCTAATAGGCCTGGCGGCGCGGAATGTTCTGAACATACAGATATAACCAATCAGGGCAATTTTTCTGTATTTAGTTCCAGGATTGTTTTCCATCTTTCCGCGGTAAACAACGGCCCTTTTGTGACGAGATTGATTTTGTCGTAGAGCGCCGCGTATTTAGGGTCTTTTATGACATTTACCCCCTGAGTCAATGATTCAATATATCCGTCCACTTTTATCCGGCTGACATGCCCCGGCCTCCAGCGCGTGCCGTCGAAAGGGACCCTGGCAAGGAAGGCGTCCGCAAGCGCCGCATTATCTATTATATATGAACTCGGCCCCGCGAAAAAACCTTTCATACCGACGGCCACCGCGCTTGAAACGGTCCTCTTATCCCCGGCGTAAGCCTTAAGGCGCAGGCCGTCCATCGCAAAACCGGAAAAAGCCAGGGTTATATCCCCGTTTTTTACCACCTCTGAAAGGACGCTTTTTATACCGTAGTCATCAAGAAAGTAGAATTGTCTCTCATCGGTCACGTTGGAAAATTTTCCGTAGAAATATTTTTCCGGCGTAAAAGCCCTGGAAGCGGAGTAATAAGGCGATAAAAAACCCAGGAATAATGCCGCGGCAAAAGCCGCCATCCAGGAATTCTTAACCCTGTCAAAATTCAGGCCGGAAATAAGAAGGGCCCCGGTGAATTCGGCCGGGGTAAAGAACCTGCCGGTCATAAAATCCCCGCCCGTTTTTATTACATACAATATGTAGACCATGATGCCGATGGAAAAAAGCCTCTTTTTTTTGAATCCGGGGTCACCGGCATAAAAACCGGCGGCGGCGCCTGATAATGCCAGGGCAAGCGTAAGCGGGTCCATGCACAGGGAATTGGCCGTATACTTCAATCCCTGCACAAGAACGTCCATGGAAGGAACTCCGGTGAACAGTTTTGCGTAAAAAGTATTGGGAAGCGGGAATCCGTAATAGACTAAGGAGAATATTTCCCAGGCCGCGACGGGTATGGTCCCGAGAAAGGCGGGGAGCAGCGATTTTTGTTTTCCGAGCATGAGATGATAAGCAAGTGGAAGAATTACCAGCAAGGCCGCGTCGGGCTTGTTTAAAAATATCATTGATGCTGTCAGCGACAACCAAAACGCCGTGTATTTTGGCGGCTCCGGCTCAAAATAAAGGCGGTAGAAGACCGCAAGGAGACAGAAGGTGAGCGGATTTTCAAGGCCGGACGTGGAGTAATCAATGAACGCCTTGGACATTATCAGGGAAAAGAATACAATGGCAAAAGAAATTCTTCCGGACGATGATTTTCTAAGGGAATAAAAAGCGAGGAACATGAACGCCGCGCTGAGCAGCATCACACTTATGAAAATATTCCTTGTGATAAAATAGAGAGCCGACACGGCGAACATCCACAGTGTATTTGTGTAAGCCTGGACCCTTTCTTCCACGTTCCAGGTAAGCCCGAAACCGTGTATGAAATTATCGGCCGTCCTGAAGGTTATGAACGAATCATCCCCGAACCATGCCGTCTTGAGAACTAACGCCGCGTAAAGGGCGCCAAACAATATTATCAAAATGCCGGGATCAATATTTTCTTTTTTCCGGAAAAATAATTTGTCTTTTTTCAGCCAGGCGAAAGCGGCAAGGCCGGTTCCTGACAGGAAAAATAGCGTAAATAAAAACGTGTTGACACCGGGGAAAATATCGATTAAAAGCCAGAATATCATTGTGCCAATGCAGACAATGGAAAAAACCGCGGCAGCTTGATTTTTGGAATTGTTCCTGTTGAAAATATATGCGGAATAAATGATAACGGCAGAAAATAAGCAGATAAGGGTTGCGTCGCCGGTGAGCAGCCCGTATATAAGCTTTATTGTCTCATGCATTCATCATACTCAGATAAATCTCTCGAACCTTTCTTTCTTTGCCTTGCAAACAGGGCATATGTCGGGAGGAGACTCCCTTGCGCACAGGTATCCGCAGACCTTGCAGCGCCACACGGGCAAAGAGAGCTGAGTGAATGCCGCAACCGCTTTTTTTTGTTCTTTTTCCCTTATATCGGCGGGCTGCCGGCGCTCGGGTATGGTGTGGGCCTTTATTTCGCCGCTCATCACGCGCCTTGAAACATAGAGGGCGCAGAAGCACGCGTCATATTCGGTCAGGTCAGGGTCGCGGTAATCGCACGGGCATATGATGTCGAGGTCCTTTTGTTTGTCGCCGGAAGAGAGTCGGCAGGGGCAGTTCCAGTAGCCGTACCGTTTTTCGTTTATTAATAATGATTCGACAAGCCCTTTTGCGAATTCTGTGTCCGGGTTTAAATTATATCCGCCCGATTCGGCTTCGCCCTTAAGCTTTTCATAAAGCCTGTCGGTTTCTTCCGCAGGGATGACAATGCGTTCCTTCATTTGCCGAACTTCTTCCTCATTTTATCCTCGTCAAAGCCGCTGTGGAACATTTTGCCGTCTATTATTATAAGGGGGAACGACGGATTACTGGAATACTTTTCCATTTCATTTTCCACTTTTTCGGAATCTTCGCCTTCCAGAAGATCCACGTCCTCGTACGTAAAATCAACGCCAAGTTCCCTCAGAAGAGCCTTCGTCTTTTTGCACCATATGCAGGTGCTCAATGTATAAAGAAAAACATCGCCCATTTTTTTACCCTTAACGTGCTCCATAAAAGCCTCCTTAAGTTGGTATATGCATATATTATAATGGTAAATGTAAAAAAAACCAGTGAAAAAGTGAAAAAACCACGGACAAATATGTCTTGATTTTAAATGCTTATTTATGTAAAATCAAATCCAATTAAAAATGGGGCAGTAGCTCAGTTGGGAGAGCGCGGCGTTCGCAACGCCGAGGCCGTCGGTTCGATCCCGATCTGCTCCACCAGATAAATAAAAAACGCGGCAGTTTTACTGCCGCGTTTTTTATTTAAATTTAAAAGGCAAAATTCAAAACCAAGAAGTAGGAGAAGGTCTACTAATTCAAATTGGGAAAAGCGAAAACTGGCCGGGCAATGCACCATACAGAAGTCAAAAAAATCTCGCAAATTCATGCAAAATGACTCATTAACTGTTTTATCGTTAATATATTTTTGTTGTCAATTTTTTTGTCAGATATTTGACTTTTGTTAAATTATAGGGTATATTATTAACGATACATTTATTGACTAAAAATACGGACTCGAAGGGGGCAATATGAGAGAAAAAGGACGCAACCGCAAGGAGAAAAAGATCCTGATCCGTGTAAGCAAGGATGAGAAGAATCTGGCCGAAGAATTATCAAAGAAAGAAGGCAAGAACACCTCTGAATTTTTCAGGTACCTTATAAAGGAACATGCTGAAAAGAAGAGGATGGAGCAGCACCTCGATATTATAGATAAATACGAGGAGCTTCTGACAAAATACACAAAGCTTCTTGAAGTATCGAAAAAAGAGGAATTACCGCACTGACCCGTTATATTTATATTGACTATTTGATTATTCGCAATTATTATATTCCACGCATGGCATAAAGGCAAAACCGCCTTTATGCGGTTATCGCAGCGTGGAGAGATGGCCGAGTGGTTGAAGGCGCACGCCTGGAAAGCGTGTGAACTGAAAGGTTCCGAGGGTTCGAATCCCTCTCTCTCCGCCAGACTCCTCCGGAGAATTTAAAATTCAAAAGGCAAAACCAAGAAGTGAGACTCCTTCGGAGAATTCAAAATTCAAAAAGCAAAACCAAGAAGTTTATCGGTTTAAAACCGCGTTTCCAGAATGATATTTACACCATTATTTATTTGTGCTATTATTGATTTTAACAGTCCGATTTCCCATACCAGGAGGCTCTCTTAATATGACGAATGAAACCGATATCATCAGCCAGTTTGGAAGAAAATACGCCCCGGGAGAACACATATTCAAGGAAGGCGACCACGGGGAAGAGATGTTCATAATCCATTCCGGATCCGTCCGCATAACAAAATCTACCGACGAAGGGGAAAAAACCCTTGTAACCCTGGGCACCGGGGATTTTTTCGGAGAGATGGCGGTAATCGACAAGGGGCCCAGGTCGGCTTCGGCCGTCGCCAACGAAGAGACGATATGCATTGTGTTAAATGAGGAGCTTTTTGAGCAGCAGATGCAAAGGAACGCCAAAATAGTCAAGAAAATATTAAAGAACATGTCTTCCAGGCTGCGGGCCATGAACGAGCAGCTTCAGAACCTTACGACCAAGGATTACAATATGAGGGTGGTGAACACCCTTCTTTTGCATGTCAACAAGAACGGCGAAAATTCGACGCTCTCCTACAAGTCCCTCATCCAGCAGACAGGCATGGAGGAAAACAGCTCGAAACTCGGCGAGATAGTCGCCGCAATGGCAAAGGCAAAAGTTGTTTCCGTGACGGGCGACACCATCTGCGTGACAAGCTCGCACAACATAGAAAAATACAAGCAGTACCTGGAAATGAAAAAAGCCTTCGGCGAAAGCTGAGCCGTCTGTGCGGAAAACAGCACTATTCTTTTTTATCCTTATAGCCGCCGCCCTGACCGCGGGATACCTGGTATTTTCGGAGCAAATAAAATCATATACCTTCTCAATGCTGCAGAAGTTCTCGCCATCCACCCTATCCATGGAAAAAATAGCCTTCATCGAGGATGATTTTGCCCTTGAAGATTATTTGACCCTGCTCGACAAATTCAAAACGATAGAAAACTGCGCGGTGCTTTTTCTGCCGCAGGTTTTCAATACCAGGACCGGGGATTACCTTGAAAATATCGACCCCGACGATATAAGGAAAATGAAGGAAGACTACAGGAATTTCACCCTTAAATTGGCCGATGACCAGGATGTGATCCCCGTGGTGTTCCTGGGAAGGGCCCTTAAGCCTTCTCCTTCCGTCGACATTTCCACTTTCTCCTATTACAAGGATTCGACGGAAATGAAATATCTGGATGAGTACAATTTCACAAAAGCGGCGTCAAAAAAGATATGGTATGACATACCCGGCGCGGGGTTCTACGAGGATTACGGATATTATCCTTACAGGATCCCGGCGGTCTTCAGATATAACGGCAATGTTTTTGTCAGCGCGGCAGTAGAAGGCATCCGCCGCTATTACCGTTTCCCCAAGACAAGGGTCAAATTCGAGGACGGCAGGCTCAAGATCGGGGACATCATAGACATGCCGCTGCAAAAGGACGGGGAGATAATAATCAGGAGATTGAAGGACGATCCGAAGATATATTCATTGAAGGAATTTTTGGCCGCCCCGCAGGGGACATTTAACGACAGGATAATAATAGTAAAAAGCATGATCAGCACTCGTTCGTGCATGGTGAGCCTTGGCGCGGCCGTGGCCTGCATCATGCAGGGCAAGTACGTAAAATATTCGCCGATGATGAATTATTCATGCGCGTTGATACTGGGCCTTCTGCTTTTTGTCTTATACAGGCAGCTAAAATTTTTGTCGGGAACCGCGGTGTTTTTATCGTCGAGCGCCCTCATGTTTTTTGCCTCAGCCTGGCTTTTATCAATGGATGTATACGCCGACACCCCGTTTTTTATCGCCATGAACCTTCTTGCCTTCCTGCCGGTCAATTATTTCAGGCAAGCGGTCCGCAGTTACGATATGCAAAAAAGAACGGGCGTGTTTTCCAGGTACATGCACCCGAAATCGGTGAAAAATTTCGTTCGCAGGAACTCGGACATAAAAATAAAGAACACATGGCTCAAAGCGTACGTCATGTATATAGTGTTCGATGTGGACGACGCGCCGGATGCCGGTAAATTTAAAATAAATTTTGAAAAAACGCGTGAAATAATATATAATAAATGCAGGGAGTTTATAATAAAAAATCACGACAACAGCGACATCGCGGTGATCATTCCGGACGAGGCCGCCGGGCCCGGAACCGTGATTGCGGCGGCCCTGGATCTCAGAGAAAAACTTACGGATCTCAGGTTTAACATAGTCTTGAACTATTCCGAAGTCTATATATTTGACGTCAACGGCGCACTCTGGATCCTGGACAGGAAATATTCCGCCAGGGAAGCCGCATCTTCGGTCGAGAAAAAAAGGAACATCATCATTTCCGAAGGCGACATTCAGAAATACATAAATATAATCAAGTTCCAGAAACTGCCTGCCGCTTCAGGGGCGGTGCTATTCAACGTTGCGGGTTTAAGGGAGGGCTTGGATGATGAAAATTGAAACGCTTGGATGTTACGGCGGGCAGCTGCCCGGGAAAAATCTTACAGGTTTCCTTCTCGACGGCGCTGTCCTTATCGATGCGGGGACCGTGGGGCTCTCTGCCGATATCGCCCGGCAGAGGAAAATAAAAGGCGCTTTCATTTCCCACGCGCACCTGGACCATGTGGGAGGGTTGCCTTTTTACGCCGTCAATATAGTCAGCAATAAAACGGATTCGGTCAGGATATTCGCCTCCGAATTTACGGTAAACGCCATGAAGAAGCACCTCATGAACGGCGTCATCTGGCCGGATTTCACCGCAATAAAGAATTTCAGCGGCATGCCGGTCTTCAAATATGAGCCCATCGAGCCGCTGAAGTGGACCAACGCGCTCGGTTACAGGCTAATGTCCGTTGATGTGAACCATTCGATCCCCACGGTAGGTTTCCTGATCGGCAAAAACGAAAGGTATATCCTTTACAGCGGGGATACGAAAGACACGGATGAGATATGGAAGCAGGGTAAAAAGCTCGGCAGGAAATTAAAGGCCGCTTTTATTGAACTGGCATTCCCGGATGAGGTTGATTTTCTCGCGGAATCGAGCGGGCATCTTACGCCGAAGACCCTGGAAAAACAGCTTGAAAAACTACTGCCTGAAAAGCCGAAGATTTACATCTACCACATAAAACCGGAATATACACAGGCCATACTTCGCGGACTGAAAAAAATAAAAGGCTATGACATTACCGTTATGGACGACGGCCTTTCATACAAGATATAAGGGCGCCTTTTACTCATCATGCCGCCGGTCAAGGACGCGAAAAGAAGCGACCTGGAAGACATATTGGACATCGAGACGGCCTCGCACAAAAAACCATGGGATAAAAACGCCTTCAAATGTGAATTTTCAAAACAGTCCGCGGGCATTAATATTTTTATCGTATGCTCCGACGGCGAAAATGGCCGGTTGACTGGCTACGCCTGCGGCAACATCGTCGCCGACTATGTGCATATAATCAATATAACGACATCCCCGGCCTTCCGGCGCAAAGGCGCCGCCTCATCCATGCTGCGTCATATGGAGGGGGAGGCTTTTCGAAGGGGGCTGGGAAGCCTGACCCTGGAAGTCGCGGCGTCAAACGAAGCGGCGCTGTCCCTGTATAAAAAGCACGGGTTTGCGGCCGTTTCACGTCGCGAAAAGGCGATCGACAACACCGAAGATGAGATCATAATGTGGAAGAAACTTTTTTAGGGGCGTAAACAAAAAGCGCCCGGGCAACGTCAAACAACCAAGGATAATAATGGAAAAACCGAAAACGGAAACACACAGGCAGGATAACGACATCATAAATGATATAAGGCGTGGAAACGAGGCCGCCGTGGATGAGCTTATAAAAAAATACCAGAAAAGGATATATAACACGGCCTACGGCATGTCGCTGGATTATGATACGGCATGGGATGTTTCCCAGGAAGCGCTTATAAAAGCGATAAGGTCGATAGCTTCATTCAGAGGGGATTCGGCGTTCTGGACATTCCTTTACAGGATAGTCATAAACACATTTTACGACCACAAACGCGGCGAAAAGGTCAGGGGAAGAGTGGCAAATTTTTCAGATTACGAGGACCCGGATGATAAAAGGACTTTTGAGGTTAAGGACGTGATCAATATAGAGGAAGACTTTGAGAAAAGGGACCTGAAAGAAAAGCTCAAGTCTGCGCTCTCGGTCCTGACGGATACGCAGAGGCAGGTATTCATCCTCAAGAACAACGAGGGGCTGAAAATAAGGGAGATCGCCCGGGTGCTCAACATGTCGGACGGGACGGTCAAGTCGCACCTGAACAGGTCCATTGAGAAGATAAAAAGCGAGCTTGGAGGCATGCTGTGAAAAAATGCGGAATAAAGGAAGAGACGCTTGTTGATTATTTATACGGCGAGATCGGGCCGGGAGGGGAAAAAGACTCACTTGAAGAGCATATCAGAGCGTGCCCTGAATGCAGGGCGGAGATAAAAAAACTGGAAGCCCTGCGGGCCGCCGCGGAATCCATGAAAGTGGATTTTTCGCCGGACATCTGGGACATGCACCGCGCGTCGGTCATGAAAGGGCTGAAGAAAATCGGGAAGCGGAAGAATTTCATATCCGGCCTTTTCGGGGCGCATGTGCCGGCCAGGGCCTTGTTGGCGGCCGCCCTTATCGTCCTGCTTGCAGGGGCAGGTGTTACATATTTTTATCACGTTAAAGCGGAAGAGCAGCAGAAGGTATTTGCCGAAAAAGCAGAGATGCTGCAGAACCTGGATGTAATAGAAAGGCTGGATTTTTACGAGAAGATCAGTGAAAACTAGAAACCCGGGAGAAAAGTAATATGAAAAAAACTGTGTTCATAACCGCGGCAATTGTAGTTTTGATATCGGCGGCCTGCGCGGCCCAGGACAGGGAATATTCGGACACCGGCAGGGGACAAAAATGGGACCAGATGACCGACAGGGAAAAAGGCGAAGCCCGGGACGCATACGCCAGGGTGACGGAAGTTCCCGAGGGCATAAGGATATACCTGGAAAATGAGAATGGCGGTAAAAAGATGGAAGATTTTTCCGCAAGCGACAGGAAAAGGATGAAAAAATTCTACAGGGAATGGGAAAAATTGTCACCCCGCATGAAGGACGCCATAAGGGAAAAGTACAAAAGATGGATGGAGCTTACGCCCGAGCAAAGGGAAAAGATAAAGGACGCCTATAAAAGATACATGGCCTCCACGGCCGAAGAAAAGGCCAGAATAAGGGAAGAAGCAAGAAAAAAGGCCCATTGACCGCAATGCCCGCCGCAGCTTGCGGCGAAGCCCCCCTTTTACTTGAAAAATCCGCTATATAATGATAAAATTACCGGATTTAAGTCCTATCATATCCGGGAGAAAAAAAGTGGAGAACCGTTTTACAGTTTATCTTGAAAAAACATTTGAAACGGCGCTCTTGTTCTTTCTGGCTTTTTCACCGCTTGTTTTCCATACCGCCGGCAACGACCCTTTCTGGGTGGCGGAAAAATTCTTTTTTGAGTTGTCGGCCTGCTCCCTGGCCCTGATATTCGCCGCATTGTGCGCCGCCAAAGGATCGTTCCCCCTTATTAAGACCCCTTATACCGCCGCTTTCGCGGTTTTTATGGCGGCCAACATCGCGGGGATATTTGCGGCGGTAAATTACCTCGCTTTCCTTGAAAGGGTGCTCATAAACGGCGCGTACCTCATGATATTTTATTTTACTGTATATTACGCTTCGATGAGGCCTGGCAATATAAAGAAAGCCATGATTTCCATTATGATCCCGGCTTTTATAATGGCCCTTTACGGCCTTGTTCAGGCGCTCGGCATGGATTTTTTGCCGTGGAAAAGCAATTTTGACGGCAGGGCGGCTTCAACCCTGGGCAACCCTAATTTTCTCGCCGGACACATGATCGCGGTTATACCGCTCGGACTGGTTTTCTTCATGAAAACAAAGAGCAGGCTGGAAAAGCTGCTGTCATTCATGGCCGCAGGCGTTTTGATCGCGGCTCTGCTCGCCTCCCAGACAAGGGGGGCTTATATTGGCTTCATAGTTTCAATGCTGCTGCTCGGATACCTTCTTATCAGGTACCTTCCGCTGGAGTGGCGCAGGATAAAAACCGCGGCCATAGTATGCTTTGTGATATTTGCCGTGGCGGCCGGGGGATATTTCCTGTCCAACAGTGGGGCCGCAAAGAGGGTATCGGACATAATCACGTTAAAGGACGATTCGGCACGCATCAGGGCTTTGCTGTGGAAAAACTCTCTGTATCTTGCCTCCGACAATATCCTGCTAGGTTCCGGTGCGGGTAATTTTCCCTTCAGGTATTCCTATTATCAGTCAAGGGCGCTTACCCCTGATTATTTCAGGCAAAGCGACTTTTTCAAGTCCGGACATGCCCATAATGATTTTATACAGTTCTTTGCCGAATACGGCATATTTGGCGGCGGCGCTATGCTCTATTTTTTCTGGCTGATTTTTTACACTGGACTAAGGAGGCTTAAAAAAGGCGGGGAAGGCCTGTATGTCATAGCCGGGATACTGTCAGGGGCCGCGGCCCTTCTGGTCCACGCTTTCTTTAACTTCCCGTTCCAGATAATACCCACAACGGCGGCTTTTTACGCGCTTGTTGCCGCCGCTTCTTTTTTGCAGGAAGATACTTCCATAACCGTAGCGGCGCCCGGGACGGTCGCGAAATGCTTTCTTGGGCTTGCATGCGTCCTTGTTTTTGCGGCCGGTGTCATGTCCTTTAAGCCGCTGGTCATGGACGATTATCTGAGGAAAGCAAAGGAAGCCGAGCATTTTAACAGGAATTATGATTCCGTAAATTTTGCCGAACAGGCGGTGGCGGCCGACCCGAACAGCGACGAAACGCAGCAGTATTACGCGCAGCAGCTCGAAAAGAACGGGAACTATGAAAAATCCTTTGAGGCTTATAAACGCTCGGTCTCCCTTAATCCGGGGAACTGGGAATCCCTGTACGGCCTCTTTAATTTTTACGCGATGAAAAAGGACGCGGACGGCATAAGGTCAACGGCCGACAAAATGTTCGCCATATCTCCCTATTCCGAAAAAGCGGTCACCGCCAAAGGGTATTCGCTTTACACATCGGGAAAACTCGACGATGCGGCGGCGCTTTACGAAAGATCCATCGCGGCAATGGGCGAGAGAGCGTCCATCTTGAGCCAGCTTTCCGCGTGTTACGGGGCGTTGGGAAACGTCCAGAAGACCATCGAATACGCGCGGCGCGCGATAGCCATGGACCCGGGATATATAGACGCGTATTACAATCTTGCCGTGGCCTATTACAGGATGAGGGACATGAAAGACGCGAAAGAGAGCCTGAACGCCATATTGAAGCTATCCCCGGGGAATGAAAAGGCGCAGGGGCTCATGAAGGCCATGAATGATGCGAACCGTAAATAGGAACGTCATGGCGGCGTTTATTTTCGCCGCCGTATTTTTTGTCTATTGCCGCACCCTAAATCCGGTCTTTCATTCGGACGATTCCCCCGAGACCATAGCATGCTCCTGTACCCTGGGCATCCAGCATCCTCCGGGTTATCCGCTGCCGACCCTTACCGGCAGGATATTCTCGATTGCAATGCCCGGCAACAGGGGTTTTGCCGTGAACCTTCAGGCCGCGATGGCGGGCGCCGCCGCGTGCGTCCTGCTTTTTCTCATAATGTCTGCCGTTCTTTACGATAAAAACCGCCCGCTGGAATCCCATGCCGCCGCGGCGTCATCTGCGTTTTGCCTTGCTTTCGGCCTTACCATGTGGAGCCAATCGCTCTCCGCAAAGGGTGGGATATACAGCCTGAACGCGGCGCTTCTTCTTGGAATAGTTTATTCCCTGATAAAATGGGAAGGCACAAAAAAAATGAAGTTTTTATACCTGGCCGCGTATATTTACGGGCTTTCCCTGGCCAACCACTGGGAGTCCATGGCGGTGGCCACTCCCGCGCTGGCCCTGTATGCGGCCACAATTTTCACCGGTGACGGCCATTATAAAAAGGCAAAGATATTGACAGCGGCTTGTTTTGTGGTTCCGGGCGTGCTAACGTACGCCTACCTGATATTAAGGGCGCGTTCGGGTGCTTATTTGAACTGGGGCGACCCGTCCGATTTTGACAGGCTCTTGTGGGTATTAAGGCGCGCGGAATATTCGGCAACCGAGCAGGCCAGGGATATTGCCGTGGCTTCGCGCCAGTTTGCGCGCGCCGGAATGAACGTATTATCCGAATTCACCATGGCCGGGCTCATGCTTGCCGCGGCCGGTGTTTACTGTTTTTATAAGAGGCTGAACAGGCGGTTACTTGTGTTTCTCGGCGCTCTGTTTTTGACGATAACGGTCGGATTGTCCCTGTACTTTAACCTCGGTGAAGAGAAACTCTGGATAATGGATGTTTTTTTCTTGCCGGCTTATGCCGTGCTAGCGGCCCTTGCCGGCGCCGGGATGTTTTTTATAATGAGCAAGGCCGGAAAAAGCGCGTTAAAACCGGCGACGGTAATGCTTATGGCAGCGGCACTGCCGGCATGGCTTTTTGCGTCCAATTTTTCCAGGGCTGACCAGGCCGGAAATTATTACTCGTACGATTTCGGAAAAAACATCATAAGGTCGATTGCAACCCCGGGCATTGCCATGCTTGAAGGCGATTATTCGGTCATGCCCCTGATGTATCTGGAGTATGTGGAAAATAAGGTTCATTTTTGCCCTGTCAGGACCGAATTTATTTCCGTACCATGGGGCGTCAGGAACATTCGGGATAATTGGCCGGACATTAAAATGAACGCTCCGGTAAACGCGTCCTTCGGCGACAGGATCAGGGACATTGTAGAATCGAATTATTCAAGCCGGGAAATATTCGTTTCCTTTTTCAGGCCGGATTTTTTGGAATATTACCCGCTTGGCAACGCGCTGCTTTTTCCGCACGGAGCCGTGATGAAAATGGGGTTCGACGGCAATGCGGAACTGCGGAAGAACGAAGCCATATTAAAGACACTTACCTACCGGGGCATGCTCGGGGATGGAGGCTACATGGACCAAACGACATCTCTGGGCATGTCGAATTACTCGACCATGTTCATGGAAACAGGCAACGCGTTCTCAAAGGCTGGAAACGATGAGAAAGCCATGTTTTACCTGACTCGGGCGGTCGCAATAGCAACGGACAGCGTGAAGGGAATAGCGCTCACCCAGCTCGGGATGCTTTATTCGAAGATGGGTAAAATGGACGAGGCTATCGAAAGCTATTTAACGGCCGTAAAGACCGGCCCGGACATGGCCGAGGCGTATTCAAATATGGCGGGAGTTTATAACAATAAAAAGGAGTATGACATGGCCATAGCCGCATGCGAAAAAGCTATAAACATCAAACCCGGCCTCGGGGACGCTTACAACAACCTGGCAATAGCATGGTTGAACAAGGGCGACCGTGAAAAGGCCGAGCAGTTAATGGAAAAGGCTTCGGCCCTGGAACCCGGCAATGAAATGATAAGGAAAAACCTGTCGGCTATAAAGGCTCTGGTGAAACAATGAAAATACTTATGCTCTCCCCGATTTTCCCTTATCCTCCCGAGGACGGCGACAGGATAAGGATATTCAACATAATAAAGGAATTTGAAAGGGCCGGGCATGACATTCACCTTGTTACATTCATGAGGGACGGGGAAGAGGGAAAAATAGGGCGGGTAAAAAAACATGTCAGGTCCGTGGATACGGTGCGTATTTCCCGGCGTGATATAATGCTGAACGCCCTCATGGGGCTGTTCTCGCCCCTGCCGCTGAACGTGGCAGCCTACAAAAGCCGGAAAATGGACGCCGCGGTCCTTGGAGCGGTGAAAAAATATTCCCCGGACGCGGTGTTCGCCTACAGGCTCAGGATGGCGCAATACGCGCAGGGATTGGACCTTCCGCGCGTCATCGATTACGTGGATTCGCTGGCGCTTTTCATGAAAAGAAGCGCCGTGTACGAGCGCGATCCTTTATTCCTTATTTATTACATGCTTGACGCGCCCAGGGTCCTTAAATATGAAAGGGAAACAGCCGGCCGCTTTTCAAATGTTTTCATAAATGCGGAGGACGACAGGGATTATCTCGGCTGCGCCAATATACTTGCCGCGGCCAACGGGGCAAGGCCGTCCGGGAAGAGAAGCCGCAAAAAAAACGCGGGAGTTTTTACCGCCGGGTTCCTGGGAAATTTTGCATACAGGCCCAATTTTGAAGCCGCCGCATTTTTGATCAAAAATGTGTGGAAAAAAGTCGTCGATAATGATAAAAATATAAGATTGATAATTGCCGGAAAAGGATCGGAGCGCCTCGGGTCAAGGAACATCCCGGGTATAGTGTTCAAGGATTTTGTGCCGGACGTGGCGGCTGAGCTATCCGGATGGGACATCAGCGTCATACCCGTGCGTTACGGAGCGGGCAGGCAGAACAAGCTCATGGACTGCTGGGCATGTAAAGTGCCGGTGGTGGCAACCCCTTTTGCGGCATCGGGAGTTTACGGCAGGGACGGCGTCAGTCTTTTGACGGCCTCCACGCCAGATGAATTCGCGGAAAAGATCATGAAGCTGAAGGACAGCCCGGGGCTTGGAAAAAAGCTCGCGGCAGGCGGGGCGGCGACCCTGAATAAACATTTCAGCTGGGCCGCGACCGGGCGCATTATCCGCTCCGCGGTCATTGAGGCAGTCAAAAACAACAGGAAGAGGTAATGATGAAAAAATTTTTGTTGATTATCCTGGCGGCCGCAGTCTTATCGGCGGGATGCCATACCCTTAAAAAAGAGCACACCATAGAGGTGCCAAAGACCGTAAACGAGCAGACAAAATTTGAAAAGGACGCGAAAGCCGCTTACGATAACGGGAATTACATCGACGCCATAGACCTTTTAAAGGCACTCCTGAAAAAGGACCCGAAAAACCCGGTATACTGGGGGCAGCTCGGCAGCGCATACGCCCAGCTTGACGAGTTCAATTATTCCATATACGCCTACCAGAACGCCATCAAGTTCGACCCAAGGAACGTAAAGGCAATGTATAATCTGAGCGTAATTTACGGTGAAAAGGGGAATTCGGCCGGTGCAAAAGATGTGCTTGCAAAGGCCCTTAAACTGGAACCGAAAAATCCGCTGCTTCAGGCGAGCCTCGGCAATGTGCTCATTGACGAGCAGAAATACGACAAGGCCAAGGTACTTTATGAACGTATAGTGGACGTTAAGCCCGATTTTGACATCGCTCATTTTAACCTGGGCGTGATCAATTTTGAGGAGCGGAACCTTGACGAGTCAAAAAAGAATTACGAGGCCGTACTGCAGTTAAAACCGGCGGATTACGAGGCCAAGGAGAACCTTGCGGCGATAGCGATATTGCAGGAGGATTTTGCCACGGCGGTATCCAGGCTCAAGGAAGTCATTGATTCCAACCCGTCCGACGACATAACACTTGAAAACGCCTACTACAATCTCGGCGTGGCTTACCTGAGGATGAAAAATTACAAATCGTCGCTCGACGCGTTCGAGACGGCCATCAATATAGAACCCTGGGATATGGCTGCTTACGTCAACGCGGCCATTATATCGGAGCAGCTCGGGTTCAAGGACAAGGCCGTGAAATACTGGAAAAAATACGACCACCTTCTGCCTGTCAACAAGAGAAAAGAAGAAATGGCAAAACACCTGAAAAAACTCGGCGCAACCATGGACGTCCCGGCGCCGGAACCGCAGGACGACACAACGAGCGCTTCCGCGGACGCGGAAGCCACGCCGGAGCCGGTAAAAACAGAAATCAAGACCGGCAAATAATGAAATTGAGAAATCCGGTATTTGCGGTTTTGCTTGTCCTGGCAATGCCTGCATTATGCGCGGCAAATTACGACGTCCTGGCCAAGCTCGGCGACGACCTTATGGAAAAAGGCAACTGCAGGGAAGCCGTAAAATACCTCATACAGGCCGTTGAATACGCCCCGTCCGAAAAGCTCATGGCCCTTTATATAGACATAGGGATATGCTTCCGCAAGCTCGGCAATTATGACGGCGCCATAGAATATTATAAAAAGGCCGCGGCCTTGTCTCCGGGCATGGGGGATATTTATTACAATATAGGCCTTGCCTATTATTACAAGGGGGACCTGAAGCGGGCCATACTGTCCTACCACAGGGCGCAGGAACTTTCCCCGAAAAGCGCGGAATTCTACGGGTCTGAGGCCATGGCATGGCGCGACATGGGAAAACTTGAAAACGCCACGGAAGTGATAAAAAACGCCCTCAAGATAGACCCGCATTATCCCGGCGGTTACGTGATATACGCAAACTGCCTGGCCGACGCGGGACAAAGGCGGACCGCCATTGAAATGTATAAACAGGCCATCACCCTCAGGCCGGATTACACATCGGCATTTTATAACCTGGGTTTCCTTTATGACGAACAAAAAGATTATCCCAGGGCGATAGACGCATACAGGCAGGCGTTAAAACTCAACTCCGCCGACCCGGACACGCATTACAACCTGGGGCTTTCACTCATGCACGGCGGCGACAGGGACGGCGCAATCGACGAATTCAGGGAGGCAATAAGGCTCAATCCGGAAAATAAGGACGCTTATTTCAACCTTATTCTGGCACTTTCCGAAAGCGGGATGGACGGAGAGGCGAAAAAATGGGAGGAAATAAGCGACTCCAAATTCGGCGGGCACGGCAAATAATGATATGGACAAATTTTTTAAAAGGATTTATATTACATTGCAATATAAAAATCCGGGGTTTTAGCCGGTAAAAGCTGGAGCGAAAATGGAAAACGTTTACATAGCGATCTCATCGCTTATCTTGGGGCTGGTTTTTACGCCGCTTGCGATAAAAGCCGCCTTTAAGTTCGGCGTGCTTGACAGGCCCGTTACCCACCTTAAAAAACACGAAAAAGCAATGCCGTACCTGGGCGGCGTGGCCATCTACCTTGCTTTTATAATACCCGTGGTCACTGCTAAGCTGATAATGAACCAGACGCCGCACGGGGTCATAGGCATAATCGCCGGCGCTACCATCATAATGGCAATGGGACTCTTCGACGATATCAGGCCCCTTGGTCCGGTGGTAAAGCTCATTATCCAGCTTCTTGTTGCCGCCATCATGATAAAAGCGGACATCCATATCAAGTTCATAGCAAATCCGTTCGTCAATAATGCTCTCACGGTTTTATGGATAGTAGGGATAACGAATGCCCTGAACCTGCTCGATATAATGGACGGGCTCGCGGGCGGAGTTGCGGCGGTCGCGTCGCTGGCGTTTTTCCTTGTGGCCATGTTCGCAGGCAGGGTCAACGACATGATCCCGGCAATCGCGCTATTCGGAGCGTCGGCGGGTTTCCTTTATTACAACAGGCCGCCGGCAAAGATATACATGGGGGACGCAGGCTCGCTTTTCCTGGGGTTCATGCTCTCCGCGCTGGCGTTAAATGAAAGTTATTCCAAGATAAACGTAATGGCGGTATTAAGCCCCATACTGATACTGGGCGTGCCGATATTCGACACTTTCCTGGTCTCGGTCATCAGGATAAGGAAGGGAATGCTGCCCATATACGGCTCGAACGACCATTCGTCGCAGAGGCTTGTAATGATGGGCCTTACCAAACCGCAGGCCGTGCTCACTCTTGTGGCGGCAACCGCCGTGCTTTCGGCGATTGCCATATTGAGCACCTTCCTGTCATTTTCGGCCGCAATACTTTTATACCTTGGGGCCGCGTTCCTTGCGATATTCGCCGCTTTTTTCATAGGCACCGTGGACATGACCGACTATCACAAGGTGCACAAGAAAAAAGCGTAAATAATTTTTCCGGAGGGATATTTGAGGACAGTCATCATCGGCGCCGGTTTCGCCGGGCTATCAGCGGGTCATAAACTTAAAAAAGATTATCTAATACTTGAAAAGGAAAAAGCCCCGGGCGGGCTGTGCCGGACAAATATTGTGAAGGGGTTTGCCTTTGATTATACCGGGCACTTCCTTCATTTAAGGAAGCCCGCGGTTGAAAAATTCATCAGGGGCTGCGTCAAAGTGAAGCTTGAGAAAGTGGCGAGAAAAGCCTTCATACACACGGACGGCGTTTATACGGGATATCCCTACCAGGTGAACAATTACGGGCTGCCGGGCGAGATTGTGGCTGAAAACGTCATAGGGTTCCTGCGCGCGAAATTCGCCGGAGAGGCCTCGCAGAAAAACTTCAAGGAATGGGTTATAACCGCGCTCGGGGACGGGATCGCTAAAAATTTTATGCTCCCGTACAATTCAAAACTTTTAAAACATCCTCTTGACAAGCTGACGATAAAATGGCTCGGCAGGTTTGTCCCGAATCCCACCATACAGGAGATCATGCGCGGCATCCTGCCCAGGGGCAAGGCGGAGATGGGCTATAACGCCAGTTTTTATTATCCCGCTTCGGGCGGCATAGAAAGCGTCATAAAGGGGATATACGAAAAGATAAAAGGCAACGTGAGGCTGGACTCCTCAGTAAAAAAGATAGACGCGAATAACAGGGTGCTGTATTACGAAGGCGGCTCGGAGCGGTATGATAAGCTTATAAGCACAATGCCGCTGCCCGGGCTAATCAGGGCCGCGGGTATAAAGGAACTGCTGCCCCTTGCCGAAAAATTAAAGGCTACATCCGTGTATTCGCTCAACCTCGGTTTCAAATCCGGGGGTAAGATAGACAAGCACTGGGTTTATGTGCCCGAGGCAAAATACCCGTTTTACCGCATAGGGTTCCCATCGGAAGTAGTTGCCGGGAACGCCCCTGCGGGTTACAGCTCTGTTTTTACTGAAGTGTCATTTCACGGCAAGCCCCCGAGGTCCATCGACAACGCAATTATCAAAGGGCTGGTCGACATGGGGGTCATAGCCTCCAAAAAAGATATTGTCGTAAGGCTTCCGCTCGTTTTAAAGGACGCATACGTCATTTACGACCGGGAAAGGGAAGAGGTAATGCCGAAGATAATGAGGACACTGAACGCTCTCGGGATTTACACCGCCGGAAGATGGGGCAACTGGGAATACTCGTCGATGGAAGACGCGATAATTGAAGGCTTTGAGGCAGCAGAGCTGGTAAAATAAAAATTTAAGCTCTTGTAGGGGCGGACCCATGTATTCGCCCGAAACATGGAGTATGTTTTACTCGAATCAATAGCATGAAATATCATCTCCGAAAGGAAGCTAAATGGAAAAGAAAAATATCGCGATCGTAATAACAAGGCTCGACCTTGGCGGGGCCCAGCAGGTCGCCCTTTACCTGGCCAAAAATCTAAGCAGAAAAAAATTCAACGTCCACCTCATTTGCGGCAGGGGCGGCTACCTTGACGAAGAGGCTAAAAAGATAAAGGACCTGAACCTGTTCTTCCTGGAAGAACTCATACACCCCGTGAACCTTATTTATGACGCCGCGGCATACATACGCCTAATCATGTATTTTGAAAAGAACAGGATCGATATTGTGCACACGCATTCCTCAAAGGCAGGGCTGCTTGGCAGGCTTGCGGCCGCAACCGCTGGAAACAAGCCTTTCATAGTGCACACGATACACGGGTTCCCTTTCCATGAATTCCAGAATCCTGTAATGCATTTTGCATATTTATTGCTTGAACGCCTTGCCGGATATTTTTCCGGAAAACTTATCGCCGTGGGGGCAGACGTTGCCGCTTATGGCCTGAAGAAAGGCGTCGGCAAACATGAAAAATATGTCATCATAAGGGCGGGTATCGACCTTCAAAAATTCAAGACCACACCGGCCAGGAAAAAAGCAGGCTTGGAGCTGCTCCAAAAACACGGCCTAAAAGGGAAAACTTTTATTGTCGCCATGATAGGCAACCTGAAAAAGCAGAAAAACCCCATGGCGTTCGTCGAAATAGCGAAAAAAGTGGTGCAAAAAGAAAATGACACCGGGTTTGTTTTCGCCGGGGACGGGCCCTTGATGGAAAATGTCAGGGAGGCCCTTACCAGGAAGAAACTCAACGATTCGGTGAAATTCATCGGATGGTGCGATGAACCCGAGAATCTGCTTGCCGCCGCGGATCTTTACCTTTTGACATCGCTGTGGGAAGGGCTGCCGTGCACGCTTGTCCAGGCCGCCGTAGCCGGCAAACCGGTAATTGCCAGCGACATTGACGGCAACAGGGAATTTACGAACTTGACCGGATGCGGCGCACTTTTCACGCCTCATGACAGCAATGTAGCGGCCGAGAAAATAATCGAGGTCAGGCAAAAGAAACTGAAATTCAGGGTAAACAGGGCTTCATTAAGGCAGTTTGACCTTAAATACATGCTCGTCGAACATGAGGCCCTATATGCGGGCATACCCGTTACTGTGCGGAGCAAGCCGCCCGTGATGTAAACCAAAAGCGGCAATAGGCCGTCAAATATGGCGGACCTGGCCGTTAAAATTAAAATATCGTTCACATTTACCGCGGGATATGGTATATTTAGCTGAATAAATATAAGGAGGGTTTGAAAAATGAAAAAATTTTTGGCGTTATTTGTGGTTTTGTCAGTGGCATTCGTTTCATCGGTCATGGCGTTCGGCGAGCTCACCGCGAAAGTCGACAATCTTATCAGCACAAACCAGGCAAATCTTGAAAGGACTTATTACCCCAGGGACCAGAGGCCAAACGAGCTGATGCTCACATTCGGGCCGCCTTTCTGCACTGGCATCGAGTATTCATATAACGTAATTCCGGCTCTTGCCGTCGATCTCGGGTTGGGAAACACTTATCCCGGATTGGCCGCGGGCATGGGAGTGGCGTATTACATATTGCCAACGACTTTTACCCCCTATTTAAAGGCGGGCATAATGTATTACGGGAATTTCACGCAGAACATCGACGCGGCGACCATCGGCGGTGGCGTTGATGTCGCGCTTGACAACGGCCTGGTATTAAGGCTCGGGCTGGACTGGGTAAAATCGCTCGCCAACGCGGGCGCGCCTTTCCAGACAATCGTGTATAACGGCGATATCAACTGGCTTAACATCAGCGGCGGCATAGGATTCAGGTTCTAACCAAATATAATATAAGGAGGATGGGTATGAAGAAATTTTTGACATTGCTTGCGGTGCTTTCGGCGGCAATAATTTTCGCATCGTGCGCAAGCACGATGGTTCAGAGGGTATCCACAGACACCGTAACGGATCTTTCCGGCAGATGGAACGACACCGACTCCCAGCTTGTGGCCGAGCAGATGGTAAAAGAAGCCCTGGAATTCCCGTGGCTCAACAAATTCCTTAAGGCCCAGGGAAGGAATCCCAGGATAATAGTCGGGACAATAAGCAACAAGACCGACGAACACATAGACACGGATGTTTTCAGGAAATCAATAGAGCGCGAACTCATCAAGTCCGGAACCATAGATTTTGTGGCGTCAAAGGACGAGCGCAGCGAAGTCAGGGATGAAAGGTCGGACCAGCAGGATTATTCATCCGATGATACAAAGAAGAATTTCAAGGGTGAAGCAGCCGCGGATTATATGCTAAAAGGCGAGGTTTCCTCGGTGGTCGACCAGATCAGCGGAAAAAAAGCCGTATTCTACCAGGTCGACATGAACCTTATAGACATGCAGTCGAACAGCATTGTGTGGCCGGGACAGAAACAGATAAAAAAGATAATAGACAGACCCGGAGTGGGGTTCTAATAACGGGTGTTTTGAAAAAGGACGGGCTGGATAAGCCCGTCCTTTTTCATTTACGGGCTTGTTTTTATTTTTTGGTTGCTGTATCATTAGGCAAATATAAGGGAGGCTTAAAAAAATGAAAAAAACAATTGCACTTGCATTGGCGGTTCTATGCGTATTGTTTGCCGGATGCGCGGCCCCTTTCCGCAAGACCCTGGACACCTATATTATGACGGGCCAGTACGACCTTGCGGACAAGCTGATCGACAAGGAAAAGAAGGACGGCGGGGAATACAACGACAAAAACGAGCTTATTTACCTTTTTGACAAGGGATCAGTGACCCAGATGCTGGGTGATTACAAGTTATCCAGCGATTTCATGGAAAAGGCCGACGATATGATAGAAAAGCTCTACACCAGGAGCGCTGTGGACGAGACATATTCGTTTTTGTCCAACGACCTTTCGATAAAGTATACGGGTGAGGATTTTGAGCAGGTCATGGTGAACATCCTTGCCGCCCTGAATTATATGTACAAGGGTGATTTTAAGGAAGCAAGGATAGAGGCCAAAAAGGTCAACAACAAGCTAAACCTTATTTCGGACAGCTACGGCGACAAGGCAATATATAAGGACGACGCGTTCGCGAGGTTCATATCCGGATTCTGTTACGAGGCCAACGGAGAGGTAAACGACGCGTATATTGATTACAAACTTTCGCTGAAGACCTATGAGAAATATGCGGAATATTACGGGACGCAGGTCCCTGAAGAGGTGAAAGCCGCTGTCATAAGGTGCGCGCAAGCCCTAGGTTTCAAGGATGATGCGGAGGAGTTCAGGAAGCAATACGGCGAAGTCAGACATGAAAGCGAAGAAGACCTGAATAAAAATTCGGAATTGCTTTTTGTATTATATGACGGCATGCCGGCCTATAAGGTCGAAGGGGCGTATCATATGCCGGTGTTTGAGGGCAGGGGGTATGAAATAGACTCGGCCCAGGCCTCGGCTCAGGGTTCGACTGCCATGGCTTTTACTGCCCAGGATATTTCAAAGATGGCTGTAAAAAATCTTGAAGTAAGAGTCGGGGTCATAATGCTTAAAAAAGCCGCATCAGGAGTGGTGAAAGACCTGGCCAGGCAGGTCCCGATATTGAAGTATTTTGTCCAGGAGGACAGGGCGGACACGCGTTCATGGAGGACGATACCGGCCAGGTTCCAGCTGATAAGGATGGCGGTAAAGCCGGGAAAAATAAAGGTTAATCTTGTGTTATCCACCGAGTCCGGCGAGAAGCCGTATGACTTCGATTATACGTTGAGGCCCGGGGAGAAAAAAGTGGTGCCGGTATTTTGTTTCTGATACGGATTTCCGGAGTGTGATATAAAAGCTGGTTGGAAAATAAAATAAAAAAGGCCGCCTTTCAGGCGGCCTTTTTTATTTTGTGGCTACGGGTGCCACGCGGGAACGTCTTTATTCTACTCGCTGTCCTTGGTGGGTTCCGGAAGGGGTTTGCCCTGTATCAGAAGAACCTTGCCTTTCAGCCTTGTATAATACCTCGTAAAATCCTTGTCGGCCTTTTTCATGTCGATCTTCGCTTTCATTACAGTATCTTTATTGTCCTTTTCATATTTTAACGCGTTTATGAGCTTGTCAAGCGACCTGGACTTTTCCATGATATATTTTTTCATCGCCTTGAAAGTCACCACGTCGTCCGGCGCCGTCGTCCTGTACATGTTCACCCAGATCAAAATTTCGTCCATGGCGTCACGGGCCTCGTAGATCTCTTCCTTGGGTTCGTAGTACAGGATCTCTTTTGACGTGACTTCCTCTTCGCCGGCCTCGCCTTCGTGAAGGCCGCCGTTGAGCCGGGTTTCCTTGCCCGAGGCGTATGTGGAACTCACGACTTCCTGGCGGATGGCCTTGATGCCGTCGTTGACAAGCGTGGTAACCTCGTTAAGCTGGTCGGCCACCTTGGCCTGGAACTGGTTCTCTTCGGTATTGTCCGGAATATAGGCGTAAAGCGAGGAGAAAGCCAGGATAAAAACCGCGGAAAGGATAAATTTGACGATCTTCATAATATGCCTCCTTAAGAAGTTGATTACCTTATATATATTCGACGTTCGATCCCCATTTTTGGTTTACATCAAGTTGATGACTTAAGCATAATACAAATAAGGGACATAGTCAAGAAAAGAAGACATGCACGCCCTTGTAGGGGCCGGCCTATGTGCCGGCCCGAAAATGTAGATCCGCTGCACATGCCCGTTGAAGTTCGGCGAAAACTGACTGCTGCGATCTAAAGCATGGCAGGCATGTTTTTTTATGCCAATCGGGCAGTTTTGGTCGTTGCAGAATGACATGGTAAAAGTAGCCATGAAGCTTCACGCAGCTTAATTGACGCATAAATGTATTATTAACGATTGACATAAAAAACCATACCCGCCATTGCATTGTCCACTCTGCATATCAAATCCATGAAATGCCTTTGTGAGAGAAAAAAGTCGTGTTATAATATTTAAAAATCACGACAGGAGGGGTCATATGAAAATAATAAAAAAACCTACGATCGTCACCGCGGCGGGCGATCCGCCAAAGAAGATCGAGGAATTTATCGGGCTTGTAAATTCAGGGACAAAAGAAACGAGCATAGCTCGCATGAATAGCCCCGCCGGGTGGAGCGAGCCCGGACAGACGCCGGAGTTCGACGAATATTCCGTCGTTCTTGAGGGTGAATTGCAGGTCAAAACAAGGAAAAAGACGGTGAAATTAAGGGCCGGGCAGGCAGTCATAATGCCGAAGGGTTCGTGGGTGCGGTATTCCACGCCAAAAGGGGCGCAGTATATATCGGTATGCATCCCGGCCTTCTCCCCAAAAAGCGTAAACAGGGATAAATAAATTATTGTGCGGCTAAGGCATGGCAGGCGGTGCTTTTTTTTAGCCCATCGGCAGCTATTGGGCGGCGCCGGATGACAAAGTAAAAGTGGTAACGAAGCTTCACGCAGCTTAATTGACACATAAAAGTATTATATAAATAATGATTGGCTAAAAAAAAGCCCCGCCTGCCATTACAGGCATGGCAATCAGCGTTTTTTTTCGGCTTTCCGTCAAGTCTCAGCCTGCGTGGGATTATGCATATTGCCAAACCCCTTTAAAAATGTTATAAATGTATAATTTTACCAAGTTAACTATTTTAAGGAGAAGGTATATTATATGGAAAACAAAGACGCCGGGATACATCTTCCTAAGACTGATTTTCCCATGAAGGGCAATCTGGCCGTGCGCGAGCCGGAGTTCCTGAAGAAATGGGAGGAGGATAAAGTTTACGAAACCATGCTCGAAAAAAGAAGGGGAAGCAGGACGTATATT